>RHMF01000033.1_pt1 | contig 45582 bp, 34 predicted proteins | sample 5365151 | NCBI WGS metagenome assembly RHMF01 (sample SAMN10266501, study PRJNA497801) | feces metagenome | isolation source: feces | host: Bos taurus | place: China: Prairie of Fairy Mountain | collected 2017-08-14 | reverse complement strand
TCACCTGCCGCTGGAAGTGGTGTCGCTGCATCAGGAGTATTGGGACAATGTGATGGAATACGCGCTGCGCACGGTGCGCGAGGGACGCACCCCCAATCCTGACATGATGTGCAACCGCATGATCAAGTTTGGTTGTTTTGAGCAGCGATGGGGTAAGGAGTTTGACATCACCGCCACCGGCCACTATGCCACCACCCGTGTGGTGGACGGTGTGAAGTATCTTGCCACGGCGGTCGACCCCGTGAAAGACCAGACCGATTTTCTGGCTCAGATTACCTACGAGCAGTTGTGCCATGTGATGTTTCCCATTGGCGACATACCCAAGAACGAAGTGCGCCGCATAGCCCTGGAGGCCCACCTGCCCAACGCCACGCGCCGCGACAGCCAGGGTATTTGTTTCCTGGGGCAGATTGATTACAATGACTTCATTCGTCGCCACCTGGGAGAGAACCCCGGTCCCATCATTGAATTGGAAACAGGTCGCAAACTGGGCGAGCACCGCGGTTATTGGTTCCACACCATAGGCCAGCGCAAGGGCCTGGGTCTGAGCGGAGGACCGTGGTACGTAGTGCGTAAGAACGTAAATGACAATGTGATATATGTGAGCAATGGTTACGGCACCAGCAAGCAATACGGTCGCAACCTGCATTTGCAGGAAATGCATTTCATCTCGGGCAATCCGTGGCCCGAAGTGACCGCCGCCGGGGTGGAGGTGATGTTCAAGAACCGCCACACCCCGCTCATGTTGCCCGCCCGGCTCTACCGCCAGGACGATGACTGGCTGCTCGTGAGCAGTGAGGATGTGCAGGGTATCGCCCCCGGCCAGTTCGCTGTGATTTATGATGCCACCGGCCATTTGTGCTACGGCAGCGCCGTCATCACTTCTTGAGAGAAATGTAACGCCATCAATCCCAATTGAATATGAACAATCCATCTGATAACCAACAGCCTATCCGTCTGCATGTGTTGGGCATATCGCGCAGCCAGGTGCAGGCCGGAGCCTACGCTTTGTTGCTCGAGAACGCCGACGCTACCCCCGTTTCGGCCCGCCGCATCCCTGTGGTGGTGGGCACCAGCGAGGCGCAATCCATCGCCATGCGCCTTGAGAATATCATACCGCCGCGTCCGCTCACCCATGATTTGATTACCAGCATGATGCATGTGTTTGGCCTTCAACTCGACTATGTGAACATCTACAGTTTCAAGGACGGCGTCTTCTCGGCGATGCTCCACATGAGCAGTCATGACCGCGAGGTGGACATCGACGCTCGTACCAGCGATGCAGTGGCACTGGCTCTGCGCACCGATTGTCCTATCTACACGACCAGTGAGGTGATGCGCATAGCCGGTTATGACTGGACACCCGATGAGATGGTGCGCAAACCCCGCACCCTTGAAGACCTGTCGGATGAAACGTTGGAGCGCCGCCTGCAGCGATATGTGGAAAAGGAACAATATGAGAAGGCTGCCGAGGTGCAGAAAATCCTCGCCGCCCGCCGCAGCCAGAACCCCGCACCCCCCAACCCCGAAGACGAGTAAAGGATATGTTCACCTGTCGTGCAGGGAGTGATGAGGCGGCAGATGGATAAGAAATGGTGTAATGACAGGTGAATTGATATCGATAGGGGTGGCGTTTTCGTGGACGGCGACGGCACTGCTGAGCGAGTTCGGAAGCAAGCGCATGGGCAACCTGACGCTGAATGTGCTGCGCATGGCGCTGGCTCTGTTGTTCTCGCCGGTGCTGTTCTGGGCGGTGACGGGCAATGCGTTGCCGGCAAGCGCCAGCACGGAAGCCTATGGATGGATGTTGCTCTCGGGCGTGGTGGGTTATGTGATAGGTGACTACTGCCTGTTTCAGTGCTATATTATCATCGGCAGCAAGTTTGGCCAGTTGTTTATGACGTTGGCACCGATTTCCGCTGCCGTCACGGCGTGGTTTGCGCTGGGTCAACGTTTGGCGCTGTCGTCGCTGCTGGCGATGGCGGTGACATTGTCAGGCATCGGCATCACGGTGCTGGGCCGTGGCGACCGGGAGCACCGTGTGTCGCTGCGTTTGCCACTCAACGGGGTGCTTTTTGCCGTGGGGGCCGCCGTGTGCCAAGGCGTGGGCTTGGTGTTGAGCAAGGTGGGCATGGATCATTACGAGTCGTCGATGACGGCACAGGCACCTGCCTGGCTGTTGCCGTTTTTTGCCAATTTTTTCCGCTGCATTGCGGGTATCGCTGGGTTTGCCTTGCTGATGTGTTTAAGGGAGTCGTTTGCTCCGTTGTGGCACAGCCTGCGCGACCGCAAGGGAATGGCTGTGGCGATGGCTACCACGGTATTCGGCCCGTTTGTGGGTGTGGGCTTCTCGCTGCTGGCTGTGCAGTACACGGCGGCGGGCATCGCCAGCACGCTGATGTCGCTCACCCCCATCATCATCATTCTGCCGGCGTGGTGGTTTTTCAGGCAGCCCATCACTCTGCGCAGTGTGCTTGGCGCGGTGGTGTCGGTGCTGGGTGTGTCGCTGTTTTTCCTGCTGTGAAAATTTTGCCTGAAATATCAGCAACTTTCCAATGTTAAAAAAATTTGCATAGCATTGTTTTTTCATTTAACTTTGCCGATTAAATCTAATTTTACAAACTTGAGAATATGAAAAATTTAAAGCTAAGACTCATCGTGATGAACTTCCTGGAGTTTGCCGTGTGGGGCGCCTACCTCACCTGCATGGGCAATTATCTGGGACATGCCGGCATGGGCGAGTACATTGCCTGGTTCTATGCCATCCAGGGCATCGTTTCTATTTTTATGCCAACGCTCATGGGCATTGTGGCCGACAAGTGGATACAGCCGCAGCGTCTGCTGGGCCTGTGCCACCTCGTGGCCGGTGCCGCAATGATTGCCTTGTGGATGATGGGCATGAACGCCGAGCACCCCAATCCCATAGCATTTATTACCATATACACGGTGAGTGTGGCTTTCTATATGCCGACGCTGGCGCTGAGCAACACGGCGGCCTTTACCATCCTCAAGGACAACGGCATGGACACGGTGAAGGACTTCCCGCCCATCCGCGTGTTTGGCACGGTGGGTTTCATCGCCACCATGTGGTTTGTCAACTGCGCCTTCTGGCAGGACGGCCAGTTTGGTTTCACGCTGGGCGACAATAACTTTAAGTTCCAATACACCCACATGCAGTTCCTGGTGAGCGGCATCCTGAGCGTGGTGCTGTTCCTTTATTGCCTCACACTGCCGCAGTGCAAGTTGGTGAAGAAGCCCACGCAGTCGCTGGCACAGACCTTCGGCCTGGACGCTTTCAAACTTTTCAAGGAGAAAAAGATGGCGTTGTTCTTCATCTTCTCCGCCCTGCTGGGCATGTCGCTGCAGGTGACCAACGGCTACGCCACGCCTTATCTCACCCACTTCAAGGCCATTCCCGAATTGGCCGATACCTTTGGTGCCAACAATGCCACCATGCTGGTGTCGCTCAGCCAGATAGCCGAGGCGTGCTGCATCTTGCTCATCCCGTTCTTCCTGAAGCGCTATGGCATCAAGGTGGTGATGCTCATCGCGATGTTAGCCTGGGTGCTGCGTTTCGGTTTCTTCGGAGCCGGCGACCCCGGTTTCCCCGGTGTGATACTGTTGGTGCTCTCGTGCCTGGTTTACGGTGTGGCTTTCGACTTCTTCAATGTGAGCGGCGGCCTCTTTGTGGACAAAGAGTGCGACCCCGGCGTGAGGGCTTCGGGCCAAGGCTTGTTTATGCTCATGACCAATGGTCTGGGTGCCACCATCGGCACGCTGGCCGCTGGTAAAATCATCAACCACTATTGCGGCTACAACGAAGCCGGTCTGTTGGTGGAAAACACCCCCGGCGGCTGGAGCACGGCATGGTACATCTTCGCAGGCTTCGCGCTGGTGGTGGCCATAGCCTTCTGGGCGCTCTTTAAATACAAACATGTACCTGACAACCAACCGGTTGAGGTAGTAGAGGAATAATCGGCGTGGCCCGCTTCTACCAACCCGATATAGTCACCGGTCTTCAACTGGATGAAGACGAGTCGCGGCATGCTGTGCGTGTGCTGCGGCTGGTCGCCGGCGACAGTATCGAGGTGGTGGACGGACGTGGCACGCTGCACATTTGCCGCATCACGATGGCGCATCCCAAGCGGTGCGCCGTTGAGGTTGTGCAATCCCTGCGCCCTGATCCGGACAACGCCCCCCGCCTGGTGCTGGCCGTCGCTCCCACCAAGAACCTCGACCGCATGGAGTGGTTGGTGGAGAAAGTGACCGAATTGGGCGTGGACCGCATCGTGCCTTTGCGTTGCCACAACAGCGAACGCACGTCGCTCAAAATCGAACGCCTGCGCAAAATCATGGTGTCGGCCATGAAACAGTCGTTACGCGCCACCTTGCCGCAACTTGAGGAACTCACGCCCATGTCGCAACTGTTGGCCGAGCCGTTTGCCGGCTGCCGTTACATGGCCTACTGCGATGCAGAACTGCCCCGTGAACAGCGTCGTGGATTCGTGGGCGAGTACCGGTCGGGTGAAGACGCGATGATATTCATCGGTCCGGAGGGAGATTTCAGTCCCGGCGAGGTGTCGCAGGCCTTGGCGGCCGGTGTGATACCTGTCACGCTGGGTACCCATCGGCTACGCACCGAAACAGCCGCGCTCTACGCTGTGGCAGCCGCCCATGCAGTCAATCAAAACAATTCTAAAACGATACATTGATGTTACAACAGCTATTGTCATCACCCACTCACAATTTCTTCTTGCTGGCCGGCCCTTGTGTTATAGAGGGAGAGGCCATGGCCATGGAAATCGCCGAAAAGGTGCTGCCGGTGACCGAATCGCTCGGCATTCCCTATGTGTTCAAGGGAAGTTACCGCAAGGCCAACCGCTCGCGCATCGATTCCTTTACGGGAATCGGCGACGAGAAGGCATTGCGCATCCTGCGTAAGGTGGGGGAGACCTACCATGTGCCCGTTGTGACCGATATCCACACGCCCGACGAGGCCGACCTCGCCGCGCAGTATGTAGACGTGCTTCAGATACCCGCCTTCCTGTGCCGCCAAACCGACCTGTTGGTGGCGGCCGCACGCACTGGCCGCATGGTCAACGTGAAGAAAGGGCAGTTTCTTTCGCCCGATGCCATGAAATGGGCAGTGCAGAAAGTGCGCGACGCTGGCAACGACCAGGTGACCATCACCGAGCGCGGTACCACTTTCGGCTACCAAGACCTGGTGGTGGACCTGCGCGGTGTGCCCGCCATGCGTCAATACGCCCCTGTGATCGTTGACATCACCCACTCGCTGCAACAACCCAACCAGTCGAGCGGAGTGACCGGCGGCCGCCCCGACCTGATAGAACTCATGGCCCGCACCGCCATTGCCGCGGGAGCCGACGGCCTCTTCCTCGAGACCCATCAGAATCCGGCGGTTGCCAAGAGCGACGGTGCCAATATGCTGCGCCTGGACCTGCTGCCCGACCTGCTGCGCCGCCTCTCCCGCTTGCGCGGCGCCGTGGTGGAAATCGATGCTGAAAAGGAAAATATCAATCAATAACACATACACACCAATGAAAACAAAGCTATTCATCTTATCCTGCCTGCTTGGTTGCGCTGTCACGATGACGGCCCAAAGCAGCGATGCCGTATTCAAAGACAAAATCACGCAAGCCGTGATGAAGGTTTACAATGACCAGATGGCCAAAAACCCCAACGACTACAACACCCTTTTTGCACGTGCCAACCAGTACTATTACAATGGTGATTACGGCTACGCGCTGGGCGACGTGGACCGCGCTCTCACCATCACTCCCGCCAAGGACGAAGAGATGGTGCAGGAACTCTACATCCTGCGTGCCCGCATCCATGATGCCATGGGTGACTACACCGCCGAACTCGCCGACCTGCAGACGGTGCAGGCCATGAACCCCACTTCGCTGGCCATCACCGACCTGATGGCGAAGGCCAATTTGAACGGCGGTGACCTGGTGAAAGCCGAGGAAGGTTTCAACTCCATCCTGCGCACCGAACCGCTCAACTATGATGCGATGTACGGCCTGGCACAGGTGGAGGTGAAGCGTGGCAACCAGCAAGCCGCCATCGACCACGTGGACAAGGCCTGCCAATTGTTTACCGCCGAGCCGCAGGTGTATCTCAACCGTGCCGATATCTGGAACCAAATCGGACAACCCGAATCGGCTGCCCAGGATTACATCAATGCCATGTGCGTGGGCAACGACCAGGGCCGTGGCATGCAGGCGCTGGTCGACATGAGCAATACCAATTATGACGCCGCCATGACCGCTTTGGGCAACTCCATTGAAAAGACTCCGCGCATCGGCACTTTCTACTATCTGCGCGCAGCATTGGCCATGAACCACCTGCACTACGGACAGGCTTTGAAAGATTACAGAGCCATTATCGACAACGCCCTCTACGACGAGGCCGATATCTACTACAACGCCGCTGTGTGCCAGTATGAACTCACGCAATATGACGATGCTCTGCTCAACATCGACAAGGCCATTGCCAAAGACCCCAACCAGATTGATTATTACCTGCAGAAGTCGCTCATAGAACTCTATAGAGGCCGTGGCAACAACTATCAGACCGCCATGGATGTACTTAACTCAGCCGCCAGCATCAATCCGCAGAGCGTGGAGATGCTCACCGCAAAGGCCAGCCTGCTGCTGGCACAGGACAAGGGAAGCGAAGCGCTCACTTACCTGAATGCCGCTCTGAATGTCAATCCCGATGCCGAGGACGCTTTGATGATGCGTGGCAAAATGCACAAATACAGCAACTCCAGTGCCGCCCAAGCCGACTTTGAGCGTGTGGCCGCCAACAATTCCAGCGCGTTGCGTGGTTTTGCTCTGCACGAATTGGGCCGCGATAGTGAAGCCGAGCAATGGTGTCAGCAACTGGTGGGCAATGTGGTGCCCGGAGGCGAAGCTTACTATTATGCCGCCGCTCTGATGGGCGAAATGGGCAAGGTGTCGCAGGGAATCGACTACCTGAAGAATGCCTTGTCAATAGGTTTCGGTAGTTTGCAGGAGGTGAACGTGAACAAACTTCCTTACCTCAACTTGGCCACTCTGCGCGGCTATGCCGGTTTCCGCGACATTGTGGATCAGTATCAATCCAATTTCCAGGAGCGATAACATTCGTCACGCTTAAATGTAAATCACCAAAAGGGTGAAGCGATGTCGCAAGGCATCATTTCACCCTTTTGCGTTTTCAAGGTTTTGCCGACGGAAAAAAATGTAGTACCTTTGTAGCCAAATGCTGAAGGTGCGTCATATCCTATGGTGGATGCTGCCGGTTGCCGTATGTGTGGCGACGGGCTTGGCGTCGTGCTCTTCTACCAAGCATGTGCCCGACGGCCAGATGCTGCTCGACCATGTGAACATCCGCATCAAGGATCCCACCCACGGTTCGCAAACCGTGGAAACAGCACCCCTGTACAACTATTTGCAGCAAACCGAGAACCACCGCGTGCTGGGTGGTTTGAAACTGCAGCTGGGCGTGTATAACCTGTCGGGCAGAGATTCCACCAATTGGTTCAACCGATGGATACGTCGTTTGGGCTCGGCACCGGTGATTTACGACAGCACTCTCACCCAGGCCAGCGTGCAGCAATTACACACCGCCCTGCACAACAGCGGCTATATCAACAACGTCATCTCCTATGATGTGCACCCCGACAGTGCCAGGAAAAAGGTGACTGTGGACTACAATATCACGCTCAACGAGCCTTATTACGTGAATCAGGTATCGTATGACATCTCCAACGACACGCTGCGCGACCTCATTGTGAACGACCCTGTGCCGGGCCGCGTGCATCCAGGCGATTTGCTAAACTATACCTTGCTCGACGGATGGCGGCAGGCCATCACCGAGCAACTGCGCAACCGGGGCTATTATGCCTTCAACAAGGAATACATCAGTTTCCTGGCCGACACCGTGGCAGGCAGCAAAGCCGTTGACCTGACACTGACGTTGCGTGAGCCGTTGCCCATTGAGCGTATGCCTTACTACACTACACACCGCCCCTTCTATGTGAGACGTGTCACCTATGTGACCAACTACGACCCCGTGGCGATGCAAGACGGTTATTACGGCACCGACTCAACCCAGGTGGGCGGTGTCACCGTGCTGAGCGACCGCGACTACATCTATCTGCGTAATGATGTGATAGACGAATGCAACCACATAGAGCCCGGCCGCCTCTATCGGCTTGAGGACGTGAATCGAACCTACCAGGCGCTGGGGCGCTTGAATGTGGTGAAGTCGGTCAACATCGCCGTGCAACCCGTGGGGGAAATCGACGGCGACATCTGGGTGGACGCCTATGTGCTTCTGCAACCCGACAAGGCACAGTCGGTGAGCGCCTCGCTCGAAGGCACCAACAGCGAGGGTGACCTGGGCTTCGGCATCGGACTGGATTATGAACACCGCAATGTGTTTCACGGCGCTGAGACGCTCAACACCAAATTCCGCTTGAGCTACCAAAGCATATCCGGTAATCTCAACGGCCTCATCAACGACAACTACAGCGAATACGCCACTGAGGTGGGTCTCACTTTCCCCAAGTTCCATTTTCCTTTTCTGAAGCGCTCGTTCAAAAAGAAAATCCAGGCCAGCACCGAAGTGGCCCTCAATTTCGACTATCAGTCGCGTCCTGAATACACCCGCATCCTGGCCGGCGCCGCGCTACGCTACAACTGGACCGAGCGCCACAACCAAACGCGCCATTCGCTCAATCTGCTCGACGTGAGTTTCGTGAGTGTGCCCAAGTCGGACCCAGCCTATTTCGACAGCATCAGCAATCCGCTGCTGCGTTACAGTTATGAAGACCACTTGATCATGCGTCTGGGTTATAATTTCTATCACACTAACAAGCGTGAGATGAGCCCGCTGCGCCCCCGTAGTTTCCAGAGCAATGTCTATACAGTGCGTGCCGCCGCCGAAACCGCCGGCAACGTGCTGTATGGCATCAGCAACATAGTGGGGCAGCACCGCGAGGCCGACGACAATTATAAAGTGCTGGGCATACGTTATGCGCAGTATGTCAAGGCCGAGGGCGATTATGCCATCACCCATTATTTCGACTCACGGCAGTCGCTGGCTTTCCATGTGGGGGCCGGCGTGGCGGTGCCTTACGGCAATGCCTCGGTGCTACCGTTTGAAAAGCGTTTCTATGCCGGTGGTGCCAACGGTGTGCGCGGCTGGGGTGTGCGCACCCTGGGTCCGGGCAGTTATAACAGCCATAACGACCAGAGAAATTTTATCTACCAGTGCGGAGACATTCGCTTTGACGTGAATCTGGAATACCGCGCCAAACTCTTCTGGGTGATTGAACTCGGCCTTTTTGTGGACGCCGGCAACATCTGGACCATCCGCGACTATGTGGACCAGGCCGGCGGTGTGTTTAAGTTTAACAAGTTCTACGAGCAGATAGCCGCCAGTTATGGCTTGGGTCTGCGCTTGGATTTCAACTATTTCCTGCTGCGTGTGGACATGGGCGTGAAAGCCCATAACCCCGCCTCGGGACAGGAACACTGGCCCATGTTCTCACCCCGGTTCAAGCGCGACTGCGAATTCCACTTCTCGGTGGGCTATCCGTTCTGATGGATAGGAATGAAAAATTCGGGATACAATGAATAAGAGATTGGTGATATTTGATTTGGACGGCACCCTGCTCAATACGATTGAGGACCTGGGGCATGCCGCCAATTATGCGCTCGAGCGGCATGGATTTGCCACACATGCCATAGCGAGTTACCCTTATTTCGTGGGAAACGGCGTGCGCCGACTGATTACGCGTGTGCTGCCCGAGGATCATCGCACCGATGAAATTATCGATGATGTGTTGCGCGATTTCAAGGAATACTACGACGAACACTGCACCGACTATACCAAGCCCTATGCAGGGATGCCTGAACTGCTTCAGGATTTGACCGACCGGAACGTGATGATGGCTGTGGCGAGCAATAAATATCAAAAGGCAACCAGCAAAATCATCAGCCATTGTTTCCCCGATGTCAACTTCATGGCTGTGATGGGTCAGCGCGATGGCGTGAATGTGAAACCCGACCCCTCGGTGATTTTCTCCATTCTCGCCCAGGCCCACATGGAAAAGACGCAGACGCTCTATGTGGGTGACAGCGGCGTGGACATGGAAGCCGGCCGCCGCGCGTGCATCGACACCGTGGGGGTGACCTGGGGTTTCCGCAGTGTGAAGGAACTGGTGGAGAATCACGCCAACATCATCGTGAGCAACCCCGAAGAAATACTCACCATCGTGGACAACGGCTTGACGTTTGACCGATAACGCTGCGGGAAAGAGATTTCACACAATACCAAACCTGAATAACAATTGATTTAAATGGAATGGCTGACACAACTTTTCACCACTAATGGAGTGGCACACACCATCATTATCTATTCGGTGGTGATTGCTCTGGGTGTGTACTTAGGCAAAATTAAATTTTTCGGCATTGCACTGGGTTCTACCTTTGTGCTCTTTTTGGGCTTGTTGGCCGGGCATTTGGGTTTGCAGGTGGATGCCAACACACTCAAGTTTGCCCAGGAATTCGGCCTGATTTTATTTATCTTCTCGATAGGTCTGCAGGTGGGCCCCGGTTTCTTTTCATCGCTCAAGCAAGGCGGGCTTCGCTTCAACGGCCTGGCGGTGCTGGTGGTGGTGCTTAATGTGGCGGTGGCCCTGGGCATCTACTTCATATCGGGCGACATCAGCATCACCGACTTGGTGGGTGTGATGTCGGGCGCGGTGACCAACACGCCCGGGCTGGGTGCCGCTCAGCAAACACTCTCGGAGATGGGCGTAGCCGATGCGTCGCAGCTCAGCAAATCAATGTCGATGGGTTATGCCGCGGCCTATCCGCTGGGTGTGGTGGGCATCATTCTGAGTGCAGTGCTGCTTAAAGCGATTTTCAAGATTAATCTTGAGAAGGAAAGTGCCCAAATAGAGGAGGAGGTGAACCGAAGCCAGTTGCAGCCGCACATGGTGACCTACCGTGTGACCAATGATCTGCTCAACGGGGTGACCGTGCAGCGCATGGCGGCCATTATCCAGCGCAACTATGTGATTTCCCGCATCAAGCGGGCCACCACCGGCGAGGTGATTATCCCCAAGAGCGATACCTTGGTTCTGCCGGGCGACCTGCTGCTGGTGGTGACCTCGCCCGTGAACCAAGAGGTTTTTGACCTGATGGTGGGCGAGAAAGTGGAGATGAAGTGGGAAATGGATAAGGCCGAGGTGGTGTCGCGTCGCATTTTGGTCACCAATGCTGATTTCCAAGGCCGTAAAATCGGCTCCCTGCATCTGCGTCAGGTGTTCGGGCTCAATGCTACCCGTGTCAACCGCGCCGGTGTGGATCTGGTGGCCCGTGCCAATCTGGCTCTGCAGGTGGGCGACCGCATCACCGTAGTGGGTCACGAGGGTGACATAAACCATTTGGCTGAGAAATTGGGCAATTCCATGCGCCGCTTGCACCAGCCCAATCTGTTTGCCATTTTTCTGGGTATCTTTTTTGGTATCATCCTGGGGTCGGTGCCTGTGATGCTCCCCGGCATGAGCGTTCCCATGAAACTCGGTTTGGCGGGTGGTCCGCTCATCGTGGCCATCCTGCTGGGGGCTTACGGCTATAAGCTTAAAATCGTGACCTACACCAGTTCATCGGCCAACCTGATGCTGCGCGAACTGGGTATCTGCCTCTTTCTGGCCTCGGTGGGCCTTGCGGCAGGTGGTGACTTCGTGGCCACGGTGTTCACGCCGGCGGGTGCCCGATGGGTGCTCTACGGTTTTATCATCACTTTTGTGCCGCTGGTGGTTGTCACTGTGCTGGCGCGAGCCAAGTACCGTATGAATTATTGCTCCATTATGGGTCTGATGGCCGGTTCCACCACCGACCCTCCCATGCTGGAATATGCCAACAAAACGGCAGGCAACGATGCACCGGCGGTGACCTATGCCACGGTGTATCCGCTCACGATGTTTATGCGCGTGTTGGTGGCCGAAATAATCATCATCACGCTGGTGTGACGGTGTAACTATTCAGCGATTTAGATTGTTGCAAACTGAACTATAGGGTTTGGTTTTTGTGAGATTTTCTTTTGACGCTCAACTGCCTGAGTATTGAAGCCCGGATGGAGTGTGTGTGTCGCTGAAATTCATAAAAATAGTTAAAACGGCAAAATTTAGGTTTGAAATTTTGTAGTGTGAAAATCTTGCCCTATCTTTGCAGCGCTTTTCTGCAAAGATAGGGCGCTTAGCGCAGTTGGTTCAGAGCATCTGCCTTACAAGCAGAGGGTCGGCGGTTCGAATCCGTCAGCGCCCACAAAAAAGGTTGCAACCTCCATACGATGGTTGCAACCTTTTTTGTGATTGTTGCCTCAGTTACTTGAAGTAAAAGCGGTGTTCACCTTCATACAGGAGCATGCCGTCGGCCACTTGGCGTGCGGCGTCTTCGCCCAGCGAGTGTGAAACGATGGCCAGTGCAAAGGGATTGGCTGCGGCCGGGCCGTTGCCCGTGATGATGTTGCCGTCGATGGAAACGTCCATGACGCCCCAGTTGATGTCGGGGTTGTCGGCTTCCATGCCAGGGTAGCACACTGCGTTGCGGTCGTTGAGAATGCCCAGCGGGGCGAGCACCACGGCCGGCGAGGCGCAAATGGCCGCCACCTTGCCGCCACGGGCATTGTGGGCCGTCAAGGCATCACCCAGGGGCTTGCATTCGGCCAGGTGGGTGGCTCCCGGCATGCCTCCCGGGCAGATAAGCCACTCAGCGGTGTCGTAGTCATTGTCGGCGAGCATACTGTCGGCGAGCACCTGCACGCCATGCGCGCCGGTGACGGTGGGCCGTTCCATAATCGAGACAGTGACAACGGACATACCGGCTCGACGCATCACGTCGATGCAGGTGAGGGCCTCTATTTCCTCAAAGCCATCGGCCAGAAATAAGAATGAGTTCTGCATATTGGTTGTGTTATGGTTTTGGGTTTCAATCACTTGAAGAAGTAGGTGGCCGTGAGTGTCCAGCATCGGTTCTTGGCCACGTTCTCATCGAGTAAGCGCGTGCGCATAGTCTCTCCCACGCTGAAGTTGTAGGAAGCGTTCAGCTGCAGGCGTTCCATCAACTCCACCCCGGCGCCCAGGCGGATGTAAACGCTCACGGTTTTGTATTTGTTCACTTCGCGCAGGTTCTTACCCAGCAGGAACGAGAAGTCTGGTCCGGCAAACAGGACGGGCATGACAGTGCTTTCCAGGCCGCCCAGATTGTGGTATTTGAACTTGAGACTGATGGGTACGTCCAGATAGTGCATGTTGCAGGTTTCGTTGGCAAGCCCTTGCGAGGCCCACACCTGCCGGTCGCCGTAGTGGATTTTGCCGCTACGCATGGAATAGAGCAAAGCCCCTTCTACCCCGAAGCCGATGCCCTGGAAATTCATTTCACCCGTCACGCCCGCCACCGGCCCGAAACCGGCGTCGGATTCCACTATGTCGTGTTGCTTGAAGTGGATGTGGTTATAGTTGGCTCCGGCGGTTACACCCCAGCGGGTGGTGGTCTGCGCTTGCGCGGCGATTACCGCGACGGCGATGGAGATGGCAAAAAAGAGACGTTTCATAAATAGGTTATGCATTAATTTGACGCAAAATTACATCAAAACTTTTTTCAAACCAAATTTCCTGCCTCAGAACAAGTAGGCGGCGGTTAGCGTCCAGTAGCGGTCTTTGCCGTGCACCTGGCGGCTGTCGTGGCTCACCCCCACCTGCTTCAGGGCTTTGGAGAGCCCCAGGCCGTAGGATGCCGATACCTGCAGGTGCTTGAAAAACTCCACGCCGGCTCCGATATCCCACGAGGTGTAGGTGGAACTGTTCTCGTAGCCGTCGGGTGAGTCCTCATGGCATAGAAACGAGAAACTGGGCCCGGTGAAAGCATAGGGTGCGATGATGGAACTGACCAGAGCCAGGTTGAACTTGTAACGCAGGTGCACCGGAATTTCGATGTAGTCGCGTTTGAGTGGTTTCGACTGGTCGTCGGTCAGGTCGTTGTTGCGGTGGGTATAAAGCAACGAGGCGTCCAGCCCCAGCCCCACTATGGGCAGCCCCAGGTCAACCGTCACGCCGCCTGTGAAGCCGGCGCGATTGTCGCTGTTGAACACGTTGTTGTTCAGGTGCATCTTGTTCACGGCGATGCCTGCCCGCAGGCCGAAGCGCAGTTGCGCGTGTGTCGGCAGTGTTATGGCCATCGCCAAAAGCAGTAATGTGGTGAAGCGTTTCATTATCGAGCGGTTTTTAATTATGGCTCAAAGCTACACATAATTTTTTGATTTTGAAACGAGTGGATATCATAAATCATGTAAAAAGGGTGAATTTAATGTGAAATTGCACCGTTTTTCCAGTGGAAATATCTACTTTTGTGACAGAAAAATCCGTAAAGATGAACGATAAAGTGATGAAATCGCGTCGCTATTATGCGATACTGCTGGTTCTGCTGGTGGCGGTGTCGGCCATGTTCTTTAAGTGCGAGCGCAAACACTATTTCAACCAATCGGGTGTGGTGTGGACCACTGAGTACCACATCACGTATGAAGCCAACCGCAGCCTGAACGACTCCATTCAGCGCATCCTGCAGGCTATCGACTCCAGTGTGTCGCCTTACAACCAGTCTTCGCTCATCTCGGCCCTGAACGTCAACAAGAGCCAAGAAGCAGACGATTATTTCGTGATGCTCTACCACGCCTCCCAGCAGGTGCACCGGCAGAGCGGCGGGGCGTTTGACCCCACGGTGATGCCGCTGGTCAACGCCTGGGGCTTCGGATACAAAAACGGCACTCCGCCCACGCGCCGGCAGGTGGACAGCATCCTCACGTTTGTGGGGCTGGACAAGACGCGGCTGGACGGCCGCCGGCTGCACAAGGACGACGAGCGCATCCAGTTTGATTTCAGTTCCATTGCCAAAGGCATGGCCTGCGACGAGATAGGTCGCATGCTGGAGCGCAACGGGGCCCAGAACTATGTGGTGGAGATAGGCGGCGAGGTGATGGCGCGCGGTGTCAACAACCGCGGCCAGCGTTGGCATGTGTCGGTGGATATGCCAATCGAGCAGGCCGACACCGTGAGCCATGAGAGCGCCCTGTTGCTGGCCATCGACAGTGGTGCAGTGGCCACCAGCGGCAGTTACCGTAAGTTTCACGAGGTGGACGGCCGCCGCGTGACCCATATCGTCAATCCAGCCACCGGCAGCAGCGAATCCAGCGACTTGTTGAGCGTCACTGTCACCGCCCCCAGTTGCATGCTGGCCGATGCCTGGGCCACCGCCTGCATGGTGATGGGCACCCAGGCCACCCAGCGCCTGATGGAGTCTCGCTCCGATTTGGGCGTGATGACCATCAGCGCCGGAATCGACGGCACCCTGACGGTGTGGAGCAACCGCTGCTTCGCCGACCTGATTGCGCCTTGACGTCGCGGCCCAACGCTTTGTCCTGCGGGTTCATTGACTTCATTAGATTTCATTCACAACCGAATCTCCTTTGCCATCCCGCATCTGTGAAGAAAAAAGCCCCGCTGTTGTGCGGGGCTTTAGTGTGGTCAAGCATTTTCGTCGTCTTTTTGTTCGCGCTGGCGTCGTTCTTTCTTGCTTTGCGAACTGCTTGTGTCTTTCTCCTCTTTGAGGTCGATTTCATTTCGTTTGTTGTCGAACACCTTGTATTCCAAGTAGGCGAGCGATTGGTCGGGCAGGATTTTGAACTTGCGTCCAAACTCCCGTCTCCATCTCCAGTATTCGCTCATCAAGCCTTTTTTCAGATAGGCGTCGACATAGGGGTGGACATACATAATGAAGTTTTTCACATGGAGTGAATGGATAAGGTAATTGATCTTATCCTTCAACGTGTCGGTAAAAAGCAGCGAAGGCTGAACTTCTCCCTTACCTCCACACGAAGGGCAGGTTTCAGCGGTGACGATGTCGAGGGCGGGCCTCACCCGTTGGCGGGTGATTTGCATGAGACCGAATTTGCTCAGGGGCAGAATGTTATGCCGGGCACGGTCATTGCCCATCACTTCCCGCATGTGGTCGTAGAGTTCCTTGCGGTGCTCGGCTTTGGCCATGTCGATGTAGTCGATCACGATGATGCCGCCCATGTCGCGCAGGCGGAGCTGACGAGCGATTTCGTCGGCTGCCAGCAGGTTGACATTGAGTGCGTTGCTCTCTTGGTCGGTCGAGGTGCGTGACCGGTTGCCCGAATTGACGTCAATCACGTGCAAAGCTTCGGTGCTTTCTATTATTATGTATGCGCCCGACTTGAAGGATACGGTTTTGCCAAACGACGACTTGATTTGTCGTGTGATGCCGAATTTATCAAAAATGGGCATCTCATCGGCATAGAGTTTGACAATCTCCTCGCGGTCGGGGGCAATCAGGCTCACATAGTGATGAATTTGGTCATAGACTCCGGCATCGTTCACATGGATGCTTTCGAAGTCGGGGTTGAAGATGTCGCGAATCTCGCCCACGGCACGGCTCTCTTCCTCGTAAATGAGCGAGGGTGGGGTGGCGGTGCGGATTTTGTTGATGGCTTCTTCCCAACTTTTGATTAGTACTTTCAGTTCAGTGTTCAGCTCAATGGCCCGCTTGCTTTCGGCCGAAGTCCTGACGATGACGCCAAAGTTCTTGGGCTTGATGCTTTCGATGAGCTTGCGCAGGCGGGTGCGCTCGGCGTGGTCTTTGATTTTCTGCGAAATCGAAATCTTGTCGTTGAAGGGGGTCAGAACAAGGAATCGCCCCGTGAAAGTGATTTCGGTGGTGAGCCGTGGTCCCTTGGTGGAAATCGGCTCTTTGGCCACTTGCACGATAAGTTCCATGCCCTGGGTGAGCACATCGCTCACAGTGCCGTGCTTATCGGTGCCGTGCTGGAGTTGGATTTTGCTGATGCTCTGGGGTTTTCTCCCGGCATTTTCCCTGACTGAATGAACGTAATCGGCTATAGTTTTGAACTGTGAGCCCAGATCAAGGTAATGAAGAAAAGCGTCCTTGCTGTAACCCACGTTGACAAACGCGGCGTTGAGGCCAGGCATGATTTTCTTCACCTTGGCAAGGTAGAGGTTGCCCACGGCATAGGAGGCGTCGCGCGACTCCTTTTGCAGCGATACCAGCCGGCCGTCTTCGAGCAGGGCCGTGGTGATATCGGTGGGCTTAACGTCAACTACTAGTTCGCTTCTCATCTCAGAAGGGTATATACTAATAATGTGTAAGGATGCACCCTTGGGGCGTGTGATGCCGACAGGGTGCCGGTTACCATAAAATACAAAGAACAAACTGTTTTTTTACGCCCCTGGTGCCGGATGTCGTTCCCGCACCAATCATGCGCGAAAAGAGCTTGTTCATTGTAGCCATAACTTGTGAAAGAAGTATCACCAATTATTTCTTGGTTTTGTGACGATTCTTTCTAAGTCTTTTTTTGCGCTTGTGCGTAGCCATCTTGTGGCCTTTTCTCTTTTTTCCGCTTGGCATTGTTGCTTAGTTTTTGTTAATAATTTGAGTGTATGAATGATGTGTCCTGACAGGGCCTCTCCCGTGGAGGGTGGGGCTTACGGGACGTTTTGGCTGATTATTTGAGCTTTTTCACCTGGTCCATGAACACCTTGGCAGGTTTGAAAGCGGGGATTTTGTGTTTCGGGATGATGATAACAGTGTTTTTGCTGATATTACGTGCAGTCTTCTTTGAACGGGTCTTAACGATGAAGCTGCCAAATCCACGCAGGTACACATTCTCGCCGCTGGAAAGAGAATCCTTGACGGTGTCCATGAATTTCTCAACAGTCAACAAAACTGACGCTTTGTCAATGCCAGTAGATTTAGCAATTTCGCTAACGATTTCTGCTTTAGTCATTTTACTTAATGTTTTATATGTTTTAATTAAAAAATATTTAATAATGAACAATGTCTTTTATAGTGCTTCAAACACAGCATTTACCTCATTGTTCCACGCTTGAAACGGGGTGCTGTTGAAAAAAGCAGTGCAAATTTCGTAATTTTTTTTTAATTAACCGCTATGGTTCAGCAATTTTTAGATGTTTTTTCTCATTTTTTTTGCCTAGGCTAAATTTTTTTCAATCTTTTTACGCCAAAGACGGAAGCAAACGTGTTTTTTTCTGTACTTTTGCGGCCATGATGACCCAAGACGAGAAATTGAAATTGGAAAGTGGTATCGTGGAAATGCTCCGCACGGTGTTTGATCCTGAGATACCCGTGGATGTCTACAGCCTGGGGTTGGTTTACCGCATTGAGGTGAGCGACGAGGGTGATGTGGACATGGATATGACGCTCACAGCCCCCAATTGCCCCATTGCCGACTTCATCTTTGAGGATGTGCGTGAGAAGGTGGGCAGCGTGGCAGGCGTGAGAAACGTCAATGTCAATTTGGTGTTTGATCCTGTGTGGGAACCCTCGATGATGAGCGAGGAGGCCAAGGTGGAACTGGGCATGGCATGAAATCGGTGTACTTTATCAGCGACCTGCACCTGGGTGCCAAGTATCTCGCCAATCCGCGCGGGAACGAGTTGCGTGTGGTGCGGTTTCTGGAAAGCATCACCCCGAATGCCCGGGAATTGTATCTGCTGGGCGACGTGCTCGACTATTGGTATGAGTACAAATCGGTGGTGCCGCGGGGTCATGTGCGCTTCTTAGGTCAGTTGGCCCGAATGGCCGACGCCGGCGTGAAGATTACCTGGCTCACCGGCAACCACGACGTGTGGCTGTTTGACTATCTGAGTGATGAGATCGGGCTCACTGTGCTCAAGCGGCACACTCAGCTGGAGATAGGCGGCAAGCAGTTCTTCCTGTCGCATGGCGACGACGTGGGTTATCAGAAACCCTCTTACCGCTTTATGCGCTTCTGCTTCTACAACAGGGTGTGCCAGTGGCTGTATGCCGGCATCCATCCGCGCATCACCAGTGCAGTTGCCACCGGATGGTCCACGCAGAACCGAGTGAACCGCAAGGCTGGCAAGGTGAGCGACGAGATGAAGAAGAGCGCTCGGCATTTGCTTGATTTCGCCCGTGAATATGCCAGCGGCCACCCCGAGGTAGACTACTTCATGTTCGGTCATTTGCATTTGGCCCAGGATACGCCTCTGGACGACCGTCGCCGCGTGATTTTCCTCGGCGACTGGATAAGTCAGTTCACATATGCCGTGTTCGACGGCGAGAAACTGTCGCTTGAGCGGTATGCGGAATAAATTTCACATTGTTTAACTTTTTGACCATTTTCAGTACAAATGCCGGCAATTCGCTGGGACTGTTGATTTTTAGCCGTTTTTTGGCTGTTTCATACGGAATTCGGTGATAAAATATGTTTTAAAACATAAATTTTAACGAGGCGATTTGCGTAAATTCATTTTATCTTTGCGCCATAAACCTAAAACAATCTTTTTCACCTTAGAAATTAGCCTAATTGAAACCTGAAAAGGAATTTTTGTCCACGGGCAAAGGTTCCTTTTTATTTTACAGGTGCCGGTCGATTTTTATTTGAATCGCGCCCTCTTGTCGTAAAAAATGCCTACCTTTGTCATGAACAAACAGCCGCATTATGCCCGACCTCAAGCACACCAGTGTTATGTATCTGAAGGGCGTGGGCCCAGCCCGCGCCAAACTGCTGCAGTCTGAATTAGGCATCACCACTTACCACGATCTGTTGTACAATTTCCCTTTCCGCTACATCGATCGCAGCGTGATACATCATGTGAATGAGATTGGCCCGCAGCTTGAGGGCGTGGATGTGCAGTTCCGGGGACGGTTTGTCACACTGACGCTTGCCGGCGAGGGGCGACGCATCCGTCTGCAGGGGCTGTTCAGCGACGGAACGGGGACCCTGGAGGTGGTGTGGTTTCGCAACGTGCATCGTCTCAAAGACTTCTATCAAACGGGCGTGGAATATCTGCTATTCGGCCGGCCCACGGTGTTTGGCAACCACTACAACATCGTTCACCCCGAGGTGGACAAAGTGGTGCCCGGCGCCAGCCAGCCACAGGGTCTGCTGGGCGTGTATTCCCTCACCGAGAAGATGCGCAAGCGGAATTTCACTTCGCGCGCACTGCAAAAGATAGTGGCCACCATGATGGCCTCGGTGGCCGTGAGGTCCTTGCCCGAGACACTGCCCGCCGAAGTGATGGCCCGCTACAAGCTCATGCCGCTGGGCGAGGCCTTGGTGAGCATGCACACCCCCGCCACGCTGGCCGATGCCCAACGCGCCCAACTTCGTTTTAAATTTGAGGAACTCTTTTTCCTGCAACTGAATATCATCCGCTACATCAAGGGCGACAGCCGGCGTCTTAAGGGATTGCCCATGCCCCATGTGGGTGAATGGTTCAACCGCTTTTATAAAGAGGTGTTGCGGTTTCCGCTAACGGGAGCGCAAAAACGCGTCATCAAGGAGATGCGCGAGGATATGCGCTCCGGCCGCCAGATGAACCGTCTGCTGCAGGGCGACGTGGGCAGCGGTAAAACCATCGTGGCTTTCATGACCATGCTCATAGCCATAGGCAACGGCTACCAGGCCTGCCTGATGGCTCCCACCGAAATCCTGGCCTCCCAGCATCTGGAAACGCTCCAGTCGCTGGCTGATTCCATCGGCGTGCGTGTGGCCTTGCTCACAGGTTCCACCCGCAAACGCCGTCGCGACGAGATACACCGACAACTGCTCAGCGGCGAACTCAATATCCTGATAGGTACCCATGCGCTGATAGAGGACACCGTGCAGTTCCGCAATCTGGGCCTTGCCGTCATCGACGAGCAGCACCGTTTTGGAGTGGCGCAGCGGGCCCGCCTATGGAAGAAAAACGACCATGCCGCGCCCCACGTGCTGGTGATGACCGCTACACCCATACCCCGCACGCTGGCCATGACGGTGTATGGCGACCTTGATGTGTCGGTCGTTGATGAACTGCCGCCAGGCCGCAAGCCTGTGAGCACCGTGATACGCTACCAGAACCAGCACAACGAGGTGTACCGCTTTGTGGGGAAGCAGATAGCCGAGGGCCGGCAGGCCTATTTCGTCTATCCGCTCATCGAAGAGAACGAGAAATTTGAATGGCGGGCATTGGAAGAGGGCTATGACATCATTCGGGAGACCTTCCCGCAATACCGCGTGGCCTATGTGCATGGCCGTCTCAAACCCGAGGAAAAAGACTACCAGATGGGGTTGTTTGCCAGCGGCCAGGCACAGATATTGGTGGCCACCACTGTGATAGAGGTGGGTGTGAACGTGCCCAATGCTTCGGTAATGGTGATTGAGAACGCCGAGCGATTTGGCCTGTCGCAGTTGCACCAGTTGCGCGGGCGCGTGGGGCGTGGCGCCGACAAATCCTACTGCGTGCTCATGACCAAATACGAACTCAGTTCCGACACCCGTCACCGCCTGAAGGTGATGACCGACACCAACGACGGCTTTGTGGTGGCCGAGGAAGACATGAAGTTGCGCGGTCCCGGCGACATGGAGGGAACCCAGCAAAGCGGCGTGGCTTTCAACCTGAAGGTAGCCAATCTGGCCCGCGACGGCCAGGTGGTGCAGATGGCCCGTGACGCCGCCACCGATTTTCTGGCTCACGACCCCGACCTGAGTTCTCCCGAAGGTCAGCGCATGGATGCCCGGCTGCATGAAATCTTCAATAAACAGGTGGATTGGGGGCGGATTTCTTAGTGTGATTTTTATTATGCTTAAAATCAAATAGTTACAAAGCTTGTTTTAGAAAACAAAACCAAAGTTTACACTTTTTAGCAAGCAAAAGACAGGGTGTTCTGAAATAAATTTATACTTTTGTGCGTTTTTCGAATGAAAAATAACTTGATTTTTCCTTTCCGAGGTAACCTTTCCAGGAATGCAAGTTGAATGTCGAACGTATAAAAACGCTTATGAATTTAAAAAACATTATAGTTGGAACATCGGTCTTTGTAATGGCCGCTTTGGGTACGACTGCAACCGCACAAAGATTACAATCCGCTTCAAGTTACAGTCGCAACATTCATAAAGATCTGCTGGCCAAGCAGAATAAGGTGCAAGACCAAATCCGGGTGGAAGAGACCCTGAAGTATGCCAACGGTTTGTATGAAGAAACTGAACCCGAACCCGACATCTACACCGAGGGGTGGGAGAGCGACAGGGTGAATCCCTATAAAGACGCCAATGTTCCTAATACCAAAATAATAGACGTGCGCAACTATGTGATGCCCATCAGCGGCAACTTTGTCACTTCGCCGTATGGCTACCGCGCCCGTTTCAAGCGCACCCACAAGGGCGTGGACCTGCGTGCCGCTGTAGGCGACACCGTGCGCGCCGCTTTCTCTGGCCGTGTGCGTCTCACCAAATTTGAGCGCTCAGGTTACGGCTTCTATGTAATTGTGCGCCACAACAATGGTCTGGAAACTGTTTACGGTCACCTGTCGCGTTTCTTGGTGAAGCCTAACCAATATGTGAAAGCCGGTCAGCCAATTGCCCTCAGCGGCAACACGGGCCGTTCCACGGGACCTCACCTGCATTTCGAGACACGTTTCATGGGCTATGCCATCAACCCTGAAGCCATCTTCGATTTCCAGAACCGCACCACGGTTTCCGACACCTACACTTTCACCAAGAGCAACTACACTGAGGCTCGTTCCAACAAGTCGAACTATGCCCGCCGCCAACGCTGAATGCCGTTGTGGTTAACATCAAATTAAAACAAAATTCCGCTCCTCAACCGGGGCGGAATTTTGTTTTATGGGTGTGGTGACGCAGGAAGTTATGCCGCTATGTCGTGCGGGTCGGGGTCCACTGCGATGATTTTCCCCTCGCGGTCGATGAGGAAGGAGTGGAAACCGTCGGTCAGACGCCAGGTCTTGGTGAGCGTGAGTTGCTCAAGGGCGCTGCAGTGGAACTGTGTGTCCATGTTCACTCCGTCGAGCGTGATGATTTGGTCATACACACCGCGGCTCGGATCCATGTTGACCGAAATGTGGGTGAACTGCTTGCCGGCAGCCGCCTGGCGGTCGTAGTCTATGTTGGCCATGCGCGACCGGGCATCGGTCGATGACCAGAAGGTGACCACCACCGTCTGGCCCCGGAATTTCTGCAACTCCAGGCTTCCGAGGTTGTCCTTGACGGTGAGATTGGGGGCTTGATAGCCGATGCGTGTGTCCACAGGAGTGCTGTAACGCGCCGAGGTAAACAAGCCCATCAGTCCTATAACCGCAATAACCAGAAATGTCCTGCTCATCTTTGATGTTGATTTTTCACGTTGCAAAAGTATGTATATTTCTCAAAATGACCAAATTTACTGCAGACTTTTTGCCGAAAACGGTAGGTGCGGGGCTCAAGGAAAGGTGTTTTCAATGGTTGGAAACAGGCGGCAAATGGATTTTTTTTGCTATCTTTGTGCATTCGCAAAAACAGAAAAATGGCAAAACTCAAGATTACCGACGAATGGTGGACTGCCCCCACCGAGGCCGATAATGGCCGGCTGGTGTTGGTGACAGGCCGTGACGAGATGGAAGCTGTGAAGGCGAGCGGAATCTATCGTTATCGGGTGGAGGTGACCTGGCCTTACCCCGCCGTTGACGACGGTATGCCCGCCAACGATGCCGCCCGCTTGATGGAGCAGGTGCACGATGCCCTGTTGCTCACGTTGTCGCGCGATCCTGTGGCTGTGATGACAGGGGTCTTTACTGGTGACGGCCAGCGCGACTGGGTGTTCTACGCCCGAAGCCTGCCTTTGTTTCAGAAAAAATTCAATGAGGCGCTGGACCCGTTCCCCGACCTGCCTCTCAGTTTCTATGCCGAGGACGATCCGCAGTGGCTTGCCTATGACGAGATGTGTGCCTCGCGGGTGAGCGCCGACGACTGACCATAGCTTTCTCCCTTAAGAAAACACGACGCCTCTGTCGAGAAGAGACAGAGGCGTTGCGTGGTTTTGTGGTGGACCGCTTACATGTTCATGCCGCCGTCCACTTGAATCACTTGTCCGGTTACATAGCCCGACATGTCGCTGGCCAGGAAGGTAGCCACGTTGGCGATGTCGTCCACGGTGCCGCCGCGACGCAGCGGGATGCGCTGAATCCACTCCTTGCGCACGTCATCGGGCAGCGACTGGGTCATGGCGGTGTCGATAAAGCCGGGGGCAATGGCGTTGGCACGTATGCCGCGGCTTCCCATCTCCTGAGCGATGCTCTTGGCCAGGGCGATGAGTCCGGCCTTGGAGGCGGCGTAGTTGCACTGGCCGGCATTGCCGTGCACACCCACCACCGAAGCCATGTTGATGATGGAACCGCTGCGTTGGCGCATCATCACGGGCACCAGGGCATGGATGAAATTGAAGGCCGACTTCAGATTGACGGCTATCACCGCATCCCAGTCTTTCTCGTCCATGCGGAGCATGATTTTGTCGCGGGTGATGCCGGCGTTGTTCACAAGAATGTCGATGTGGCCGAAGTCCTTGTGGATTTGCTCCACCAGGGCGGCGGTGTCGGCAAAGTTGGAGGCGTCACCGCCGTACCCCTTGCATTTCACGCCCAGCGCGGTGATTTCGGCTTCGGTGTCGTTGATGACTTGCTGCAACTGTTCGTTGATAGCCAAATCGGTGAAGGCGATGTCGGCACCTTCGTTGGCAAACTTGATGGCGATGGCCTTGCCAATGCCGCGGGCGGCACCGGTAATCAGGGCCACTTTCCCTTCCAGTAATTTCATGTTGGTTTTCTTTTTATTTTGTTAGTAGTTTTGTTGCAATGAGATATTATGCAAAAAAAAGCACAGTTTCTCCACCCGCGGGTGGAAAACTGTGCAAAGTTACGTTTAAATAATGAAACGGCAAAATTTGCCGTGCTGATTACCAGGCAAACATGGGATAATCCTTCATCATGTCGTTCACCTTGGCACGCACGCTGGCAATCACGTTCTGGTCTTCGGGAGCCTGCAGCACGGTGTCGATGAGTTCCACGATGTCGCCCATCTTGTCTTCCTTCACGCCACGGGTGGTGATGGCCGGAGTGCCAAGACGCAGACCGCTGGTCTGGAAAGCGCTGCGGTCGTCGAAAGGCACCATGTTTTTATTCACCGTGATGTCGGCTGCCACCAGTGCGTTTTCGGCCACCTTGCCGGTGAGGTCGGGGAACTTGGTGCGCAGGTCGATGAGCATGCAGTGGTTGTCGGTGCCGCCCGAGCAAATCTTGTAGCCCTTGTCGACCATAGCCTTGGCCATGGTTTGGGCGTTGAGACGCACTTGCTTGGCATAATCGGTGAAGGCGGGTTGCAGTGCCTCGCCAAAGGCTACGGCCTTGGCGGCAATCACGTGCTCCAGCGGACCGCCCTGCACACCGGGGAATACGGCGCTGTCGATGAGCGATGACATTTTGCGCACCACGCCTTTCTTGGTGGTCTTGCCCCAGGGGTTGTCAAAGTCTTTTCCCATCAGGATGATGCCGCCACGCGGGCCACGCAGGGTCTTGTGGGTGGTGCTGGTGACGATGTGAGCCCACTTGAGCGGGTTGTTGAGCAGGCCAGCGGCGATGAGGCCGGCGGGGTGGGCCATGTCGATCATGAGGATGGCGCCCACGCTGTCGGCGATTTTACGCATGCGCTCGTAGTCCCACTCGCGGCTATAGGCGCTGGCACCGCCCACGATGAGCTTGGGATGCACCTCATTGGCCAGACGCTCCATCATGTCGTAGTCCACTTGGTAGGTCTCGGGATTGACATCGTAGCCATACTGGTTGAACACCAGACCCGAGAAGTTGACGGGGCTGCCGTGCGACAGGTGGCCGCCGTGGTCCAGATTCAGACCCAGGAAGTTGTCGCCGGGTTTCATGCAGGTCATGAACACGGCCATGTTGGCCTGTGCGCCCGAGTGGGGCTGCACGTTTGCATATTCGGCGCCAAAGAGCTGCTTGATGCGCTCTATGGCCAGGTTCTCGCTCTCGTCCACGCACTGGCAACCTCCGTAGTAGCGGTGGCCGGGATATCCCTCGGCATACTTATTGGTGAGGCAACTGCCCATGGCGCGCATCACTTGTTCGCTTACAAAATTCTCACTGGCAATGAGTTCGATGCCGCGTTGCTGACGCTGGTGCTCTCGCTCAATGATGTCGAAAATCGCTTTGTCTTGTTCCATAATCCGGATTGTGTAATGTTAATGTTATTATGATATAGTTAACTAAGATATTATCGTTACTTGGGCTTTTTGCGCACACTCCATCCGAAGTGCCCCAACTCGTCGCCCAGCGTGTAGTAGTGGCCGTGGCAGTAGGTGATGAGGTCGGCTCGCTCCAGATGCAAGGCCCCGGTTTCGGGGTCAATGTAGCGGTCGTCGGCCATGACGTTGGCCACTTGGGCGATAAACATGTCGTGTGTGCCCAGCCGCACAATGTCGGTCACGCGGCATTCGATGTTCACTGGCGACTCTTCCACATAGGGAGCGTCTACGGCCACGCCCTTGCGGGGGGTGAGCCCCATGGCCTGCCACTTGTCCACTTCGCGGCCCGACTTCACCCCGCACCAGTCGGTGGCGCGGGCCAACGCACGGGTGGTGAGGTTGAGCGTGAAGGCCATGTTCCGCTCCACGATACCGTGGCTGTGCCGCTCGGGCCTGAGCGAGACGTAGCACATTGCCGGGTCGGAGCAGATGGTGCCTGTCCACGCCGCAGTCAGAAGGTTGTATTCCTCGGGAGTGGCTCCGCAGCTCACCAGCAGGGCGGGCAGCGGGTAGATCATGGTGCCTGGTTTCCAGTTCTGTTTCATTTCCTCATGCACACAAAGTTGCGAGGCAAAGGTAAGCTTTTTTACCGTTACGGCGAAATTTTTGCACCACCTTTTTTCCAGGCATCGGAAAAAGACGGAAAAATTCAGGAAAAACAATTGAAATTGGGTGCGGTTGCGTTTCTTTTTGTATATTTGCAGATTGAAAAAGACCAATATTCTGAAAACCCATAACTTCGCGATATGAACAAAGCAAAGCGGAAGCACCGCAAAAAGAGATACAGTGTGGCACAAAAAATGTGGATTGGTTTTGGTGTCGTTGTGACAGCCATTGCTGTGTTGTTTGTGCTGATTTACAACGGAGTGATTGGCTACATGCCCGAGATTGACGAGTTGCGTAGCCCCACCGACCGTTACGCGTCCACCATCTATTCCAACGACGGCACCGAGATGGGGCGTTTCTTCCGTGCCAAGGACAACCGCCTCTATGCCGATTACAACCAGCTGCCGCTCCATCTGACGCAGGCCCTTGTGGCCACCGAGGATGTGCGCTTCTACGACCACTCCGGCATTGACGTGCGCGGACTGGGCCGTGCCATTATCAAGCGCGTGGTGATGGGACAGGGCAATGCCGGCGGCGGCAGCACCATCACGCAGCAACTGGCCAAGCAACTCTATTCCAACGACACCGCGTTCACCCAACGGGCCACCACTCTTTTTGAGCGCGCCATGCAGAAGCCGGTGGAGTGGATGATAGCCGTGAAACTGGAGCGATTCTACACCAAGGATGAAATCCTGCAGATGTATTTCAACCAGTTTGACTTCCTCAACAATGCCGTGGGCATCAAAATGGCCGCCTATGTGTACTTCAACAAAGAGCCGTCGCAACTCTCCCTTCTGGAGTCGGCCACACTGGTGGGCATGTGTAAGAACCCTGCATATTTCAATCCGCGCCGTTTCAACGAACGCACGCGGCTGCGCCGGAACGTGGTGTTGGACCAGATGGTGAACGCCGGTTATCTGGATGCCGCCAAGTGCGACGTGCTCAAGCAGCAGCCATTGGCGCTGAATTTCCACAAAGTGGCTGACCACAACGAGGGCCCGGCTCCCTATTTCAGGGAGGAACTGCGGCGTGTGATGACGGCCAAGAAACCCCAACGCAAGGACTATCCCAAGTGGGATGAGCAGCAATATGTGAGCGACTCGGTGGCTTGGGTGGTCAATCCACTGTATGGCTGGTGCCACAAGAACCACAAAGCCAACGGCGATGAGTATGACATCTACAAGGATGGCCTGAAAATCTACACCACCATCGACCTGAAAATGCAGAAGTATGCCGAAGAAGCGCTCGTCGACCACTTGAAAAACGATTTGCAGCCCGCTTTTAAAAACGAGCGAGGCGGCATGTCGAATCCGTATACCACCACTTCGGTGCCGGGCGGGCGCCAGGCGCTTATCAATGCCGCCATCCGCCGCACCGACCGCTACCATGTGCTCAAACGGGCCGGCAAGAGCGAGAACGAAATCATGAGCAACTTCCATCAAAAGGTGCACATGACGGTGTTTGACTACAACGGTGGTTACGAAACCGAAATGACACCGCTCGACTCGATGCTCTACGTGAAGTCATATCTCCGGTCTTCACTCATGTCGATGGATCCCGCCACGGGATATGTGAAGGCATATGTGGGCGGTCCCGATTTCCACTTCTTCAAGTATGACATGGTGTCGAAGGGACGTCGCCAAATCGGCTCCACGGTCAAGCCGTTTGTTTATTCCCAAGCGATAGAATACGGTGGCCTTACACCCTGCACAGTGCGTCCTGTGGGACCCCCAAACATCTATTGGCAGGGCCATTACTGGAATCCGCGCGGCGGCGGCGGGTCGATGTCGTTGCGCACGGCGCTCACCACTTCCAACAACTGGATGTCGGCGGGCTTTATGCGCGGCACCCGCATGAACTGGATAGAGCGCGATGGACATTACACGATGACCCCCGAGGACTTGGTGAAATGGATGCACAGTTTCGGCATCACCAGTTATCTGGACCCGCAGCCGGCGTTGAGTCTGGGCTCGAGTGAAATCACATTGCGTGAAATGGTGGCGGCTTATTCGGCGTTTGCCAACGGCGGCATGCGCGTGGAACCGCTGTATGTGTCGCGCATTACCGACGACAAGGGCGTGGTGCTGGCCGAGTTCACCCCGCAGCAAACCGAGATCATGTCGCAGGATACCTACCTGAAGATGCTGTCGATGCTGCTCAATGTGGTGAATGCCGGTACCGGTAGCCGACTGCGTAGTTATGGCATCCCCGCCCAGATAGGCGGCAAGACCGGAACCACCAACACCAACTGTGACGGTTGGTTCATGGGCTTTACGCCCGATTTGGTGACGGGAGTGTGGACCGGTGGCGAGGAACGCTACATCCACTTCACGAGCGGCTTTATCGGCCAGGGCGCCGTGGCATCGCTGCCAACCCTGGGCAAATATTTGCAGTCGGTGTACAACGACTCGTCGCTCCCTTATGCATCAAGCAGCGGAAAATTTAAAATCCCCGCCGGCTACAACGAGTGTGCCGATGAGCTGGGACCGGTGCCTGGCTCCGGCGGCGGTGGCCGCAGATCCGGTGGAGGTGCCCAGGCAGCCGAACCGAAACCCAACGGTGGAGGCGGCGGTGGCGCTCCGGCTGTGGAAGGCGTGTTTGATTGATTGTTACACGGGGTCTACGTCGTAGTAGAGTCTGATCCCTTTCATACGGGCATCGGCGGCAATCATGGATTCATAGATTTGCCGCAGGATGCCCTTCACTTTTGACATCGATGCCGAAGTCTCCATCTTAAGCACTATTTGGCGGATGTGGAGATTCTGTATGCGTGCCACCATGGGCTTCTCGGGCCCCAGCACGCGGTTGCCGAACACGCGGCGCAGTAAATCGCCGTAGCGTGTGGCCACTTCTCCCACCGTGGCATCGTCACGATGCTTGAGATAGATGTTGATGATTTTGGTGAACGGAGGATATCCAAACCGCTTACGGTCGGCCAGTTCGTGTCGGTAAAAACCTTCGTAATCATGTTGGGTGACATATTGTATCACCTCATGGTCGGGCTGGCTGGTCTGCACCACCACCAGGCCCTGTTGGTGGGCGCGTCCGGCACGTCCAGCCACCTGCTCCAGCATGTCGAAGGCGCGTTCGTGGGAGCGGAAATCGGGGAAGTTGATCATGGTGTCGGCGTTGAGGATGCCCACCACGCTCACGGCGTCGAAGTCAAGCCCCTTGGTCACCATTTGCGTGCCCACCAGAATGTTGGTCTTGTGTTTGGAAAATTCATCGATGATGCGGTCGTAGCTGTTTTTATTGCGGGTGGTGTCCAGATCCATGCGTGAGATTTTCTCGTCAGGGAACACGGTGTCGATGTCGTCCTCGATGCGTTCGGTGCCGTAGCCGAGAATCTCGATGCCGGGCATCTTGCAGGCCGGGCACAGGTCGGGCAGGGTGATGCTGTAGCCGCAGTAGTGGCAGGTTAGCATGTGCGAGTGCTTGTGATAGGTGAGCGACACATCGCAGTTCTCGCATTTGGGCACCCAGCCACACTCCTTGCACTCCACCATGGGTGCATAGCCGCGGCGGTTCTGGAACAGAATCACTTGCTGACCATTGCCAAGGACGTGCCGGCAGTCGGCCAGCAATTCGGATGAAAACAGCCCGCTCATTTCGCGTTTTTTACGGGCTTGCTTGGTGTCGATGACCTTCACCAGAGGCATCTCGATGTCTTTGTAGCGGGTGAGCAGCCGCACCAGTCCGTATTGTCCAGCGAGGGCACGGTGGTAAACCTCGATGGCAGGCGTCGCCGATCCGAGCAGTGTCTTGGCGCCGTGCATCTGCGCAAGCATGATGGCGGCGTTGCGGCCGTTGTAGCGCGGGGCGGGGTCCTGCTGTTTGTAACTGTTGTCGTGTTCCTCGTCCACAATCACCAGCCCCAGGTTGGAGAAGGGCAGAAACACCGATGAGCGCACACCGATTATCAGGCAGGGTTCGTTGCCATGGAGCAGTTTTTTCCAGATGTCCACCCGCTCGTTGTCGCTGAATCGCGAATGGTACACCAGCAGCTGCTGGCCGAACACCTGGCGCAGGCGCTGGGTGAGCTGTGTGGTGAGGGCGATTTCGGGCACCAGATAGAGCACTTGCTTTTTCATGGCCAGCGCATCGTGTATCAAGTGCATATAAATCGATGTCTTGCCGCTTGAAGTGATGCCGTGCAGTAGGGTGATGGGCTTCTCCTTCATCTGCTGGTGGATTTCATTGTAGGCCCTCCGTTGCTCGTCGCTCAGTACGGGCAACTCCACTGGCTGTCCGCCCTGCAGGTCAAAGCGGTTGACTTCCTTCTTGTAAACCTTAAAAATGCCGCGTTTAACAGCTTCTGCCAAAACAGGTTGCGATACGTCGGCCCGTTTCAACAGTTCTTCTTTCCCCACCTCGGCCAATGGGCCGTGCTGCAGCCAGTGCGACAGGTCCAGATAGGCCAGCAGCAGTGCTTCCTGCTTGTGTGCGCGCTTGAGCTGGTTGAAGAAAGAGTGCAGCCCGGCTTCGTCGTCGCGCGCGATGGAAAGGCTCACACAGGTGCGTGTGCGGGGGTGGTAGGTTTCCACCAAGCGCTCGCTCACGCGTATGGCATTCATTTCAATCAAGTGATGCACCACCCGCTCCACGTTCTTGAAACCTGTGGCGTTTCCTATCTCGTTGATCTGCACGCGGTCGCGTTGAGCGGTGAAGTCAAGCACCGTCTTTTCTCGGTCGCTCAGCTCGCCGGGACGTTCTTCCTCGTAGTCGGGATTGGCGCTGATGTAGGTCTCGCTTTCCACCTTGAGTCCAGACGGCACAGCGGCTTTGTACACTTCGCCCATCGAGCAGAGGTAATAGTCGGCAATCCAGTTCCAGAATTTAAGTTGAGGATGCCGCACGATGGGTTCTTGGTCAAGGGGGCTGATAATGTCCTTGACCTCATATCCCTGGGGCTTGATGTCGTGGGTCATCACCACGATGGCGGTGTAGATTTTTTTTCTGCCGAACGGCACCAGCACGCGGTGCCCCACGTTCACCTCCACATCATCGGGAACGTGATAGGTGAATGTGCCGGGAATAGAGAGAGGAAGCAAAACTTCGGCAAACATTGCAGGTGCGGTTTCTGGTCTATGCCTTGTCGCCCTTGCCGGCTGGCAAGGTGGTGGCGGCTGTGTATATTTCGTTCTCTTTGTGGGCGGTGGCGGTCCAACTCACGGCTTCGGGCAATCGTTGTTCCACTTCGCCGCGCAGCATGGCGGCGGCGCGTGTGGTGAAGCGTTCGATGAAATCGTCGCCCAAATCGATGGCATTGTCTCTGCCAATCGCTTCAGCGGTGCCGATTACGTTGGTGGCCACCACGTTTGCACCGCAACTCAACGCTTCGATGGTGACCAGTGGCAACCCCTCCAGGTTGCTGGGCAGCACCAGCAGGTCGATGCAGTTCATCAAGTCGGGCATCGCCTCGGGCGGTTGCAGGCCAAAGAACTTGCAATGGATGCCCTCGCCGGCCATGCGTTGCCGTGTTTCGGACAATTGCACGCCGTCGCCGATGGCCCAGAAGATGATGTCACCGTCGTATTTCTGCTTGATGAGCCGGTAAATATGCGGTAGCCAGAGCACGTTTTTCACAGGTTCGAAGCGTCCGATGAACGCCACCACTTTGCTGCCGAGGCAGTTGTGGGCGCGCCGTAATTCCGTGCGGCGCTCGTCGCTGTAGCGGTGGAACTGGGCGTTGGCGCCGTTGAGCAGAACGTCGGCGGGGAAATTATCGGGGGTGAGTTGGCGTGCTTTGCGCAGCAGACCCTCGCTCACGAAAAAGTTGTCGGTGGCTCCCCGCAACAACTCCACGGTCATTCGTTTGACCATCGCGTCGCGGGGTGGATCGGTATAGATGCTGGCGCCGTGCCAGGTGATGAATGCGGGAATCTGCAGTTTTTGCCGGGCACTCACCGCCACATGGCCGGCGATGCGGTCGTGGGCGCTCACCAGGTCGTGGCCGCGCATTTCCCAGCCCATTTTGTTGAGCCGGCGCAGTGTCATCACGGGGCGCATCTTGAGCAACCGGTGCAACGCGGCGTCAATCCAACTGCGCTTTATCCACTTCACGGCAATGGTCACTCCGTCGGCGTGGATGACCGCCGGCCGGTCTACATGCCGCTTGCCGCCCCGCAGCAGGCGCATCAGCCATCCGTCATACACCGTGAGCAGGGTTACGTTGATTTTGTAGTCGTCCAACGCCTGCAGATGCTTCACTCGGTTGACAACAGCCTGAAATACACCCAGTCGGCGACTTGGGTCGCCCTCAAATATGACTGCAACTTTTTTCATCAACCGCAAATTTACGGATTATATTCCGAAACAGCAAAAAATCCCGCGCCAATCTGCGGGCCGGGAAATTGGGGAAAAGGCAAAAAGAAAAGAGCTAAACAACTGCACTGAAGTTGCTTAACTCTGATGTAGTGGCGGGAGCCAGACTCGAACTGACGACCTTTGGGTTATGAGCCCAACGAGCTGCCACTGCTCCATCCCGCGATTTGCGATGCAAAATTACTACATTTCCACGCCTTTGTCAAGAGAGAGAACCCAAAAACGGCGTATTTTTAACAATAATTAGCGCAATGACGGAGCTTTCGTAATTTCGTTGGGCTTATTGATGCGTTCTCTTTTCAGTGATTGAACTGGGCGAAGAAGTCATTTCCCTTGTTATCGACCAGGATAAAGGCGGGGAAATCAACCACGCGGATTTTCCACACAGCCTCCATGCCGAGTTCGGGGTATTCCACACACTCGATGCTCTGGATGCTGTTCTGGCTCAGGATGGCGGCGGGTCCACCGATGGAACCCAGATAGAATCCGCCGTGCTTCTTGCAGGCATCGGTCACTTCCTGACCCCGGTTGCCCTTGGCTATCATCACCAGGCTGCCGCCTAGGCTTTGGAACAGATCTACGTAAGGATCCATGCGGTTGGCCGTGGTGGGGCCCATTGACCCGCAGGGCATGCCGGCGGGAGTCTTGGCGGGACCGGCGTAAAGCACGGGGTGGTCCTTGATGTACTGCGGGATGCCCTCGCCGCGGTCCAGGCGCTCTTTCCAGCGGGCGTGTGCGATGTCGCGGCCCACGATGATGGTGCCGCTGAGCGACACACGTGTGGCCACGGGATATTTGTCGAGTATCTTCAGCGTTTCGGCTATGGGCTTGTCGAGGTCGATTTTCACGCCGCCCCCTTCGCCTGCCTCGCGCAGTTCGGCGGGAATGAGTTCGGTGGGGTTGTCGTCGAGTTTCTCAATCCACACACCGTCTTGGTTGATTTTGGCCTTGATGTTGCGGTCGGCCGAGCAACTCACGCCCAGACCTATGGGGCACGACGCGCCGTGGCGCGGCAGGCGCACGATGCGCACGTCGTGGGCCATGTATTTGCCGCCGAATTGTGCTCCCAGGCCGATTTTGTGGGCTTCGGCGAGCACCTGACGCTCCAGTTCCACGTCGCGGAAAGCGCGCCCCGTCTCGTCGCCTGTGGTGGGCAGGGTGTCATAGTAATGGGTAGAGGCAAGTTTCACGGTGAGCAGGTTTTTTTCGGCTGAGGTGCCGCCTATCACAAATGCGATATGGTAAGGCGGGCACGCGGCGGTGCCCAGCGATTTCATTTTCTCCACCAGGAAAGGAACGAGTTTCTCGGGGGTGAGCACGGCCTTGGTCATTTGATACAGGTAGCTCTTGTTGGCCGAGCCGCCGCCTTTGGTGACACACAGGAAGCGGTATTCCATCCCCTCGCAGGCTTCCAGGTCGATTTGGGCGGGCAGGTTGCAGCGCGTGTTCACTTCTTCATACATGCTCAGGGGGGCGTTCTGCGAGTAGCGCAGGTTCTCCTGTGTGTAGGTGTTGTACACGCCGCGTGCCAGGGCTTCCTCGTCGCAGAAGCCCGTCCACACCTGCTGGCCCTTCTCGCCGTGGATGATGGCGGTGCCGGTGTCCTGGCACAGGGGCAGTTGCCCCTTGGCGGCCACTTCGGCATTTCGCAGGAAGGTGAGCGCCACATACTTGTCGTTGTCGCTGGCCTCGGGATCGTTGAGGATTCTGGCCACTTGCTCGTTGTGGCTGCGGCGCAGCAGGAAGTTTACGTCGCGGAAGGCATGCTGCGAGAGCAGGGTGAGGGCTTCAGGCTCGATTTTGAGCATAGGTTTGCCCTCGAATTGTCCCACCGACACATAGTCTTTGGTGAGCAGGTAGTATTCGGTGTTGTCTTCACCCAGCTGGAACATGGGCGCATAACGGAATTCTGGAGTGTTTGCCATAGATAATGTTTTAGATATTGATGTTTGTTGTTTTTTCTTGTTCTGGTTGTTCCACTTGCTGCGCCAGGGCTTGCCACAGGGTGTCGTGCGGCACGGGTGCGGTCACGTCCACCGTCTTGCCGCTCACGGGGTGGGTGAAACTGATGCGGTGCGATTGCAGGCAGATGCCTCCGTCGGGGTTGCTGCGCGGTGCGCCGTACTTCAGGTCGCCCTTGATGGGGCATCCCAGGTGCGAGAGCTGTGCGCGGATTTGATGCTTGCGACCGGTGAGCAGGTTCACCTCGAGCAGCCAGTAGCGTTCGGTGCCGGCCAGCTGTCGGTAGGAGAGCACGGCTTTTTGGTAGCCGGGTCTCGGGGTGGGCGAGAGCAGCGTTTTGTTGGTGCGCTCTACGCTCTTGAGGTAGTGGGTGAGCGTGCCGGATGGGTGCGGCGGCTGTTTGCACACGATGGCCCAGTAGGTCTTGCTCACCTCGCCGCGGCGGAACAATTCGTTCATGCGCGAGAGCCCTTTGCTTGTCTTGGCCATCACCACCAGGCCGCAGGTGGGCCGGTCGATGCGGTGTATGACGCCGCAAAACACGTTGCCGGGTTTGCTGTATTTCTCCTTGAGCCAACGCTTGGCGATGTCCACCAGCGACTCGTCGCCGGTGCGGTCGCCCTGCACAAGCTCGCCGGCCTGCTTGTCAACTATCAGGAGATGATTGTCTTCGTACACCACTTTCATGCCGCAAAGTTAATACTTTTTTCTGTAACGGAGTGCGCTATGCCGGTTTATCGTTGTCTGGGATTTGCCCCCGTCCCCGCCTTTTTGTCTGAAGAGCTTGTAGAGAAAAAAAATTAAGTTAAATAACAGTTTTAACATTGAAAAATTACTTTTTTTAAAATATTTAGCCTAACTTTGCAACATTTACCGAATAAGTGTTAAGAAACTGATAACCTTAGGAAGCTCATAATGAAACGGATAAACACCGATGCCCCGTTGAGGCGGGAACGTTGGCGGTTGTTGTGGGTGCTTGTGTGAATCGTTTCTCGGCTCTTATTATAAGGTGGAAACAAGTGGAACAAGAAAAAATTATATATCAATAAATAATAAATAATTCAATTTTTTCAGTGCTTATGAGTCTTAAAAAAATTCTAACGCTTCTTGCCATTCTCATGACATCGCTCGCCATGACCGTGCAGGCCCAGGTGAGTGGTACCGTTTATGACGAGAACAATGAGCCTGTGATTGGTGCATCGGTTGTTCAAAAGAGCAACCCGAGCAATGGCGTAGCCACTGACATCGACGGAAAGTTTACCCTGAACGTGTCGCCCGGCACCACCATTAAAATCACGTATGTGGGCTATGAGGACACCGAGGTGAAGGCCTCGGCCGGTATGAAGGTGACATTGAAACCCAAGGGCGAGGTGCTCGGCGAGGTTGTTGTTACCGGTTATCAAAAAGTGGACAAGCGATTGTTCACGGGTGCCACCACCAGCGTCGACGCCGAGAAGACCAAACTCTCGGGTGTGGCCGACGTGAGCCGCGGTCTCGAAGGCCGTGTGTCGGGTGTGCAAGTGTCGAACGTGTCGGGTACCTTCGGTACCGCACCCAAAATCCGCGTGCGCGGTGCTACGTCTATCTATGGTAGCTCCAAGCCTCTGTGGGTTGTTGACGGTGTGATTCTGGAGGATAACGTGGACATCAGCGCCGACGATCTGTCGTCGGGCGACGCCACCACCCTGATTGCTTCGGCTGTGGCCGGCCTCAATGCCGACGATATCGAGAGTTTCCAGATTCTGAAAGACGGTTCCGCCACCAGTATCTATGGTGCCAAGGCCAACGCCGGTGTGATTGTAATCACCACCAAGCAAGGTAAGAAAGGAAGCACCTCGATTAACTACACCGGTGAGTTCACCTATCGTTTGAAGCCCAGTTACAACGACTACAACATCTGTAACTCGCAGGAGCAGATGAGTATCTTGCGTGAGATGGAAGCCAAGGGCTGGCTGGAGTTTGCCTCACTTATCGGCAACAGCGATGCCGGTGTGTACGGCACCATGTATGAAATGATTGATACTTATGACCCTGTGACCGGTCAGTATGGACTTGTGAACTCTCGCACCGCCAAGAATAATTACCTGCGTGAGGCCGAGTTGAGAAACACCGACTGGTTTGGCCGTCTGTTTAACGATAATATCATGCAGAACCATGCCGTGAGCATTTCGGGTGGTACCGACAAGGGCTCGTTCTATACTTCGGCTTCGGTGCTGCTTGATCCGGGTTGGTACAAAGACAGCCGCGTGGAGCGCTACACCTTTAACGCCAACGCCACATATAACATCACCGACAAAATCCGTGTGAAGATTCTGAACAGCGACAGTTACCGTCAGCAGAAAGCCCCTGGTACGCTGAGCCAGAATGTGGACGTGGTTTACGGCCGTGTGAGCCGCAGCTTCGATATCAACCCGTTCAGCTACGCGCTCAACACTGCACGTACGCTTGACCCCAATGCTTTCTATAAGCGCAACTATAGTAACTTCAACATCTTCCACGAGTTGGAAAACAACTACATAGATGTGGGTGTGACGGATGTGAAGTTCCAGGGTGAATTAAACATCAAGCCGATTGTGAAGCAGGACCAGACCCTCGAATTCAACATCCTGGGTGCTTACCGCTACAACCTGTCGGAGCAGAACCACTACGTGCTGGAGAACAGTAACCAAGCTCTCGCTTACCGTGCCGGTATCGACCCCGAGGATGCTATCGTGCGTTCGTCCAACACCTATTTATATACTGACCCCGACGAGACCAACTCGCTGCCTGAAACCATCCTGCCCAAGGGCGGTATGCTTTTCTACAGCAAGTATTCGGTGCGTCAGCTCGACTTCCGCGCCACCGCACAATGGCAGAAGATGTTCGGTGAGAAACATCTCTTCAATATCTTCGCCGGTATGGAAGCCAGCCGTGTGGACCGCTACAGCCAGACGTTCAGCGGTTGGGGCATCGTTTACAGCAACGGTAACATTCCCGACCTGGACTACAAGCTCTTTAAGCAGATGGACGAGGAGAACGGTTCCTACTTCAGCGATGCCAAGGGTTATCGCCGCAACATGGCTTACTTTGCCAACGCCAACTACGCATTCATGAACCGCTACGTGCTCAACGGCACCGTGCGCTACGAGGGTTCTAACCTGATGGGTAAAACCGACCAGAGCCGCTGGCTCCCCACCTGGAACATCTCGGCAGCCTGGAATGCCAGTGAAGAGCCGTTCTTCATGGAGTCTGGTTTGTATCAGAAAGGCATCCTCACTTACGCCAAGCTGCGTTTGAGCTACTCGCTCACCGGCGAGAGCGGCCCCACGGGCTATGCCAATGCCGAGGCTCTGTACTATCCCACCCAGATTTGGCGTCAGGAGACGGAGGATATGGAAATGGGTCTCAGCCTGAACGGCCTTGCCAACCGCAACCTCTCCTATGAGAAGAAGCATGAGTTTGACGTGGGTGTTGACCTTGGATTCCTTTACAACCGCATCAACGTGGTGTTTGACTGGTACAAGCGTAACAACTTCGACCTGATTGGTCTGGTTTACACCGAGGGTGTGGGTGGTTTCATCAGCAAGTATGCCAACGTGGCTGAGATGGCGTCGCACGGTATGGAGTTCACAATCTCTACCCGCAACATCCAGGCCAAGCGTCCCGGCGATTTCGCATGGAGCACCGACCTTACGTTTGCCTACAGCAAGACCAAGATTACCAAACTGGAGTCGCAGTCGCGTGTTATCGACCTGGTGGTGGGTTCCGGTTTCGCACTGGAGGGCTATCCCCACCGTGCCATCTTCTCGATTCCCTTCGCCGGTCTTGACGAGCATGGTCTGCCTCTGGTTTATGATGAGACGGGTGCCGTTTCCAACACCGGTGTCAACTTCCAGGAGGATAAGGAACTGGGCTACCTCAAATATGAAGGCCCGGTTGATCCCACCATCACCGGTGGTTTTGGCAACCAGTTTGACTGGAAGGGTTTCCACCTCAATGTGTTCATGACCTACTCCTTTGGTAACAAACTGCGCATTAACCCCACCTTCTCGTCGGCCTACAGTGACCTGACCGCCATGTCTAAAGACTTCAAGAACCGCTGGGTTATCCCCGGTGATGAGCAATACACCAATATCCCGGCCATTGCCTCGCGCCGTCAGGTTTATGCCAACAACTATCTGGGCATGGCCTACAGTGCCTACAACTACAGCACTGAGCGTATTGCCGATGGTGGTTTCATCCGTCTGAAGGAAGTGTCGCTCACCTACGACCTGCCCAAGACCTTTATCCGCCACCTCAAGCTCAACAGTGCTTCGGTTAAGCTGGCCGCCACCAACCTGTGCCTGCTCTATGCCGATGAGAAGCTCAACGGTGATGACCCCGAGTTCTACAACAGTGGTGGTGTGGCATCGCCTAACCCCAAGCAGTTCACTTTCACGCTGCGTCTGGGCATGTAATCAGAGAGAATTTTCACCTTATATAATATATAGGATATGACGAAATTTAAATATATCATTTTAGGTGCAGCTGTGGCGCTGGTGTCGCTTTCTTCGTGCAAAGACTTCCTGGACAAGGTGCCCGACACGCGCGTTTACCTTACGACGATTGACCAGCTGCAGGATTTGCTTACCACATCCTACACTACCAACAACTATGCGTTGGTGTGTGAGTTGTCGAGCGATAACATGATTGATAACAACTCACCCTCGAGCGATGGTGTGCGTTACAATCTGAGCCCCTATAACCGTGCCGATGACCAGATTTTTGCCTGGGAGGACGTGACCCTGGATGTGGGTGGCGAGGACATGCCATCTGATATCTGGAGCCGTTGCTACGGAGCCATCGCCGGTGCCAACGCAGTGCTCGAGCGTGCCGAGCAGTTTGAAACCGAAGGCATCGACGGAGTGGCGCTTAGCAATGAGGACAAGACCCACCTTGACGCCGTGAAGGGCGAGGCTTATCTGATTCGTGCCTTCCATCATTTCATCCTGGCCAATGTGTTCTGCATGCCTTACCGTGGACCGGAACTGAGCCAGAAGGAGTTGGGTGTTCCCTACATCACCGAGCCTGAGGTGACTGTGAAACCTCACTATGAGCGTCCCACGCTGCAATACACCTATGAGATGATTGAGTCGGACCTGCAGAATGGTCTGAAATATGTGAGCGACCAGTATTACGAGGCTCCCAAGTATCACTTCAACGAGGCCTCTGCCAATGCTTTCGCCGCCCGTTTCTATCTCTTCAAGAGAGAATATGAGAAAGTGGTGAACTATGCTACCGCTGCCTTCAAGGGCAACGACCCCATGCTGATGCTCAACGACATGTGGGGAAAGAGCGAGCAGTTCTACTACATCGACGAGATTGGCCGCTACTACAACGCTGTGCTGCGCCCCTGCAACCTGCAGGTGTTCACCACCTACAGCATCTGGTTGCGCCATGCCTACGCTCAGCGTTACGGCTGTCTGCGTGACGGAGCCGGCGCCACCATCTTCGGCCCCGGTCCCTCTTGGGAAAGCAGCCCCTACACCAACCATGCCATGCCTGCCTATATCAACTTCCTGATTGGCAGCACATCCTATGGTCTGTTGTTCTGCGGCACCTGCAACGAGTTGTTTGAATACACCGACAAACTCGCCGGCATCGGCTATGCCCACGAGGTGCGCACTGAGTTCACCACCGAGGAATGTCTGCTGATGCGTGCCGAGGCCAACCTTTTCCTGGGCAACATTGACGCTTGTGTGAGCGACCTGGCTATCTGGAACCATGAGCATATCACTCCTGAGGCAGCCAACTACGGCCACACCGAGCTTACCCAGGATCAGATTCTGAAGTTCTACAACAAGAACCCCGGCTACGGCATTAAGAAGGATATCCACATCGACGAGGTGCTGCCGTGTGAATACACGCTCACTCCCGAGAAGCTTCCTTACATGCAGTGCGTTCAGCACTTCCGCCGCATCCAGATGGTGCATATGGGTATGCGCTGGTTTGACATCAAGCGTCTGGGTCTGTCGATTACCCACAAGATTGGGCGCACCGACAGCAAGACCCTCGAGGTGCTTGACCCGCGCTACGCCATTCAGATTCCGAGTGAGGTGATCACCGCAGGTATGGAGTCCAACCCCCGCAACCCCGTGGTGCCCTTCTCCACAAAGCGTGTTGATTCTGAAAGTTTGATTGTCCCTACTAACAACTGATTGTTATAAATAATAAATAGAAAATATGAAAAAGTTTAGATATTATATAGCATCGGTGATTATGCTGTCGGCCATGGCGCTCTCTTTCACGTCATGCAGCGAGGACGACCTGGGTCCCTCGATTTTCCCCGAGATTAACGAGAATCCCGACCCCGCATCGTCAACTTATCAGCTTGACATGTTCTGCAAGAACAATTTCCTCGACGTGTACAATCTGGAGTTCCTCTATAAGATGGCTGATATCAGCGCCGATATGAACTACAACCTGGTGCCCGCCACCTATAGCAATTCGGTGGACATGGCTGTGCTGATCAAGTACCTGTGGTTTGATGCCTATGACAAGATAGCCGGCCCCAATTTCCTCAAGCAGTACGGCCCCCGTATCATTCAGTTGGTGGGTTCACCCTCTTACAACGGCTATGGTGAAATGGTGGTCGGTTTGTCGGAGAGTGGTATGAAGGTGTCGCTGTTCCGTGTGAACAGCATGATGGTGAACGACTATCAGTCGATGAACGAGTACTACTTCTCGACCATGCACCATGAGTTTGCCCACATCCTGCACCAGACCAAGACCTATCCCCCCGAATTCAAGACGCTTTCGGTGGGTAAGTATGACGCAGCCAGCTGGACCAACCGCGACGCCAACCAGATGAAGTCGCAGGGTTTCGTTACCAACTATGCTTCGAGCGAGGTGCGTGAGGATTTCGCCGAAATCGTTGCCAACTACATCATCAGCAACGACGCCGAGTGGGAATACATCCTCGACCTGGCCAGCCGTGGCTGGGAGAAAGACGCTTCCGACCTCTATAGCGAGACTTATTATTGCTATTACTATTATAACAATAATGACCAGACCACTGCCAAGATTCACCTGAATGAAGATGACGTCTTCATCGATGCATCAGGCAACAAATACTATCGTGATAACAAAGACAGCGAAGGCAACCGCCTCCTGGTTTACGATGTGGAAGATACCGACGACATCAACGGCCGCGAGGTCATTGAGCAGAAGCTTCAGATTGTGCGTCAGTGGTTCCTTGATGCCTGGGACGTTGACCTTGACGCCCTGCGTCAGGAAGTGCAGTATCGTCAGACCCATTACGATATCAACCAACTGCGCAAGCAGGTGTATGACATCCAGTAAAGTTTCACAATGTAAAACTACATGAAAATGATGAACAAGATTTTGAAAAATTCAGCTTTGCTTTTGCTGGTGGCGGCGGCTCTGGGCATGTCGTCATGCACCCACGAGGTGGATGAGATATTTGACGAGGATGCCGTGACCCGCCTGGAGAACAAGAGCAACGAATATAAGGAACTGCTCACCGCCAACGGCGGCAAGTGGCAGCTTGAATACTATGCCAACACCGGAGAGCAGGGCTACATTTACCTGATGACCTTCCATGATGACGGCTCGGTGACGATATCGGCTTCCAATAAATGGATTAACCAAGTGAAGGGCGGTGAAGGCAAGTTCAACACTTTTGCAAGTGAGAATTCTGCCTGGGATGTTATCTCCGACAACGGCCCGGTTCTCTCCTTTGCTTCCTACAATACCATCTTCCACCTCTTTGCCACGCCCGAAGACATCCAGGAACTGAGCGGCTCGGGACAAACGAGTACCGACCAGACGGGTTATGGCCACGAAGGCGACTATGAGTTTGACCTGATGAAATATTCCGGCGACACGCTTTATCTGGAGGGCAAGAAGCATGGTTTGGACATGATTATGACCCGTGTGTCTAATGTAGATGACGATGAGGCTTACCTTTCCGACATCAATGCCAAGGCGAGCGCATTGTTCTCATCCAAGGTTCCCACGCAGTTCCTCACCTTGCCCAACGGGAAACGCTATGTCATCAGCGGTGCTTCCTCTTATGTGATGACGATGTATCCTGAGGGCGGTGACTATGTGACCGAGAACTTCTCGATGAACGCCATCGTCACTCCGCTGGGACTCTCGTTCCGCGAGCCGCTGGAACTTGAAGGCTACACCGTGCGCGATTTCACCCGTCTGGACGATGGTACGCTGCTGTGCCGTCAAGACAACGCCACCACCATAACCAGTGGCGCGCTCAACCAGCTGATGTGTGACCAGTCCCTCGTCTGGCGCATTGACGTAGCCAGAAGCGGTGGTCAGATAACCACTCTGCTGGAGACGATTAACTCGCAGCTCAAGTCGCGCAAGTACAAGGTTTCCTACGTGCAGTTTGCCTACAATGCCACCGAACAGTGTTACACCATGACATTCTTCACCACGAAAGGCACCAACACCTTCAAGCCCACATTCTATTACACCATCGAGCCTCAGGGTGAAAACGGTGTAAAGATGGACTTCCGTGAAACCGGCGACGCCACGGCAGTCAACTTCCTGAAATGGTCACCTGCCATGCAGGATTTTGTCAACGTGCTCGACGGCACGGTGATGACGTGCTCGGCCACTTCGCTGCTGGCACCTGTTGACCTCACACTCACTTCCACGGCCAATGCCGCCGATGTGATGGCACTCTCTCTGCAATAACACACAAGATTTATCGGCCACGGGGGTGGATTCTTCCGCCCCTGGCCCCGATAGATTTCAGAGACTAAAATTTATTTATATATTCACTTAATTAACTAAAATCGCTTTATGAAAAAAATTTTATTACTCGCTACTGCATTGGTGCTGAGCCTTGGTGCCAATGCTCAGCTGAAACAGATGGCTCCCTTGAGCACCCGCCATGCTGCCACCAAACTGGATAAGGTGGATGCACCCCGTCATCATTTCGAGAGCCGTAGCATGAGCCGCAACATGGCTCCCGCTGTGAAGAGCAGCATACCCAAAACCGCCACCAACATCGTGGCCGGTTACCACCGCCCCGCCGGCACTTTCTGGGCCCCCATGACGGTGGGTAGCGACGGTAGCCTTGGTGTGATGTACAGCGCCTCGCTGATGGCCACCCCCTATGTGGACTACACTTGGCGCGGCTTTGCCGACCCCGAGAGTGACGCCTACACCTACACCTGGAGAGTGCAGCACACCACCCAAACGGGTCGTGTATGGAGTCAGGTGGAAGAGCAGGAGTTCACCGATTGGTATCTGTGGGGAGAACAAGACACCATCCCCTCGCTTACCGTCACCGACGGCACCCTGACCAATACCTTCCAGTTCAAGGGTAAGAAGACTGAGATGGAGCTCGCGCGTTTCGGCACTCCTTCTTTTTTGCTTGCTTTCCCCAACGAGATTAACTATACCGATGGCACGAGCGAAACTTTCCTGCGCAGCAGTGTGTTCGCCACCTATTATTCTAACTCGTGGAATATCTTCGGCGCCAGCTATAAGTATGGTCAGGTTTACCTCACCGGTGCCGACCCCTACGACCCCGATGGAGAAGAGGGTGACGGTCGCTGGTTCGGTAAGAACGGCAGCGGCATGAACGGTGTGGCCATGGCCTTTGAGCAGCCTGAGGTTCCTTACCTGCTCAAGCGTGTAGCCGTCGAGGCCTTAGCCACTATCGAGGGTGATGCCACACTCACCTGCAATGTTTACAAGCTGGATGCCATCCCCGCCTTTGAGGATACCGCTGGCGTAAAACTGGATGCTGAGCCCGGCGAACTGATTGCCACCGGCCGCTGCGAAATCACCCCTGCCGACACTGCCTCCAGTTTGCTTTACTTCACGCTTTACGGTGAGGAAGAAGGCATGGAGTATGAATACACTCCCACCATCGACTGCCCCATTCTGGTGACCATTGAAGGTTACAACGGCCCCGATGCCGAGAACCTGACCGACTTCTCGCTTCTGGGCAACACTCAGAACTTCGACGAGGGTTTCGGCGAATTGGCCTACATCAAGCATGACCAAGTTGATTCGCTGGGCGAGGTGCACACCACCTGGCGTGGCCTGAACCGCTTCTTCCGCGGCAGCGACACCACCAACAACTACGGCATGGAGTGGAAGTCGGGCTTCACCCTCTTTTTGGAGGCTGAGCAACCGTTCTTCCTGTTCCGTTATGCCGACGATGGCGAGTACACCTTCTCTGCCGAGGGCGGCGAGATGGAAAAAGCCATCGAGTACACCGACACCACTGTCGTGACCAAGAGCATTGAGTTCATGTCCTACATGGCTTCGGCCGACGACGGCTGGTTCGTGCTCACTCCCGATGAGGAGGAAATCCCCGAATGGCTCACTATCAAGCTCACTGACCAAATGGTGGAATATGAAGGTGAGATGGAATACAGTGGCTACACCAACGCCCTGGTGACCGCCGAGCCTCTGCCTGCCGGCACCGACTATCGTGAGTG
>RHMF01000032.1_pt1 | contig 45936 bp, 58 predicted proteins | sample 5365151 | NCBI WGS metagenome assembly RHMF01 (sample SAMN10266501, study PRJNA497801) | feces metagenome | isolation source: feces | host: Bos taurus | place: China: Prairie of Fairy Mountain | collected 2017-08-14 | reverse complement strand
TAGTCCTCCTGTGCTACGAGAAGCCGGGGGACTTCTGCCACAGGCACCTGGTGGCCGACTGGTTCGGCAAGGAGTGGTGCAAGGAACTCAACCTGGAGAAACCAAAATGAGTGAACGCAGCGAACTGAACTACAACGAGAACGTCATGTTCGACGGCATTTTGACCCGCATCGTCGGGAAGACGTGCATCATAATCGAGGATCCGAAGGAACTGGACATCCTCAAACGCCTGGCAGAAAAGGAGCCGCTCCGTCTCAGCCAATACGGGCTAACCCTCGAAGGCAACCTGCTGAGGTCGGGACAGCATGTAACCCCGCCGGACGGCAACTATACCCCGCTGGACTACGCCAGGACAGGCCTGTGCTGCGACCTGGTGAACCTCAAATATACCGGCAGCAAGACGACCGAGGAACGCAGCAAGCTGCTCGCCGGCATCATCAAGAAGGTCATGCCGGAAAAGCTGCACCGGTTCATCGAGATGTCCCAGGACATGGCCTGGGGCGGGTTCAAACACGCGGAAATCGAGGAGCACATGCTCACTGGGATGAAGATGGAACTGCTCCAGTTCATCGCGAAACTTTAACCTTCATGAAAACAGAAAAGACGCGGGCGACCGCGTCTTTTTGCATTTCAGGGGGAACTATATCTCCTCGTAGTAGTATTCCCCAATCTTCTTGCCTTTCTTCTCCTGCTCGATGGCCGCGTGGATAAACGTGAGCGCATCCGCATACAGGAGGAAGAACACCGGGTCCTGGAACACGGAATACAGGACGAGCGAACCCATTGCCGTATCTATCGAGTAGGACTTGTACCGGTGCCAGAAGAACCGACCCTTCCACTGGGGATAGGCGTTCATCAACAGCTTGTTACAGACGATGCGGTGCTTCTTGTCGATCTGCATCACGCACCGCCCGCGGAACTTGCGCTCGACCTTGGCTTCTTCAGGAGACCTTACCATTCTTGTCCTCTACTTCGACGACTGGCGTTTCCCCGTTGGATGCCTTCCTCAAGCCATCCGCGGCACGGATATAGGTGGCCGCAAGGTTCGAGAGGAACACGGCGTTCTTGAAGTCCGTCGCATAGGTGAGGAGCGCCCCGAGGCCGGTGACGGAACCGTATGTATTGTAGCGGTTGAGCTTCCCGGAACTGAAATACAGCGAAGTAATGTCCGCGGTCAGGAACCTGCACTTTTCGAGATCGGACGGGGACCATTCATAGTGGACGCGCTTGACGCTGCCTTCCCCGGTAAGCCCCTTGTTGCACAGCTTCTCGAACTCGCTTGCCTTGACCGAGGAGAACGTGACCCCGTGGAAGTTTTCCGGCCAGGACGGGCCGAGGACCAGGCAGAGCTCGTTGAGCACGCCGCGGTCGTTCTTGGTATTGCGCGTAGTCGCCACGAACTCGATGTCCAGGCTCTTGAAGGTGTGGCGCATGAAGTCGGAAAAGTCCCCGACGCAGTTGGAAAATTCCCTGCGGGACAGGTCCGCAGCCAGCGACATGCTGGAAGTTTCTTGTTTCTTATTGCTCATAGCAATCTCCTTGCAGGAAAAATACAAAATTAGGCGCCAGGTTCCACGCCGTCACCCGGCTTTTCTCGATGTCCGCCGATCCGCATGGCGACGGCGAACACGATGGCGACCCACAGTACGGTGGACGGGATGCCGACAACCAGGTAGGCGAACCCGGGAGGGAACCATCCGTTGCAGTTTCCGTATATGCACAGGAGCAACGGCCATACGCACAGGGCGATAACCGTGGCCAGCGTCGGAAACAGAAGGGCGATACTGGTCACAAAATCCAGCGGAGGGCCGAATATCGAGACGACCCGGTCAACGACGAGGTCAATCCTTTTCATCGGGGAGCTCCAGGCCGCGTTCCTTCAAGTACCAGAACCTTGCGGAATAGTATTCCGGCGTATATCCGCCCTCGGCGTTGGCGTCGTTACATGTCCCGTGGGACCCGAACCAATCGACCTCGAACTCGTAGAGGGCCTCCTTCAATCGGTCGTCCGTGTCGGTTGTGGAACCGTCATTCCGGTCAAGCCAGTCGCGGCACTTTTCGGCTTGCCAGTCGACCCGGCCGTTCCTCACTTCATCAGACATCGTGTTCGTCCTCCTTCGCGGCTTCCTGCATCTGTTCGTGGTATGCGCGATAGGAAGTGAGGAAATTTTCCGCATAGATTGACGCGCGGACAAGGTCCGGGTGAAGCCCGGGGATAAGGGAAATTTCACGCAGGACGGTGGTCGCGTAGTCGATTTCCCCGATCTTGTTGTCGGTACCCCAGCTCATCGCCGTGGCCACGGTGTTCTCGATGCGGGTGCGGACGATTTCCGGGTCCGGGCAGTTGCCGTTGAGGAAGGCGCACATCGCACGGGCTTCTTCCTCGTCCTGGTAGAACCGGCGGTCGAAACAGTGGTTGTCCATCCAGTTCTTCGCGCACTTCAAGGTCGGCTCGTCGCGCTTGAGCGTGTAGGGCTTGAACTTGAACTTTCCGCCGGCACCGACATAGATGTAGTACACGGTGGCTTCCTTGATCTTGTTCTTTACCGCGTTCTCCAAGTCGAACGGGGTAATGGGGCCGCGTTCTCGGCATGCCTGGATGAAGGCTTCCGAGTTGATTTTCGGCAGCCTTGCCAGGCGTTCACGAAGTTCACTGATCGATGCGTATTCGCTCATCATCTTCTCCTTATGAAAACTCTGTAATAGATGCACTTCGGCATCCCGTTCTCGTCGAGCAGGTAGCTGTTCTGCACCCGCCAGTTCTTGTAGTAGGCCTTGTACGCCTTCTGCCGTTCCTCCGGCGGGGGCGTAAAGAACTCGCACTCGTTGAATGCCCATGCGGTGTCCCCGCTCCGCCCAAGGACCTCGAACTGCTTCGGGTCGAAATGGTCGAAGAACGTAATTGGGACGCCCATCACCCCGTCGTAGTCTTTCGGGATGTCTGAAATCCTGTCGACGTTAATCGCGTCGAAATTCTCGAACTTGGGGTATTTCGCCGGATCGTAGGCAGCCCTCAAAAAGATGCCGCGTTCGTCTTCCTTCCGGGGAACGGACATGTTCGTGTACCACCTGCAAAGGCCGGTAACCTTCTCGGTCTCGCCTTCCGGCGTCTCGAACTCGTCCGGGGAGGTGATGCCGAGCTGGATCCTGCCGGAACGCAGTTTGCGGAACACCTCGTTGTAGTTGACGCAGTTCTTGTTGCCGATGACATAGAAGTCCCTGTCGGCGCCGTCCACCCAGTCCACGAAGTCCCGGAAGCAGTTCCCGCACCAGGTAGCCAGGCCGTTCCTGCGGACGAGCATGGTATGGTTGCGGTCGAGCTCCAGGCAGTGCACGGTCCCGTCATACTGGACCTTCTCCGGCACGGGGTAGTCCGTGTTGCGCTTCTTGGTCTCGATTGCCCAGTTCGCCATCCAGTAGGGGTTTCCCTTGGACTTGCGCTGGATGAACTGCACGAGCACGCCGCGCACTTTCAGGATGAGCTCCTGCAGGCCCTCGCACAGCTTCGGGGCGGTGCTGCCGATTGCCTGGCTCACCTTCCCGCCGATGTGGGATAGATGGGAGTTGCCCTTCATGTAGCCGTCGAGGAAGCGGGCCATGTAGGCCGGTTCCATGTAGAGGACTTCCGTCGGGAACTTCTTCTCGATGCCCTTGCCGAACTTCGCGAGGTAGGTCCACAGCTGCTTGCTGTAAACGGTGTAATTGTGGTTCCTGGTCTTGCTGGACCGTTCCACCTTGCACGGGAAGCCGATCTTGGCGTAAAGGTCGATGACGTACTTCTCGTTATCCTCGTTCTGCTTGATGCTGATCGTGTAGCGGGGATTGCCGTTCACGTTGTTGCCGAAACGGACGCATCCGTCGGCAAGCCAGAACCCGAGAAACTCCAGCCAGTCGCCCATCGGGATTTTCTTTTCCGGGACAGTGATGTCCTTGTGGGTGTAGCGCTCGTTCTGCATGACGCTCGGGAGCGTGAAGAACTCCTCGTGGATGCCGCTCCAGTCGTATTCCAGTCCGCGGATAGGCACCGAATGGTAGTGGGGGACCACCTCGTCGGCGCGGCAGAACAGGTCCTTGCGCTCGTTGCAGATCATGCGGTGGTTTCCGGTCACCATGAGGTCCATGCCGGACTTCTTGAAGTGGAACAGCTCGCCCTTGTACGGGGTGTCGTAGAAACGGACGATGTGGGCGTATTCGACCTTGCGGGTCGCCGGGTCCATGCTGAGGACGAGGTCGCCCGGCTTGACGTCGGTAAAGAGCTTCCAGCCTTCGTCGGTGAGCACCTCGGTATCTGAAGAGAAACAGCTGAAAGGGGGGTTGGTCACGACCAGGTCGGAATGCTGCATGAACTTCGTGATTTCCGGGGAACGGAAGTCCCCGTCGCCATCCAGCACCCACCGGACAACCTTAATATTGCCGTCCCGTCCGAGAGAAACCGTCTCCGCGTGGCCGCGATGGCCAGGGACATAGCTGGTACAGGTGAGCCTGCGGAGGCCCAGTCCCTGGAAGTTGTCGATGAAGAAGTCGCGGAACCCCGGGTGTTCAAGGTCGTTGCACGGGCACAGGACGGTGCGGTTGGCGAAGAATCCGGGGTCACGTTCGAATAGCGCCTTCATCTCGTGGGAGACGTCGCTGTAACTGGTGTAGAACTCGTCGTTCTTGGCAGTCTTCGCCTCGCGTAAATTACGGTTCTTGGACATTACATTCTGCCTTTGCTGCCGGCTTCGATAATTTCTTCGATGAAATGGAGGCGGAGGCCCCTGGCCTGTTCGATTGCCTTGGCGACACGTTCGTCCTTGGAAAGGCAACTCGGGTCGATATAGGAGTTACGGACGTTCTCCAGGTAATACGCATCGCCGAGAGTGTCGCCGAGGTTCTTGCCGACGTAACTGGCGTTGATTGCCGCCTTGATGGCGCACGCGATGTTCTTGGCAAGGAGCTTTGACGAATGGGTGCCGGTACCCTTGTTGGTATTGATCGCGGCATAGCGCTTCGCATCGCGCTGGATACGGAGTGCGGCCATGACGAGAGCCTTGAGGTCCATTTCGGGAGTAATATCCGTCGATGCTTTGGAAACGTCGACTCCCGGAATTTCGCTCGGGAGGAACGGCCAGTCGGAAGCGAACGGCGGGGGTTGGAGTTCGCCTTCATACGGCTTCTTTTCGGTTACGACGAGCAGCTTTGACAGCGGGACACATACGGTTTCATTTTCGTTTTTGTTTTCGTTTGCCATATTTTTACCTCTGCCTGAAATATAGCAAAAACCCACCGTATGCGGTGGGTTCCTGTAAAAAACTGCCGTTACATGCTAATTGGCGGGGCCGAGGTCGGTAATCCCGGCAATGTCGATAACGGTCAATGCGCTATCATCGGTCTGCTCGCGAACCTGGCGCAAGAGGTCGTCATACAGCGCTTCGCCCGTCTTGTTGCTTTTCAGATGATAGGAAAGCCCGTCGGTCGTCGGGAGCGAGGCGGCATGGTCCGGGTTTATCGCGCGGATGCGCGTGGCCACCAGATATACATGCGGGGCCGGGCCGTCGCTAATCTTGGTGAAACGGTACTTCGCCGTGGCTTCCGGGTAGGCCGCCCGGTCAACCTCGGAAAGGAACATTTCCTTCGGTCGGGCGTAAATGCCATCCTTGTGGTTGGTCTTCCCCGCGTTGCCCATGCACTTGTAGATGACGAGTTCCTCACCCGTCTCGGAATGCTTGGCAACGGCAATCACCTGGGAAGTGGCGCCCTTGAAGTGCGCCCAGGTGCTGCCGGGCGTGATTTCTCTGTCTTTGCTTTCTTCGTTAGTCATTGGTGTACCCTGTTGAATAGAGGACCGGATCGTCGTTAAACTCCTTCCCGGTGTCCTTGGCAAGCTGTTTTGCGATTTCTTCCGCCGCGGAAAAATCTTCCTTTGCCTGGCGATCGTGGATTGCGCAATACGCCTCGAACGACCACGGGCGGATGACCGGAACGTAGATGCTTACCGAACTCATCTTTTCATGCGTCTTAATCTGGTGGCGGAACGATTCGGTGCAGTATGCTTTCCAGTTTTCAAAAAGCTCCTTGCGTTCGGTATCGGCGCATACCTTGCATACCTGGGCAAAGCCTGCCGGAGTAAGGGTAATGCGTCCCACCATGTCCAGGTCGCGGGCAAAGTCCACGTTCGTGACGGATTTCACTACGCGCTGGGTAGTTGCATCGAAATACGAACCGAAACGGTCGGCATATTTGGCTTCGATCGACGAAATGATGCGCTTAAAAATATCGCATGCAGTTTCGCCAAGATGACGGCTAAGCCGGTCGCTAATATCTCTGGGTTTCAGTTTGTCTTCCGCATTTGCGAAGCACTTGGCGAGCGGGGCGTCATTGAAGAAGCGCTTGCAGCCTGTGTTCTTTCCAAAGAACCCGTGTGCCCATCGGATGGAACTGAGCTGGGTCTGCAACCATCCATGATATTTAGTTTTCTGTTCGTAGTCCACAATGGCGTTCCAGTCGCGACTGCCGCTGCCGTCACCGATGCGGGGAGACTTGACCTGGTAATTGTGCCCGCCGAGAGAAACGGTCGTGTCAAAGATGTCATACAGGACTTTGTTTTCGGACGTCCAATAACAATCGTTGACATTGTCACCGCGCTCCGCAGAAATCAGCAAGTAGATGTTGCAGATGCGGAAACGGCCAATCTCGCGGGTTTCGTCCGTCCCGAGGGCGTCACGCGCCGTAATCGCATGGCTGGGGATGTCCAAGTTTTCAATCTTGAACATGCGGGTGCGCTTGGTCTGTGTGTGCATGGTGAAGCCAGGGACCTGTACTTCTTTCAGGTCAAGACCGGCAAAATGGAATTGTTCTGACATGTGTAACCTCTTTCGTTGACTGAAATATAGCAAAAAACGAAAATTGCTATATTTCAGTCATCAAACGAGGAAACTACTATGGACATCGGAAGCAACAATTCATATCCGGCAGGAACCCTCAGCAACTTCGCCCCTCACCCGTTCACGTTCGACGGGGTGGAGTGCGCCTCGATGGAAGGCTTCCTGCAATCGCTCAAATTTTCCAACCCGGAGATGCAGATCTACGTATGCACGCTCGTGGGCATCAAGGCAAAGCACAAGGGCAAGCACAAGAACTGGTACCGCGACCAGACGCTCTACTGGAAGGGCATACCCATCAAGCGCGACTCCGAAGCCTACCAGCTCCTGCTGAACCGCGCCTACAACCAGCTGAACAAGAACCCGGGCTTCCGCAGCGCACTGCTCGCGACCAACAAGGCGACGCTCACCCACTCCGTGGGAAAGCACGACATCCACCACACGGTGCTGACCGTCCAGGAGTTCTGCTCCCGCCTCACATACCTGCGAGACGTGGGAGACCTCCCGGAAACATCGGCGAAGGGCTAGTCCTTTGCCTCTTGCTTGACGAGCTGACTATCAATAGTCGGCTCGTTTCTTTTTATGGTGCTGGCCAAGTAGGCGAACGCCGTGGCAAGCGTATTCTTTACGTAGTTGAACAGTGCGATGTAGTCGGCATCGCAGAACTTGTCCAACGCGACGCCGACAATCGCGTCCTCGTTCTCCCCATTCTTGTCACAGGGGACGACAGCAAACCCGCTCGCGCTCACAATCACCGGGGAGGCGAGTGACCTGCGCCTGGCCAGCGCAAGACGGATTGCCGGAATGAACGCGACCCCGTCGTCGTTGATTACGAAGAACTCGCCGAGGCTGTCGTCCAGGTGGGTGTATATGCGCTTGGCGTTCCATTTCCCGGTATGGACCTCGATGAACTCGTGCAGCTGGGAAATCACCCTGTCCACGTCGGCATCGGTAATATCCGACCAGTTCTTGTGCTTGTTCTCGCCGCGTGAAAGGCGGAACAGGTGGTTCCCGCCATCCTTCCCTACAATGTCGGTGAACATGCCGTCATGTCCGGCAATGTCAAGCGTCCAGGACCTCGTGTTAATGTCGCTCGCTGCGCCCGGACCAGCATATCGGATGGATGTCACGTTGAACTCGAACAGGCCGTCGAAGTCGCCCTTCTTCGGATCCCCGAACTCGTTTACCATCCGCTCGGCGAACGTGTCGAGACCCCACTTCGGCAGTATTTCCGCGCAGTCGGAATAGAACTCCTGCTTCCCGTCCGCGGTCTTCACCACTACGGGCATAGCGAGCGACGGGACGAGTGCGCAGACCTGTGCCACGTTGACCTCGGTCTTTTTGTTATTGATCGGTCCGTTCCCAACCAACATGCCATGCGGGGTAAAATTTCCGCCATCCCGCTTGATATCCACCGGCAGCAGGCGCATGCCATTCCGTTCGAACGGGATGCGGTTGTCATAGCGGAACCGGTAGTATGTAAGTTGAAAATCCTGAAGTGTCTTCATATATGCCTCCGTCCCCAAATATACAATTTTACTGCCGGATAACCTAGTTTCACCGCATGAGCAAACACATCAAACGCAAATCCTTACGAGCCCGGCTCGTTGACACATTCGTCCGTCCGTTCATCCCGGAAATCGTCATCCCGGACCTTTCCAGCTCCGTAGTAGAATACGGCTACAAGGGCGCCTACTTCCAGTTGCGGTATATCAACAGGAAGAAAAGACGCTGACCGCTTGGGCCGGCGCCGTCTTTTTTATATATTTGACAGTACAGTCGTTTCTAGAGCGGATCGAAACATCCCACCGAACCTAAGACGGCAGACATTAGCTCCTCCCTGGTAGCGAAATCGCCTGCGCAGTCGGACGTGCAAACTGTGCGTCACGTAGTGGCCGGAACGTCAGTCGGACGAGTTGGCAGCCTCGGGATGATCAAAACCGGTAACGGAAAACTGCCACCCATTTTACACGGAGACATCATGAACGACGCAGAAAGACTTGCAGAACTTGCCAATCTCCCGGCAATCGAACGCGTTTACAAGACCCACCTTCAAGATTTTGAGCGACTGACGCTTGCGGCAGGCGTCCGCGACTGCCCCGTCGACATCATGAAGAAGAACTTCTTCGAGATGCAGTTCGCCGGTGCCGGACAGAAGGCGGACGACATCCGCGTGAACGAGATGTACCAGATGCAGTATGACCTCATCCAGAAGTTCAAGGACAACGGGTTCAAGGTCACGGAAAACAAGCCGTCCAACATCATCACCCTCGACAAAGCGGCAGCCGACCCGCGCGAACAGCAGAAGAAGGAGTTCGAGAAACGCTTCCTCGAAACCAAGTTCATCGTCGAATGGTAACCAGATAAAGACATTCCGGGTGCCGGAACGAAAAACGCCGCAGTTTCCTGCGGCGTCTTTTGTTTTATTTGTACAGGTGCTGGAGCATGACATCGTTGCGTATTGTGACGCCAGGCCTAATGATGTCCCCGTAGTCAATGAACGCCGGGTCAATATCGTCCCCGCCCAGGGATTCCATGCCGAATTGCAACGAGACCGCACGCGTATTATAGCCGTCATTGCGGCTTCTCCCGCAGGAATGGCATTCATCGCAGTCGCAGATTACCACGTGGAGCAACCACTGGCGAGGACCGGCAAAGACGCTCTTGATCGCCATGTCCCCGCTGGCCCCGTAGATTATCGCTCGTTCCTCCTCGGTGAACTTGGCATACACCGTGCAGGCAATCGAGGGCGCTTCGCAGCTGAGCGGGAGACCGCCCAAGCCGTGCTTCTCCACGAACTCGGTAACCATGGCCTTGTCCCACTTGATGAGCGGAAACGTATAGGACGGCTTGCGGGCAACCTGGCTCTCGAACTCCGGCGCATGGTTTCCGTACAGGTGGCTGAGCGCAAACGCGCCGTCATAAAGTTTCCGCATGTCCTCGATGAACGTCTCGGACTGGTCCCCCTTGACAATTCCCATCTGCACCTCGTCCAGCAGGGACGTGATTTGCGGGTTGATGTAGGCAAGGCTGAACGTATTGACCGGCTGCTGGATGAAACCCTCGAACTTGCCGTCATAGTTACACGTCCCGGCAGGGAAATTGATGCCACGATACATAGGCATCAGGATGCCCGGACCCTTGTAGGTCTTCGATATTGCGGCAAGCATCGTATATGCGAGTATCGGGGCAACTTTAAACTCGGCGTTGAGCCAGTTGTAAATCGGGAATACGACCTTACCCTCGTCCAGGTTCTTGAGGACGAGCGCCGTGCTGTCCATGCCCCCGGTAAACAGGACGCCTACCGCATTGGTCGGCTGTCCGTGTTCCCAATCGGGATTGAGCGTCCTGATTGCCGATGTCAGACGGTCCGGGTAGCCATCCATCCTGGAAAACGCATTCTTGACCATGTCCTCGACCACATCCACTTGCGGGTAGCTCGTGCTCCAAAAATCGTAGGTATCTTTCTGCATGTGGCTAATCATGGTGAACCCGAGCGCATCCATGACTTCCTGCTTGCGCTCGCGGTAGAGAATGGGTACCCGGCGGTCAAACACCTTGGTGTCGATGTCCAATCCCTGCATGCGGATGCCGAACCGCTCCCTGAATGGGAACCTGGCAACCCATTCATTCGCAAACTTTTCTGCACGAACGGGAAACCCGACGGAATTATTCGGTTCCATCAGTTCCATGTCAGCTTTACTGCTCATCGGCTTCCTCCTTGAAGATAGTCTTGAGGCTGCTATGGAAGTCGCTCTTGTTCATCTCGGTGGCCAGCTTGACGATGCGCGTCCCGGCAATCTCGAAGTATTCCTTGTCGATTTCCATGCCGATGAACCTGCGGCCTTCCTTCAACGCGGCAAGGCCGGTGCTGCCGCATCCCATGCAGTTGTCGAGGACGACATCGCCTGGTTCCGTGTAGGAACGGATAAGCCAGGAAAGAAGTTCCACGGGCTTTTCCGTGCGGTGTTCGGACTTGGACGGATGCGGTTTCGGGATGTCGATGATGGACACCGGGTATTTCTGGGTGCTGCCCTTGCGGACGTCGTCCGTGGCCTTGAACTTGCCGTAGTTGTTGTTCACCATGTCCTTGGACATGTAGGACTTGCCGCGGCCGTGGAGGGGCTTTCCTTCGTGGAACTGCGGGTTGAACTTCGGCATGGACTTGTAGAACACGGCAAGCTGCTCGTGGGAACGGAGAGGCATGCGCTTGGCGTTCAGGAACCCGGTGACGAGCTTCTTGTTCCATACCAGGTCGTAGCGGAACAGCTTGCGCCTGGACTGCACCAGGTCAATGTAGAACAGGCCCTGGGCGAACAGGACGATGGCCCCGTCATCCTTGATGACGCGTTCATACTGTTCCCATAGTGGTTCGAACGGGATGCGCTTGTCGTGTGGGTTGTGCGTGACACCGTAAGGGAGGTCGCACAGGATCATATCGACCGACTTGGGGGCGAGCTTCTTCATCTCCTCCAGACAGTCTCCGAAAAACAGCGAATAGGACATCTTAAATTCCAAAAGAAAGCCGCGGGACGGAATTGCCCCGCGGCCGGGTTTCTTGGTTAGTTGTTACCAGTTGTTCTTGGCCGAGGCGTCTTTCTTGGGCTGCTGGACTGCATCGAGCACAGCGCCGGCGAGCTGTTTGACGTTTTCCTGGGAGAGCGTCTGCTGGCCCTGGTCCTGCTGGGCCTGCTGCATACCCTTGCCAATCATCTTGCCGGCAAGAGCACCGCCGAGAAGGCTGTTGACCGCATTGGGGAGGCTGAACCCGAGCGAATCCGTAAGGCCGTCCGAGACCTGCTTGATGGTCTTGGTGACGCTTTCGGTGAGCTTTGCCGGACCGCCGTCGTAGATGGTGATGTTGCCAATCTTTTCCATCGGCTTTGCGGCTGCAGCGGTCATTGCCGGGAGCTGTTCGAAGAACTTTTCCGTGGCCTTGATGCGCATTTCGGTAATCGGGGCTTCGCCATACTTGTTCATGGCGTCGGCCTTCTTGTCGATTGCTTCCGCTTCCGCAAGGCCCTTGGCCTTGATTGCGTCAGCTTCTGCAAGACCGGTTGCCTTGATTGCGGATGCTTCGTTGTTTGCCTTGTGGAGGTTTGCGTCCGCGATTGCGGTGATACCCTTTGCCTTCTGTTCCTGGTCGTAGAGGTCACCTTCTGCGGACTTCTGACGCTGGACGAGGCCTGCGTCTGCATCCTTGGAACGGCGATAAAGGTCAGCTTCGGCGTCCGTCTTTGCCTTGTAAAGTTCGGCATCGGCGTCCTTCTGTGCCTTATAGTAGGCAGCGTCGGAATCGTGGATCTGTGCCTTGTAGTTGGCTTCGGCCTTCTTTTCGATTTCGGCCTGGAGTTCACGTTCGCGGACAGACACCTTGCGTTCGCTGAGCTCGATATTCTTTTCTTCCGCCGCGATGTTCGCTTCCGCGTCGGCGATGTTGATGAGCTTCTGCTGCTGTTTCAGCTTGATTTCGTAAGCGGTATCGGCATCGGCCTTCTTGGTCTGTTCAATCTGGGCGAGCTCGTGCTTCTTGACTTCGAGGTCATTCTGACGCTTGGCAATGGCAAGACCGTTTTCGACTTCGACATCGTTTGCACGCTTGTCGGCTTCGGCCTTTGCGATACGGATGTCCGCATCCGCAGCTGCCCTTGCGTTGGCTGCTGTCTTAAGAATGGCCGTGGCGCGTTCCGTACCGAGTTCCTTGATCATGCTGTGCTTGACACCTTCGCCGTCGATGTATTCGTCGTCGAACTTCTGGATGTTGAAGGTATCGAGACGGATGCCGAGCTTTTGGAGGTCCTTGGTTGCACTTGCGTTCACGAGGCGGGTGATTTCATCGCGCTTGCTGACGAGGTCTTCAATCTTGATCTGGCCGATAACTTCACGCAGCGAACCATCCAAAATATTGTCAATCATGCTCGCGATGCTGCTATTGACCTTCCTGGACGAAAATTCGGACTTGTCACTAATCTTGCTCGTATCGCCGGATTCCATGTTAAGGAAGTTCTGTGCGGCGATTGCAATATGTTCCGCGGTCGCATCAACCTTTGCCGTAGCAACCGCATCAACCTTGACGAACATGCAGTCGATGGTCGGGACCGGATCGGTCTTGTTGATGAGGATGGTCATGATCTTCAAGTCAACGATGTCAAGTCGTTCGATGAACGGAATGCGGAAGCCGGCACGGCCCACGAGGACCTTCGGCTTTTCACGCCAACCGGAAATGATAAATGCCTTGTCAGGCGGTGCCTTGACGTAGCCGACCATGAAAATGATTGCCAGGATTACTGCTCCGGCAATGATACAGATGAGTGGGATAGACATTGATTGTCCTCTTTTGTTGAAGTGTCTAGCTCGCCGACGGCAACTACGGAAAGTTCGTCACGGGGCATCCCCCTGCGTTTCATGACACGGTCGACGAGAAGGTCTGCGTCACCCAGTGTCCGCGAAGACGCGGTATGCCCCATGTAAAACTTGCCGAACGTGCACGTGCCGCTATCCACCAGGTATAGCCCGTCCGAGTTACGCTTGACGAGATAGAATAACACTTTGTCAGCTCGCATGCGTGAAATATAGCAAAATTCAAGATAGGAAAACTGACCCGAAATTGCTATATTTTGTGTAGGAGATACGCAAATGCAGACACACGCCCGGGAAACCTATTTAAGCTCGTTAAAAGAAAAATATTCCGTCGAAATCGCCAGGACGCGGGACAGCATAGTCCAGCTCTCCGGCAACGACGCGGCAAAGACCACCAAGCTGTTTCTCGAATCCAGGCTAGGCCGACTGGAACGCAGGCACAGGGAACTCCTCGGCATGGAGGTTTCCTCGGTGCCAGACAAGGAAATCAAGATCGCCGAGCCGGAAGCCACCCATTACGAAACCGTTTTCGACGCAATCCGGGATGCCGTATATGGCATGACCGGTGAACTGGTCCCGTATTCAATGATGCCGAAATACTGGAAGGACCTGGCCAACCGGTATGCTGAAATCAAATCGTTCGAAGGCAAATACGCCTCCCCGAACACGCTCGAGAAACTGAAAAGTATGCAACGAGACCTCGGCGACCTGGTAAACGACATCAAAAACGAGGCATCGGTGAACCCGTATGGGTACAATGCCGCATTTTGCGGAGTTTCGCTGGAACCGGGCCTGTCATTCGAAAGCAAACCGCAAAATAGCCGACACAAGCACAACAAAAAACGTCGTAGGGGTATGTCCTACGACGAGAGGAAGGCTGCGTTCGATGCAGGTGTCAAGGTGTCGGTCCAGGACAACTCCCCGTTATGTAACGTCCCGGGCGGTCTCAGACTCGAGTCGGAATCGAACTGGTAGTGTCTTCCACAAAGCGGCCATCCTTCTTGCGGAGGATGCGCTGGTTGGAACTTCCACGGAACCTCAATGTGAGGTCCCGTTTTTGTTTGATGAACGGGCCGTCGACGAGCACGTCGGCCAGTTTCAGGATTTCCCCGGTAACGCCAGGCACATGCTTCCTTCCGCCCGGATAGAGGTCGCGCTCCATCACGTAGCCGGTATAGAGCCAGATGTTCTTCTCCGGGAGCTCCGCCCTGAACTTCCTGAGAAGTTCGAGCACGGCCGGCTGGTTCTCCTCCTCCATCGGTTCACCGCCGAGGACCGTAATGCCCGCGATATAGGGCTTCCGGCATGCCTCGATAATCTCGTTAGCCTCGATTTCGGTGAACTCCTTGCCGTATGAGAAGTCCCACGTAGCCTCGTTGAAGCAGCCCGGACAGTGGTTGCGGCACCCGGACACGAAGAGTGTCACGCGGCATCCGTCGCCGTCCACGATGGACATGAAGTCAATCTTTCCGTAATTCATAAAACCTCGTAAAAGAAGGCCACCCTTCCGGGTGGCCCATCTACAACATGCAATGGGCTAGATGTTGTGCCTGTCGACAAGTTCTTTTTTCTTGCCGTCACACCAGGCGTCCCGAATTGACTTTCTAGGTGCGCCCGTCAAATAACCCGTAATACGGCGTACACGGATGAAATACTTCTCATCCTTGCACCCGCACTTGGGGCACACATTGTCGATAATGCCGTGATATTCGCACTTGATGCAATCGTCGCTATCCATCGTGACGGTGAAATAGCCGAGGTTGCCGTTGTACATCGCGTCGATCGCGGCAGCGACAGCTTCCACGTTCTTGGTCAAGTCGCCGTTCAGCTTGTAGTAGAAGATATGCCCGGCGTTGGTGAGCGCATGGAACGGGGCCTCCACCTTGATCTTGTCGTCGAGGGACACGTCGAGGGAGAAGTCCATCATGTGGGAATTGGTATAGTAACCCTTTCCGAAGATGCGCTGGAGGTTGACATCGGCCAGCTTCTTGTTGTCGCCGAACTTCTTGGCGTCGATTGTAGCGAATCGGCCGGCGACAGCTTCCGCCGGCGTGGCGAAGCAGGACCAGTTCATGTGCGTCTTCTTCTGGGTAGAGTCGCAGAAGTCGCGGATGTGCTTGACGATGGACACGGCGAGCGCATCGACTTCATGGTCAACGCCATAGGTCTTGCCGGTAAGGAGCGTAATGGTTTCCGCGATGCCGATATAGCCGATGGAGAGCGTGGACTGCTTCATCACTTCGGCAATGTCATCGGAAAGTTCGTGTTCCTTGTCGTCGGACGTGAGATAAAGACCTTCCTGCATAGTGAACGGGTACGACTTGTAAGTCCTCATGCACACGAGGTTGAAACGTTCGACCAGGCTTTCCTTGGCGTCATCGAGCATGCCGTCGAGCTTCTCGAAGAACAACTTGATACGGTCTTCCTCGGAGGACTTGGCGATGCGGGCCTCGATGGCGAGGCGCGGGAGGTTGATCGTGTGGAAGGCAAAGTTGCCGCGGCCGGTAGTCTGTTCCGGGCCGTTGACATTGCCGATGACGCGGGTACGGCAACCCATCGTCGCAACGGTGGTGTTTTCGACCAGCTTGCGGAGGTTGAGTACGCTACCATCGAAGTCAACGACTTCCCAGATGTCGTCATGAGCGATGTGATATTCGTAGATCGGGAACTCGGTCTTTTCGACGCGTTCGACATTTTCGATCTCGTCCTTGCCGCGGACCTTGACAGCCAGAGGGCCGTCAGTGACGACAATCGTCTTGGTCAGGTACTTGACGTAGGGCTTGTTGAAGGTGGAGTCCACGGACACGAAGTTCGGGTAGAAGCGGCGGGCGAGGCAGCGGATTGCCTGCTGCTTGAGGTCAAAGTTCGGGTCGGTTTCGAGGAACGTGTAACCCTTCATGAGCTTGAAAATCAAAATCGGGAAGATGGCGGTAAGTCCGTCACCCATGCCTTCATACTGCGCACGCATGAGGTTCTTGCTGACCATGCGGCCGCAAGCGGACACGTCGAGGCCGAAGTTGAGGGAGCTGAACGGGACCTGGTTGCCGGAACGGCTCTGCAAGGAGTTCAGGTTGTGGACAAGGGCCTCCATTGCCTGGTGGGTATCGCAGTCGGTAAACGCGATTGCCTTGTCGATACACTTCTTCGGGAACAGTTCATAAAGTGCGCTGGTCGGGGTGTTCATGGACACGCCGTCCTTGGCCAGGCCCTTCGTGATGCGCTTGATGGTTGCTTCGATATCGGCATCGCCTTCCTGCTGCAGGTACTGGGCAAATGCCGGATCTTCGGAATAGTCGGCCTTTGCGTTGAGCTGGATTGCGAGGTTCCTGCGGAAGGAACGGTCCACGAACGGGGCGAGCTCGAAATCGAAGTTGTCACACGCGATACCGCCATACTGTTGGTTGCTCTGGAGCTGGAGGATGACCGCGGTAAGCGCAGCTGCGCTCTGGATGGTCTGCGCGGGGCGCTGGAAGCCGGTGCCGGAGTCGAACCCGGTACGGAGCTTCTTGCCGACAGGCGCGAAGAGGCAGTTGAACGTAAGGTCATACATGTTGAGGTCGTGGATGTGGAGGTAGCCGTTCGTATGCTCCTCCGCATACTTCTTGCTGACGTTGTCGAGCAAGTTATACGTCTTGTTGGTTTCCGAGGCAATCTTTCCGTACATGCCTGCCGGGGTATCACCGGACTCGTTGGCGTTGTCACGGAGGATGTTGGAACTCGGGAGGTCCGCATGCTTGATTTCGCGGACAGTCTTGATAATGGGTGACTGGAGAGCGCGTTCGCGGTCGCGCCTGTTACGCACGATGATGTATGCGTCATAGGCATCCATCGAGACTTCGCGTAAAACTTTTTTTACTGCATCCGCGACGGAGTCGTTGCTCACGCACTTCTGCTTCATGTCATACAGTATGTCAACTACGTCGCCGGTGAGTTCTTCGACTCGTTCCTGTGTGAATTCTACTTTCGCATCGACAAGCGACTTACTGATACAGCGTTCGATTTTAAGGGGATCAAACTTCTGTCGGGGACCGTCCTTCTTCTTGACCTGTCGCAGAAACGTGCGTTCCGACATCTTTTCATCCTTCGTATCGTCCATGGAATTTCCTCTAAGTTGGGGTGGTGCCGGCGGTGCGGGAGGACCGTTTCCGTCGGCGGGTAGTCATTGTTTATAATAAAATCGGTGCCAAGGTTAGTGCACAAATGTGCACAAAAGCGGGGATTTTAGGTCCCCGCGTCCTGACTTGCGGTGGCGGTCTGTTGGACCGTTTGAGCACTGCACAAACGTCCATCACTTCCCGCGACGAGCATGCTGTTGTCCCGGCTTTCCATAGCGGACCGGACCGAGTCCTTGAAGTTCTTGAACGAATGGTCCCCGTCATAGAACGTCACCAGGTCGGAAATGATGCCGGTGATGTACGCCTGGGTAATACCCTTCTTCGCGAGGTCCTCGCATGCCTTCCTGAACTGCTTGTTGCCGAGCGACGCCCATTTCGGCATCGCCACGTTCTCGTGGCGGAAGCGCTGCTTGATGACGTCGAACACGTCTTCCGCGGTCTTCGGCGCAGTCACGACGATCACCTCGTCGATACGGCCCGGGCGCGAGCGGAACATGTGGTGGAGCTTCTGCGGCTCGTTCACGATAATGATGATGATGTGCCCGCTAGATGTCTCGCGGAGCTCGTCGAGATAGCCCATGAAGTCGGTGGCATACTCGTTCTTCTCGCTCATGTCGATACCGTCAATGTCGTCGAACACGATAATCGACTTGTCGATGCGAGCGAGAGTCTGGAAAGTCTGGTCAATGCAGGCCTCCTGGATAGCTTCGAGCGGGACCCAGAACACCGGGTATTCCTGCACGCCCTCGAGCACCTTCTCGATGGACATGGTCTTGCCCACCCCCGGCTCGCCCTCGACGAGGAAGCTGCGACTCTTGTCGTGTTCCAGCGTCTTCGAGATTGCCCTGCGCATGCGGGCTACGTCCAGGTTGCATACGTCGAAATCGACGATTTCGCGCTTGAACTTCGAGAAGAACACGTTGTCCATCTCGAACATGTACTTGGAAAGGTCAACGTTGCCGAGATATGCCGTATATAGGGTATGGACGGCATCCGTAATGATTTCCTCGTCATAGTCCTCGTTGCGCATGGCGACGCGGACGTCGGCGTAGCTGCTCTCCATGTAGTCCTCGTGGTCCTTCCCGAGGTCGGCCTTGCTCGCCGCGTAGTTTTCCAGCTGCATGACGAAGTCGTGGCCGGCATGGCTGAACAGGACGGCGGACCGGAGCCGGTAGCCCTCTTCCTCGTCATCGTCGTCACGGAGAAGGTTCTTGATCTTCTTGAAGTGGATGTCGTACTTTTCCTGGTCGGCCTGGCTCATGTTGAGGAGATAGCGGCACATGTCGCCGGAGGTCTTCACCTCGGCAACGGTAAGGCTACAGTCGTTGTCCTCGCCAATCACCTGGGCCATTGCGTCGAAGCGTCCGCGATACTCGTACTGCTCGGCGACAAATGCGTTCTTGACGATGAAATTGATGCGGAACAGGTTGAACGCGGTCTGTGCGAGACCGATATACTTATGGGCGATACGGCTCTCGGACGCGTTGCGCAGTGTGTAGAACACCGCGTCGAGCAGCTTGGACCCGCTTTCGGCGAGCTCAATCTTGTCGTTGGAGCGCATGCGCTTCTTGAGGTAGGCCAGCTTTTCCTTGAAATTCTTCCCCACCCACTGGTCGGAGTCGATGTTGAAGCGTTTCAGCATCGACTTCATGTCGAAAATCACGTCGTTGCGGTCTGTCATCTGCAACCCCTTACTTAGTTTCCTCGGTCTGTGCTCGGACATCGCCGGCTTCCCCGTTGCTTACCTTCACGAGGGTGGTCGTGCCCCCGTTGATCCAAATCTGGCGGATTACACGCGCGGTGCTGAACAGGAACACGGCGAACACAAGCACGTAGAGGGCGCGGACGATATTTCCGTGCAACGCGGCATTCTTGGCGGTAGCCGTGTACACGCTAAGTTGCGTTTCCAAGAATTTCAGCAACTTGTCTGACCGAAGCAAATTCTTCATTTCCAAACTCCTTTTCACAGAAAACGTCAATGGCCCCGGTACGCCTGCGGTATTCAGCGAGCGAATGGAGCCACCCCCTGCCGCAGTGGCCGAGGTGGATGATGGCCGGGGCGCTCAGGTAGAGCGTCTCCAGGACCCTGGCCGGCATGTTCTGGCGCCTGAACACGACTTCGGCGCCCTCGTGGGAGAGGAACGCCGAAAGGTCGGCAAACACCCGTGCCGTGCCGGTAAATACTGTATGGCAGACGAGGGCAACCTTCCTGAACCGGTTGGCGTCGAAAACCTTCCGAAGGGCGTCGAGCGAGTTTTCCCGCAGCGCTCCCCCGATTACCACGTCGTAGTCCATCGCCGTCGGCAGGTGGACGAACCGGTCAAGGTCGAGGGGGAACGACGGAAGGTCGATGCACTTCTTGCCAAAATCCGGGTGCTCGAAACCGCCAAGGCACAGGACGTGCTTGGCGAGCAGTGCAGCCGGCTTGTAGTTGGGGAACCAGTCGTGCAGCACGGCGATGCGCGGGCCGTACCAGCCTCCCGGAACCTTCTGGATGTTGCCGTCCGCGCACTGCACCACGACCGGCGCACGGGACGACATGTCGAAATATCTCGTATCGTGGAGATAGGACGCGACCGATGTCGCGAACATGTTCGTCTTGGAACACTCCTGGCCTATCTCCTGGCGGATGAACTGGATCATGCCTTGCCTCTAGCTTCCTTAGCCAGTTTAACGAGGCGCTCCCTGATACCGTTAAGCTCGGCGAGCTGTTCGGGCGTCTTGGGGTTGAGCGGCATGAGGATGTTGTCGAGGAACTGCACGGACACTTCAGGCCCGTCCTCCTGGAGCACCACGTCCATGAGCTTCGTAAAGGTCAGGTCGTCCACGGTCTCGCCATCGGCGAGTACATCGTAGATGGTGGTGTCGATGGTGAGGAACATCCCGGGGACGCACGGCCACTCGATGTGGGTAACCAGGGCGCCGCGGTCGCTATACCCGTGGGCGAGCCCGCCAAGGTCTTCATCCCCGCGAAGGTAGCGTTCCCAGTCCTCGTCGGTCATCTTGCGGATGCAGGCGCACAGCTTGCGGTTCTCGCGGTAGTCCAGGGACTTGACATACTCCGGCGTGTTCACCTTCGGGTGGAACAGGTGCATCACGGCACCCCTGCCGGTGTTGTTGCGGATCACCTGGCGCCCGAGACGCTTCACCTTGAAGCAGAAGGCGTCGTCCTCCGCGCCCCAGTTGATGAACTCCTCGTCGAACCCCCTGATCGCACGGTAGAGCTCCCCGGAGAACACGTTGCACAGGCCCGTCTGTCGGGAAATCACCACGCCGTGGTTCTTGACGCCAGGGCGCATCGGCTGCCCGCTGATTACGCTGCGCGTGTCGCTTTCGTCGAGATAGAACACTTCCGCATACGGGAACACGAGGTTTTTATCGTCCCGGTGGTCCCGGATATAGTCGAAGGCGCCCATGTCGAGGAATGCGTCGGCATCCGCGAGGATGTAGAACTTGTAATTGGGGAACTTCTGGATGGCCTCGTTGAGGATGCGGGTCTTGTGGAACGAGTCGTAGTCGCACTCGACCATGATATGGGAAACCGTCCCGACATCCACGAACTTCTCGGCATAGCCGGCCCACCGGGCTTCGGCCTGCTCGACGGTCCCGCTACGGATCTGCTCCGTTACGACGATGTCCGCCTCCGGGAAGTTCCTGAGCCAGTTGTTCACAACCTCGATGAGGTTTCTGCGGCGGAAATATGCCCCCGCCGTCGGTTCCTTGTATGCTACGAGTGCGCAAAAGTCGTTCATGGTCAAAATATACAAATTTACTGCGAAATTTGGCAGTTTTTGCTGCACAAAATGAGTTCTACCGTTTCGGAAGCCTTGCTCTTCTTGGCGGCCTTGTAAACATGCGGAACTTCCGTGGTGTCATACATGCCGCTGTCGCGGAGGGTCTCCACCAGGCGGGTAGTCTTCCCGTCCTTGCTGCAGCTGGACAGGACATACTTGTAGCCGGGATGGGAGAGCATGAACGCGGAGAGCTTGTCGTCGTCCGCCACCGTCCATGTAGAATTGTAGCCGGCCTCGGTGTTGGAATACGGCGGATCGAGATAGACGACGGTACCTTCCGCCGGGATGCGCTGCGCCATGCTGTCGAGGACGCGGTCGAACGAGCCGTAGCCGAAGAACACCTTGCCCTTGGCCGATTGCAGTCGCTCGCACCAAGCGCGGATTTCCTTTTCCTTGTTGTCGGTAAGCTGGCGCTTGCCGCAGGTCTGGTTGAAACCGCCCTTGAGGTTGAAGCGCATCAGGTTGTTCGTGCAGGAAAGGATGAGGCCGTAGAGACGGTAGCCGCGGTCCGGGTCATTCGGGGAGAGGGCGTTGTAGGCGTTGCGCAACTCGGCATACTTCTCCGGGACCTTGGAGGAAAGTTCCTTCAGCCGGGCGATGACCTGGTCCGGGTCGTCGTTCTGGAGACTGCGGTGCATCTGCACGAGGTCGCGGAGGATATCCGTGACGCAGACGTAGTTGAAACGGTAGGAAAGGTTCACGCCGACCGCGCCGGAACCGCCGAACACGTCGAAAAGGCGTTCGCCCTGCGGGATGAGCCGGTCAAGGTGTGTGAGCAGGTCATACTTGCAGCCTGCATACGGGAATGGGGAATTTATAAAGTCCATGACCAAAATATAGCAAAAATCAAAGTATTTCGTGCTCTATGGCATGGGCAACGCCGAGCTTCACCGCCTCCTCGGCGCTCAGGTACACGTCCTCGGCCTTCGCCCGGGAAATCAGGCGCCTCGGGATGCCGACGGACTTCATTATCTGGACGAACCTGTCGTCATAGAACTTCAAGTCCTTGCACAGCTCCATCAGCTTCGCGCAGGTGACGTCGTTCTCCTGCAACTCCGGGTAGCGGCTCATGTGGAACATCAGGCGCCCGTTCGGGTAGATTGTGCGGTAGTCGCCCATGCAGAAGATGTAGGACGCCATCGAATAGGCCTTGCCGGTCAGTATGGTCCTTATCCTGAACCCGCTGTCTTTCAGCAGCTTGAACGCGTCGAGTATTCGGAACGCGTCCTCCGTGTCACCGCCGTCGCTGTGTATCACCACGGTGATGCCGCCATCGACACCGGTGAGGGACATTTCCCGGAGACCCGCGAGAAAGTTCTCGGAGGCTTCCTCGTCAATCGAGCCGGTCAGCCGGACTATCTTTGAAGAATCGAAGCTAGGCATATCCATACAGATAGTTTAGCGCGGCATACCGCCCGCGGCAGTCCGGCCATGGCGCCTGCCCCGAAATCTATAAACTACAGCCGGAAGCGTCCGGGCCCCCATACACCGGATGCAGTAAAAGAGGCTCCCGGACATCCGGGGGCCTTCATAATTCCGTCTGGCGACAGGTTAGCGAACCTTAGCCTTGAAACGGTCGGCCTTGGACATCATGTCCACGCCGGCGCGGAAGCCGACGCGCTTGGAAGCCTTGATCTTGATCTTCTGGCCGTTCTGCGGGTTGCGACCGGTGCGTGCGGCGCGGGTGCGAACGCGGAAGGTGCCGAAACCGTACATCTGCACAACGCCGTCTTCCTTCAAGCCGTTCTGGATTGCGCCGAGAACTGCGTCAACCGTGCGGGTGGCGCTTGCACGGGAAGAGAGGCCGAGCTGCTTGTCAGCGAAAACCTTGTTGATGATGTCCTGCTTGTTCATGTAGAACTCCTTAAAAGCTGTTTGATTTCTTCTGGAACCGGGGGTATATCGAACCAGGCAATGACCTTTTCCTTGGTGCAAAGATAGTCGTCTCCGTCCTCGGTGTCCCAGCAACCCTCGTGTTCGTTCCAGCAGGCAAATTCCTTGCTCTTGAACGGGGGATAGATTGCGACAGCCCGATCGTGCGTCGCCGGTAGCTCATCCTTGCACAGTTTCCAGTCATTGTTGGCCATGATAACCTCCGTATCCATAATATACAAAATCTTTATCGCAAATCAAACAAAATAATGCAATTACCACGGCTGCGGGTGAAGAATGTCGTTGCCGCGCCACCGGTTGGCGACACGGTCGAGGACACAGAGGACAGTTCCCGTGGCCACGTCGTCGAGCGCGAGCCCCATATAGGCAAGCCCGTCACGGTCCGCGCGGAAGATTTCCTTCATCGTCTCGCGTTCATAGAAGGTGACCACGGTACCGTCATCGGTCCAGGTGACGCTGTCCGGGAATTTCGGGACACCGCCTTCCTTGATACCGGGCCACAGTCCCGGCGTGACCGCCTTTACGGCACCCGGCGAGAAGAGCTCGTTATCACGCTTCATAGGTCTCCATCTCCTTGCCGGCCTTGGCAATCTCCGTAAAATCGCAGTTCTTTACGGCAAGTCGGAGCCTGGCAATCATTAGAGCGATTTCCCGCTGTTCGGCGACGACATAGGTCTTGCCGTCTTCGAGGTCCAGCGGACCGTCCCAGTCCCACGTCTCCTTGATTTCTTCCTTATGGCCCATCTCGTTCGGATCAATGTCAATCGCGCCGAACGTATGCCCGGTAACATCCTTGCCGCAGGTGAGCATCCATCCCTGGTCGTTATAGGCACACGGTGACCACTCGCGTATAAGCACGGGCGTGTCGAGCGCGAGAATTTCTGCCTTGGTCATTACTCTCATGGTTTCCTCCTCGGCACAAGCTGCGGGGCGGCCTTGTGGAACGAACGCATCTTCCACTCCCAGAGACGCTGCGCGGCATGGGTGGAATCGACGCGGTAGTCGATATAATCGACTACGCAACGGGAATCCAGGCTGTCCATCGGGGCGGGGACACCGTCACGGAGGATGCAGGACGGGCGGTTCCGTTCATAGTGGTCCACGCTGTTCTGGAACATCACTGGCTTGGGCGGGGCGACGATGTTCACGACAATAAACACGGCGACACTGAGTCCGATAAGTGTCGACCATATCGGTCGCGGGTTGTTGCACATCAGGGTGAGCAGGCCGAACAGCATGCAAAGCCCCGAAAGCACCATAAATGCGGAAAATGTTTCGTATGTCATAATGGATTGGGCGTCGGATTGTTTGGTATGGGATCAAACCGGCGTTTCCGGGATCACCCATCCGACGGCCCTGATACAAAATATAGCAAATTTTGCTATATTTATGGCATGAATAACACAGAACGCGACCAAAAATTTGAAGAAACCATCAAGTACCTCAAGTCGAAGGATACCCACTGCTCGGCAAATTACTACGACTGGAACGAATACGACGTGCAGCTGCCCTACGGCGTTGTCGAATTCAGGTTCAACAGGCTCAAAAGCGGGCGCAACTACAAAGACTGCTGCGCAACGCTGCGCTTCGCATGGATCGATGCCCGGTACAAGCTGCCCGAGCGTATCAGCATCGGCAATCCCACCAAGGAGCCGAGCCCGGCCTACGTTGACGAGGTCGTGAAAATCGCCACGGGCATCCACGACAAGGTGATGGAACCCATCCTCGCAATCCCTTCCATGCTCGCGGATTCGATTGCAACCGCAAAATTTGTCAAATAAGGAGAGACGATGAAAACCAGTATCAACTCCCGTTCCGCCGTTTTGAAACGGCTTTTCGAACACATGGACGGCAAGGTGTCCGGCGCCGACACCCTCACCTGGCTCGCCGACCACGGCTTCCTCAACATGTCCGCGGTCCACCGCAGCTTCGACGAAGTGCTCTTCAATCCGAAGTCACCCTGCATGGGCATAATCACGGCAGACGACAACCTTTTCATCCGCTGGAACGAGCATGTCCAACGCACTGAAGAGAAGGATCCGCTTTCCCCGAAGGCCCTCATGACCACGGTGTCAATCGAAGGCAAGCTGCCGGGCATCGGAGAGGACCCGAACGCCAATAAGTTCGCGATGACCACAATCTTCCGCCACCCGGAAGACAAGCCGAACCGCCAGAAGGCTATCGCAATCGGCGTAATGAAGGTCCTCCGCGGCCTGTATGCGTTCGGCGGTCATGGCAGCGCGAAGAAATTCTACGAACGCATCGTCAACGGCAAGTGCAAGGACTGCCGTGCGGTAAAGTTCATGGCGGAAGGAACCCCCATCTATAACCGTTTCTTCGGCCCGGGCTTTACGGCATCGCCCAATATGGACATGAAGGTGCTCGACAAGAAAATGGTCCAAGATGCGATGCTCGATGGCCTGCAGGCCGAAATCGCGACGGAAGTCAGTAAGGCATAAGCCCATTGGCATCTACTTTGCTCCCGATACCTGTATAAAGGGTCCGCGCTACGGCGCGGGCCCGTTTTTTCGTAAAACCTAGTTTTCGGACGTAACAACGACCACCGCGACATGGAAAACACCATCACATGCTGGCTTGGCGTGAACGAGAACGGTTCATTTACCCCGCACAGCATATTCGACTACCCCGACTGCATCCGCCACAAGTCGATAATCAATATTCTCGACTGGTCATTCGCGGTTACCCTGAAGGAGACGTCCAACCGCGGGTGGAACTACATGTCGAAGTTCATCCAGAAGGTAGTCTATTCGGACGATCCGCTGGTGCTGTCCGAGGTCATCCGGCAGTCGTCCGGCTATGAAATAGGGAACATATCCGTATTCGCCGACACGTCCGTATTCAACGAAATGATAAAGGCCGGCATATTCTGCCCGCTGGAAATCGTGTCGCCGCTGGAGAAGGTCGCCGTGCAGCTCTACAAGACAACCGGCACCGAGCAGCTGGCCGAAAACAGATACCTGCACCACCTGATACCGATAAGCCTCGCGGATGACGTAGATAGTGCGATCAACACCGCAATAGCAGTGGAAGAGATGGGGATGAACCGGGATGAACTGACCAAGCGGGCACAAAACTCCGTAACCAAGCAGCTCACCGAGCTGGAACGGATCAGTCGCGAGAACGAAGAGGACGCACTGGCATTCGACAACGACGGCGACACGATGGTGGAGGAGAATACAAACCGGGCCCTCGTCAGGCTTTCCGACATCGTGGACGACGTATGTGTCGATGTTGACCGGATGGAAGACGTAATCAACGGCTACGAACCGAAAATCAACGAAATTTCAAAAAGGTCCTCCGCGGCGCTCACCCTGGCAAACTCCGCCATAAAGAGGCTCACCACGATGAAGGTGGCGTCCAAGCAGAGCGTAGAGGACCTCGCGGAACATGTCGGGACGATTGTCACCGAGAAGACCGACCTGGAACGGAGCGTGTCCCGCATGCGAAAGGCACTATATGCAATAACGGCAGTCGCCGGGATGGCGATTGCCGCATTGTTCTATCTCGTATTGTAGCTACTTGGAAGCGTTGAATTCCTTCTTCCACGCAGGCACCAGTTCGGGGTGCCCGGCAAAGTTGAGCAGCGTCTCGATACCCTTCATTCTTCCCATCCAGAATTTCAGGACAGTGTTCATGAGGAACAGGCGGACTTCTGGCCCGGTTGTCTTGTCGTCGATGACCTTCTGCGCATCGTCGTAGAACTTCCGGCACATGAGCCAGCCCTTGTGGATGCCTTCCAGGTCCCCGAGGACGTTGTCGTAGATACGTTTCTGTTCCTCGGTAAACGAACGGATAATGTCATCGCGCAGTGGCATCGCCGACCTCCCATCCCTTCTGGCGGATAAAGACATTCGCTACGTGGAACCCTTCCGGGCAGTCCTTTTCCGGGTCGAGACCGAGTATCTTCGCGCCTTTCAAGTTGAGCGGGACCAGCTCCTCGACTTTATCCTCGACGGCGTGGGTGATGGCAGAATCGACGACATCGTCGTCGGCCATCTTGTCAACCTTGGTCTCCTTTCCGAAGACCTTCTGCATCTCCTTCCTGAGACGCGCCATGAGGAACGGATCCGCGCCGTATTGCGGGGTGTCCCCGTCGCCCTTGCGGGCTTCCAGGTACTTGTCCACGAACCCGCGGAGTTCTTCGTCGATTTCGATGTCGAAGAGCTTCTTGATCGTGACCGGCGGGCGGAACAGCGGCAAGTCGGTCGTGTTGGATTTCAGCATCGTCTGTGCTGTGAACGTAGTTGTTATTTGCATATAATCTTCTCGATGTCGGACCACTTCACCTTGCTGTACTTCATCACGTTGGCAAACGAGGTGTAGATGGTCCTGATGCGTTCGACCGTGCCCGGATGGGAGTCCATGCCGTCATAGTTCTCGCGTTTCTTGCTGGTGAACATGAGAGACGCCATCTGACATACAAAGGCTACGGCACCCAGTTCGCCGGTCCCGAGGGACTGAAGGACGGAACATGCAAAGATGTCCGCACTGCGCTCGTCGTTGCGGTTGGTTGCACCCGGATCGGCGCCCTGCCCGCGGAACGAATGCCACAGGCACACATGCCCCGCCTCGTGTGCGAGGACGCACGTCACCATCATCTGGAACATCCTGCGGGAAAGGTCGAGGAAGAAGCCGTCGGTCGGCAGGTTGAACTGGGCAACCATTTCGTTCATCACGTCGCCGGGAGAATTGAGGATGGAATCCACGCGGGCGCTCTGGAACCTGAGCATCTTCTTCGCCTTGCCGGTGTTTCCGCCCATGAACAGCACGGACGCGAACAGCGCGGAAACTCGGAGCCAGCACATGATGCCGCGGGTAAACCTGATGGACGGGTAATATTTGTGAGTCTTCTCATCGACACGGAGCCCGCCGTATGCGTTGATTACATCGGTCTTCTCGTCGTCAAATTCAAATTGGCACTTGCTTGCGGGCGTTGCATGGGCAGGGTTGGCCATGACATAGGGGCTTCCGAGGACAAGCGTCTTTGCGTCGTAGAGAACCCGCATGAAGGATTTTTCGATCGCTTCGGAATCGTAGATTGGTTCAACTAGGCAGGGCATGCTTCAATCCCCTTTTCCGTGAGGAAGTTGACAATGTATGCCTGGAGTTCGGTCGACGGGCGCTTTTCCTTCATGAAGAGGGAAATCTGACGGGAGATTTCGCCCTTGTTCACGGATAGCCATGTCTTCCACTCCTCGTCCGTCATCGAGCCACGGTCCACCTTGAAGTAGCCGTTGTAGTCGCCGGACCATTTCGGGACGACAATTCGCATCCCCTTTTCCTTCATCGCCGCGATGGTTGTAATCATTTCAGTTCCTTGAATATAATAGTTTATGGAACGGCACGGGCCGCCCTTTAATGGAAATATAGCAAATTCCTCCCCGAAACTATAAACTATGGGCAAGATTTTATGGCAAATATCATGGATTGGAGCGTTTACAACACCATCGACGGCATGAAGCAGGGCGCTGACCTGCGCAAGGCGGTCATTCTCGAAAGCGTCCAGGAAGTCATGCTGATCTCCGCGCACAGCAGGGGAGAAATCCCGCAGGCCCAGTTCGAGAGCCTCCAGGACAAGCTGACCACCCTGAAAAGCGGCGTCGCCAAGGCGGGCAAGTTCATGCGCACCCTCCTCGCGGCGGGCGTCCTCGGGGCATCCCTCGCGGCATGCGCCGGGAACCCGGGCCTCCAGGTGGACCCGTTGAAGACCGCGGAGTTCTCCGTCCAGGCCGACCGCGGCATGACTGACGAGCAGATTGCCGAGCTCGGGCAGGAATGCCTCGTGCTCATCACGCAGGAACTCGACCGCGACCAGGCGGACAACCCGAACCCGATCAACACGGACGGGTGGCGCAAGGCGACCGACCTGTACAAGAAGATTGCCTCCGGCGAGCTCCACAGCCCGGCTTTCGAGAAGGCTCAGAAGGCACTCGCCGCGGCAAAGGACACCAATGACGCTGCCGCGATTGAACAGGCCGAGGCTGAACTCAAGCAGGCCAAGCAGCGCTCCATCGGCGCCCTCGTCGCCCCCATCAACAAGATGTATCACCAGAAGCTCGCGATGGCCCCGGACTTCCAGACATGGTTCGAGACCGACTCCAACATAGGCGGTTAATGATGAACGACCCACTCTACGATTACGACAGCGCGAACAACCTCGCCGCGGCATGTGACGCCGCGTCGGAACAGTCCGAGGAAAAGCAGGAGAAACTTGACCCGAACCGGTTCAAGGCCTACGTCGAGACCCCGGACAAGATACCGGAAGAACGGCTGAACCAGCTCGTCGCAATCATCGACGGGAAGTATTCGTCCACGCCGAAGGATGCCGAGGTGGCGACCCGACCGGTCCCGGCGACGCTCGACAGGCTCCTCAACTCCGACACCGTCGTGTATATATGCGACGAGGAGAACGGCGGCAACCCGGTGGCGGTCGCGACAATCGTCGACCCGACGCAGGAATCCTACCAGGGCTTCCGTCCGGTGGAGATTTATTCCCTCCTCACGGACAAGAACTTCGACGGCATGCTCCAGCAGGAGTTCTTCGCCGTTGACGAAGGCTACCGCGGCATGGGCCTCGGGACGGAGCTCCGTGCACAGATAGCGAAGCTCGGCATCACTACGTTCACCGTGGTTGACGCGGACGACCGCGAGACCATGGTCGGCATGATCAACAACGGTTACGAGATGGTCGCGGTAGTCCCCGACGACGGTTCCGGCCATCCCGTCCAAATCTGGGTAGGATAACAATGAAGAAGCCTCCTTGCAGATGCAATCCCTCGCCGAACCCGTACCAGGACATCATGAGCCCGGCCTCGATGCCGTTCCTGCCGCCCGGCGCCTACGAGGAGGAAATCAACTTCGGCGTGAAGAAGTTCGTCGAGGTCCACGCGACCCCCGACCACGCGTTCGAGGCGGTCAAGCTGGCCGACGGGACCAACCGCCTCATCGCCCACGCCCACTGCCCGGGCGGGCATTGCCACAACAACGGCCCCCTGTTCATGCCGGGCAACGACGCCCACGGGGAAATATCCAACAGCGAGGGGATGGACGCCCCGAACTACTGGTTCAACAATTCCGACTGCGGCCAAAATTTTTAACGGCCGGACCCCCGGAATTCTTGGTTTTTCGTATCAAAAAACCTATTTTTAGACTCAAGAGTCCCGCAGGGACCCATGGCTTTAACGACTTTATCGGAGTTTTTAGATCTTAATGCGTTCACGCGACGAAATCAAGGCTTTCCTTAAACGAATGAACAGGTTCGACGGAAGCATGGTCCAGAAGGCATGCGAGTTCGCGACATTCGCGCACGAGGGCCAGCTGGACAAGAGCGGCCAGGAATATGTGCAGCACCCGACCCGGGTGGCCAATGCGCTCGACCGCCAATATGGGGACGACTCGATCACCGCAATCGCCTATCTCCACGACGTCATAGAGGAAGGGAACATGACCACATCGGACCTCATGCTCTATTTCCCGGAGGTCGTGTGGAAATGTGTGGAAATCCTCACCAGGCGCAAGAGCCTCGGCAGGGACGACTACATCAAGAAGGTCGGCGAGAACCTCATCACGACGAAGATCAAGCTGGCCGACCTCGAAGACAACATGTCGATTGTCGGCAACAACTTGAAGAGCGACAAGGACTACGAGCGCTACGACAGGTACCAGAAGGAGTTCAACTACCTCAGCAGCCGCCTCGCGGAGTTCCGCTCAACCCTTTCCGAGGACGAACAGACCACCGAAATGTATGCAAATTTCTTCATGTAGGGGCCTATTTCTTACGGGAAACTTACACAAAACTTATTTATTTATTATTTCTTCAAAATGGGGCCAAAACCCTTGCCGGACGAAAAATAAATTGCTAAACTTAATGGCAGAAAAGGAAAACACCATGAAGCAACTATTTTCAGCATATCTCTCGAATGAACGCTTGGCATCCAGCAATGCCAGCCGTCATTTCGCATGCTATGCCGAAAGTGGCCTGCCCGGGTGATAACCTCTTCTTCTTAGCCTTACTCGAAGAGAACCCCGGTGCAGGAAAACTGAACCGGGGTTCTTTCGTTAGGCGGCAAACATTTGGGCTCGCATGATCCGCTTGGAGGCGAGCTGGCTTTGCAAGCCGGTTGTGGTGGGTTCGAGCCCCACCGGGTCCACGAAAAACAATTTGGGCTGCCATGTTCCTCCGGTGGCGATCTACCTTCGCAAGGTAGGTGTGTAGGGTTCGAGCCCCTAGCGGTCCACGAACACGAATGGTTCGAGAAACCATTCAGCATATTGACATTACGGTGTTGATTTTATTTTGGGCTCGCATGTTCCATGGTGGCGAGTGACTGTGGCACAGTTACTGTGATGGGATCGTTACCCACCGGGTCCATTACTTTCAGGCTATTAGCTCAGCCGGATTTCAGAGCGCGGGACTACGAATCCCGAGGTCACTGGTTCGATCCCAGTATAGCCTATACGGCCCCTTCGTCTAGTGGACTAGGACAGTTGGTTTTCAGCCAAGGAACGTCGGTTCGAATCCGGCAGGGGCTACTAAACTTTATGCCAGGATAGCCAAGATGGTCACGGCGGGGGTCTGAAAAGCCTCAGATACGGGTTCGAGTCCAGTTCCTGGCGCTAAACGGAGATATTCTTATGGTTATCACTGAAAAACGAATAGCCGCAAATCGGCGAAATATTGAACTAGGCCGCGAAAAAGCCAAGTTGAGTATGCACCGCATAAAAGAATATAACCAAACAAAAACTGAACACACATTTACATGCACCAAGTGCGGTAAAGAATTTACAAAAGCAATACGAAATATCGACTATGAGAAAGGCAGATGGCCTCTCCACTGTTCACGCAGCTGTGCCAATGGTCGAGAACGAACACCCGAGCTAAGGCAAAAACTTAGCGAAAAACTTAAAAGAGTAACCATCGTCGAGGGAACCCGGATTTCGGTTCCGGTAACTCGGTGTAAAAACTGTGGCGCCGAAATACATCATAAATTGCACACCCGCGTGTATTGTTCGGACCAATGCCGGATTGAGTACAGGAAACTGCAACGGGCAAATGCGTATTCCGCCGAATTCATCAACTACAGAAACGCGTGCAAATTTAAATTCAACCTTGCCGATTATCCAGACGAGTTTGATTTTGAATTGATAAAGAAATACGGATGGTACAGTCCCGTCAATAAAGGCAACAACCCAGGCGGGGTATCACGCGACCACATGTATAGCGTAAAGGCGGGCTACATCAATAAAGTACCTGCAACGATTATCGAGCATCCCGCGAATTGCAAACTGATTTTGCAAACCAAAAATACTTCCAAGGGTTCCAAATGCTCCATTACGCTAGAAGAATTGAAAGCCAGGATTGCCGCCTGGGAAGCAAAATATGGTCCGTATAAATGTGGGATATGGGCAAATCCCAACCAATCAACACCGTAATGGACGTGATTTTTATTCCACCTTAGCTCAGTTGGTAGAGTGACCGCCTGTTAAGCGGAAGGTCCCTGGTTCGAGTCCAGGAGGTGGAGCTATGGAAGCGCAAGAGACTGGCGACTCAAGCGGTCTTGAAAACCGTGGTTCCGCAAGGGCTTGGGGGTTCGACTCCCTCCGCTTCCGCTAAGACATTTTGGGTAGGTATGCAAGCTGGTTTGAAGCAGCCTGACTGTAAATCAGGTCCCTTTGGGTAAACATCACAGGTTCGAATCCTGTCCTGCCCACTAGACATTTTGGAGACATGGCCGAGCTGGTTTAAGGCGCGGCGGTGCTAACGCCGTGGGGCCCTCAAAGCCCCCGCAGGTTCGAATCCTGCTGTCTCCTCTACGAATTTTCTTACTAACGGAGTATCCTCATGGTACGCGACAACATCACATTCTGGCTCCTGCTCCTCGCGGTCATTTCCCTGATCGTGCTTGGCTTGCTATTACCGGGCCATTGTTGTCATCAAGTTACCGGAGCTCCGATTCTCCTACAATAAAAACATCGGCACTTATGGTGCGCCGTAGCTCAACTGGTGGAGCCCTGCCCTGTGAAGGCAGCCGTTGCGGGTTCGAGTCCCGTCGGTCACCCTACGCCTCGTCGTGGCGGAACTGGTAGACGCGCAGGTCTGAGGGGCCTGTGCCCGAAAGGGCGTGTGGGTTCGAGTCCCACCGACGAGATAATCGGCTATTGGCGGAATTGGCAGACGCGGACGATTTAAGATCGTCTGTCGCAAGACGTGTGGGTTCGATGCCCTCATGGCCGACTAAAACGGCAGGTGGCGTAATTGGTAGCCGCGCCGCACTCAGGATGCGGTGCCCGAAAGGGCGTGCGGGTTCGAGTCCCGCCCTGCCGACTAAATTTTGGGCCGTGGTGTAATGGTAGCACTAGGGGCTTTGAACCCCTCGGATGACGTTCGAGCCGTCACCGCCCAATACCCCTTCGTGGCGGAACTGGTAGACGCGCTCGGTTCAAACCCTTGTGCTGAAAGGCGTGGGAGTTCGACTCTCCCCGAAGGGACTACATATATGCACTCGTAGCCAAGTTGGTCAAGGCAGGGGCCTGCAAAGCCCCCATGCGAAGGTTCGAGCCCTTCCGAGTGCTCTACATTACCTTAGTGGGATCAAGGCCGTTGATGTACTCGACGGTCTTTTTCAACGGCTTGTCATAGAGCGACACGATCATGTCGAAGTCCGTCACGCTGCCGTAATGGCCGTAGAAGGCGCCGACCAGCTTCGAGACGACAAGGTCGCCCTGGATGCTGGGGGACAGCCCGAGCGCGGCCCGCAACGCGTTGAAGCAGACCGTGCGCATGCGGTCACGGCAGAAACTGTTCATCTTCGCCGGGTTCATTTCCCCGTAGAACATGAACGTTTCGGATATTATCTCATGCGGGGTCTTCTGCGGCTCGGCATCGGTGCCGATCGGCGGGCTGGAAATCTCCCCGCAGAACCTGTCATAGCCGGTAATTTCCCAATCCATACTAGAACCTCCTGTAATCGGACACCCTGTAACGGCATCCCCTGAAATAGTGTTCCATGAACTCGTTCGGATATAGATCCTTGTTACTTATCCCCCGATAGTCACGGGAAACCGCGCCGCGGGCCATTTCCTCGTTGGCACGCGTACTGCCATACCGGATGGCCCTGATGATGCGCTCGATGATGTCATCGTCCGTATACTGCACGCCGCGGCATTTCGACAAGTATTTCGCTGCCTGCTCGATGCGGAAAAACTTTTCGTCCTCGTCCGTATCGTCAGTGGCCTCGATGATGTTCAGGCCGAGTGCGTCATCCAGGTAACTCGCGACGCTCCGTTCGGCATAATAGCTATGCTCATCGCCTTCGCCGTCATAGCAATCGTAATCCAACCGGACCTGCAGCCCGAGGACATGGGGATTGCGCGTGGCCAGCCGCTGCTGCCTCCTAGCCTTCTGGTTCTTTGCCTTTTCCTCGGCAACGAACTTCTGGAAGTCCGCAAGCGCATCGGCGCCATACTTCTCGCTTATATATCGCTCGGAAAGTGTCATTTGTCACCCCCGAGAACCTTCTGGACATGCTCGGCGGTAATCAGGCGGATTTCTTTAAAGACATTGTTGAACTGGACGCTCGTCGGGCGACGGAGGGAAACGTCTTCCATGATACGCTTACCGAGTTCCGCGGAGATTTCCGATTTGAGAAGCATGGCCTTGGCCTTGGAAATCTGAGTAAACATACTAATGTCGTCGATTGCCTTTTTGATCATCGCATGGAACGGGACCGGAAGCTGGAAACATGCCCCGGGTTCGACGGCTGCAGTGACCATGCCGACATTGAGACGGCACTTCGCCGTAAACGTGGCGGTGATATACTTCTCGTCAAGACCGGCAATGCGGCCATAGGTCTCCTCGGTCACATCCTTGCCGAGCATGTAGAGGATAATCTTGCGAGAGTATGACGTGGCATACCCGAACAGGCACTTCTTGGCAAACTGGTCAAGCGGGAGCCTGGTCTTGGCATCTTTCAGCGTCTTCTGGTAGGTCTGCAGTTCCGGCAGCACGACAGACATTACCCTGCGCGGTTCGATTGCAAAGTCAAACTCTTCCTGGGTAAGCATCCCGTCATCCACATGCGGGCGCAGCTTCGCGGCCACCATCCCGACGAGACATGCGGTAATACGCTCATTGGCGACCGGGAGGCCGGCCATGATGTCGTCATGGAGACCTTCGTCGGTGCAGGTGCGATATGCCGCCTGCAAGTCCGGGACGCCGGGCGCGGACTTTTCTGCGTCGGCGATGCTGCCGAACAGGACACCGAACACCTCACGCCATGCGTGGAACGTGAGCTTATTCAGGTCATGCGTGGCGAGTACGTCTTTTTTCGTTGCGAGTTTTCTCGCAAGGTTGCCGCATGCGCAATAGACGATACCCTTGCGCAGGTCGCCGGACATCGAATAGCCCGGGTCGACATACTTGTCGAGCGCGTATTTCACGATAAGGTGCATCGTGTTGCCGAGGACCGGATCCACCGGGGCTTCGTCGGTAAGGGTTGCCAACATTCCGAACACCTTATCAACATTTTCCGTCAGGACCGGATGGGTAAGCATGTCGATATACTCGGTCTCCCCGCGGTCGATGATTGCGGCATTCACCACTCGGGTGACATAGCGGTCGGTAACTTCATACACATGGCGGATTTCGATGACGCGGTAGGTGGCCTTCAGCTGGGCGAGGGTAACGCGCATCAAACGGATGGTCGTGTTGATGAACATTTCCCGGTCCTTCTCGGTGGCGCGTGTAAATGCGTATACGCGGGCCACGCCGTCGGTAATCGCCATCATGAGATTGCCTTTAAGGTATTCCTCGACATTCTTCACCACGAGCTCGATTTCGCTCTCCATCCCGAGATGGATGACCTCGCCCGCCCTCATCTTGATGGCCGGCCCGACCGCCTGGTTTTCGTCGCTCTGGGTGCTGACGACGAAATGCTTGCTCAGCCCGTTAAGCGCAGACAGCCAAATCGGAAAGGACTGCTTGGTAATGAACGGAACCACTGACATTCCCGGGTTCGCTTCGGCGGCCTTTTCGCAGATCTGCTGGGCAAAGTCATCGGCAAGGGTCTTGGCCGTGTCGTTCAGCCACAGACGGAACTTCCCGACACCGGCCTTGGCACGCTTTGCGCGTCTCGGGTCGATGCCGTTCTTCTGCAATGCGGCGATTTGCCGTTTTGACGTGAACCTGGTGAACTCGGGGCATGCCTTGCGCCCCGTAAAACGGTCAATCAGCTTGTGGGCGAACTGGTGGTCGCGGATGGAAAGGCGAACCAGGTTCTCCTCGCAGTCTAGGCCACCGTCCCCGATCGGGATGATGTGGTGGAGGTTGGAATACAGTTCCGTTGTCGGATGTGCCTTTCTGTCGGCAACAAAGATGTCGTATATTCTTTTGTAGTCCATAAAAACCTATAAAAATAATGTGCGACTATCTGCCGCACATTGAAATATAGCAAAACCCGGCAGTCGCCTGCCGGGCCGTAGCATGAAGAAATCCTTGCGGACTATGCTTCTTCGGGTTCCACTTCCGAAATTTCGGTATAGACAATCGGATTGCTGTCGCGCTTCCAGAACTCGAACTTCATCGGGACGAGGAGTTTCTTGCCGGTCTGCGGATTGGTTTCCTTGAAGTTGAGGTAGTGGCGGACCTTGCTGTCTTCCACGCCGTCTTCGTTCTTCAAGAGTTCCATCGTGGCGTCAACGGTATCTTCCACGCCATCGCCGACATCCTTGACTGTGTGGCGGAAGCTCACGCTGCGGAGCTGTGCACTGAACGTAGCAACAGTTTCGAGCTCGGTACCGAACGTGACGTCAAGGTAAATCTGGTAGTCTTCGAGCGGGAGCTTGACAGGCTTGTACTGGCAGCGGGATGTCACCATCGAGAAGGCATCCTCGACGCCGAACTTGTTTTCAAGCACCTTGGCAAGTTCCTTCGCGTCGCTGGAACTGTTTACCTTGAAGTTGAACTTCGTGAGGGTAGTGTCCTTGATGGACACGCCGCTGCTGGACTTGAGCGTAACGATCAACGCAGCGAGGGATTTTTCTGTTTCTTCCATGTTTTGGTCCTTTTGTTAATGAAAATTTACGAATTGGGTAACTTGATTGCGTTCCTGGGCTCGAACGAAACGTAGCACAGGCAGTAGTTCTTGATTACGCCCTTCTCGCCGAGCGGCTCGCGTGTATAGCCGACGGGAAAGAAATAAAGGCCGCGGATGCCGTGCGTGTCCAGCGCAGCCTTGAAGCGCTTCCCATACTTGGTGGTGCGTATCTCGAACGTGACCCACAGGACGCCATCTTCGAGACGGCAGGACACCGCATCGGCCATGATGCGTTCCTTCCAGACTTCGGTTTCGGAAATTCCCTCGACCTGCCGCGCAATCGGGTCGATTTCCTCCAACGCAAGCCCCTTGCCGGCGTTGATGTCGTCGGCGATACGTTCCAGCGTTTCGAGGTCGTAGAAATGACCGCCCTCGGTGGGCTTGCTGTTGAACAGGACAATCTCGAAACTTTCCTTCGGTTTATTGGCCCTCGGCATTTATCCCTCCGACGCCTTGAAGTTGTAGATCGGGCGGATGCGCTCGACGATGTCGGCGGTCGGCTCGATGTTGCGCATGATTTCCTCGAACGGCTTGTAGGCCATCGGGGACTCGTCAATCGTCCCGGTCGAAACGCAGGTCGTGTAGATGCCTTCCATGGAAGCCTTGAAGTCTTCCATCCTGAGCGTCTCCTTGGCCTTGGAACGGGACATGAGCCGGCCGGCGCCGTGCGGGCCGGAACAGTTCCAGTCGGCATTGCCCTTGCCGCGGACGATAAGGGAGCCGTCGCGCATGTTCATCGGGATGATTGCCTGCTCGTCCTTCTGCAAGGAGATTGACCCCTTTCGCAGGACACGGAAATCCAGATCGATGTAGTTGTGGACAGTGCAGAACTTGTCAAGGACCTGCTTGCCCTTGATACCCAGGCCGTCAACCAGCACGTCCATCATTGCCTCACGGTTCCAGATGGCAAACTCCTGCGCAATCTTCATGTCGTGCAGGTAGTCTTCCATGAGGGCGCCTTCAAGATAGGCGAGCTCGTTCGGGATTGCCGGACGGTCCGCGTTCATCTTCTGCAAGGTTTCCTCGATTTCGCGCTCTCGGCCAGCCTTCTTCAGCTGCTTGATGGCATCCTGCATCGCCGCACGGTCGTTGCGGTGATACTTGATCGCGAGGTCCTGGTAATAGCGGCATACCTCGATACCGAGGTGCCGGGAGCCGCTGTGGATGACGATGTAGTGGTTGCCCGCATCATCTACGTTGACTTCGCCGAAGTGGTTGCCCCCGCCGAGTGTCCCGATGGACAGTTTCAGCTTGTCCACGTTCACCGGGGCAATCATGTTTTCGAGGTCAGCCTTGTCGGCATACTTATGCTTGGACTTGCGGTGGTTCATGCCGGACGGGATGTCGCGGTGCCAAATCTTGTCCACCTGCTTCAGGTCGAACACAAACGACTTGTCCACTTTGAGGACAAGCATCCCGCACCCGATATCCACCCCCACCAGGTTCGGGACCACCTTGTCGGTAATCCTTGCCGTGAGGCCGATAACGCAACCCACGCCCGCGTGGCAGTCGGGCATGATTGCGCAGTTGGAACCCGCCGCGAACGGCTGGTTCATCAAATTCATTATCTGCTTAAGCGCAGCCTCCTCGACATTGTCGGTATAGACCTTCGCCGTACAGTATTTTCCCGGAATTTCTATCATAATGCAAGAAATATAGCAAAAAATCGGAAACGTGTTTTGTAAACTCTATACGATAGAGGTGAAAGGACCTAACATGTGCGAACCGTGCAGACATCATGCTATGCGAAGGGGATATGCGGACCCGTTCTCCCCGATTACCCGTCCGTGCATATCGTACCTCCACATGATCCCCAAGGGGCCGCTGTTCATACCGATGCAGCCGAAGCCGTGTGGCCCGTGCCAACCCCGTGAACCGCAGGCGGGCCCGTGGGAATACGTGCCTTCCCACCTCTACCCCGATTTCTGGAACCACCGCCCGGGTGACCCGGTGCCGTTCTGGTGGGGTCATGCCTGGGGTCCGTGGACACCCCATCCGTGGCCGACCGTCCCCTACTGGTGGCTCCCGAGGGGCTGGATGCCCGGCCCGCTGTGCGGGTGCATGCCGAGACAGGCGCCCGTCCCGCCGCGTTGCTGCTGCGGACCCAAACCGCCGAGGCAGCCGCCACCACCGCCCCGCAGGAGATAACAGAAACGCCACCCAGTTACGGGTGGCGTTCTGTTATGGCTACGTAATCCTATCGCTGGATGCACATGAGGTCAACCGACCCCTTGGCAACGACGTTCTTGCCGTCGGTAACGAACACGAAGCTGGAGGCCGGGTAACTGCTGTGCAGGTTATGCACGGAGTATTCGCCGGGGCCGACGATGCTCGGGTTGAGGTACACCGGGGTGTTCGTGCCGGAAAGCGCCATTTCGCCACCGATATGCCAGTGACCCATGATGACCGCGTCGAAATCCTGTTCCTCGTTGCCGGAGAACATGCCCTTGTCCTTGAAGTTGTCGCGGACGACCGTGGAGAACGGGGACACGAACGCGGAACCGCCCTTGTAACGGTCGCCGTGTTCCAGCTTCCAGAGCTGCCTGCCGACACGGGCGAACTGCACCGTGCTTTCCGTCAGGTTTACGGTCACGTTGCGCGGGGCGCGTTCGCTCGCGTAGTAGTTGCGCATGAAGGCATAGAGGATGTATTCGTAGGAATCCTTGCCCTTGTTCTTGAACTGGAACTTTTCCGTGTTGCGGGCATGGTTGCCGACGACGCAAGAAATCGTGATCTTCTTGTAGAGCTTGGAGTATTCGTCGATAAGGCCGATGATGAAGGAGTAGTAGTCGGTCACACACTCGGTAATCACGGTCTCGTTCGTTTCGCGGAGCTCGGCATGGATATTGCCGGAGAAGATGTCGCCAAGCATGAAGATGTGGAGTTCGTCGCAGCCATAGACCGAGGCAAACTCGTAGTTCTTCTTGAACAGCAACATGTGGCGCTTCTTGGAAATCGCCATGTTGTAGTTGTTGATGCCGTTAATCGTGCCGCCATTCACCACTTCGCCGTAGTGCACGTCGGAAATCGGCAGGATGTTGAAGAACTTGCCCTTCACGCGCCTGCTCTTTGCCGGCTTCTCGACATTGATGGTGACGTTTGCGGGCTTGACCGTCTTGATTGAGCGTTCGAGGGCCTCGATTACCGTCTGCGCGATGAACTTGTCGGTCTTGGCCTCGTCGAGCACCTTCTGCTGCTTGGCGAGTTCCTGACGGAGAACCGCAATCTGGCCTTCGGAAGCGAAGTGGATGCTGGAAAGTATAGCCTCGTCTTCGGTCTCGGAGACGTTCGCCGTGTCCTTCAGGCGTTTGCATTGCTTGCGCACGTTGGAGCGAAATGCGTCAGGTGCGTCCGTCACCCATCCGAGTTTCTTCAATACAGCGTAATACGGATATACCTTGTTGTTGTCATAGCCGTAATGTTTGAGGAGTTTCTCGACCGGCGGAAGGTCAGTCTTTGTATATTGAGTGCCCGGGGTCGGTTTCCCGATAAGTGCCAACAGACGCTTGTCGGATAGTGCGGTTTCATGTTTGCTCAATTTACACCTGCGCGTTTTATGTAGTGATTATGCTACTAAAATATATTTTTTGAAATTTCATTCCAAGCGTTTTGGAAAAATATTTGAAATTTGTATATTATTCTATGACAGAACTGAATGGTTGCACAATGCAAAAACCCATTCTAGGCGGCACGCCGAAGACAATCTTTGCGGAACTTCACGCATGCAAAATCCTCGACGACGCCACCGAGCGTGAAATGTTCAGGATATACAAGAAGAGCAGGAAGCGCTCCTACCGCGAGACCATCAAGCTCCGCATAATGCAATCCCACCTGAGATTCGTTTTCCGCATGGCGACAGACTACGCCGCGCGTTACCAGCTACCGGTGACGGATTTCTACGCGGCCGGGAAGCTCGGCCTCATGACCGCCCTCAACACGTACAACCCCGACGAAAAGACGAAGTTCGGCAGCTACGCCGTATGGTACATCCGCTGGCAGATGCAGCAGTTCATCGACACGGCCGACCCGATACACCTCCCGCCGAAGGTGCGCCAGCGCGTCATCAAGGCCAAGAAGGAAGGCAAGCCGGCAAGCAGCGTCATGTTCGGCGAGGAAGCCGAGGCAGTGCTCTACAACACCTGCTCCACATACGACAGGGTGACGGAGGACGGCAGCGTAACGATAGAGGACACCCTCACCGACACGTCGGATGCCGAGGTGGACACTACGTTCCAGGATCCGGCGGTCAGGGAGACCCTGCTCGCCGCAATGAAGGAAACCCTCGACGAGCGCGAACTCAGCGTGGTCTGTTCGTCCTTCGGTTTCAACGGGTACGACATGACGTCCAAGGACATCGCGGCCTGCACGGGAGTTTCCAAGGCCCATGTCAGGACGATCAAGATGGCAGCCCTCGAAAAACTGCGTAAAAACGCAAATTTGCAGGAACTGTTCGAAGAATGTACCGGGATCGTAAAAACCTAGTTTTCGTTCAAACCAACTAACCGCTCATGGTACAAATGTGTCAGTTTTCACCAAATTGCTCAACCTGTTCGGGTTCGGCAAGAAGCCGGACAGCCATGACGCGCACGGGAGCGAAGAAATGCCTACAATTTTCCAGGACACGCTAGACGTAGACGGTCTGACCGGGATGCCTCTTGGTGGTGTCTCATACGGCGGTGACAACAATGGACCGCGCATGGGATGGAACGAAACCCTCAAGAACTCTCGCATCAACCAGGACTACGCCGACACGTTCGTAATCCCCGGACAGGTAAACGCCAGGAGACCAAACATGCAGCAACCTATGCAAAACATGCAATATCCACAGGGATACCCGCAACAGCAGCCGGGCTATCCGCAACAGCAGCAGATGCAGTATCCACAAGGCTATCCGCAGCAACCGGGATTCCAGCAATATCCGCAGCAGGCGGCAATGCCTCCGCAGCAGATGCGCTATGCCCAGCCCCAGCCGCAGCCGCAGCTGACCCCGCAGCAGATCCAGCAGATGCAGATGCAGCAACAACAGATACGCATGGCGCAGCAGCAACAGGCGCAGGCCGCCCAGATGCAGCAGCAACAGGCCCAAGCACCTGCCCCGCAGCAAGAACAGCCTGCCGAAGCGCGTCAGGTGCGCGTCGATGACGGGGAACCGTACTACGAAATGATCCTCCTGAACGACACCTACCACTTCTACGTTGACCTCCCGGGCGTGAACAAGTCCGCGGTCGATGTCCAGTATATCGACGGCGCCGTGGAAATCAGCGGCGTCAGGGAACTCCAGTCAACCCTCATGAAGAAGACGGCCAAGGGCGAAAAGGGACGGCGACCGACATTCGAATCGCAGATTACCATACCGGATTACCTTTCCGGCAAGTTCAAGTTCAGCTTCCCCTTCCCGCTCCCCATCGACGAAAATTCGATCAAGGCCACGTTCAAGGACGGCGTCCTCCACGTGACGATGAACCTCCGGGCAAGTGCCACGGGCGTGAAGGTCGCGGTCATGTAAACCTAACACAATCCCAGGCGGCCTTCGCGGGCCGCCTTTTTTAATGTCATGAAAGAACAGCACAACCTGATACTTACGCTGGACCAGCAGGAATTTTGCGACCAGTGCACCCGCTTCGTAAAAGAAAACCTCCACGGTGCGACCATGGAGGTAAAGCTGAATGACAAGGGAGTGCGGGGCTACCGCTATTCCGACTTCGTCGTGACCGTTTGCGCGGACAAGACGAAGGACTATTTCGAGGTCACCCGGAACCGCGACGGCATGCTGGTACTGGCGGTGTACAACCGCATTCCGGTCAGCATAAACTGGGAGTTCATCTTCGTCCAGGAGCACATAAAGTCGCTCCTCGCGCCGCTACCTGACGAGGGTAAGGGTGCGCTGGCCGAGGTCAAGGGTGATGTTACCGTAGCGTGACACTATCTTCCTGTATTCGTCGTAAGTCTTCGCGTTCGTGCGGGTTAGCGGTATCTCGGTAATGCCGGTCCCGTAGAGTGTCTGCACGAGCTCGGATTCATACTTGTAGCAGCAATCCCCGTCAATCATCAGGCCCCAGTATTCATGGAGCGGCGTGTAGTAGATGCCGTCCTTCGCGAGCGCGAGCAGCTTGGGACATGCCGTCTGGGTACAGGTCATCTTGATGCGGTCGAACTGCCCGCAGACATAGTCGAAGAACTGGTCAACTCGGTTGTCCATGATATAGACCTCGCGGGAGTCGTCCTTCATCTTCACGAACGCGCCGACGGCCTCCGGGCGCATCTCCATCTGGTCGATGGCGCACCTGGCAAGCATCTGCGAGGCGATTTCCTCGAACGGGATGTTCGGCCTGGCGAACGCCTCGTCGAAAGCCTCCCCGAAGTGTTCCAGGGGCATTTCGTAGAGGTAGCCGTACATCGTGAGCGACGACAGCGGGATGCCGCGCCAGCGGGTCAGCTGCATCGGGCGTATGAACGTATCGACGAACTCCTGCGGCATGTTCTTGCGCATGGCGGAAATGAGCATCGAGGGCGTACCGGACTTGTCCCCGTAGGCCTTCTGGATGTCCGGGTGCTGCATGGCCTCGGCGAACTTCTTCCCTTCCTCCGGCGTGAACGTGCACTTGGAGAACGGGAGCCTGAATATGCCGTTGTCGCGGTTGGTAACGCTGACCTTGGAGAACGGGAGGTACATGTGCCTCGGGTTCCTGTAATACTTGTATTCCAGGCCCGGTAGGAACTGTTCCAGCACGGCAGCGTAGTTCGTCGTCACCATGTCGTGGTAGGAGTCCATCGGTTCCGCCAGGACGCCCGTCCTGACGAATGTCACATCCTTGCCCTCCACGGCCAGGATGCACGCGTTGATTACCGCGTCGAGCGAGTAACCGATAACGTATGTCTTTTGTTCTGCCATTAGAAAATGCTCGCGTCCGACTGGAAGTAGGGGAGGATATTCTGCTCCAGCCACTTGACCTCCGGGAACATGAAGCGCTCGTCGATTATGCGCCCATGCTCGTCGCAATAGAGGAATAGCGGCAGCTTGGTTATCTCCCTGTCTCCCAGGATTCTGTTATTTTCGGGCTTGGTTTCGATTACGAGCCTGGCTGCCCGGGCCGGGTTCTCGAACAGATCGTACTTGTTGAACCACTCGATCATGTCCGCAAAGTCGGAACGGCACTTCTGGCACATGTTCTTCTCGTCAATCCAGGCGAAAATCCACATGATGACCCGCTGTTCCTTTTTCAGGTCAGCGTAGGCTTCCTGGCCATATTTGAGAAGCCGGGCACTCAGCGAGGAGTCCCCGGCCGTGATTATGGCCTTTCCGCAGCAGAAGTCCTTTCCGGCCATTACTTAGCCTTCTTGGTGGTCTTCTTGGTCGGCGCAGACTTGGCGGTCTTTGCCGTCTTCTTGGTGTCAGCGGCCTTCTTCGGAGAAGACTTGGCCTTCTTCGGCGCAGTCTTTGCCTTCTTCGGAGTGTCCTTCGTGACCGTCCTTGCCGGGTTCTTCGTCTTGGCGAACGGGGCCTTGGCGGGAGCCTTCCTGACGCGCTTGCGGACAGTCTTAACCGGAGCGGTTTCCACGGCAACCGTTTCTTTCGGTTCCTCAATCGGCTGGGGTTCGGGCTGCGGCTCCGCAGGGGTCACGGGAGTAAGTTCTACAGGCATTTCTTCAACGGGTTCGGCAGGGGCAACATCAGGGGTAGTATCAGCAGGGGCGGCATCGGCGGGCGGCGCATCCACGGTAATCGGCTCGGATGCCAGTATACGCTTGGCGTAAGGGAGCGGGTCTTCCGGGAGGATTACCACGGTCGGCTTCACGTCTGCCGGGGAAATGCTCGGCTGTTCGTCAGCGATCACCGGCTTCGGCTCTTCCGGCGCGATGTCGATCGGGAAACCCGAACCGCGCACAATGCGTTTATGGACCAGGCGCCACACCACGAGAATCACGATTACCGCGATGGCACCGATGATGAGACCAACTTGTGCGTTGGTCAATTTTTCTGCAAAGTTCATTTTTGCCTCGTTTGTAGATTACTGACCGTAAACTAGGTTTTATGACGGCGCCGGGCACTATAAACTAGGGTATAAAACACCAACAGGAATTGCAAGATGTCCGAAAAAACCAAGCTCCTCGTCGAATCGATCCAGCGTATCGGCGTGCGCATCCCGCTAGGGGAACATGAACGCGTCGAACAGATTGCCTCGGCCATCTTCGAGGCACAGGACGACACAGCCCCTCTCGCCAACGAACCGGGGCCTACCCCGGAACCGGACCCCGCAGCGGCAGCCAACACCGCCCCGACCCCCGCACCGCAGGGAGCCAACACGGAAGAACTCCGTGACAAGAGCATCTCGACCGGCACGATGCTTGCGGCGGATCTCATCCCCAAGTTCGTCGCGGTCCTGAAGCAGTACAACCCGGAAGAAGCCAAGCAGTATGAAGCCATCGACCCGGCGACCATCCCTGACCAGAACCTCGGGGACATCCTTGAAGACCTCTTCAAGTCGATGGACACCATCGCGCCGGAAGGATGCTACTTCGGCGCCCACGAAGGCGACGGTGCCGATTTCGGCTTCTGGACAGTCGAGGACTAACCAGGCATACATTTTACGGCAAACCCGCGGGCGCACCGCGGGTTTTGCTATATTTCAGCCATGGCTGAATATCAAGAATGTGACTTTTCCGAAAAGACTGACCTGATGCCCGCGGGCAAGGACCCTGTCTGCGATACACCGAAACCGCCGGTATTTGTAAACCACGACCCCGAAAGGCGGTTCCTTCCGTGCGATTTTTGCAATTTCTACGCGTCCTCGATGTGCCA
>RHMF01000190.1_pt1 | contig 46004 bp, 65 predicted proteins | sample 5365151 | NCBI WGS metagenome assembly RHMF01 (sample SAMN10266501, study PRJNA497801) | feces metagenome | isolation source: feces | host: Bos taurus | place: China: Prairie of Fairy Mountain | collected 2017-08-14 | reverse complement strand
TATATATATATATATTTATTTATTTATTTATTTTTTGAACCAATTAAATAAAAATAATAGACAAACAGGCAAATACACCACTTGACCTGCAAAAACCTTCGAAAAAAAAGTAGGCGTGAAACAGGCAGGCGGCTATATCCAACAGGTCTGAACAGGCGCTTTTCGCCTCGAAAGTTAGGTGAAGCTAACCACTGCCTGTTTCCGTGTCTGTTAAAAACAGGCAGCGTCTGTTTTCCGCCTACATCTTTTCGAGCACGAAATCGTTCGCCTGGCACCAAATTTCGGCGGTTTTGTAATCCACATCCGACGTTTCCGGACGTCTGAACAACGCGCAATCGCGTCCGTCCGAGTCGTATCGCCGGTTCAGCATCTTGTCCACCTGCTCGCAAATATACATCTTGGCGGTGTCCCTGTCTCCGGAGACGTTCTCGTCCGTGCATCCCCTGAGCCCCATGTTGGACACCATGACCCAGAACCATTTCGGCATGCGGTCCCCATAGGAGGGGTCGTACAGGTCGTTCTCCATCCTGTACGACAGCCCTATGAGCATCTCCAGGACACTGCAAGGCCAGTCCATCCAGCTCTCCTCGCAGTCCATCTCGGCATAGACGGAGAACCTGTCCCTCAGGCTGCATCCGTCTTCTGCCCTGTTTACGTCCCGGTCCACGATCCATGTGAACTCGAGTTCGAACAGCATCGTCAGCAATATGCGGTACCGTTCCTGCGGATCCACCAGCTCGTGGAGCCATTGCGAGTAGGAGGTGGCGAAAGCCTCTAGCTTGCCGACTTCCGCCAACGTCCCACTGTTCATCATATCTCATCGACCTCCGGTTCCTCGTCCAAGTCGAAGGCCCCGAGATCCGGATCATCGTCCGGACCGTCGAGCACGACCTCGTACGCGATCTTCCCTTCGGAAGACGAGAAATATACCGACGTCACCGGGCCTTCGGCCTCCGCCTTCCTCCACATCGAATCCACGAGATCCTCGTAAGCCTCAGGGAGCTCCTCGTCATCGTAGAGATCGAACACGACCTTGTTCTCCCTGTCCCAGGTGCACGTGTGCTGCTCCAGGAACGGATCGTAGAAGAACGACTCCTTGGATATCGGATACAGGGTCGCGACCGCCTTCTCCTCCGGTTCCTCGATCTCTTCTGGGGAGTCGACCTTGTTCTCCGTGTTGTAGCCGGCCATATCGATGATGTTCTCGTACTCCTTGCGCTGCTTCACCCTGATGGTGTCAGGCTTGACGGAGTTGAGCATGGGCTCCGGTTCTTCCTCGTTTTCCTTCCCCTTCCTAGCCGCGATCATATGCACCGCGACGGCGACGCCCGTGGCCAGGATGATGACCGCGCCTGCACCTACGAGCCAATAGTTCTGCTTGTTCATTACCATAGTCCTTTCATTAGCATCTCGTACTCGAAATCAAGCTGGTAGTCTCCCAAATATGGAAGGTTGACCCCTTCCGTTCAGAGGATAACTGGGCCGTCGACGTTGAAGTCGAGGAGAATCGCCTCCTCGTATCCGTTGACGAAGTCCTTACGCGCGGGATGATGCGTCCAATCGTAGATTCCGAAATCGACGTACTTGGTCTCCGGTGTATCTCCGTCCTCTACCTTCCAACCGAACTTCATCCCGACGTTCGTCCTGGGCATGCCGAGCATGTCGTACACTTCGTTCAGCAACAGGGATCCCCTTGCCCACAGCATGTCGTTGGCCAGGTTCTGGGCGCTCTTCAACGCCAGGAGCGAATATTCGGGGTTCTTCGACCATCCCGTGCACGAATCGTCGAAGAACCTGGCGAAACCGCTGACGTTGGTGGCGACGGGTTTCTTCTTGGTGACGGTCTTCTCCTTGCCGTCCTTCCCTTCCACTTTCTCCTCGACGTCCTCTTCCTCGAGACCGAACCTGAACTTGGCGTCCATCTCCTCGCCGAGTTCCTTGACCACCGCGGCTCTGTACTCCTTGAAGCCGTTCGACACGATCTCGTACGCGGACGTGGCCGCCGCGAGCCTGTTTCCGAGAATATGGTTGCTCAGGCAGACGAGGGCGATGCCTCCGCCGATCATCCCGACTGCAGGCGCGTAGTTCTTCACCAGCTCCTTGCCGGTTCCCAGATATACGGAGACCACGGCCTTCGTCCTCGTGCTCTCCGGGAGGTACCGGTCGTCTCCGACGGAGTCCATCATCTCGTCATGTTCGTCCATGATATCGTCGAGCTTGGTCGTGGCCGCGCATGCAGCGATGCAACCGCCGATGATCCCGACGATGCCGATGCCGAGCGCGATCTTCGGGGCCGCCTTGGCGATGGCCGGATAATGCGCTCCGAGCGCGTTCCTCGCCATGGTTCCCATCTTTCCTCCGGCCATAGTCGCGAGTTGGTTCATCTTGTTCATCTCTTCAAGTCCTTTCGAATATAGATTAGTCTGTCAACGGTATCGGGCGCGGGAGCCTCAGGATATATCCGTTCCTAACGCGGTCGACGCAGGCCGTGCTGAGCTCGCTCCATCCAAACCCTTGATCGGTGTACGACGAGTCGACACCCGCCAGCTCGTAGAAATCGGCTACGCTGGTCATTCCGTACTGCACGGTGAAATCGACCAGCATGCTCAGCACGTTCTCCGCGTCCTTCCTGGATTCGAACGTGATGGCCGAGAAATCGTGCGCCGCCCTCGGGTTGTACGAATACGACGGCGCCCTGTTAGGCGTGAACGGAGGGGTGTTCCTGTTCCCGTGATAGCTGGAGTAGTCCGTGTACGTACGGCGCCCGTCTCTCCGGATGTTGCGGTTCCCGCGGCTCTCACCGTAGAACAACATCTCCAATCCGGAGGTCAGGAAGTTCATCGTCGTGTCCTTCACTGCAGGGACGATGACGTCGAACAGCAGGTACGACCTCACGTTCTTGAAGTCGTCGCTTATGAAGGCGTTCTTCATGCGCTCGCCTATTCCCGGCTTCTTGATCTCCACTTTTCCTTCCATCTCGACTGGGACGATCTTCTTCTCGTCTTCCATCGGTGCGTCTCCTTTCTTGAGAATATAAAAGGCAAAAGCCTGGAAGGCGGGTTTCTCGCGCGTTCTTCACGGCGCTTATTGACCGGCCTTCCATGCGGCTTCAGGATTCTACTTCGTTTCCTCTTCCTCCTCTTCTTCCGTGGTTGTCTCGAGTTTGGCAGCGTCTTCCGGGTCTGGAAGGAGCCAGCTGTTGATGTCTTGGAACGCTTCGTCGAACATATCGTTGATCTTGAACTTCGCGACGCTGCTCAACGCGGCCACTCCAACGAAGAACCCGATTTTCTCGAGTCCTTTCACTGCAGCCTTCTCCGCGATGACCTTGCCGGTCGTTGCGAACGCGATGTCGACTCCGAGTCCAATACCAAGTTTAACTAGCTCCTCAGCGATGATGACAGGTACCATCTCTTTCTCCTTTCAGATAGTCGTTGAGATACGAATGTATCTTTCCTATAATAGCGTGTGTTTTCCACGCGAAACGTACAACGTTCGATCCGTATCTCCTCGGTCTGAATATGCGAGAAAGCCGTGGGGCCGTGTTTACACGGCCCCTTAGCAGGTTAGCCTCTGATATGCAGTGGAGGCACGTTATAGCTCACAGCATAGTACAGCGTCTGGTCATCGTCGGCGATCCCGGAATCGATCCGGAAGTCAAATTGATCGCCTGGATACCAGAACATCTGGTATCCGAACTTCGTATCCGGCAGCCCGATCCACGAATACAGATCGTTGAGGCTGACAGCGTCACCGGCGTTGAGCTGGTTCAGCACCTCGGCTTGCGCCCTACGAAGAGCTTGCGCCGACGACCTGAACCACAGACCGGTGTTCAGATCGCAGCACAGCTCCTTGCCGTTTCCAGTCGACGGGATGTATTCCGTCTCCGGGTCCGGCAGCGTGTTGCGAGCCCTGTTGACGGAGATCTCCTCGCGGAGCTTCTCCGCCTCCGTCTCTCCGAGAATATCCTTCGCGGAATCCTTTATCTCCGAGAACGAGTCCTTGGTCAGAGCGTACGTCGCCGCCAGCACCTGGTAACGGTCCCAGCTGACCTTTTGCCCCGCGATGAACGAAGCTATGGTCAAGCACCCGACCAGGATCGGCGGAGCTGCGACCGGGACTACGGCCTTGGCCTTCTCGAACGTCGCGTCTACGCCTTCGAGATCCGGGTCCTCCTCGATTTCCGCGAGCCGGGCCTCGACGAGGGGCCACTTACGCCCTGCCTTGAAGGCCAGGATGCCGGTGGTCACAACGCCCACGACACCTACTCCCGTGGCGACCATTGGCGCGTGCTCGATAACGAGACCGCCGATCTTGCCCATTGCGTTCTTAGCCGTTGAGATGATTTCCGTGTCCATCTTTACTCCTTTCTTCAGAACGGCCTTCCTATAAGGGGGGTTGTTTTCCACGCGAAATGGACGCCGTTTACTCGAATCCGTTGGCATCCCACACGCCGGTGCTCTTCAGGTTCTCGACGGCGTCCTTCACGCTGTCCGGATCCATCTCGAACCCGATCTGCTTGCCGCTCGGGTCGAAGCAGTGCAGCACGCATTCACCCTTCACCGTGCCGTCGCGGAATCTGTAGATACGGCGGGTTACGCCTGCCTCGAATATGAGGCATGTCGGCGCGCTCGGATCCCACGCCAACGTCTCCTTGTCGACCCTGGCGGTTGAGATATCGCAGATTTCATACTTTCCCATCACATTTCCTTCACTTTCCAACCATGGTGTTCCAGACTTCGATCGCCTTTTTTTCAGACTCGAAGCGAGGTAACGCCAATGGATCGCATATGTGTCGTATGATCCATTCATTCTTCCTAGAGCTTTCACGGAATATGAGTTCCGGCTTACTTCCGCAGAACGGGCATGGCAACAAGTCGGGCTTTTTCGGCTCCTCCTCCACGACCTCGGCCACCGTGGCGCCGCAACTTGGGCAGAAATTGATGTAATGGTAGTCGATGTACATCTCGACGCCGCAGCAGCTGCACCTGCCGGTAGTGTATATATCGTCGTTCGCTGTATTGGTGGTGTTGATTATCTTGCACGCCATCGTCGTTCCCCTTTCGAAATATGGCCTACTCCAACTCGATCAGCCGCTCCAAGTACCATGCGGCTTTCTCGAGGTCTTCTTTGGGATCTTCCTTCAGCTGGTAACGCCACAGGTACTTCATGACGTTCCCTTTCAAATATCCCTTGTACTCGACCGTCGTCATGGACTCGCGGATAGCCTCGATGCACTCGATGCGGCCGGTCGTGTAATGGGACGGATGGTTCACTTTATCCGCTGTCGTAGATATCGCAGTCCTGCTATCGTTGATAGACACTCCGTCGAAAACTATCGCATCCCTGCTATCGTTGACAGACACTCCGTCGAAAACCCTGTTAAGCATCTTTCCTCCTTCACGTCAACTTCACGCCCGTCACCTCGTCGTACAATATCTTCATGCTGAGAAGGTGCTTCATCATGCTCTCGGTATCGTTCGTCACCACGTCTATGGCTCCGACCTGATAACCCAGCTCGAATAGCAACGAGATCGTCTTCGCGACCTCCGGATCCTCCTTGCTGACCTCCTCGTTTATGGTGGAGAAGACCTTGTTGACGGCCGCGTCCAGTTCACGCTTGTCGAAATTCATTTCATGTCCTTTCTACCAGCTCACGTAAATATCGATCGTTCCAGAAGGACAGCCGCAGTCCCTCACCACGGCCGTCCCGCTGCCGAACGGGACCTGTATCTCGGTCCCGTACGGAATATCCTCAGACGCGGCCACGAGCCTCCCCTCGTTGTCGACGACGTACCCCTCGTCATCGACGTGCCGGCCAGGAATATACAGGCCTCCACCAGGTAAGACCTTTTGGCTGTACCAGGTGTACCGCCAGCCATTCTCGTATACTTCGCCCATCTGCATAAAATATCCAGCGCCATACGTGGCCGTATGGTCCGAACTCCCACTGGTAGAATCCTCGCTCGATTTCTTCTCTGACGAATCTTCTTGCGAGCGGCTTGACGAGGTCTTCGACGAGGATTTTTTCTTCTTTGCTTTCTTCTTGGATTTCTTTTCCATATCTTTCACGAACGAAGTCTTTTGCGATTCCGACAAAATAGACGAAGAGACGTTCTTCATGTACGTCGGATTTTCCCTCGGCTCCGCCATACTCGTCTGAAATATGGCCGCTACAAGGAACATTATTAGAATTACGATTAGTAGAAGAATATAGCCTACCGCCGTTCTCCACATTCATCGTCCTCCTTTTTCTTGGGTTTGTATGAAAACCATAGGTTTTGATCATATGTTTTAGGCTTGGACTCCTTCTCCAATTCCAGTCGAGCCTTGTTGATACGGTTCAACTCGTGCAGTTCGTCGGCGATATGTTTCAGCAATTTCTCGGTGAGCGTGGGCGTCATGGTCGGTCTCCTTTCCCCTCGATCATCCACTCTTCGATGCACTTGTGGTTCGAAGCCGTGTCCCCGATATTGCGCCAGAGCTCATCCCAATTGGTTATATCTCCGTTTTCATCGCAATGGAAGAGCATCGTCTCCGATAGTAGCACGTCGAGCATTGATTCTGCGCAGCCTGCATATTCTGCGTAGTCTGCGCATACGTAGAATATGCCTTTGTCGCCCGTCACCCTGTAAGTCGTCCGGCAGCCTTTTTGCGACCGGTCGTCGAATTTCTCGACTTTCACCACTTCGTACTTCATCTTTCTGCCCCTTTCGAAAATATCAGTCACCAATCGAATATCAGCCAGGCCAGAAGAAGGCCCGGGAGCACCACGAATATGCAGAGGGCCGTGATCCATCCAACGACGAAATCCAACCCCAGGCAGAACGTCCATATGGCCCCGAGCCCTGCGAAGAATATCCACAGGGACACGTAGGCCGCCGCGAAACCTATGAGGAATTTCAGCACCTTCATATCAGCACCCCGTCCTTCTTCGACGGTTTCCTCACCCCGCCGCTCTCCAGTTCCTCCTTGCAGGGGGTGTAAATATAGCCGAAGGTCCCATCGTCCCAGTAATGGATCTCGGTCACCCGCTCCCCGCAGCGCTCGCAGACGAACTTGTTGAACTTATTCCATTTCAGCATTGCCGGCTCCTTTCTCGGCTCTCTTTTTAGTAGACTCTCTGGCCGTTCGCAGCATCTTCTTGAAGCAACCGTAATGAAAATGCTGCGTGTCGGACTCGTTGGCGTCTTCGCACGTGTAGTAGTTGTCCGTGACAGGCGAGAACACGGTCCCGCACAGATCGCAGATATGAACCGTCTTGATGCTCATTCGATCCTCCCGCCTAGATCCGATTGCAGGTGAAAGAATATGGATCGAAGATGCTCATCTTGAGCTTGTCCTCGATCCTGTGAAGCTGCTTCGCGGTTCCGTGCACGATGAGCCCCCATCTGGGATGCCCCGGCATTCCGGGCACTTCCAGCATCTTCGTGCAATCCAGAGGACCGATGAGGGACATGAGCTTGTCGAGCCCCTCCCTCTGCTCGAACTCTATCAAATATCGACGCTTCCTAGGCATCGTCGTCCTCCTTATCGGCGTTCCTCCCGAGCTGGCCTACGGTTTTCACCGCCTCCCATTCGTCCTCGAACATCTTCATGTTGATTCCGGTGGCTTTGGAGCTCTCCATCTCCTCGTTCCTATTCTCAGCATCAGCAACGGCCTTCTTGAAACGCGTGTAGTTGCCGAAATACTTCTCGGCGATCGCCATGGCCAGGCCCTTCTCCTTGTCGAAGGCCTCGTTGTGGGCCTTCACGACCGTTTTCGTACCGTCCTTCCAGATGACGACGGTTGCCGGTCCGGAGAATATGGCCTTGTCGATCACCGGCAGGTCCTTCTTCGGGAAATACTGGACGCACTTTACCGGCTCCAACCAAGGCCGTTCCAATGCCTTTTCGTACAGCGAGTTCATCTCTTCCGACTCCATCTCGATTTTCAAGCGGTACTTGTACGGAGGTTTCATATCTGATTTAAGCAGCATCTTCTTCACCTTGTAGCGCGTCGTGGGTTCAAAAGGAAAATACCTTTCGTCTGAGAATACGATCAAGTCCTCCCCCAGACGAATCACAGACGCCGTCTCGATTAAGTGTCCATAGTAGCAGCTCCCGCTTCCGGAGCAGCGACCATCTATGGCACACTCAAGCATGTAGGAATAACCTTCGCGTGTTGCGCACATGCTCAAATAGCAATTTGCAATCATCCCGATCTCGATATCCTTGAAATATACAGGCGTACCGGTTTTGATAGCGTCCGGCGCATAGAATACGGTCTCTCTTTTTGCGATCATTTCCAGTCCTTTCTAAGATTTCAACCATCTCAAGATCTTCTTGCCCGTCGCATCGTACGAGCAGATATCCCACAGCGGGCACCACTTGCCCCTGCAGTCTAGATCGCCGCAGCCCTCTATGAGCCTACGGCTGGTTTCTGCCGCCCGCTCTGGCGTCCCGAATAGCAGCTCGTATTTCGTCTGCTTCTTTTGAGCTTTCTTCGCCATGGTGGCTCCCCTCTTTAAGTTTATCGAACATGATCATCAGAGTGTCATAGCACTCTCCGCAAACATCCATATGGATGTCCGGACGAGCCCAAGAATGATACTCCCCCGCATTCTTGACGTCCAGAATATGCCTGTCGACAAGGTCACTCGCCGGCTTCCCGCACACGTCGCAGTAATATTTCAACATGGTCCTTCCTCCTCCGTGGCCTTTCGATTTCGGATATTTTGCGCGAGGTCAAGAAGAAAGACGGGCTTCTCCAGCATGAGACGGCACCCCTCGATCGAACCGCATGATCCGAGGAACCCGTTCCTATGGCAGAATATGGCATCGTTCACGCCGCTGATCTCCTTGAGGCTTTCCTCATCGGCCCCCCACCATTCGACTGGAACCTGGCACCTCGGAAGAGGGTCTTCCTTCGACGTTGGCACGACTTGCCATGAATATCCGCCCCTCTTAGACGGGTAGATCACGAACCACACGTCTTCCGAGCCTTCCTCCAGAACGGTCTTCTGCCACGGGGCGAACCGGTCCAGCACCATGATGTGGTTCTCGGACCTCGCGATGGCGTCGAGAACCAGGTTACGCGCCTTGTACTCGGATACGGTCCTTTTAACGAACCGGTCGAACGTGATCGCCGCGAACTTGACTGCTCGCCAGAACGGACGATGGCCGCCGGCGTCATCCCCGTTTTCGTCCCAGGTCGGGTTGAACGAAGATACCATATCGGAGAATGTGAGGTTGCACTTGACGTGCGCGTCCTTGAAGTCGTTGTAGCCGTTGTCCCGCGCGTCCACCGCTTGCACGAGGTTCTCGTCGATCTCCTCGAACACGACGGAAATGTATTCGTCTGGGCATCCTTCGAACACGAGATAATCCCTTCCGAAATCCCTCCAGATGAGTCCTGCCGAGGCAAACGGTACCCCGTTGTCCCTGTACTCGATGTCCCGGCTGTGGTGATCGTATGCGCCTCCGCCGATGTCGAATACAATGGCGTCGTCCTCAACGTCCTCTGGGACGTTGAAAACGCGCGTGAGATCGAATTTCTCCTTGCGGCCCTTCGACACCCTCCTCAAGATGGCGGTAGCCAACACCTCGTCGGCGTGGAAGATTCCAGCATGAGTGTAGCACTTCATCGTTTTGCCCCTTTCTGAAAATATGAAAGCCGTGGCGCCGTGTTACCGGCGCCGTTGGCTGTAGGTCGTTGTCGCTAGAATTTGTAGCGCTTCTTGTAGGCCGAAAACATGTCTTTGGCCCAGTCCGTGAAATTCCGGTGGTCGATGCCGTTCTGCTTCTCCAGCACCTGCAGGTACCGGTAGCCGAGAACGCCCATCACTCCGATCATCAGAACCTGGCCGATGTTGATGTAAGCCCTCATTTCAGTCTCCTTTCTATAGGCAACTTTCCTATAATAGCGTGTGTTTTCCACGCGTCACACGTATCCGCGTTCGATATCCCTCGCGAAAGCAGACCAGATCATCCTGGTTTTCTTTGAGAAATCCGCCTCCAAGAGCTTCTCCGGAATATCGCATCCGGTCTCGATGAAATCGTTGGCCACCGCACGAATAACGTTAGCTTTTCCGCGTGCAAGCCCTCTGGAATATCCGGATTGATATCCGAATGCGTAAACCAGAGCCCCGGTGACCGCGATCGTTGCGCCGACTCCGAATCCGATAACCATGATGCGTTTCGTTTTTTCGTTCATTTTCTCGCTCCTTTTTCACTTGAATCGAAAACGTCAAAGCCTCGGCACCGTGTTACCGGTGCCATTGGCTATAGGAAACTCTACTGTTCTTCTCCTTTCTCGATGCCGGACGAAGCGACCAGCAGAGCCCTCTTGGCGAGGTCAACGTCCCGCTTCAGTTCCCGCAGTTTGCGCTGCTCGCTGACGGCGAAGCCGATCGAGGCTCCGAGCATCGCGCAAGCGACTCCGATCTTGCAGGAATTGGGAACGAGCGCGTTAGCCTTCGTGGCGAGGCTCACTGCCGTTTCAACTGCGTTTTCCAACATTTTCGTCTCCTTTCAAAAGACAGTCTAAACTTCCCTATAAAGGGGCGTGTTTTCCACGCGAAAAACCTCGGCGCCGTGTTAACGACGCCGTTGGCTGGTTGGAAACCTTTTAGTCGCAAATGAGTTTGTCGGGATTGAACGTGCTGTTCCAAACCTCGTCGCTGAGCCTCTTCGACTCTTCGACCATCTTCCTGATCCGCTCCTCGTTCGGGTCGATGAGCTTATCGGGATCGACGCCGTTCCTCTTCAAGAGGTTCCGCTCTCTCGGTTTGATTTCGCAAATCTCTCTGAAAAACATCTTTTTCTCCTTTCGTCTAGTTTCCTATAATATCACGTGTAAAACACGCGAAAAAAGAGGAGCTTTGTTTCGAACGCGGCTCCTCTGTCGGAAACCTAAATATCGTGGCGAATCTTGACCCGTATGACATCGTCTTCGGTTACTTCCATGATCTGATCTTCCTCGTAGAAGATCCACGGCACGTCTTCATTTGGCGAACCGCTTCGGTACACATTGGTCCAAAGCAATTCGTCAAGACCTTTATCGAAGAAGCAAACGTGTATCTCCCAAGGGGGTACCATGTATCCCTTGAACTCTATCAACTTCATAGTGTCACCTCCTTTCGAAGGTTTCCTATAATATCACGTGTTTCGCACGCGAAAAAAAAACAAAACACGAGTATCTAGAATCGATCGTTGTTTTTCGGAATGGAAGGCGGGAATCGAACCCGCGATTTCAGGTGATATTCCTGTGTTCGTCCAACCGAACTGCTTCCTTGAAGAGTGTACATTTTAACCGAGCCATATCACCCTGCTGTCACCAGGAGCTCTTCTCTTCTTTCCTATAATAGCATGTGTTTTCCACGCGAAAATATAAAAGCCGTGGCGCCGTGTTACCGGCGCCAGAAAGCTTTCTAGAAAACGCGCTCAACGTCCACGTAGTTGTCAACGTACGTCTGAAACGTCTGTTCGTCTGTCTCTACTACGAGGCAGAACATCATATCCTTCGGGATCCAGAACATCCCCGAGTTGTGAACGTCGACGATTTCCGTCACGTCCTTATCGAAGAACTTCTTGATCTTTTCGCGGGTGGGTTCGACCTCGTCTTTCAGACAAAACACTCCATAGTTCTTTTCGCACATTTTATTACTCCCTTCTTTTCGAGCTTGCTTTCCTATAATATCACGTGTAAAACACGCGAAAAAAGAGGAGCCGTGTTTTCGACACGACCCCTCCGTTTGGGAAGCGCTCCGAAGAGCAATTCAAGCTAGAACCTGAAATTACCCGCGTACTTGAGCGCCTTCGATGTGAGGATCCTCTCGCCTGCGACTTCCGCCGCAACGATGATGACGATTCCGAGGATGTTCGCCCCAGCGAGCAGAACGCTGTTCCAATCGAAACGCGGCTTTCCTGAACTCCTGATCCTGAACCTCTCCACGTCCAGTTTCTCCTCTTCGAGCCTGAGCTCCCGTTCGGCTTCAGCTTCCTTGAACGTCTGCTGACGATCGAACTTGCCCTCTTCGAAAGTCTGCTGACGCTCTTCCAATGCGAACCGGCGTTCCTCTAGGTCAACCTTCGATTCTTCCTTTCCGCATTCCAGCGCATGCTTCGCTTCGTCGAGAGCCATCTTTCGTTCAGCGACATCGATGTCGCTTTCAGCCTTCGAGATCTCCAGGTCCGAGAGACGTTCCTGTTTGTCGAGGCTCAGCTCCTTGTCCAAAAGAGCCTGCAATTGGGCTACGTTCCGCAGGTGGATCTTGTATCCTTCGTCCTCGCTTTCAATGCCTGCAACTTCGTCGAGTTGGCGTTGAATCTCGCATTCGAGGGCTACCATACGTTGATGTTTCATTTCCATGCGTGTCTCCTTTCTATTCGTTCACGCTTCCTATAAGGAGGCGTGTTATCGACGCGTTACACGACAGACCAGGTTCCGGACACGTTCGCATACTCGACGTCGTTGAGAATATAGACAACGGTTAGAACGTCATTCATCTTCACCCTCCTCTATACCCAAATCGATTTCCTCGCTGTCGTCTTCCTCGACCAATGGATTCCCCTCCAGATCGTAGAAGGTTATACCCGGTATTCCGGTGATACCGACTACTGCGAAATCAGTGTAAGTGCTCTCGCGAATATAAGGCTCGGTGTACTCTGAGAAATCGTTCACCAGCTCTTCGCCGTCTTCGACTTCCTCATCATCTGGAGTGTCCTCGAGCATGGCTCCCACATTGGTCGGGAATACCGATACGGAATGCTCTCTGCCTCTGATCACCTTGCCGTCTACCTCCACAGAGAGTTGCGCGACAACGTTCTCACCAGCGTCCAGCTTCAAGGTGTCCGCCTCTGACAAATATACAAGCACGATCCCTTCGTCGTATTCCATCTCCTCGGATTCGTCATCGTATTTTAGCAGGACTCCGTTGAGCGCTTGCGACAAGACGACGGATACGGCATCGGCTTCGTCCAGATCCACGCTCGATGGAACTTGGAACTTGAGAACGGGTGTAGAACCTTTGAATATGCCAGCTGCCATGTCGTCACCTCACTCCTATAGCCGGAGGAAGTATCGTGATGTTCTCGATCGGGAACCGTATGATCTGATCTTCCTCCGGGGCGAAGAACGCCTGTATCTCCGTTTCGACTCCGTCTACCAGGAGCATGGTGTCCTCCCCGCTCATCTCGATGGTGATGGAGTCGCCGTCGACCACGATGTCGTCTTCCGAGAAGAATATGAGCTCCATGTCCTGTGTTATCGCCACTCCGGCCTCATCCAGGTCGGCGAGCAGCATCCCGTTAGTCGGTGTAAACCGCAACTTGCACGGGTCTCCTCTCCTTATAGTGATCGCCATTACAGCTTCACCACCGTAAGCGCCACGTTCGCTATAGACGCAGCGGCGTCGCCGAGCCTCAACGATATGGAGCTGGCGTTACCGCACATCACCCGAACGATGGACGTGATCTCGAGATCCACCGCGTCTCCGGCTCCTGCCGCCGTCTCCGTCGCCTCTGCCCCGGTATACTGGGTGCCGTTCAAATATAAAGCCGCGCTTATGTCGCCTTCAGCAACGGAGCGCAATGTCACGGACGCGTTTACGAGATAGTACCCGTTGGAGCAGCAGGTCACGTTGTCGCCTTCGAGGCGAATACACTGGCCGAAACGGCGGATGACCCCTCCTATCGGTATCTGCGAATTCGCCTGAAGCTCGGTTTCTGTTTGGTTCACAGTGTAGATAGCGGATTTGCAACCCATGATGCAATCTCCTTCCTTGTCGTGTTTGACTAAAAAAGCAGCGCCGTGTAAACAGCGCTGCCTCCTGTGGAAAGATCTCCTAGCTCAGAATCAGAAAGAAGCCGAGCAGGATATCTTTGATCAACCGTGCTATACTCGTGATAACGATCCACGTCATGCCCATCAAGATGACGAGCGCCGCGAGGATGGTGTCGAAAGTATCGCCGATGACCTTGCCGATATCTTTCCTATTCATTTCTACCTCCTTCTTCGAAACCTTTCCTATAAGGAGGCGTGTTTCCAACGCGAAAATATCAAAGACCCGAAAATCCCGCGTCCCATTCCACTAAATATCTAGGCCAATCTTTTTTATTCAACGGATGATTTCCATACGCTTTCGTCAGATTATCGGTAAGATACTTGTGGTATAGTTTTTCAGAAGTTTCGGCATACTTCATGTATTTGTTTTTCGCTTCCTCTGAAACCGGAGCCCTCTTCAGCGGGTTTCCAAGTCTATAGTTGTTTCTTATAGCTTTTAGTTCCCGCCTCGTTACTCCTTCTAAAATCGATTTCGCTTCTTTGTTAGTCTGTTTATACGCTCTGTCAACGCAAGAATTGTATTTTGCAGTGCCCATTCGTTTAAACGGAACGCCGGCATACTTAACCGACTCTTTTCCAATTTTAAGCTCGAAATTATGCGCTTTTCTTTTCAAGCGTTGTTTTTCCGCTAAAGCGATTTCTTTTTTGGTAGCTTTATGCCCCCATTCGCTTTTTGAAGGCCCGTGGCCCAACTGCTCCGGAGTTCTCCTTACACCCCATTTCATACCGAGAATGCCGTGATGTTCTAGAGTTACGGAGTCGTCTTTTGAAATATAAACAACCACGTCTATTCCTTGCCTTTCATCAAGATACAGCTGGTCCCCCTGCCCGGATTCGAACCGGGAACCTGCCGATTATGAGTCGGACGCGCTGACCGTTGCGCCACAGGGGGAATAAAAAGGCAATGCCGTGTAAAACACTCACAGCATTGCCGCTTGGCCTAGTCGCCAGGATCGTCCCACGCTTGGACCATGTAGGCGTCCCACGATACGCCCCTGTTCAGGTAGGCCTGCACCATGGCGTCTGCCTGAGCTAACGTCACATGATAGCCGACCCTGATTGCCGGACCGTGGTTGTGCCAAACGTACACATTCCACAACGTTTCCATTTCTACTCCTTTCGTCTAAACCTTCCTATTAAAGGGTATGTTTTCCACGCGAAAGGAGAAACCCCGACAAGGGTCCAATCCGCACGCTAGAGGACCCCGCCGGGGAAATTCCAGTTTTTCAAATATAACTAGATGTTGCAGCACCCGTTCCCGCAGTTGCAGAACGGATTGTTGCCGGCATTGTAGGCGAAGCTGTCAGGATACCGGACGACGCCCTGCATAGCCTGATTCAACTGGAGCTGGTTGATCTGGTTCTGCATGTCCGCCATGCGGTTGCCCTGAATGGTGTCGAGGACCTTCTGGGTCTGCTCGGCCATGTTGAAGTTGACGCCGTCGATGGCCCTCAGCACGTTGCAGCAGCACTCGTTCTGATGGGCGAGCGCCTGTGCCTGTGCCATGGCGATACCGGAAATATCGCGCTGCAGCTCGCCGTACTTGTCGTTGAAGACGCCGAGCATATCGTGGAACGTCTGATTGGTCGTAGCGAGAGACTGTGCGGTGCCGCTGTTCACTGCGGCGAGGATCTCCCGCTGGTTAGCCATGCTGTTCTGGTTGTCGAATCCACGCTGCACCTCGTTAGAAGTGGCAAGGTTCTCGTAACCGATGGCATTGGCGAATCCGTTGTTGCCGAGACCGCCGTTGCCCCACCCGAATATGAGGGCAAAGAGGACGATCACCCACCAGCAACCGGATCCGCCCCAACCATCTCCATCTCGGTTGAGAGCGGCTATGTCGCTCAAAGATACACCTTCCATGGTATGTACCTTCTTTCTCTAGAGAAATATAACTTCTATCCACAGTTCGTGCGCTACTGAAGGATCACCTTAGATTCTTAAACTGATTGTAATCCAAACCATGCTCCCGGAACGCCTCCTCAGGCGTCTTTCCTTTCATGGAATTGGCAAAGTCCCTGAACTGGGGGTTGGACTGGTACATCTGGTCGAATATAGCTTGGGGATTCCCTCCTCTAAGCTGCTTTATCAACCCGAATATGCCCTGATCTCCAGTCCTCGGTTGATTCGAGAATATAGGATTCGGCATTCTAGTCCACCAATCCTTTCAGAAGTTCTTTAAGCTCTGAAATTTCATTCTTAACCGAACCAAGCTCATCTTTCAATTTCAGAATATCTTCCGAATTTTCCTGTGTAGCCTGTTTTTCCGGGAACACCTCTTCGAATTTGAATGTTCTCAGGGTTGGGAATCCAGAATCATCCTTAGACACGAAGTAGAATATAGGTTCGTTGGCATCGAATAGAACGCTATCTGTTCCAGGATTTGAAGGATACGCCTTGGCGCTTTCCGGGCCGGCTGCTTTTAAAATATTTCCTGTTACGTTTTGTTGTTGTGGAGAATATCCAATTCGATTTCCACTTGGCGCCACAGCCCTATACGGGTCGGTAAAAGGCGCGTTGTTCATCGGCGCCCAGTTCATGTTGCTATTGTACATCTTCGCTCCTTTTCAAATATAGATCAGCCCTGCGCGTTGTCGAGGCAGGCCTTTGCCAAGGCCATCTTCTCTATCTTGGCGTGCTCCATTTCCTCCCAAAGCTCCATGAGCCTCGGGTCTATATCGTCCTTCTCGCCGATCTTCGAAGCGGCCTTCTTCTGCGACATAGCGTGCAGGCCCTTGGCATGCTCCATTTCCTGCTTGGCCATGGACAAATATAACTTGGAGAGTTCAGGATCCATTTGAGCGTATGCCATGGCGCACTCCGAGTAGTCCATCACCCCGTCCAGCTCCTCCATGGCCTGGTCGTAGAGCTTCCTCATCGTCTTCATTTTACTTCGCCTTCACGACGCCGTGACGCTTCTTCTTGTAGACGTCCAGATATCCCTCTTGGGCGTCTCCGTTCCAGGTGAACTCGTAGTACATTCCGTCGCCGTCAACATTTACTCCAAGTAGAGCCTTGTTGTTCTGGATGGCCTTCACCTGCCAGGCCACAAACACCTTGCGCGTAGTGATCTCGCCGAACTTCTTCACCAGCGTCTTGTCCGAGTTCCAATCCTCGACCACTGCCTTCTTCGCCATGCTGCGGAATTTATCCTCCGGCAGTCCTCCGTAAAGCTTATCTGGCATGATCTTTCTCCTTTCATTTGACCAGTTTCCAGTATTGATGACCGTCGAAAAATAGATCGACGATCTCCTTGCCGTACAGTTCTGCGCACATGCGTTCCACGCGGCAACCTCTAGCCTTCTCCCAGTCCGGGACGAATATGACCACATCCGCCTTGTTCATCATCTGGACGGCAAGACCCAGGCTCTCCAGGGGATCGAAACGGGCGTTCGGCCCCAAATACGAGGCGATCTCTCGCACGTCGTCCCCGTACTTCACTCTAGCAAATTCCATTACCTGGGACCTCTGCGTCTCGATGAAGTCCTGGGTCTTGCCGGTCATCGGTTGGGATATGAAGATCTTCATCGCTCGCTCCAAACTTTCGCAAGATCTACATTCGCGTGCCCGTCGTGCAGGCAAATATAGTATCCCGATTTCATCTTGCCCCAGATCGTACCGTCCTCATCGGAGATCTTCCCGGTGATCTCGGCGATCTCGCCCTTCTTCTTGAAATATCCGGCTTTCTCGGCCGTGAACGACGGCTGGAGCCTGACGTTCAGAAGCGGCGTCTCGATCATGTACATCTCAGAGTCGGTAGGGGCCCGCAGCTCTTCGATTACGGTGTCGGGGGGTTGTTTTTCGGAGAGAGGTGACATATCGCTATTATCTACAACAGTTTCTTCAACTGCGGACCCCCTATCGGAATATCGGGAGTAATCGACATGGCTTCGGTTGCGCTTACGCCTGTTGCTCATCTGCTATCCTTTCTTGGCGTATGTGTTGTTCTTGAATATGACGGCGACGTACTTGCCCTTGTAGGTGCCTGAGGTGATCTGCCCCCAGGTGTTTCCGGCTCCGTTCTTCTTGACGTTCTTCAAATATACGATGGAGCCCTTCTTCAGCGTCCCCACGACCTTGCCGGTCAACGTCGACCGTTTGTCCCTTACGTTGAGGACGGACGCTGTTATCTTGTACTTGTCGCCGTCGATGGTCGTCTTCTTAGGTTCCTCGTCGATCTTGACGTCCATGCCGGCCATCTTGGCCCACTCGACTTTTGTGCCGTAGAACTTGTCGAGATCGAGCTTCGAGCCATAGCCCTTCAAATATCCGTACTCGGTGTACTGCCAGATCTTGGCCCCGACATAGGACAGCTTCATGCCCTTCGTGTCGTATCCGTTGATCTTCTTATCTTCGAGGTAGTAGTTCGCGCACCAGATCTGGTAGCCCAAAGAACTGAGCTCCTGTTCTTTGATCACGCTGCCGGAAGCGTAGATGACCGGAGGATATCCCGCTTCCTTCTTGACGTAGTCCGCGAACTTCTTGAGCCAGCTACGCCCCATCTTGATTGCGTCGGCCTCGTAGTCGATCGCCAATACGACCTGCTTCAGCCTGCCTATCAGCTTGACCTGGCGGAGGAACTCCTTGGCCTCCATCAGAGGATCGTCCTTGCCGTAGCAGAACCAGTACAAACCGGCGCACCCGGAATATGCGAGGGCGTCGCTCACCTGCCTCTCGGCGTACGGATTCATGTAGTCCCATCTGAGGAAACGGCCTCTGCTGTCGCGTTTCGGGTTGCCTCCCATCTTCACGATGGCGAAATCGTACGCAACCTTCCTGCAAATATCCTCTGGTTGGTTGCTGCTGACGTCGATGCCGTCCAAATATCCTTTGGCCACGTTTTACACCTTCTTCGCGTATTGATTGCATTTGAATATAACGGCTATGTACTTGCCGGCGTGCTTCCCGGAGGCGATCTCGCCCCAGGTGTTGCCGGCCTTGTTCTTCATAACGTCCTTCAAATATACCCGGTCGCCACGGTTGAGCGTCCCCACGACCTTGCCGGTCTTGGTCGAGCGCTTGTCCCTCACGTTCAACGTTCCGCACGTGATCTTGTAAAGCGCTTTGGTTTTGTCTCCCCCCGGGGAAATTTTGGAATTCGCACCGTCGGATACCACGGTGGCGACGTGGGCGTCGTCCTTGAGGAGAATATCGCCTTTCCTCAGGTACTCTGATTTAGCAGAGGTGTAGTCAGACGATGTGAAAATATCGAACAGCCCCGTTGCCAGGAGTATGGAGCGCATGTAGTGGGTGGACGTTATCGGAAGGTTCTTCAACTCGTCTATGTTCAGGATATAACCGACAGCCTTGAGCAGGGACATGACTCCTGCGCTGCAGTCCGCTTCGCAGGCCGTCTTTATGTTCTTCGGACGGTAACCGGATTTCCTAAGCTGCAGCCAGAACGTCGTACGTTGGCTCTGATCGTAACCTACGAGCGGGTTCTCTGCCGCCTCGATCGCGAGGGTGCAGAAAATATCCGCGGCGTTCTTGTTCTTCAGCCTCAGCATGCAGTACCATGGCCGATCGTAGTTGGATATGATGTGCCACTCGGTTCCGGTCTGATCCCCGGCCTTGCCGTAACGGTACCGTCCGTTCTCGTCGTGCCCGCTATTGCTGATCTTCACCGTCATCTTCGGCCTCCAGGTCCTTCAGTTCGTCCAGGGTTACGACGTACTCGTCTGATTTGAGAATATCCTTCAGCTTCTCGGTGCTCTTGAGTATGTTGAATATAGGCAGCTTGGCCAGATTCTCGTTCAGTTTCGCCGCTATCTCCAGCAACGAAGCCCCCTCCATAACGATAAGACCGATGCAGAGGCCGATCACGGCGCTCCCGTCCGGAATATCGAACGGGACCGTGATACCCGCCAGTATCAACGTGTCGATGACCATTGCCAGCAGGATCAGGACCAGCTCCCCGGTCTTGTGCCATAGACCCTGCCTGACCTTGGCGCTGTCGAATTCCGAATTCTTAGCTGCGGCCGCCATCCCGAATACAACGTCGAACACGATCAGCAGGCACACGGCCAGCAAGAGGACCTGGATCTGCAGGCTCTCCCGTATCGGCGCATAGAAGACCTCTATGTAATCCGGAACGAGCGGGTTGTTATTTGGTATCATACGATATCGACCTCTTTTCGATAAGACTGTCTATCAACTCGACGACTCGGTCGGTTGAATGCCCGTCGCATCTCCCGCAGGATTTCTCAAGACAGCGGAGGTCTTCTTCCCCAGGCTTGTCCGCTTCCCTGCAAACCTTCAAGAGCTGCTTCCAGTTCTGCGTTTCCCTCGACGCATAGCCCGATGGGTACTCGTAGTACATGCCCCGAGTCGCCAAATATAGATCCCTGTCGTAGTCGTACAGCACTACGGGCTTGCCTAGAATATGCGCGTCGAAGAGTATGCTGCTGTAATCAGTGATCACGACGTCACTGTCTATCAAATATGGCGTGGAGATCTCGGATGCCGGGACCTCTATGAGGTTGGGGCTCTCCGGAATCTCGGGAGGCTTCCCCATTATCATGTGCCTCTTGACCACGAACAGCTCCTCCGGCTTGAGCCGGCCGATGAGCCATTCCCAATCCGGTTCCAGCCAAAACCCGTTGCGCCCGTTCCTGAAGGTGGGCACGTACAGATATACCCGCTCGAACTTCTCGAACCCGGTGCCGCCGTCGCCCTTCTTCTTGCCGATATAGGCGTCGGTCCTCGGGAAACCCAGCGGCAGGACCCTCTCGATCGGCGTGCCCGAGCACTTGGATATGAGCTCCCTCGTGCTATCGCTGGAGCAGATCGTGTAAGTCGGAGCCCGCAGCTCGCTGTGCCAGCGCCACCGCTGGTCGAGCCCGTACGTCTTCCCGCCCGAGGGACCGTGCAGCAGCATTATCACGGTTGCCTTGGTGGAATATAGCGGGAACTCGTCTGTGACTATGATGTTGTTTGGGCCGGCTTCCCTGAATATGCGCCTGGCTTCATCGGAATCCAACCTGAAGAAATACCGGTTGCGGTGGGCCATGCCGTTGTACACGGCCGTCAGGTTCTCGCATCTACCGAGCTTCCGGTTGGAGCAGAAATACACGTACATTACTTCACCCCTTGGATATAACGGAACGTGTGCCCGCAGTTGACGCGGGTGTCGACGTACATGTGGATGCCGGCGTTCTTGCACTGCTCGCAGAAATATAGATCCTCGCTGAGCGTCCCGTGGCCGTCGCTGTAGATGATCCAGTTGAACCACGGGTACTTGAGCCTCGGGAAAATATCCGGCTTGAAGAGGGCGCATCCCATGCCCCCTCCGTGGATACGGACACGGTGGAATCCGGCTTTCCGGAGATCCACCATCTCGTCCTCCTTGTACTCCGACTCCATCGGGTAGTTGAAGTACATCGTGCCATCCGGTTTCTTGAGCTTGCAGATGCAGGTGTTGCCGTTGTAGATGTTGTTGAGGGAACGATGGGCGTAATATCCCAGGACGACGTCGTTGTCGATCTCCAGCAGGTTCACCAGAGCGTCCTTCGGCAAGACGACATCGCTGTCCACCATGAAAATATAATCGGCCTTAAGCTCAAGCCCCTTGTTGATTATCGCGTTCCTGGCTCCGACCACTCCGTATCCCCGCACGAACTCGAACTGCAGGGAATATCCCTCCGGGACCTCCAGCTCGTAGATGGACTTGAAGGTGTCCGGGTAGATGTTCTCGTATGTCGGTACTGCCAGAAGGATCTTCTTCATGTTTGCTCCTTTTTAGAATATGATTAGCTCCCTATCGCTATCCATTGGACCGCTGGCGAGCGGTCGTACGATGTGTTGTTGAACACGCGCACCTTGCACCCCGTCCTCGTCACGCCGTAGACTGCGCACGTTAGCCCTCCGAACGTTGCCGAGCCCGCCGAGCTGAAGAAGCCGCATACCACGACGGGCGCGGTCGAGAACGCCGCGTTCGCCGAGAACGCCACGGTCGCGTCCACATACGCGTTCTTAGTCGCGCTGATTGACACGCTGCCCGAGTCGAACCCGAGGTTGCCGCGGGTGAGCGTCGGGTTGCCGGTGGACAATGCGCCAGCCGCCGACACGCCGCCGTGGACGTCGATGCCGCACGACATGTCCATCACGGTGCCCTCGACCGCGTTCGTGACGCACCGCACGGCGTTCGTGAGGAACGAGCTGCCCGTGTAGACCTTGACGGCCCCCGACGTGTAGTACAGCCAGTATCCCGAGTACCCGTTGAAGAAGGCGTACGGAGACCCCGTGTACGACGAGCTCACGGCGTCGCGGATGTCGGACAGCCTGACGAGTATCTGGACGTAGCTGCCTGACACCATGACGTGTCCCTTGAGCATATAGCTCCACGCAGCGGTGCTCTCGAAGTCCGTGCCCCATTCGTCCTCGCCGTAGCCGCGCACCGATGAGAACCTGATGCTGTTGCCGATGCTGCCGTACGCGGAGTCCTGCCAATACTCGGTATCAACCGCCGCGTCCCACGCCGACGGGTAGATGTAGCGGTTCGCGGGCTGCAGCGCCGCCAGCTCGGTGGTGGACGAGCAGAAGGCCAGCTTGCTCGACGTGACCTTCACGTTGTAGGCGTCGGCCTTGCCGATCCGCGCCGTGCTGCCCAGGCTCGCCACCGACGTGCTCGCGTCGGTCTTGACCTCCATGCCGCTGCTGTCGAGAACGACGTGCCCGGAGGATTCGAGGCCGAGGCGCAGCTTCGCCACACTGGACTCAACCCACAGCTTTACCCAGCTCGCGCCCTGCTTGAAGTATTCCAGGACGGAGCTTATGTGCCAGCCCGTCGTGGTGGACACGGCCTGCCCATTGGACGGTTTCGCGTCGCTCGGGGTGACCCAGATGCCGTCGTTCGAGATCTCGGTGATGAAGTTCTCGGCCTTGTTGCCAGCGGCGCTGATGTCGTCCGCTATCTTCCCCGTGTCGTACAGCGCCGTCTCCTTGGTGTAAACCGTCATGCTTCCTCCTTAGTTCCCGTCGTCGAACGCGCAGCCCACCGAGCCGCCGTACCCGAGCACCGTTATCGTCACTGCCTTGGTCTTGCCCGTGCCCAGCGACACGGTGCTGTCGTTCGTGCCCAGCCTGTAGAACCACGTGAACTGCGAGTCCTGCAGCGTGCTCGTTATCTCCTCGCCGCCCTGGTAGACATGGGCGCTGAACGTGGCCGTCCCGTTCGCAATCGTGTACGTCGTGTCGAACTGGAGCGCACCCGTGGCCGCGCTCAGCGCGCTGTTCGCCGTCCCGTTCGCCGTCGTGGCGAGGTCGTAGGCGGCCTTGACCGCGCTGGGGGTGGCCGCGATGCCGCCCGACGTGCCGCTCGTGGACGATGTGGACGCCGACAGCTTCAGATGGCCGTAGTTCGCATCGGTGCCCGTGCCGTAGGTCGTGGCAGACGATGCGTGGTTGGGGATGTCCGATGCCGCGAGGGACGCCTTCTTGCCGATTGCGCCGCCGCCGAGGGCCGTCCACGCCTCCGCTGCGGTGGTCTTGCCCGTGCCGCCGTTGGCTATCGCGACCGTACCTGTGACGTTGCCTGCTGTGGTGGCGGTTGCGGCGTTGCCCGTATATCCAGAGTCGCTCAAGCCGAGAACAGAGGAAATCTTGCCCTTGATGTAGTTCCACAATGCCGACATCGGCCTGCGGTGGTAGGTCGTGTTTGTTGTTCCGCCGTTCGCGTATTGCGATATATAGTAATCGGTATCAACTGGGTCATTTCCGCCAGTGCTCAACGCGTTCATGAGTGTGTTCGCGGCGTTAGTGGCTGTCTCGTAGCAAACCCTTCCGTCAGTGAACCCGTTTGTCCCGAGTGTAAGGAAATGCCCTGTCGTCGTCACTCCAGGCAACGCCGTGGTGTCTGGGAACTTCAATCCGCCTTTAAGCGTCAACGGATAGTACAGCTCCTCGGCTGAATACTTCGACAGAAACGGGTTTCGGTCTGAATATGGCCTATCCAGGTGCATCTCTATTTGCGTTATGCCTGCGGTGGTGGACGAGCCTGCCGTCACGGTTATCTCGATTTGGGAAATGTTGTAGAGGCCCTGATGAGCGCTGCGGTACACGCAAGCGTATGTTCCGTTGTCGGCCATCGGCGAGAACGCGATGTCGTGCCACCCGACGCCATGCTGTTCGTAGTTGCAATACACGCGACCCGTTACACTCGCTGGCACCTCGGAGTAGTAGAAGCTCACGAGGATGTAACCGTACGGATAACCTGGGAAGTATGTCGTGGAAGAGAAGTCCATGTTGATTGTCACGGAGCCTGACTTCGGAACCCTCATGACCGTTTCGTAACTGCCGTCGAAAAGGCCCTCGACTCCATACCCGCTGGTGGTTCCAGTCTTCGTCACGGTCCATCTTTTATTGGCTGCATAGAAAGCGTTGTCTATCTTGGAGATATACGGGCCTTTCAGCGAACTTGGCGCAAACGGATTCGTGGTCTGCAGCTCCGCCGATTTCTTCACTCCAGTGTTGGTGTCGAGAATCTCCCTCCACGGACCCCATGTATTGTTGGAATGGCCAGTCCGCACGTAGAGCGGGGTCGCCTTCTCGTTCCCGTTGTGCGCTGGACCAGCGAGTTCCCACGCAGAGTATCCTGCTCCCCAGCCTTTCACGTACAGAATCGCCCACCATTTATTGCTTACAGGAACGTCATTCTGCGTGAAGAAGAAATTCGCCTTATTAGATAGCGAGTTCACGTTCAGGGCAGCGTTGCGAGAATCGAGGACGGCTATACCCTCGTCTCGCACCGTCGTGTCCGATTGGACATGCTGACCGGCCTTGATGTTGTACGCAGTGGTGGTTCCTGAAAACGTCTTGTTCCCCGCAACGGTCTCGTTCCCGCTCAACGCGACAGCCTCGACATTCGCAGCCGTCAGGTTCACCTGCCCAGTGCGGTAGCTGCTCTCGGCGTTGCCCTTCACGCCAGTGACGCCAGACTGCGACCTAGCAGTGGAGTCCTTGATGTCGTAGGTGGTCCGGCGTCTTGATTTTGGAAATATCCGCCATCTGGCCCTCCTTACGAGCTCGTGATGGTCGCCGCCGTGCCGCTGAACGTCGGCTGGCTCACCGTGCCAGCGGGCGTGTACGTGCCAGTCATCGTCTTGGACGCGGTGCCGACCGTGGGCTTGATGTACTTGCCCGTGCCCGTGAACGTGGGCTGCGAGACGGTGCCCGCAGGCGTGATGTTGAGCGCCCCGCTGTCGGTGCTGGTGGCCGACGCGATGCCAGTGGCGACGGTCGTGTTGCTCCCCTTGGTCGGAAGGGTGCCCGCGCTGAAGCTGCCAGCAGACCACCCGAGCGTCAGCACCTCGCCGCTCACGGACGTGGAGAACGTCGGCAGCGTGCAGCTCGGAAGGGTGCCCACCGCCGTGATGCTGTTGACCGTCGTTGTGTTGGCCTTGATGTACTTGGAGGTGCCCGTGAAGGACGGCTGCGTCACCGTGCCCGCTGGCGTGAGGTCGGTGTAGCCCGTGCCGCTCGTCGCCGCCACATCCAGCGTGACGCTGTTGGCGACGGTGCCGCTCACGGATATGGTGCCCTGAGTGCCAGAGAACGTGGGCTGCGAGACGGTGCCGTCTGGGGTGTAGCTCGCCGATGCCGTGTCCTTGAACGCCAGAGCGCCCAGACCGCTGAGGTCGCCGAACTCCTGCCACGCGGAGCCGTTGAATATGAACTCGGCGGAGCCGTAGGTGACGATGTTGCCCTTCTTGGCGGTCACGGAGCTGCCGTTGACCGTGATGGGGTTGGTCGTGGCCCCATCCGTCAATGCGGTGGTGGTCACGCCGAGGAAGTCCGTGTAGCCGCTCATCTGGTTGATGAGGGCGCGGGCGTGCGCGTCCTTCAGGTCGTACGTCGTTCCAGTGGGTAATGTGATTTGCGAAATATCGGCCATGATGCCTCCTTAACTCGTGGTGAGCACCAGCTGCTCGGTGCCCGCGTAGTATGCCCTGACCTTCGAGTTCCAGAAGGCCCTTTCAGCTGCGGTGACGTGCCTCGTCGTGTCGGCGATGTGCTCGGTGAGGACCGCGTCGGTGAACGGCAAGTCGACCACGTATGCGTTGCCGTCGCCCGCCTTTATCCCGGCCAGCGCGTTGCCGTACTGGTCGGTCCCGTGGTCGGTGTAGACGTAGAGGACGCCGTGTTCGCTCACGAGCGACGATTGCGCCGTCCACTCCGCCGTGGTGCCGAAGCGCACCTGCTTCGCCATCGTGGATTCCAGATAGCCCCTGAGCGTCGCCATCGTGACCAGGTGCTCGTCCCCCGACCCGACGACCATGAGCTTGTCGGAGTCGAAGACGGTGGTCTCGACGGTGAGGTCGGCCACGCGCACGTAGTCCCCAGAGGGTGTGCGTGCCGCCAGCGGGGTGTCGTCGGAGTCGGTGAGCGCGTCGTCGTCGCCCGTTAGGAGTTCGGCGTCCTGCGGCTCGGTGAAGCGGCAGACGATGGTGGCCCCGTAGCCCGCGTCGCTCCGAGCGACCTGCACGGTCTTGCCGTTAGTGTACGGTGACGGCAACGGCACCAGCGCGGTCTGGCCGCTCTCGTTCTTGCGGAACCACGCGAAGTCGGAATCCGAATAGCTGGACGCTATGTCCACGCCTCCTTGGTAAATATGGGCGGTCAGCACGACGGAGCCAGGGACGGTCTCGTAGTCCTCGGTCACGTCGAGGATGAGCGTAGCAGTCGCCATCTCGGCTATACTGGACAAGAGAATATCGGAACCGCCGACTGTGACGCTTCCAGAAATCGTGAGATTGGTGCCATCCCAAGCGATGCCTTGACCTGAGACCGCGTTCGCATACGCGAATGTACCGTTGTGCAGGTTTATCCAACCTCCAGTGCCGACTAGATTCTCGGTCGTTATCTTCTGAGCTGTTACAGCACCGGCTACTATCTTGTCGGCGGTAATAGTCAGATCCTCTATAACATCGCCGTCAAGCTTTTGATACACAGTAGCGCCGTTCTCAACGTGCACCATGTATTTCTCGCCATTGTACGTGACGATAAGACGTTCCACATCTATCGTTCCGGCTGTAATATTAGCAGCATTGACTTGGACGGCGTCCAGAGAATATACCACACCTTCATGGGCTATAAGCCCGCTTTGCACCATGACCTTGTCGATCCAGGCGTCTCTCAACGCAGCCGAAGTTATGTTAGCCGCGTTGATTTGAGCATAGTTGGCTGAAAGACCGTTGACATCCGCGTAGCCTATCTCCGCGTTGTCTATAACGCCGTTGGAAATATGAGCGTAGTTGGCCTCCAAGTCCGCGATGTCAGCTTTGTCGGCTACCATAGCGTTGAAATATGCTCTATCAGCCTGAATTATCTCGTTGGTCCTCACCACATCGCCTCTGACCGCATCGACGGCTTGACCGACGCGCTCGACCGAAGAGACCGATGCAGACGGGTTCGAAATGTTCCCCGTTATAGAAGCCTTTCCATGTTCTATCCTGACCTGAACGGTGTCTCCGATTTCGAAATCGGCCGAAAATATAGATACGGGCGTGGTTTTGGTCTCGCCGGAGATCATCACCCAAGGAGTGCCTTCATCATCCTTTTCAACGACGATCGCCTGGTACACCTTAGAGGAGGAACCTCCGGACCTAGCGTTTCTGATGGCCTCCCCTAAATCATCTAATAGGAATGCATCAATCTCGCTCATGATGTAGAATATCCTTCCACTTTCACTCCAGCGGTTTCCGACACCTCGACGTTCTTTCCAAGCTTCAAACTCTGCTTGAATATCCTCAATTGCGCGGGTTGCTCGAACAGGGTGGTCGGCAACGTCACCTTTACATAGTCATAAGGGAGAACGTCTGGATAGTATTCCCTGACATACGTGAACTTGCGATATAGGGAGGACATCGATTTCAACTTCCTCTCAGCGTAACTTTGAAGGGTTTCCCCATAAAGTCTCGCCGGGGAAAAATCCACATAATCGATGTAGCGTCCTCTTCCGGAAACGGACATATCGCCGCCTCCGTCGTTTATCGCATAAGCTCGTTCGTTGTTATCGACGGCGATGTACCGGTTCGGAACATCGGACACGTCGAGACTGTGTTTTACGGTTTTCCTCAAAAGACCGAGCATCGACAGATCTAGAACGTGCTTTTCCTCTGTCGGAGAAGGAATCACGCGTATAGTCCCTTCTCCGTCTATCTGCATGACGAAATCTATAGAATCCAGAACGTCCCAAACGGCTTCCAGATAGGAAGTATCGCCGTCGAACACCATGTAATCGTCGAACTTGGCCTCGCCCTCGATTTCGACCGGAGCCGGGGTGCATTCCTCTAGAAGTTTCTTCACGTAGAGAAGAGCGTTCATCTCTTTCGGTATGTAAACTCCAACCGGAATCTTGGAATCCGCCGCGGGCTGTAGAACCGAGTAGCCTTTGACATCCCAGTTCGTCCTTCCGAAATCATCTTCGCCATCTAACGACTCGAAAATCCCAGTTCCGATCGGGAATCGCTCCAGATGACCGTCTTGCACGGTGTAAAGAACGATTCTATACCATCCAGCTTCGAAGCGCTCGCCTTTCGGAACTGTCACTTTCATCGAAAACGACTCGAGCTTTGGGATGCTGCTCGTGCCGTCTTTTTCGATCGAAACGGAAACAACATCGTCTATTTCCTCGGACTCTCCCCAAGTCTCAGGGTCCACACGGTAAACTCGCCACTTGGCCGTATAGCCTCTAGTCCAATCCACAGCCCCTCCATTTTGAAATCTTCTAGTAAACGTCACCATCCGCGTAGGAAATCATGAACGACTCTGACAAACTGATCTCGGTAGCATCGAAAGACGCCGCTAAAATCAGCGAATCATAGGATTCTTCGAACGAAGAAAGCTGCACATCGGCTTGATAAGCGGAGCCGTTCGGAGTTCTCACAAACACGGGACCGGCCCAACCGGCCAGATCCTTCACGAGTTCCAGAATAGCGCTGTCTGTTTCGAAACGGGCCAATTCAGTAGACAGGGAAGCCGTTCTGACAACCCCGTCATTCCAATAGCCCTCTACAGCGCCGTTCAAATGCGTGACCGATTCAAAGCTTTTCGAGAAGGAGTCCGAAAACTTCAAGTTGTACGGAAGTTCCACGTACTTTCCGTCCCAATCGAATCGTATAGCGTAACCACCGATGTTGTACGGGACATCCAGCCAAGCCAAATCGCCATCCACGGTCTTGGTGACTATCCTGTACCTTGTTGTAACGTACTTGGAATAGGGGGCGAACCGGTCTCTAATAGTCGTCGGATGGTAAACAGGTTGAACTCCAGTCGAACCTGTTGCTCCTGTAGCACCGGTTGCTCCTGTAGCGCCAGTAGGCATAGCTGTCGGATCCTGAAGCTCGAATGGGACGTCCTCGGCTATAAGATAAGGGCCATCCTGCGTTATCCTATAAATGGAGGCCGTGTCTCCAAGCTCCCAGTTATCCGGCTTGTTAAGGTGTATTTCCGCAGTTTTCGAATCGTATCCGATGACATACGAGCCTTCTGCCATGTGGGCTTCCCTAGCCCAATCGACTTCGAATGAAACAGACACTGGATCCGATTTCAAATCTGTACCTTCGGCCACAGCGACCAACTCGACGGAATATAAACCGCCGTTAACGAAAGGGACGTCTTTTGGAAGCTCCAGAGATCCAACGTTCCACCCGTTCCCATCCGGAACAAGAGGCTCGACGGACGTGCCGGTAGCGACTATTTGCCCATAGGCCTGGGAGCGATCCTCCCTGCCTGGGCTATCAAGATCTATACCACCAGGTTCATCACAGCGAACAACGTAAAGCATCTTCTTAATGGGAATATCACTCTTGAACGTCAGTCCGAATGGCTGGACTTCGAGAACTTCCGGATAACTTCCGTAATCGATCTCCAAGACCGGTGCTTTCGCTATATCAACCCTCTTGTACCCGGAATCCGCGGTGTCTCCACCGAAACCGACTCGAACCTTTATCTGGAATGGATCCGGCCATGTCGATACTTCGGACCATGGGGCTACAGCACCGACGACTGAGGTATCGATCTCCTGAACGATTGTCTCGCCTTCATCGCCGTCGATATCCTTTTTAACGAATATCTGGCAGTTCTTCTGGGTGCCGTTCCCACCATAGCTCCAAGTTATCATGAGGTCCTCGCCGTAAACAAGGACCGAAGGGACGTCTATCTGGACGTTTTCCGGTTTGGTAGACGGAGTGGAAACTATGGCCTCAGTGTATGTGCCGAAGGTCTCGCCTATTTTAGCGTCGTTCTTGTATCGTCTCGCCTTGAAGTAATAGGCTGTTCCCTGCTGCAAGGAGTTTATGTAGACGGTGGACGTTCTCTGATACTGCCCTTGGGTTATGATACCCGCTGCGACCGCAGCTGCCAGTTTTTCATCCGAATCGGCGTCGTACCAATCCACTCGGGTTGTCGTGGGTTGGCTATTGCCTTCCCATGCGTACTCCCAGTCCGACCAGCTGATCTCCGTCCCGTCAGCCTCGTCATCGTGCTCGCTATCGTTCGAGGCAACGATGATCCGCAGAGTATCTCCACTCTCCATAGCCTCGGAGAGTATGATCTTGCACACGGTATCCTCAGCTGTATCCGATGGAAAACTCATTCTCATCTTTTCAAGAACCAGCTTAGGGGCTGTATATCGCATTAATTCGTCGTGCTTCGTGACAAGACGGTACCAGATCCTGGCTGAACGCGACATGTCCTTGTAGAACTCGCTGTATCTATCCGCTAAACCTGAACACTGGCCGTCATCAGTTGCGCCGGAAACATCGGTCCATTCCCCTGAAGCAGCAGCTTGCTGCGGGGTTTTGGCCGTCGTGCTGACAAGACGCTGCAATTTGACTGTATCGACAGGATGCTGGTCGTCATCGTTGTTGGTTTTCAACTTAACGGTTATAGACGCCGTTTCATCCGTGCTCGTAGCTGTAACATCGCCTATTTCAGCCAACGCAGGATATGCGAAAACGTGTGATTTCTTAGCAACGGCGGAATCACCTCGGAATCCTCTAGCCGCGACTATGAAATCAACCTTGAAGAAATCTTCCAAACCTATTCTCTGAAGATCCGTTGCGTCGTAGCTTAAAACAAATGTGGACGACGTTTTCCTAGCCGGCGAACTGGCGACATGATATGGAGTACCCGCTTTAGTCTTAGAACTGGCGTTATCCCAGCTATCGGTACGGATAGTCTTCGCAACACAATCGAGACAATGCTTCTTATCAGAAGACGTCTTCGTAAGCTGCACTGTGACTTTCGCCGTTCCGTTAGCCGAGTCCACAGTCACGTCCGATACTTTCGGCTTCTCTGGAACCTCGAAAAGATATTCGGCGTACGGCCTCAGCTTCGTGGCTTTAGCTTCCCCCTTGTTGTTCTTCCCGATGACATGCACTCTGACCGATTGCAGCTTCGGCTTCGTACCATCTTGCTCATCGGCTAAAACCGTCGATTTCTTCCTCCAGCCTTTTTTCTTCTTGGACGACGTATTCTTGCCATCGGTCCACCAGGTCTTTGTCCTATATGGGTAATAGGCCTTCGGATTGAGCTGAACGTTGTACGCAGTCGACGAAACACCGACTTTTTTGCTTGCAAAAGCCTTTCCGTACTTCTTAGCCCCGCCGTTCTTTCGATACTGGTACACCATCAACGCCGTTGCTCTTGACTTGCTCTTCGGATTGTTGATGTTATTCGTCTTCCAAGTCCATCTGAGAGTTTTCCCGCTTCTAGCGACTTTCAAACTGGAAACTTTCCCGGTAGGCCGCTTGGTGGGATCTTTAGAGCCTTTCTTCTTTTTCTTCTTATTACCCATACTTCTATCCCTCCATGCGGTTCGACATCTGTATAGCTCTGGTCAGCTCTCTAACCATGGCGTTCGCGTCTGTTCCGGCATCATAGTCCAAAGTTATGTTGTAAACAGTCTGATTAGACGACTCATTTTGAAGGGAAGAGGGAATCCATGGAGAGTAAAACGAACTTTGCGCTTTCCAAGCCTGATCCGCAGACACAAGTTCGTCTATCCTCTTAGCCCCGCTCTCAACATCGCTCAAATCCATGACAGGACGTATCGTCGGCTCGGAATCGATGCCATCGAGAACATCGGCCATTTCCGATACGGCGATCGACATCGCCTCGAATGATTCGCCTCCAGCGTTGGCGCTTTCCTCCAATGCGTCGGCTTCTTCTAACGCAAGCGTCTTGGATCCACTTTTTTTCTTTTTACCACCCGTTTGCACGCTGGTATTTATGTTCTTTTTAAAGGACGCGTTCCAAGATCTCGCAGAAGCAGCGCCGCTCTTCTCGAACTCCTTGTTATCGATGTTGCCGGTAATAGCGTTGACTATCGTAGAACCGAGATCAGCTAAAGTATCAAGAGCATCGTGGATGCCGTCGCCGATTGCCGACACAATAGAGGCGCCAACATCTAGGAACTCGCTAACCATATCCGTAATAACGTCCCATATGGTCTGGAACAGGTTCTTCACAGCGCTCTTGAACGCTGGGTAATTGTCCTTGATACCCTTTGCCAAAGCGTCGATGAAAGCGATCACTGCTTTAACGGCAGCATCGACTATCCTAGGAATCTCGGTCGTGATGCCCTTGATGAAATTGACGATCAGATTAGCGCCTTCGTGCACTATCTGCGGCGCTCTCTTGGCCAGCGTCGAGATCATGTCGACGATCATCTTAGCCAACGCCTCGCAAATGTCGGCCGAACCTTGCGCAAGATTGGTTACAAACGAAACGATGAAGTTGACTACGGCTTCGCCTATCATCGCCGCGGAATCGCGCATGCCTTCGGCCACGGCTACGATAGCAGCCTTTATGTTATCCGCTTGCTGCCCCGTTATAGAAGCGACAATGCCTAGCGCCGTGGCCACGGCCAGAATAGCACCACCGACCAACGCGGCAGCAGCGCCTATAGCGGCGAACGCGACGGCCAAGGCCATAAGCGGTAATATAACCGGTTGAACGGCGTAGGCTGCCGCTACAAGGATGCCTATCGCGCCTCCAAGAGCGAGTAAAGCCGTAGCTACTTCCTCCATAGTCATAGCCTTGAGCATAAGCAGAGCCATGGCTATCGCAGCAAGTGCCTGCGACATTATCACAATAGCGGCTGCCCCAGCAATCATCCCAACAGAATTCAACATCGACAACGCTGCTAATGCCCCGACCATGACAATTAAAGCTGAGGACAGCGCTAGAACAGACGGGATCAGATTACCGGTACCCGCTATAATGGCTAAAGCGCCTAAAGCACCGGCAATTTCGTCCAGAGATGAAGCGAGGATTCTAATGGTTAAACCGGCCGTGATAGCTTTAGGCGGAAGTTTGGTGACCATAAGCAAAATACCGACCATAGCGGCCAAGAGAGTGCTGATGGCCGCCACAGCCATCGTAGCTTTACCTGGATCTAAAGCGGCTACTTTTTCTATAGAAGCCGTTATAATAAATAGATTCGTGCAAAGTACGACCAACGAGGCAGCTCCGATAATACTTCTAGGTCCCGAAAACTTTGAGAGCAATATAGATATACCTGTAAGTTCGCCCAGTATTAACGCTATGGCTTCTATGGAGGATACCATTCGGTTAACCTTCTTTATGGCCGACAAACGTTCAACCGAACTCACAACTATGGACAAAGACGACGCTAACATGAGAACGGCTATAGCGCCGCCAGTACCGCGAACGTTCTTACCAAATCTACCTAGAGCTACCGCGCACCCAGTCATAACGGCCAATATACCGGCAATACCTGCTTCAGCGATTAGCATCTTTTTGGCGTTCATATCGGCCAATTGCTTTATAGCATTTGAAACGAGGTTCAAAGATATAGCGAGGAGCATCATCTGTGCTCCGGCCTTAGGAGCTTTCTTGTTGATCATGGATAACAAAGCCATAGCCCCGACCATAACGTAAAGAATTGTAGACAACGTGGTGGCCGCCATAAGCAATTTATTCATGTCTTTTATTTCTGCAAGGGTCTTGAGCGCACTCGCGATGATCGCAAGTGCAACACCCACTTTAATAAACGAGGTGGTGAGTTTTCCGAAATCTTTGATGTTCGAAAAGTTCATGGCGTTCAAGATAAACAAAGCCGCCACGACCTCGGCGAGTAATGCACCGATAGCCCCCGTTGAAGCGACAAGCCGATCCGGATCTATACTAGACACGAATTTAACCGCTACCGCCAACATGAGAACAGCTCCCGCTATTTTCAGAAGAACGCCCGCTCTAAGATCGTTCTGGTATGACTGCAACGTTGACTTAAAACCGTCTAGAGCACCTTTAACACTATCAAGAGTGCCCTTTATATCATCAAACGGGAGTATCTGCTTTGCCGTGTCTTTGCCCATCTGGCTGACATCTTTGATTTGATCGAACACCGGTTTGATATTCTCTTTGAAGCTGGAAAGCTGATCTATTACTCCTTTGAAACCAGCACCGGTAACGACGAGCTGCAGTGCGGCAAGTATATCACCGAACTTGAGCTCCGAGAAAACGCTCTTAAGATCCTCCCCGATAGATGTCAGGGCTGCTTGAAGGGCTTCCCTGAAGGTCCCGGCGACTGTCTTGAACGTGTTCACCCAAGCATCGAACTGTATCGCCTCGCCAAGCGACTTGAGCATCGACGAGATCTCAGTCGGGATTCCGGTCACAAAAGCGGCAACGCCTTTGGCGGCGTTCTTAAACGCGTCCCCAACCCCTGATAGATCTGGAGCACCCTCTCTAACAGACCTGAAAAAGGATTTCACTTTCTCCGTGGCTTCGGAAATCTTGTTCCCGAAATCGACTATAGGCTGCATGCAACCGCCGAGAATGGTTATTATGTTGCCTATAACGCCGAACAGAAATATAAGCACTTTGGCGAACAGCTTCAGTATCGGAACCGCAACGATGGACACTATCTTGAACGCTACGCCGACGACTGTTCCAAACGCCTTGATGATCTCGAACACGCCTTTGAAACCGGCTTTCAACGATTCCAACGTGCCGTCATCGATCTTCAACGCCTTGGCCCAGTTGCTGAATTTCTCGGTTAAATCGAGCAGGTTCTTTCCGGTTATCGGGGTGAAAACCTCTTTAAAGGCGTCTCCTATAGCCTTCACAACCGGAAGCATAGCTTTGAACGCCGCCGCGAGGCCGTCGATCATCTGCTTTCTACCACCACCAGCGGCCCATTCCTCCAGGGGCCCATTGATAGCGCTAGTGTACATGGAGACAAGGCCTTGCACGTCCTTGCCGTTCCCGACGAAGAAATGGCCTATCTCGGTCCATAAGGCGACGGAATCCTCGTATCCGCCAAATATAAGTTCCCACGTCTTAGCCCAACCGGAACCGATTTCCTCTCCAACGGTTTCTATGAGTTTCGGAAAGGTTCGTATCTGCGTAGCGGCTTTGATCATGTCCGGATCATTTGCGAACTCGTTGAGCGCTTTCAACAGAACATCAGCCGTAAGCCAATCGGCATAAGGGCTCTCCTTCTCGCTGAGAGAATCTCTAAAGCTGAGATTGCCCTTCTCGATCTTCTCGATCGCGGCTAGAGCGTCCTTATTACCCTTCTGTACTTCCTTGCCCGCCTTGATAAGGGCGTTTTGCATGACCTTGCCGCCCATACCACCGGCGTTTTCCAAAGACTTCCAGTCTAGAAGCTTGACATAACCGGAGTTCAAGGCCTGGGACATCTGATACTCGGCTCTCGCAAGCGCCGAGTTATCAGCGCCAACCGATGCTGCCAAATTCGAGAAACCTTTGATAGCCCCGACCGAGGTTTTCAAATCTACACCAGCCGTAGTGAACTGTCCGATCGCCCTAGTCATATCAGAGAACACGTACGTAGTTTGGTCAGCGTACGTGTTCAGCTCGTCCAAAGACTTCTCGACGTCCTTAATGGTGGTGCCTTTGTCTTTGGTGTTCATCAAGATGGTCTGTATGTTCTCCATCTTGAGGTTGTACTCTTGCCAGCCATCATTGATGCCCTTCAAAGAGAGCGCGTAGGCGATCTTTTGACCAGCGTCTACCGCTTGACTCGTTAGCTTGTTCATTACGGTGGCGGCAGCAACGCCCATGAGCGAGAACTTCTGATCGACAGAATCGACGCTCTCGTAGATATTGTCCATCGTAACGCCATTGGCAGCGCGTTGAATATTGCCGAAACCGATTTCGGCATTGTTAAACTCAAGCTTGTCATCGAGTTTTTCCAGCGAACGCAACGTCTGCTCGACTCCCTGCTCGAACTGAGCATTGTCGAACTGCATCTGAACTATGCGCTTATCAATCGAAGTCATCGTTGCGTCACCACCTTCCACACAGTTTCCTCGATGTCGTCGAAAATATTTGCTATCGCAGGATTGATGAAATCCCGTCCCTGCACGTAACCGCCGGTTCCAGTCCCATGACCGTATTGCAGCAGGATAACTACTGGTGTTTTACCGTCGTCAGCTAGAGAAGAATTCGTCCAGGTTATGGTCACCCCCACATCGTCTATTTCAACGATATACCCCCAAGAAGCAGCCGTAACCCCAGAATCGATCGGGGTTGCAGAAGCTAGAGCGTCACAGCCGCGTTGGGCGTGAATCTCGATAATCCTGGAGTATTCTTCGTTAGTCAAGGATTTCAACCATTGTTTAGTCCCATCGAAACTTCCGCTCGATGTATACGAAATGCCACGCAAAACGAATCACCCGTTCGTGTTCAACTTACGTTTCCTAGCTTCATTCAAAGCTCTGTTCTGTTTTAAAACTTCGTTCTTGGGCATCTTCTGCTTCGTGGCCTCCGTATTGCATATCCTTATCAAGGTGAGTAACCTGGAGATATGCCATTTCTGGCACTCGAATGGGATCCCGTGAACGACCATTTGATAATAGAGCCATTCGGAAGTAACGATCATCCGATTCGGCGACTTCTTCCTGTCGCGGAACCACGTCGCCGTCATCTGCGCGTCGATGTACTTGTTGATCTCGTCCCAGTTATCGCCGCTCATCCCGTAGTACACGTTCGGATTCACGTTCTGGTTCAAGGTCATGCATCTCACGTAGTCAACCGATTCTTCGTAGGTTTTGGAGTCTCTAGTCAGGAACGGTTTTTTCCATTTAGCTTCCCATTTTGAAATGGAGACCAGAGAATGCTCCAAGCGAAGCACGGTCGGTTTTATCACAACGAACTCTTCTGTTCGCTCATCGTAAAGCTCGATCTCCGCGATTTCTACCTGGAGCATTTCATCATCCTCTGCTACTCAGACTTCGGAATGCCGGTTCTGATTGAGCTCGTGATCCCGTTCACGAACGCCGCGCCAGCTTCTGCGTTCGTCGCAAGCTCGAAGAAAAGTTCCGAGTAAGCTTCCGTCTGGGTAAACTCCTCGAGAACCTCCTTGCTCTTGATGAAACGCTTGCCGTCGAGGCTCTTGACGCCATACGACTTGTGTATGAGCTCCTTGAACAGCTCGACAATCCTGGGAACATCTTTGGCCTGAACGATTCGGTTTATGTGGGCTTCAAGACCGCCCTCAGTGACGAGATTCATCTCGAGAATCTCGCTTTTACTGAGGTTGAAGTAGAAATCTTCAGTGCGCTCATCGCCATTGTAATCGGTGTATGTGATCGTCTTCTTGAACATCAGGTGCTCCTTTCAGTAGTTCTTTTAACCTTGAGCCGTGGTAGCTCCAGTTGCTCCAGTAACCCCTCCAGCTCCATTGATAACCGCTATAACAGCGGTCGGAGTCGGCATCGTCGGAGCCGGCGAGGTGCCAGCTCCGTAAATCAAGGTCTCAACTGCCGCAATCTGTTCATCGCTGAGCTTCCTCGTATCGATCGTGAGAATCGCGCTCGGCTTCGATGCGCCGGGAACATCGATCGGATTAGTCGTGAATTCCCAAGAGAACGTGATTGCTTCCGGAGAATCATTCACTGAAGCGTAAGAACGCTCGGACGGGCTCGCCGTAGCACCGTATACAAGATGAATCTTGTATCCGCAATCGTCGCCTTCTTCGTCGTTGCCGACGATCGTCCTATAAGACAGGCCGAAGCCGGAACGAGTCTGTTGCCCGACGGTAACGCCAGTGGCAACTGTTGCAGAACCGTCGCATGCGGCCCATTCGTCGGGATATGTGTACGCTTCAATAGTTCCGCCGAACTCTTCTGCGGAACGAAGGGAAACGTATTTACGGTTATCTGCGTAGAGAGCCGTTTCCTCTGCTCCGGAGGGAGACTCGGTAACAGCCGTCAAACCGTTCCAAGGAACACCGCTGCCATAAGAGCCGGACGAGTTTCGAGGGAAGAGGACGCCACGATCCGTACCGGTCTCGTAAAAGCGCTTACCATCCTCATCCCATTTAATGGTGAATGCAGTCATGTCGCACTCCTCTTCATCTATACACCACGAAATTGTCGTGGTATAGGTTTTCGTTTACAAAGTGCCTGTCGAAGTAAGCTTTGGGCATCTGAATTAGCTTTCCTGGCAACTCCGAATCCGGGTTCTTGTATATCAAAGTAACGTCATAGACCAGAGAGCTGATGTACCCGAGGTTGTCGGCATACCATTTGGGCATGTCCCTACGGCTGTAGACAACGCACGGGTACTCCAGACGAACGTTGGTGGGAGGCTGGAAGTACACGTTCTGCAGTTCCAGAGCATTGCACAACTCTTCGTGAAAAGCCAAACGCCTTTCCTCAATCGTCGCCATGCCAAACACCTCCGAGTGTTAGGATCAATCGAGGGTACTCGACTTCTATGTCCTGCACGTTCCATTTGGTTCCCGACCACTCGACCCATCGCATCAAATGAAAATGGTTCAACGCGTAAGGGTCTGCCAGGATGCTCAACTCATTCGATATGGACAAGTCGCTGTTGACGACACTCGCCGGTTCGAGCCTCCTCGATCGTCGCATAACGTCGCCTGAGTAGAAACGAGAAACTATCTTGTCTTTCCAGACTCCCGGACTAACTTCAGTTTGACCTTCCGTATACCCTATTCTACCGTAGAACTTGGCCATTTTGAACTTCCTTCAACTTGTATAGTTCTAGCCCTGAGCCGGGACGCCGGAAGTGCCGGTCGAACCGGTTGCGCCGGTCGCACCTGTCGCGCCAGACGGAGAAGTACCGAACTCAATCGCTATCGCGGAGTAGGGAACGTAAAGAGCGCCGCTCATGCGGGTCTCAATCAAGTACTCGAAGCGATTGTAGTTGATATCGAAGTCGTCGAACATGTTGACCTCGCCGCCACGGGTGGAGCCGCAATTGTAGTCTTTAAGGTTGGCGATCAAACCACCGAGTTCACGGGTATCGCCACCGACAGTCCTGGTCTTGTTGTCGAGCAACTGGATCTCGACAATACCAGAAACGCGAAGCTCATCGGCCAGTTCCTGGTCGTTCTTGTACAGACGATGGCCCATCTTATCGCGGATGAGACGCATGTCGGTGAGAAGATCGGTGCCGACGTAAAGCTTCGGAGAACCGCTGCCCATGTAGTTCTTGCGAGAGCGGATCGCAGCATCGATGAACGCTTCGGCGCGCTCTTGGCCGGTAAGGCTCTTATCGACAATAGTGTTGATCGTGTAGGTAGACTCGTCAGTCCAGATAGGACGAACGTTGGTCTCCTTGATCTTGGACTTATCGAGTGCTCCACGGCCATCGCCGATGAGAATAGCACGAGCAACTTCCTCGTCAAGCATGACGCGCATCTCGCGCTTCAGGAACGCGACAACGTCGAAGTCCGTGATGTCAACGATGTCGTCACGGTCGAGAGCCTGCAGCTTGTAGATGGTCTGAGGACCGGTCTCGCGCTTCAAAGCAGCGATCTGCTCCTCGATCTTCTTCTCGCCCTTGATGTAACCCCTCGCACGGGCCTCATCGGCAGTGAGGTTGGCTGCCACAGAGCGAACCTTGCTGAACGGGGTCTTATGCACGTCGGAAAGAACGCCGGAAACCCATTCCATAGGACGCGTGATGAGTTCGGGGTAATCGCCGACTTGCTTCGCATCGGGGAAGAACACGTCAATGTTGGTGATGCCGTGCTGAAGGACAGCATCCTTCAAACTGCCCATACGCTTGGCATCATCCAGAATCGCGGTCATTTCGCTGTGGGTGAGAACCTCGGTGTCCTCGCCGGCAGTCCCATCGAAAACGTTGTGCTTCATTGTTTCATCCTCCTCGGAGTGTTTTGCTTCATCAAGTTGCTCCTGCTGGGATAGCAGGAAACCGACGGCGACCTTCTGCTCGTCGGTCAACGTGTTCAGAACCTCTCCGACGGTACGATCGTCGGATTCTTCTTTCTTCGGTTCCTCTTTCTCTTCTTTCTTCGGTTCCTCTTTCTCTTCCGAAGAGTCATCTTTATCGGCGTGCTCGATCGACAAACCAGTATAGATAACGGCTTCGTCCTCTACAGTCTCGATCATATCGCCGTGAGCGAGGCACACGTTGTCGATGAAAGCGCCTGGGTTGGCACCGGCCAGCACGAGGCTAACTTCACGTATAACACCGTGCACCACGTCGCTACCGTTCTGCTTGAGCTGGTTCGCGTAGATTGAAAGGGAGACGATGTCGCCGTGTTTTACAAGCTCCTTCGAATTCATACCGGATTTGGTATCGTTGAAGGTGCAGTATCCGTAAACACCGTCATCACGATTCTCTAGAAGGGCGTGGCCCAGGACGTTGTCCGGAGAACCATGGTCATGCTGCCATACCAACGGAACTGTGGTGCCGTCGCAATCCTTGAATGCTCCGTGCTGAATCACTCGACCGTCGGAGCATCGAAGACCGTTTTTGGTGACATAGCCACCGAAATCAAACTTCATAGCTTTCTCCTTCATTTTGATTTGTAGGCGCGTTCTCGTAATCTCTGACCTTGGGGGATTCAGGACCGTCAACCGCTTCGTTGAGATTCCTGTTCCTGAGCTCGTCAGCTCTCTGGTCCGCGACCGGCTTGAATCCGACAACGCTCCTCATCTCGTTGGGAGCGAGGATCTCGTTCCTGGTGAACTTGTCTGCGATGTCGGCTATCGCTGTAGTCGGAGTAAGACCAAACGGATCGCGATAGTACCGTATAGCCTGTCTCTGAGATCGAGCCGTTTTGGTCAAGAACTTACGCTCGAACTCGCCGGTGATGGTATCGAGTATCACGTTGATGGTCCGGTTGTAATAGTTCAGCATGATGGCCTCGCTGGCCGTGCCGTTCATGATGTCCTCGGTGATTCCTAACTGGCTGTAGAGCATACTCGTCAGGTATTCTATCTCGGGCATCAAGTTATTCTCAACCGGACGGTTCAACTGAGTGATTCGTTCGGTCCCATCGATGTATCCTATTCCGTACTTGGACGATGCCAGCTGATCCTCCAGCTGAACCCTTCGCTCCTCAGCCTGCTTTTGGCGTAAAGGAGACTTCACCGTATACGGAAGCTGGATCACAAGATCCAATTTGCCTGATGTCGCGGCTTGATCCACAACATCTAGCAACGCTAACTTGGCCAGCAGTTTCTTCAAGATGGAATTCGGTTCGTTCATAACGCTGTAGAACGGATTCTCTATGATAGCCGTCGACCTCTTGAGAACCGTGACATTTTCCTTCAGCTGGCGCTTTTCGTTAAACAACTCCACCTCGATCGTCTCTGGATGCCAAGAAACTATACGACCGGTTCGCATCGTCTTGATATCATAAGAACCTGATATAGACGGATTCAAAGTCGTATCGACCGGCACTGCCGCCACAACGCCTTCGTCCAACATGGACATGGTCAAATCCAGAAGAAACGCTTTAGCCGATTGATCTATGTTAGCTTCAGTCGTGAGAATGTTGTTCAATCCGGAGTCAACGGGCTCCAAATATCGTCCGTTTTCATCAACTCGAACATGCTCTAGATTCGCGCATATGACATCGGTAGCAATCCGGTTGTAGATCGCGGTGGCGATAGTCCTATCTGTGGCGTAGTTCAAGACCAACCTATCTGGCCTGGAGTAGCTGGTCGGCCCTACTGTGTAATTAGAAGGATCGAACCGAAAGTCGTCTTTTAAAGGGTTGTTGGAACCCGGATCCTTGTTCTTGAAGACGTTCCAAGCATGCTTGAGACGCCCCCAAGTCGAAAGCTGTTCTTCCATACCGCCTTCCTTCCTAAACAAATTGATCTTTGTGCAGTTTATACGCCACATAGGAATCGACCATAGCCGATACTTGGTCTATCTTCTGGTCGTGCCTACGTTTGTATAGCTTCTTGTTGTTGTTCGTGTCCTTTAACACGATGGCGTTGCCCATGGCGAACGACATGATCGCCTGATCGAAGAGAAGAGTCCTGTTCTCCGCGAGGGCCTTCAACTCTCCGAGCGGAACCGATTCAGTCCTGGCTCCCTGACGAACGATCTCTATTCCATATGGGCCGTTTTCTTCTTCCCATCGTTTCACAAACGCATCGGCGTTATAAGGATCGTATCCAAAAGCTCTAACATCATAGTCGTTTCTTACGAGCCAGTCATCGAGATCTTCGTAAACCTCGTCCAGATTCAAGACCGTTCCTTGCAACACAACAAGCGAGCCCTCTTCGCAGAATTCATCGTACTTCTGCCTCAAAGCAGAAGGCAACTTGAACAATGTGTTCTCGCTTATGTAGCTCCGGGTCTTGATTCCGAACAGGTCTCCGCTATCATCAAGCGGGAACATCAACGTGAACGCGCAGAAGTCATCGCCCATAGACAGATCGGCGCCCATACTGCATGGCATGTGGTAGTAGGATCGTATCCTGTGCGGTAATGTCTCTTCGTAAGTGAAGTAGTATGTGTAGCCTTCCAAAGGTATACCGAACCTTTTAGCCAAGATATCGTTTCGGGCAGACGGGTTGTTCTCTGCTCGCTCCACATCGAGCTGGTACGTCTCGTAGCTAACGGTCTTTCCGATGTTCGGCTGGGCTTTCATCCAAACTTCCGGGTTCGAAACCTCATCGACATCGTCGAGCTTGTAGTACCATATGGAGACGTGCGGGTTATAGTAATCCCCTCTGAGTATAGCTTGCAGCTCCATTTTGATTGAATCGCCTGACCCGTTTCGGACAGTTCCTTCGGAACTCGTGGCGACTATCAACCAACCGTCTATCTTGGACGCGCCCTGCTCTAAAGCACCGACCACGTCTTCTCTGACATCTCCGGAGAGCCACTCGTCCACTGTGCACACCTTCGGACGAAGGCCCTGGAGTTTATCTATGCTCATGGGCCTCGCTTCTAGGAGCGAGCCCGTTAAGAAGTTCTCTATACCCTTCTTCGTGGACGCGAGCTTCATACGCTTCGCCCTAGATCCGGTAGTGTTCTGCAGAGATCCATCAGTTAGAAACTTGAACAATGGTCCTCTCGACCTGGTTATCGACGTCCTTATAGGAGACAGTATCTCATCAGCTTGCCTCATAGTCGGAGCAGTGGTCACCTGATGCGTCGTCGACGTGTCGACGTTAAGAAAGTACGATTGTATACTCGAAGCGTACATCGACTTTGCAGCGCCTCTTGAAACTATCAGATACTGCTTGTTCACAAGACGTTTCTTAACGTAGCGATTCTCGTAATGCCCGCCATGCCCGTCGTCTCGAGGAACATACACGGACCGTTTTACGAAATACCACCAGCCGAATACCTGCTCGGCCCAAAGTTTGAAACTATCTAACAAGGATAGATCCGACCCATCGGTGAGAGTGAGCTCGTTCTCGCAGTAAGCAACGTAACCGTTTATTGCGTCGGAGTCGTAATAGTATTCTGGATTCGCTATGAGTTCGTCGATGCGGTTCATTTCCATCGAGATCTCCTTGCAAACCGGAATCTCTCCGCGCATCACCGCATCGCGAAAAAGGCCGTAGTAATACGGCGTTGCGGTGTTTGAAAGGGTCATTTACTTTTTCTTCTTTCACGGTAGGCTTTAGATCTTCTGATTGCCTCATCAGAAGGCATGAACTCCATCTTCCCGGTCTTGTTGTTGTATACTTCTTCTAACTCCTGCCTGATCAGTTCCCTGTCTATAGCGGAAGGCTCGAACAAGCCCATACTGGCTTCTCTCTGTTGGCGATCGAGCTGCGAGAGCTGTTGCTCCATTTGGAGCCTGTTGATTCTTTGCCTGAGTTCCTGGTCCGACATGGAATCCATCTCGTCCATCAATGTACGGGCTTTGGTCTTCTTCCTTCCAATCGGAGACAGTCCTCGGCGAGCGTTTCTAGACGCCTCTACTTTGGACGAATTTCCTTTAGAGGAATTTCCAGAAGGCCCGTGCCCGAGTTGCTCCGGCGTTCGCCTCACACCCCACCGTTGACCAAGAATCCCATGATGGTAGAGTTCACCATCCCTGACTACTGTAACCATGATTACATCCCCATCTTTTCAAGCTCATCGAACAAAGCTGCGTACTCGGCTTCTTCCTCAGGAGTAAGCTTCTTCTCTTCTTTCTTAGCCTGCTTAGAAGGCGAGCTAACTACTTTTTTTTTTTTTACTATGTTTCCCCGTTGGGAAGATCTTCTTTCTCGCGTTGCCATAGGCGTCTACAACATCAACGCCGATCCTCTCGGCAAGCTTGTCAGTAGCCTTATCAACTGCCTTGTCGATCAGTTTGTCACCGTAACGTTCCATACGCTTCGAGAACTTGCTACGGTACTGTTCCTTCTGCCTTGAACTGAGGGATTCCAACTGCATCTCTAAGTTGATGCGGCTCATCGCAGTGTTTATCTCTTCATTTGTGAACAAGTGCCTGTTCTGGAAGATCTCCTCGGCGTTCCCGGACTTGAGGATCCTATTGCGATCCGAAGCAGTCCTGTTCTGGTCGACGTTGAGGTTCCTGCTACGCCTACCACCTATCGACGTGGCCATCCTCGAACCACCAGATTTACTGATAAACACTGTGCGATTCCCGTCCCCCCTAGCGAAGTTGCCGCCTTTACCGGATCCACCGACGTTTGCCCTGGAACCCGATGGAGCATGGCCCAACTGCTCGGGAGTGCGTCTCACACCCCACCGTTGGCCGAGAATCCCATGATGGTAGAGCTCGTCGCTCTTATGTATAACGTATTCCATATCATCCTCGCAATCACGTAACTTCTCCAGACTCTGAAGCAGCGTTCAATCTCCATTCGAGTTCCGTCGCATACCTCTCAAAAGCGTCGATGACCGCCGAACTTGACGGAGGATCGAACACCAAGCGAACCTTGAGATAGACATACTCGCGAACTGATTCTATAGCAGCCTCATTTTGAATGAATTCACTCCAGATGTTGTCTGCGGAAGAAATCCGGTAAGGACTCTCCGGCCCAACACCGAGCTGATGAAGAGTGGAGAAAGCAGCGTTAATCCAATCGATGAGTTCACAGTCGAAATGACCGTATTCCTCCTGAATACCTAAATGCCGCTTGGTAGACTGCAGAATACTGTCTATCTGCACATCGGTTCTCTCCTGAGCACCAGTCTCGCCAACCGGCTCCTGAATTGTATCTCCCATGTCTCACCACAGTTTCGTGTCGCCGGGAAAACGCTCCGGAATCGAATCTGGAGGAGCGCATTCCCATCCGTAATGTATAGCATCGTGCGTTAGAAGCGTAACGCACACCAAATTCTCCAAATCTAACAACCTGGCGGATTGTTCTAGTATGTCATCCAAGCCGATCGGCTCTATATGATGAACCAAAATCTTCTTACCAAGAATCTCCAAGCCCGGAACGGCTAGATTTCGACCGCAATCTCGAACTATAGCCTTACGCTTCGCAATCTTCCACTCACTTGAGGTATAGAATCTTTGATTCAGGTACCTATCTGGACCGAAGGTCTCTTCGCCGACGCTCCCGTGAAGCTCCAAATACCTCAAACGATCCTCGAAAGAAGAATAACGCAACATCCCACTATAGCTCTTCATCAGAAACCGTCCCGCCTGGGTCGCTTCCGCTGTATAGACGCATTGCATTGAGCGCCTCTTGGTACAACTCCTCCATTCGCTGTGCAGACTTGATGGACTCGGTCTTAGCAGACATCAACTCGGTCCGCTTCTCGAGCATTTCTCGCTCTAATTTCTCTTTTTCGGTAGCCAACTTGAGGTAATGTGTGATGACTTGGGCCGAAGCGGTACCCTCACGCAGCTGTTTTTCAGCCAAATCGACTGCGAGGGATATCATCTGATTCTCTCGCTGCCGAGGAGTCGTTGCCCGTGTCACTTTTGTAGAGGTTTCGCCTCGTTTAGCCCGTGCCACAAATAGAT
>RHMF01000266.1_pt1 | contig 46444 bp, 39 predicted proteins | sample 5365151 | NCBI WGS metagenome assembly RHMF01 (sample SAMN10266501, study PRJNA497801) | feces metagenome | isolation source: feces | host: Bos taurus | place: China: Prairie of Fairy Mountain | collected 2017-08-14 | reverse complement strand
TTCCAGCAGAATGGCGGCGTGATTGCCCAATCCGTGGGGAGTGTGCTCTTCCAGCAGGGTGTGGCCCAGACACATGAGTTTGACCTTGCCGTTGCGGTCGGAATAGTTGGTCAGTACCCGCATGTAACTGTCATCACCGGGGATGAACTCCTGAATGATCATGGAGTCTGTGTAGCCGGAGGCGTACACCTTGTCCAGCGTTTCCTCCAGTTTTTCGCGGCTGTCCAGAATGAACACCTTGTCGTTGCCCTCAAAGGGATGTGCCCAGTACTCCACACCGTTGGAGGGCTTGCAGATGTACGGGGCGCCAAAGGGCAGCTCAAAATCGTGACCCAGCTCGGCGCGGTGGATAAAGGTGGCGGGGTGATCCAGTCCGTACTGATCGCACAGGGCGTAGAACTTCTCTTTGTTGATCAGCGTATTGATCATTTCCCCGGACACATAGGGGGCGATGACGTTGTCGGGGTAGCGGTCCTTGTGCTCGGCAATCAGCTTGACATAGCTGTCACCGCAGCCGATCAAAAGAACGGGGCTGCCTGCGTGTTCCTTTGCGAACTCGCAGGCCACCTGAAAGAAGGTCTCAGGCTGCTCGATATTGGGCTCGGCGCGGTAGTTGATGATGGCGCTGTCCCAGCAGGGGAAGGACCGGTATTTGCCTACGGCAGAGCATTTGATGCCGTAGGCTTCATAAAACGCGCGGCTGACACTGTAAACATTGATGTCTCCGCCGAAGAGCAGAGGGTAAAATTCGGTATTCATTGGATCGCTCCTTGAGAATTGGTTGTTTCAATGATTCCCGTCCGGACTGAACTTCAATCAGCCGGTGGTGCGTTTGACCTGATAGACTCCGGAAATCTGGCTGAGTTTGTTTATGACCGAGTTCAGTTCATCCCGGTTGCTGACCTCCAGACCCAGCAGAACCGAAGCATAGCCGTCGGACATACCGCGGGCCATGAGCGAGGTCATCTTTACCTTGGTGGAAGAAAGGACCATGGCGATGTCCAATGTCAGGCCGTCGCGGTCCTTGGCCGAGATGTCCAGCGAGGTGGCATAGCCGGGCAGAGTGCCGTCCACCCATGTCACGTTGACCCAACGCCCGCTTTCTTCGCCTTTGCGCAGGTTGGGGCTTGCGTTGGGGCAGTCCTTGCGGTGGATAGAAACACCGTAACCGCGGGTGATAAAGCCGACAATGGGGTCTCCGGGAACGGGAGAGCAGCACTTGGAGAATTTGATCAGGCAGTTGCCTACGCCCTCCACCATGATGCCCGAGTCGGTGTGTTTGGGTTTGGGCGAGGGTTTCATCGGCTCAAAGGGCATCTCCAGTGTTGCTTGGGCGGTAAGGCGCTCTTTTTCCTGCCGGTCCATCAGGGACAGTTCGTCCTTGATGCGGTTGATTGCCTTGACGGTGGGCATGCCGCCGTAACCGATGGCGGCATACACTTCGTCCAGTGTGTGGAAACGCAGTTTTCTCAGAATGCGGGGCAGAACATCCTCCGCCGTAATGGCGGCAATGGTCAGACCGGCCCGTTTCAGCTCGGCTTCAAACATGGAGCGGCCGGTGGCAATGTTCTCTTCACGGCGCTCTTTCTTGAACCACTGGCGGATTTTGTTGCGGGCTTCATTGGACTTGCAGATTTTCATCCAGTCGCGGCTGGGGCCCTTGGCGTTTTTGGAGGTGATGATCTCCACGATGTCGCCGTTTTTCAGTTGGCTGTCAAAGGTTACGATACGGCCGTTGATCTTGGCGCCCGTCATACGATTGCCCACGGCAGAGTGGATGGAGTAGGCAAAGTCGATGGGGGTGGCACCGGCCGGCAGATTGATCACGTCACCGCGAGGGGTGAACACGAAAACCTCGTCGGCAAACAGATCCACCTTCAGGGTGTGAACAAATTCATCGGGGTCAGCGTCCTGCTGGCTTTCCAGCAGCTTGCGCACCCATTCGTAGGCTGATTCGGAGCCCAGAGAATTGTTGCCCAGTCCCTGTTTGTATTTCCAGTGAGCGGCAACGCCGTACTCCGACATTTGGTGCATCTGTTCCGTGCGGATCTGCACTTCAAAGGGCAGACCTTCGCGGCCGATGACGGTGGTGTGCAGAGACTGATAGCCGTTGGGCTTTGGGGTGCCGATATAGTCTTTAAAGCGGCCGATCACCGGACGGTACAGGTCGTGGATGCAGCCCAGGACATTATAACAGTCGGGGATGTCGTCTACGATCACACGGAAGGCGTACAGGTCAAAAATTTCGTCCAGCGTCTTGTTCTGGGAGTACATCTTCCGGTAGATGGAGTAGATGTGCTTGACGCGGCCGTAGATGGTGTGCTTGATGCCCTCCTGATTCAGACGCTCGGAAATGCGCTGCTGAATGGGGGCCATAAATTCATCGTGCTCCGAGGAGCGAACGGCCATTTCATCCGAAATGGCCTTGTAGCCGACGGGGTCCAGATATTGCAGAGAGGTATCCTCAAGTTCCCATTTGATGCGCTGCATACCCAAGCGGTGAGCAATGGGGGCATAGATCTCCATGGTTTCCAGAGAAATCTCACGCTGCTTGTGGGGCTTCATGAACTGCATCGTGCGCATGTTGTGCAGGCGGTCGCAGATCCACGCGAATGTCCTTGGCCATGGCCATGAGCATCTTGCGCAGGTTTTCCATCTGCTCCTCTTCTTTGGAGGTGTACTGCACACGGGTCAGTTTGGTGACGCCCTCCACCAGATCGGCCACCGTCTCGCCATACAGTTTGGCAATCTCCTCATGGGTGGCATCGGTGTCCTCGATGGTGTCATGGAGCAGGGCGGCAATAATCGAGTCCAGATCCAGACCCATCTCCACCACCAGTTCGGCCACGGCCAGAGGATGGGTCACGTAAGGAGAACCGTCCTTACGAAGTTGGGTGGAGTGGTGGGAATCGGCATAATGGAAGGCAGAGTCCAAGCGCTCGAAGTCAGCGTTGGGAATATAGCCTCGAACTTTTTCTACCAGTATTTGATAACGTTCCAGAACAGGATTCATACAGAAACCTCCCTGTTATGCAGACGCGTGTCTGCTGGATTTAGGCCTGGGTCAGCCGGCGCAGTCGGCGCATGAGTTCGGATTCTTCCAGATCCACTTTGGTTTCCACATGGCACAAATCAATGCGGATGCGCCCGGCGGACTGCGATTGCACCCGAATCAATCCGCGCTCGTCAAACACCCGGATGCAGACCATGGTGCGTGCGTAGCCCTCCCGGATGTGGTGGGCTTTGGCAATATTCTTTGCCAGGCGGGTGGGATTATCCTCCAGAGGCGAGGCGGAAGCGTGGCGTTTCAGATAACGCCAAACTGCCTCAAATTCCTCCCGGGAGGGAATAATGGAGCGGGCTTCTGCGACGGACAGGTTCTCGCCGGCCTGAAGCCGTTCAAACAAGGTGCGTTCCGCTTGTGCGCGGGTGGGCGCGGCCTGCAGGTCGCAGATCTGCAACTGGACCGAACGAACACCGCGGAACTCGTTGATCTGAGGAGTGAAGGCCACATCCACCCGATCACCGGGGGCAAGACCAAGTTGGGCGATGTTGGCCGAGAAGAAAATGGCGTCAAAGGCGGCGCCCTGATAACGCAGGCGAAGCTTTAAGTGACGGCCGCCGCCCACCTCAAACATGGACTGGATGGAGGTGCCGGACAGAACGAAAACCGGTTTGGGGTTTCCGGCGCCGAAAGGTTCCAGCAGCGAAAGAGACGTCACACCCTCCAGTGAGAGCAGGGTGGGGTCATTAATCTGCGCATCGGCCTGCAGGACGGAAATCATAGCCTCTCCGCCGGTGCGTTCCCGTATGGCAGTTTCCATTCGGGCACGGAAGGCATCAATGTTTTCCTCGTTGATGGTAAAGCCGGCGGCCAGTTCGTGCCCGCCGAAATCCTCCAACAAGGCCGCACTCTGCTCAAGCGCGGCAAACAGATTGAATCCGCCGAAGGAACGACAGGAACCCTTGCCCTTGCCGTCCTGAAGACAGATCATGAAGGTGGGGCAGGAGTATTTTTCGGCCAGACGGGAGGCGACAATGCCCACCACACCCTGATGCCAACCCTCGTTAGCCAGAACGATGACCGAATGGTTTCCGCCCTGGCGGTCCAGATGGGCCACGCATTCTTCGTAAATGGAGCCTTCAATCGTCTGGCGTTCCCGGTTCAGGGCGCACAACTGGCGGGCCAGGTCTTCGGCACGGGCGGGATCATCGGTCAGCAAAAGCTCTCCGGCCATGGAGGCGCAGCCCATACGGCCCGAGGCGTTGATGCGGGGGGCCAGCGTATAGCCGATGGTGGAGGCGGTCAGCGGTTTGTCTTCGGCGCCTGCTTCGCGGATCAAAGAACGCAGGCCGGGGCGGTGGGTATTCTTTAGGGCCTGAAGACCGGCGCGGACAATTGCGCGGTTTTCCCCGGTCAGCTGCATGACGTCGGCGATTGTGCCAATGGCGGTCAGATCGGCGTACTCAGCCATCAGCGCCCGGCGTCGATTTGGTCCGCCCAGAGCCAGGATCAGTTTGAAGGCAACACCTACACCGGCCAGACTGGGGAAGGGGTATTGACAGTCTATGCGGTGGGGGTTTACCACGGCAACGGCATCGGGAAGGGTTTCCTTGCATTCGTGGTGGTCGGTGATGACCACATCGATGCCCCGTTCGGCGGCATAACCGGTTTCGCTTACGGCGGTGATGCCGCAGTCCACCGTGATGATCAGGGTGACGCCCTGTTCATGGAGGAGGTCTACCGCCGGATGGCTCAGTCCGTAACCTTCTTCCATGCGGTCGGGGATGTAAAAGATCACCGAGGCGCCTTGCCGGCGCAGAAAATCGGTCAGCAGACAGGTAGCAGTAATGCCGTCCACATCATAGTCACCGTAAACTGCGATGGTTTCCTTTTGTTCAATTGCTTTTTGAATGCGTGCGACGGCCCGATCCATGTCCTTCAGCAGGAAAGGGTCATGGAGCAGATCCTCGCGATCATCCAGAAAATCCCGTGCTTTTTCCGGCGTATCCAGGCCGCGGGCGCATAGCACCACCGCCGGCAGAGGGGGTATGCCGGCGGCTACCATGGCCCGGCAGGTCTCTGTTGGCGGGGTGGAGATATTCCACTGCTTGTACTTCATGAGATAAGTCCTCAAATTAATCTTAAAAATTAACTTTTATTATACCAAATCCCAACCTTGATTACAAGAAATACGGAAGAAAAAAGCATCCTCTTCAAAAAAGAAGAGGATGCTTTCAATGACGCAATTACTTGTAGTACTCAGCACCCGACTCAAACAGGGGCTGATATTTGTCGCCGGGGATGTTTTTGCCGACGAACTGACCGCAGCGCTCCGAATGGCCCATCTTGCCGAAGACGCGGCCGTCGGGGGAGAAAATGCCTTCGATACACTCCACCGAAGCGTTGGGGTTGACATCAATGGACATGGAGGGGTTGCCATTCAGGTCAACATACTGGGTGGCCACCTGGCCGTTGGCGATCAGCTGAGCCACCACATCGGCGGGAGCCACGAAGCGGCCTTCGCCGTGGGAGATGGGAATAGCGTGCAGGTCGCCCACATTGGACTTGAGCATCCAGGGGGACTTCACGCTGGCCACACGGGTGGTGACGTACTTGCTCTGATGGCGGCCGATGCGGTTGAAGGTCAGGGTGGGGCTGTTCTCGTCGGTGACAACGATCTCGCCGTAGGGAACCAGACCCAGCTTGACCAGAGCCTGGAAACCGTTGCAGATGCCCAGCATCAGACCGTCACGGTTCTTCAACAGATCGTGGACGGCATCGGTCAGACGGGCATTGCGCAGGAAGGAGCAGATGAACTTGGCCGATCCTTCGGGCTCGTCACCGCCCGAGAAGCCGCCGGGCAGAATCATCATCTGGCTGCGGCGGATGGCCTCTTCCAATGCCTGAGCCGACTGGGCCAGCAGGTCGCCGTTCAGGTTGCGGATGACCACGATTTCGGGGTCGATACCGGCCTTGACACAGGCGGCGGCGGTGTCGAATTCGCAGTTGGTGCCGGGGAACACGGGAATGACAGCCTTGGGATGAGCAAATTTGTTCTTGGCTACGATGGGAGCGCGCTCGGTGCAGGAGATGGGCTGGATCACAATCTTTTCCTCGGCGGTTTTGGTGGGATAGACATCCTCCAGAACGTCTTCGTTCAGAGCGACCAGCTCGTCAATGGAGACGCTCTCGCCGGCTACGGTTACCATGCCATCGTTGGAGGTGTAGCCCATCAGAATGCCGCAATCAATCTCTTCGGTCAGCTCGGCGATGATGGCACCGGGGCAGGGACCGTACCAGGGCACCGGAGCGGCTTGCACACCGGCAAAACCAATGTGGTTGCCGAAGGACATCTTCATGACGCCCTCGGCCACGCCGCCGCTCTCCACCGCCCATGCGGCTTGGACCTTGCCGGCCTGGCACAGGGCGTGGAACTGCTCCCACTGGCGGCGATAGGTCTGGTAATCGCCCACCTGAGGGGTGCCGAAGAAGTACACGGGGTGGCCGGCCTGCTTGAATTCGGGGGACAGCACATCGCCGGCCAAAACGGGGGCGATGGCAAAGGAAATCAGAGTGGGGGGCACGTCCAGATCCAGGAAGGTACCGGACATGGAGTCCTTACCGCCGATGGAGGCGCAGCCCAGTTCCATCTGGGCGCTCAGAGCACCCAGCAGAGCGGCGAAGGGCTTGCCCCAACGTTCGGGCTCGGTGCGCAGTTTCTCAAAGAATTCCTGGAAGGACAGGTAGGCTTTGTTGTAATCGGCGCCTGCGGCCACCAGCTTGGCGATGGAGACAACCACCGAATTGATGGCGCCCACGAAGGGATCCTCGCTCATCCAGTGGGGGTCAAAGGCCCATGCCATGACGCTGGCCTGCTCGGTTTTCTGGCCGGGCAGAACGGGCAGCAGAGCCGACATGGCCTGCGCGGGGGTCTTCTGGCTCTTGCCGCCGAAGGGCATCAGCACGCTGCCGGCACCGATGGAGCCGTCAAAGCGCTCCACCAGACCGCGGTTCAGAGCGAACTTCAGGCTGGAAGCGATCTGCTTCAGGCTGGCGGCATGGACCAGCACTTCGTGCTCGTTGGAAGGAACTTTGACGGCGGCGTGCTTGATGGCGCCGTTGGTGTTCAAAAATTCGCGGGACAGGTTGGCAATCTTCTGGCCGCGCCAGGTCATGACCATACGTGCCTCTTCGGTGACGGTGGCCACGCGATAGGCCTCCAGATTTTCTGCCTCAGCGGCGGCGATAAACTTGTCGGCGTCCTCGGCGGCCACGACGACGGCCATGCGCTCCTGGGATTCGGAGATGGCCAGCTCGGTGCCGTCCAGGCCGTCATACTTCTTGCGAACGGCGTCCAGGTCGATGTCCACGCCATCGGCCAGCTCGCCGATGGCGACAGAAACGCCGCCGGCGCCGAAATCGTTGCAGCGCTTGACCAGGCGGGTCACGTCGCCGTTACGGAACAGGCGCTGAATCTTGCGCTCCTCAGGGGCGTTGCCCTTCTGGACCTCGGAGGCCATGGTCTCCAGAGAACTCATGGTGTGGCTTTTGGAAGAGCCGGTGGCACCGCCGATGCCGTCACGGCCGGTGCGGCCGCCCAGCAGAATGATGACATCGCCGGGAGCGGGACGCTCACGGACTACGTTTTCGGCGGGCGCGGCACCCACAACGGCGCCGCACTCCAGGCGCTTGGCCACATAGCCCTCGTGGTACACTTCAGCCACATGGCCGGTGGCAAGGCCAATCTGGTTGCCGTAGGAAGAATAGCCGGCAGCGGCGGTCTGGCACAGCTTGCGCTGGGGCAGCTTGCCTTCCAAGGTGTCGGCCAGAGGAATGCGAGGATCACCTGCGCCGGTGACGCGCATGGCCTGATGGACATACACACGGCCGGACAGGGGGTCACGGATACAACCGCCGATACAGGTGGCTGCACCGCCGAAGGGTTCGATTTCGGTGGGATGGTTATGGGTCTCGTTCTTGAACATGAGCAGCCAATCCTGCTCCTTGCCGTCCACTACAGCGGGGACATGGATCGAACAGGCATTGATCTCTTCGCTTTCGTCCAGTTCGGGGACCAGACCCATCTTTTTCAGGGCCTTGGTGCCAATGGTGCCCAGATCCATCAGGGTGATGGGACGCTTGGCAGCTTTCTCTTCGCCAAAGACTTCCTTGCGCAGCTCGATGTATGCCTTGAACGTGTCAGCCACCATGGGATCAGCGATTTCAATGTCGTCAATATGGGTGGAGAAGGTGGTATGGCGGCAGTGATCCGACCAGTATGTATCCACCACGCGGATCTCAGTGATGGTGGGGTCACGCTGCTCTTCGTCACGGAAGTAAGCCTGCAGGAACTTCAGGTCGGCCAGGTCCATGGCCAGACCGTACTGGTCCAGCAGAGCGGTCAAACCGGCTTCGTCCAGCGCAATGAAGCCCTCCAGCGTGGCCACATCACCGGGGACAGGGTAGGTCATCACCAGGGTTTCGGGCTTGTCCAAAGCGGCTTCGCGGCACTCCACGGGGTTGATCAGGTAATCTTTGATACGCTGAAGATCCTCGGAAGTAATGGCACCGTCCAGCAGGTACACGGTGGCGCACTTGACTACGGGACGATCGCCGCCGGCCATCAGCTGGATGCATTGAGCAGCCGAGTCGGCGCGCTGGTCATACTGGCCGGGCAGGGCCTCAACAGCCAGAATGGTGCCGGCACTGACGGGGAGGATCTCGTCGTAGACGGCGTCCACCTGGGGTTCGGAGAAGACAATGATGCGGGCCTTTTCGTAAACGGCGGTATCAACACCTTCCACATCATATCGGTGAAGGATGCGCACGCCGGACAGGGTGTTGATACCCAACTGCTCTTTCAGTTGATTCAGCACCGAGACGGCCTCACCATCAAAACCGGGCTTTTTTTCTGCAAAACAACGGTATACTTTGCTCATAGTTCCATTCCTCCCAAAAGGTGTTTCTGGTTTCTTTATTTGTCAGCGTTGAAACGCAGGGATTCCAAATTGTAAAAGGGGTTTTGCCGTGTGGGCCCCAGGCCGGAAACCGACTGCCATTGGGTCAACACGGAGTGCTTTTTGAAGCAAAGAGGTGCGAAGGGCATATCGGCTTGAAATTTTTCCAAGAGAAGCTGCTCACCAAGGCCGGTGCAGCGCAGGATGAACAGAGCGGTGTCCAGTTCGGTGTTTTGATAACCGCTGAAGTTCAGGGGGCCTTCTGCGCTGAGCAGGGGGGTAAGATCGAAGTCGGCAGTCAGCGTGACTTCGCCCAGGTATAAGTCAAACTCGCCGGTCGTCAGCGCGGTCAGATAATCGTCCCAGGCCAGTTCTTTCAGAACCACGTCCATGCCCATGCGGGTCAGCTGTTCGGCCAGATAATCGGCAACGGCCAACTTGAAGGGGTTGTCGGTGTTGACCACGAAGGTCAGTGACAGGGTGGAACGGCCGCGATGCAGCAGGTTGTCCTCGTTTTTGGAATAACCTGCGTCAGCCAACAGGGCTTCTGCTGCTGCAGGGTCATAACCGCCTGCGGTTTCATAAGGAGAACTGTGCAATGGGCAGCGGGGCGAAACGGGCAGACAGGTGGCATCTGCATGACCGTCCAGCAGGGATCCGGCAACGGTGTCCCGGTCAAAGCTGCGAGAGATGGCCTGACGTACCGGTGACTCGGCACAGGGGCCTTTTGCTGTCTGGAAACCTACATAAAGCATGGTGGTCGTGGGGAAATCAAATGCTTCATAGCCGGCCGAGTAGCCCAGTGTGTTGGAGCCGGTCAGGTCGCTGACCGAAAGAGAGATCCGGCCGGAATCAAAGGCGTAAATCAATTCATCGGCCCCGTTAATGGTCACCAGGGGGATCTCCTTTGGTGCAGAAGCAGGGGCGTTGTCGGTTCGCTCTAAACGCAGAGGTCCCTGGTCCTCTATAAAGCGGTAGGGCCCGGTGCCCAGCGGCATGGAGCCGTCCTGAAAATCGTGGACTACGGGAATGTCCAACAGCGCAGGCAACAGCTTGTTGGGGTTGTTCAAAACGAGGAGTACAGTCCCGTCCTTTTGGGCGGAGATGGTTTGCACATCGGCAAGTCGGCTGGCGTAAAGGGTGCTGCTGCGAGCAGACTCCAAAGAACGGACCACATCGGCTGCCGTGACGGGGGAGCCATCCGAAAAGGCTCTGTCCGCAAGGGTGAAAATCCAGGTTCGGCCATCGCCGGAGACCTCGTATTCACTGCAAAGCACGCCGTGGGGCGTGAAGGTGTTGTCCAGCTCAAACAAGCCCTGATAAACCAGGCTGCTCAGCACCATGTTGGCGCGGTTGCTTCCCTGAATGGGGTGCAGGTCTGCGTTGGGGTAGTAGGGCAGGGCGAATTCCTGTTGGGTTGGAGTTGCTGTGGGAGTTGGCGTTGTCTCCGGTTCTTCCGGAGTGGGGGCCGGTGCCTTGGAGCAGGCGGTCAGGCCTAACGTCAGGCAAAGGGTCAGAGCGATCAATGTTCGACGCATAGCTCGCCCTCCTCGCGCAGCGATCCGTTGTACCAACCGGTTACGCCGTTCTTTTTTGCCAGAATGCCGCGGCTGGTTTTCTCTATGATGGACAGGACATCACCCGGCTGGATGGGGAGCAGGTAGTCGGTGGAATCCTCGCAGAAGATTCCACGTTCAGTCTCCCAGAGATGCCGAGTCAGGATGGGGAGAATTCGACCGCTGGAAACATGGTGGCAAAGCGAGAATTCCTCGCCGCGATCCAGAACATTCAACTGATTATCCCCGAAGCGGATGTTGATGGAATTTTCAGATGGAGCTTGTGCTTCGGCGGCTACCGCCGTGGGCAAATCGTCGTAGGAGGTCCAGGAAAACCTGTCGGCGGCGGGAATAGCCGGCAGAAGCAAGGCATTCAGTTGGCCGTCCCGCTTGATAACGCAGCCGCCATCGATTGAGACGATCTGCTGTTCGCTGCTGATGTGCGGATTGGCGCACGGCCATTTTTTGCGGTACAGGGTAGTTGGCCAGTGGCCCACTACGCACCATTTGTTATGAAAATGATGGCCCTGGCTGACAAAATTGTCGTTTTTCATGCAATCCCAAGGCATTAATTTGCTCGGATCCTTCATGCAGTCCTCGCCGGGGATGCCGCCGTGAACAAAGATATACCGGTCACTTTCCAGAATGGTGGGAAGTCCCATCAGAAACTCGGCTTCCTCGGGATAGTTCTTTTTGACCTTTTCGCGCAGAAGAGAAATGTCTTCCGGCAGGTTGATGGGAAACTCCAGCCGGGCCGAAAGCTCGTTCATGAGCATGTTGCGGCCCCACATATGGCGGTACTCAAACAGCCACTGGTCGGAGAAGGTCTCATCAAACATAAGTCGGTCGCAGTTGCCCTGCAAAACGTGGACTGTGTGGGTTTTACACAGTTGAATGATGAACCGCAGAGTGTCCAGGTTCCGGGGGCCTTTTTCAATCAGGTCACCCAGCAGAATAAGCACATCGTCTGTGGAAAAGGAAATTTTATTCAGAAGTCCTTGCAGAAAAGGAAGGTTGCCATGCACATCACTGACGGCAAAGACCCGCTTGTGGGCGGGCAGATCAATGTGCCGAATCGTGACGCTCATGGGATACACCTCCATCTTAAAGCAGTTGGATCATGGCGGCCTGACTGCCGCGGTGACCTTGGGTCACGCGGTGGCTCCAGTAAGTTTCATGGAGACAGGCGGTGCAGTCGGGGGAAATTTCAATGTGGCTGGACGAAAGACCGGAGCGCTTCAACAGGGAGGCGTTGATGCCCTTCAGGTCCACGCGAAACTTTCCTTTTGGCAGATCGATAATATGAGGATGGGCCAGATTACCCAGAGATGCGGTCATGGCCTCGGGTACGTCGGAATGGGTTTCAAAACAACATTGGGAGATGCCCGGACCGATCGCGGCCAGAATATTTTCTGTGTGGCAGCCGTAATCCTGCTGCATTTTTTGAACGGCCTTTCCGGCAATATCCTGTGCCGTGCCGCGCCATCCGGCGTGGACGGCAGCGATGACCCGCCGGACCGGATCGTACAGCAGAACCGGGATGCAGTCGGCGGTGAAAACAGTCAGAACCAACCCCGGCTGATCGGTAATCAAACCGTCACATTCATACTCGGTGGGGGCACAGATGTCCGGCTTGATCAGTTCTGCCGTGGCGGTGCGGATGTCGGTTTTGTGGACCTGTCCGGTTACCACAATGCGGCTGGCGTCAGCACCGATGGCGGCGCAGAAGCGGCCGTAATTTTCCCGTACGTGATCGGGATTGTCGCCTCGGTTGAAGCCCAGATTCAGCGAAGCAAAGATTCCTTCGGAAACACCGCCCAACCGGGTGGAAAATCCATGGGCAACGCCGCCGGCGGCCTGAAAAACCTCGGCGGCGAGAACGGTCACACCGTTATGCTGCAGACGGATCATGGCTTAGTTCTGGGCAGACCCATCGGGGTGGAATTCCTTGCAGGTGCACTTCTTCCACTTCTGGCCGCTGCCGCAGGGGCAAGGATCATTGCGCCCAATCTTGACGGATTTCTTGACGGGCTGTTTTTTCAGAGTGCCGTCATTGCCGGCGCTTTCGCCGGTGATTTTAGCCACGCGCTCACGCTGGACACTGTTGGTCTGGACGCGGATGGTGAAAATGCGGCGAACCGTTTCGGCCTGAATGGCGGCCACCATGTCCTCGAACATGTCGAAGCCTTCCCGCTTGTAGGCTACCACGGGGTCGGACTGTGCGTAGGCGCGCAGTGCGATGCCCTGCTTCAGCTCGTTCATGGCGTCAATGTGATCCATCCAGTATTCATCCACCACGCGCAGCATGACCACGCGCTCCAGCTCACGCATGAGGGGCTCGCCCAGCACCTGCTCGCGGGCCTTGTAGACGGCATCGGCCTTGGACTGGATCAGGTCGATCAGCTCATCCTGATTGTACTTGGCCAGTTCCTGCTCGGACAGAGAGCACTCGGCCTCGGTCAGGAACACGTTTTTGAAGGGGGCGACGGCGGCGGAGTAGTCCTCGAAGCTCATGTGGTTTTGCTCGCCCCAATGGCCCATGATGGCGGCGGAAATGCTGTTGCGGATCATGTTCTGGATGGAGCCGGTGATGTCCTCGCCGTCCAGCACCTGGCCGCGCTGTTTGTAGATGACCTCGCGCTGGGTGTTCATGACGTCGTCATACTGCAGCACATTCTTACGGGTCTGGAAGTTGCGGGATTCCACCTGCTTCTGGGCGTTTTCGATGGCGTTGGAAAGGATTTTCTGGTCGATGGGGGTGTCCTCGTCGATGCCCAGCCGGTCCATCATGAGCTGTACGCGCTCGGAGCCGAACAGGCGCATGATGTCATCCTCCATGGAAAGGAAGAAGCGGCTTTCACCCGGGTCGCCCTGACGGCCGGCACGGCCGCGCAGCTGGTTGTCAATGCGGCGGGATTCGTGGCGCTCGGTGCCCAGAATGAACAGACCGCCGGCAGCACGGACCTGATCGGCCTCGTCCTTGATTGCAGCTTTGAACCGGGCTTCGGCCTCCGCAAAGGCCTTGCGGGCATCCAGAACTTCCGGGTTATCGGTTTCGGCAAAGCCGGTGGCTTCCACCAGCAGTTCCTCGCTCATGCCATTCTTGCGCAGTTCATTTTTAGCCATGAGTTCGGCATTGCCGCCCAGCATGATGTCGGTGCCGCGGCCGGCCATGTTGGTGGCCACGGTAACGGCGCCCAATTTGCCGGCCTGCGCCACGATTTCGGCTTCTTTCTCGTGGAACTTGGCGTTAAGCACGTTGTGCTTGATGCCGCGCTTTTGCAGCATCCTGGAGATCAGTTCGGACTTTTCGATGGATACGGTGCCCACCAGAACGGGCTGGCCCTTGGCGTGGCACTCCTCGATCTGACGCACGATGGCGCGGTATTTTCCGGGCTCGGTCTTATACACCACGTCGGGCTGGTCCAGACGGGCGATGGGTCGGTTGGTGGGGATCTCCACAATGTCCAGATTGTAAATTTGGCCGAACTCTTCCTCTTCGGTCAAAGCGGTACCGGTCATGCCGGACAGCTTGGCGTACAGGCGGAAGTAATTCTGGAAGGTGATAGTAGCCAGTGTCTTGGACTCGCGGGCGACCGTGACGTGTTCCTTGGCCTCGATGGCTTGATGCAGACCTTCGTTGTAGCGGCGGCCGTACATCAGACGGCCGGTGAACTCGTCCACAATGATGACTTCGCCGTTTTTGACCACGTAGGCTACATCGCGCATCATGACGCCGTGGGCCTTGATGGCCTGATTGATGTGGTGAGACAGGGTGGCATTTTCGGGGTCGGACAGGTTTTCAATGTTGAAGTGCTTTTCGGCCTTGGCAATGCCGCGGGCAGTCAAAGTGGCCGTCTTGGACTTTTCATCCACGACATAGTCGGCGTCGAGGTCCTCGGCCTCTTCCTGCTTTTCGTCGGTTTTGGCTACCGTCAGGCGCTTCAGGCCGCGCACAAAGGCGTCCACCAGAGTGTACAGTTGGGTGGATTTTTCACCCTGACCGGAGATGATCAGGGGGGTGCGGGCTTCGTCGATCAGAATGGAGTCCACCTCATCCACGATGGCAAAGGCATGGCCGCGCTGAACCATTTCGTGCTTGTAAATGGCCATGTTGTCGCGCAGATAGTCAAAGCCGAACTCGTTGTTGGTGCCGTAGGTGATGTCGGCCCGGTAAGCGGCCTTTTTCTCCTCGCCTGTTACGCCGTGGATGACCAGACCAACCGACAGACCCAGGAATTTATAGACCTTGCCCATCCATTCGCTGTCTCGCTTGGCCAGATAGTCGTTGACCGTGATGACGTGTACGCCCTGACCGCTCAAGGCATTCAGGTAAGCGGGAAGCGTAGCAACCAGTGTCTTGCCTTCGCCGGTCTTCATTTCGGCGATGCGGCCCTGATGCAGAATGATACCGCCAATCAGCTGAACCCGGTAGGGGCGCATACCCAGAACACGCCACGCGGCTTCGCGACAAGTGGCGAAGGCCTCGGGCAAAATGTCATCCAGTGTTTCGCCGTTGGCCAGGCGCGCCTTCAGTTCGGGGGTCTTGGCCTGGAGCTGCGCATCGGTCAGCGCCTTGTATTCCTCTTCCAGTGCCTCAATTTTGTCCACCAGCGGCGTGATAGCCTTGACTTCGCGTTCGGAGTGGGTGCCGAACAGCTTGGTAAAGATACTCATAAACAAAAATCACCTTTCGGGAGATGTAAACAATAATTCAGTTTAGTATACCACAAATGAGAGTCGGAGAAAAGAAGAAAATGTGAATTCTCTTGTCAAATAGTGTGACCCTGTCTGCCGAAGAAAGACAGACAGGGTCGGGATCAGTCGATGAGGACGCAGCTGGTGTAGGTTAGAGTTTTTGGCCCGTAATAATACGGAAGGTCCGACTTCTCGCAGACTTTGGAGACCAGCAGGCCATAGGCCTCCATGGAGGGGATGGCCTTTTTGGGGAACCGGCAGGGAGCGTCGGGATAGGTGCACTGGGGGCAGAGGGTGCATCCGCCGGTGGCCATGGGAAGGCAGTCGGGGTATTCCTGTCGCAGCTGCTCTACGAAGGTCATGAAAGACTGCTTCTGGTCCACCTCGGCCTGCTGCATGGCTTCGATGTCAAAGTCGTCCTCCAACTGGGCGGTGGTCTGCAGCAGAACGCCGCGGTGGTAGCGGGCGGCATTTGCGGCAGCCTGTTCCAGTGTGCCGCATCCGGGTGGGCAGGTCCAGCTGGTGCCGTATTTGTGGCATCGGCCGGCGGCGCACATGTCCCGGACTTCGGGCATGAACTCCAGCGCTCCCATGTTCAACTCTCCCACATGGGTAAAGCCGCAGTTTTTGGCAAGGGTCAGAATTTCTTCGGTGGTGGACATGGCGAGCCCTCCTTGGTATTTTTCTTCAGTTTAGCATGAAAATGAGAAAAAGCTATATCAAAAATCAAATCAATTGTGGTATAATTTTAAGTTACTAAGAATTCAAAGGAGCGCGACCCATGAAAAAGCCGCAGGAAAATAAAATCGTGTCCCTTGTCATGGAGAATTACGGCACGGACGGCGAGGGTGTGACCCATCTGCCCGATGGCATGGCCTGCTTTGTGAAGGGTGCCATGCGAGGGGAAACCTGCCGGGTCCGTCTGGCCAAGGTGGGCCGCTCCTGTGCGTGGGGTGAGGTGGAGGAAGTGATCGAGCTCTCCCCGGCTCGTATCGACCCGGACTGCCCCTGTTATGCCGACTGCGGCGGATGTTCCCTGCGGCACATGACCTATGAAGAAGAGCTTTTACTGAAAAAGCAGAAGGTGCAGGATGCCCTGCGACGCATCGGTGGAAGTGATGTGGAAATATCCGCGATATTCGGAGCGAAAAACACCGAGCGCTACCGCAACAAAGTGCAGTTTCCCGTGGCCGCCGGTCCGCGCATCGGATTTTATCAGAAGCGCACCCATGCCGTCACCGATGTGGAAGACTGTCTGCTTCAGCCGGTGGCCGCCGCCAATCTTCGCACGGCGGTCAAAGAGTGGATGGAGCGGTACGGCGTGTCTGCCTACGACGAGCGTGCTCACAAGGGTTTGGTGCGCCACGTCTATGTGCGCACCAACGCCAAGGGAGAAAGTTTGTGCTGTCTGATGGTCAATGGCACCGAATTGCCCTGCGAGGAGGAACTGGTTTCCGTCCTGCGCGAGGCCGAACCTGGCCTGAAAGGCGTTATTCTTGGTGTCAATCAGAAAAAGACCAACGTTATTTTGGGCGAATCCTACCGCACCCTGTGGGGCAGGGATGTACTGGAAGAGACCCTGTGCGGTCTGTCCTTCCGACTGTCGGTACCCTCTTTCTTTCAGGTCAACCGGGAGCAGACTGAGGTGCTGTATGCCAAGGCGCTGGAACTGGCCGGTCTGACCGGAACCGAGACGGTGCTCGATCTGTACTGCGGTATCGGCACCATTTCGCTGGCGCTGGCAAAGGGGGCAAAGAAGGTCATCGGTGCCGAGGTAGTGCCCGAGGCCATCGAGGATGCCATGGCAAACGCCAGGCGCAACGGCATTGAAAATGCAGAATTTTTCTGCGGTGATGCCGGTGACATCGCCGCCAAACTGGCGGCTGAGGGGTTGAACCCCGATGTGATTACGGTGGATCCGCCCCGCAAGGGGCTTGCTCCGGATGTGGTGGATACCATTGTGCAGATGGCCCCCGATCGCGTGGTCTACGTCTCCTGTGACCCGGCCACGCTGGCCCGGGATGTCAAGCGGTTTGAAGAACAGGGGTATCACCCTCAAACCGCTCTGGCTGTAGACCTTTTTCCCCGCACCAGCCACATAGAATCCATCGTTTTGCTGACCAAATGAGGTGAATTTCTTGAAACTGACCATGCTGGGTACCGGCAGTGCCGGTGTGACCGAGTGTTATAATACCTGCTTTACCATTGAAAACGAGGGAGAGCATTTGCTGGTGGACGGCGGCGGAGGGAATCTGCTGGGGCGGCTGCGTGCAGCCGGCATCCGGTGGCAGGATATCCGTCATGTTTTTGTGACCCATGTTCACACCGACCACATTCTGGGTATCTTCTGGCTGATGCGAGCCCTCCATTACAGCAAACCCGGCGATTTGGACGGAAAAACCATTACGTTTTACGGCCATGACGATGTGATTGCCTTGCTCCGCAGCACCACGATGGGACTGTTTCCCCGTCCGGACGGAGGTCTGCATCCCGCCATTCGCCTTGTGGAATTGGAGGATGGGCAGGAATTTCAGGCCATCGGCCACAGGTTCCGCGCTTTTGATGTGGGTTCGAACAAGACCAAACAGTTTGGGTTCTCCATGTACTACGGTGCCGGGAAAAAGCTGACCTGCTGCGGGGACGAGCCGTATCATGAATGCGAGCGGGAGTATGCCCAAAGGAGCACCTGGCTGCTCCATGAGGCGTTTTGCCTGTTCTCCGAGGCAGACCGATTCCACCCCTACGAAAAGTTCCACTCTACGGCAAAGGATGCCTGTTCGCTGGCGGAGGAACTGGGTGTGGAAAACTTGCTGCTTTATCATACCGAGGAGAAAAACCTTGCCCACCGCCGGGAGTTGTACACCGCAGAAGGACAGCAATATTTTTCGGGCAATCTGGTGGTGCCCGATGACCTGGATGTGCTGACCATTGAATGAAACGAGGGGCGTTATGGAATACAATGAGACCTTGAACCTCCTGCTGAGCAGTAAATCGGTCCGCGTATTCGAGGACCGGGAAATCACGGCGCAGCAAAAGCAAACTGTTTTCCGGGCTGCTATGGCGGCACCCACGGCGGGCAATCAGCAGCTTTACACTATTTTGGACATTACCGACCCTGCCATCAAGGGAAAACTGGTGGAAACCTGCGACCATCAGCCCTTTATTGCCCAGGCTAAGATGGTGCTGATTTTCTGCACCGATGTGCGCCGCTGGGTGGATATTTTTAAAGAGGCGGGCGCCGAGCCCCGTAATCCCGGGCCGGGTGATCTGCTGCTGGCTTGCTCGGATGCCTGTATCGCGGCCCAGAATGCCGTGGTAGCTGCCCAAAGCATGGGCATCGGCGCTTGTTACATCGGTGATGTGATGGAAAACCGGGAGGCCCAGTGTGAACTGTTGGGACTGCCTGAATACGTCTTCCCGGTCGCCATGGTGGTGTTTGGCTATCCCACCCAACAGCAACTGGAGCGGCCCAAGCCCCAGCGGTGCAAAATCGACGAGATTGTCATGGAAAATCGCTATCGGATACGGGATGGACAGGCCCTGCGGGACATGACCGAAAAGGACTGGAACCATACCGATTTTGAAAACTGGGCGACCCGGTTTTGCGAGCGCAAATACAACTCCGATTTTTCCCGGGAAATGAGCCGTTCGGTGGCGGAATATCTGAAGGAATATCTCTGAGAAGACAAGAAAAGAAACCGAACGGAAATTGTAACCGAATTCCCGCGTTTTGTGGTTGATTCCCCACAGGTTTTCGGATATGCTAATACCACTGTGAACGGCTTTGTGGAAGGAGGTCGCTGCATTGGATAAAACGGGTTTGCTAAGGCTTGCTGTGGAAATCGGATACCGCCTGCAGGAAAGCGGAGCGGAGATTTACCGCGTGGAAGAGGCCGTGCGGCGCATTTTTCAGGCCTATGGCGAGGAAAAGGGAGAGGTATTTGCGATTCCCAACTGCCTGATTGTCAGCGTGGTTGGCGACGACGGGCGCCCTGTTACCCGTCTGCGCCGTATTCCCATTCACGGAACCGACATTACCCGCATGGAGCGGGTTTATGACTTCTGCCGCAGAATCTGCAGAGAGACACCCGATGTGGAAGAGGCGCTGGAACGGCTGTATGCGCTGGACGAAAAGCGCCCGGAGCATCCCATGTGGCTGCAGTTGCTGGGTTATTTTGTGGGTACGGGTGCCTTTACCCTGTTCTGGGGCGGTGGAGTAGCCGATGCGGTGGCCGGCGGTCTCTGCGGTACGGCCATCGGTCTTTGCCTGTTCTGGATGAGCCGGCTTCAGGTCAACCTGTTCGTGAAAACCGTGCTGGCCGCCTTTGTGTCGGCCTTTCTGGCGGCGACGATGGTGCATTTTGGCCTGGGCCAGAACGCGAATTATATTACCATCGGCGCCCTGATGGCCCTTGTGCCCGGCGTGGTGTTCACCAATTTCCTGCGCGATATTATGGCAGGCGATACCGTAGCCGGCTTGATCAAACTGGTGGAAGCGCTTTTGACAGCAGGCGCCATCGCCATTGGTACCGTCGTGGCTATGGCCGCTGCGGCCGGTTTGTGGGGGGTATGAGTATGAACTGGACTTATTTTCTCCCCTGTCTGTGGGCCTTTCTGGCCTGCTTGGGTTTTTGTATTGTTCTGAATATACGCACGGTCTCCGGTATGCTGATCTGCTGCTGCGGCGGAGCGCTGGGGTGGCTGGTTTATCTGATTGCACTGCTGTTTGGCGCCAATGACCTGCTGGGTTATTTTCTGGCTGCGCTGGCCATTTCGGCCTATGCTGAGATCATGGCCCGGGTGCGCAAATGCCCGGTGACCGGTTATTTGCTGATCTCGTTCCTGCCTCTGGTTCCGGGAGCGGGTATCTACTACACCATGGAATATGCGCTGCAGGGCAACACCCAGATGTTCCTGAGCAAGGGGATGCACACGCTGGGACTGGCAGGCAGTCTGGCGGTGGGCGTTCTCGTGATGTCCTCTCTTGTCCGTGTGATTATGATCTTCCGAAAAAGCGGGGTGAAGAAACCGTGATCCGCTATCCCATTGTTCTGCTGGATGCAGACAATACGTTGTACGATTTTGATGCTGCCGAGCACAAGGCGCTGAACAAAGTGCTGACCGACCGCGGCTATTCCACCGATCCGGAAACCCTGCAGGTTTATCTGAACTTCAACACCGAACTGTGGGAGGCTTTTGCCCGGGGCGAGGTGACACAGGAATTTCTGCTGGTGGAGCGGTTCCGCCGCTTTGTGCAGCGGATGGGCGGCAGCCACGATCCGGTGCAGTTTAATGCCGATTACATCGGCGCGCTGGCCACCAATGCCGATTTGATTCCCGGTGCGGTGGAGTTCTGCCGCAATCTGTCCGAAATGGGCTGCGTGCTGGCCATTGTGACCAACGGTGCGGCTGTTGCCCAACGGGGGCGATTTGTGCGCTCCGGTCTGGGTGAGTTGATCCCCCACCTGTTCATTTCTCAAGAACTTGGGGTGAACAAGCCGGATCCTCTCTTTTTCGATTATGTGTGTCGTGATCTGAACATCACCGACCGCAGTGCGGCTGTCGTTGTGGGCGACAGCCTGAGCTCCGACATTCTGGGTGGAAACCGGGCAGGAATTGACACGGTTTGGTATAATCCTCATAAGAAGTCGCTGAGCGGTCCGGCGCGGCCCACCTATACCGTGGCAGAGTTTGCTGAAATTGAGCGAATCATCACCGGAGGTCCGGTGGAGGAGTAACAAACGGATGAAGACACTGATTTCTTTGGTTCTTTTTGCGACAATGTTGATATCGGGGTATGTGCAGGAGCGGTTCGGGCAGGATAATCCTGTGCCGCCCTCTTCGGAGCAACCGACCGTCGATGTGTCTCCCTCTCCTGAGGTCACTCCGGAGGTGCCCCCGGCTGTGACGGAAACGCCGGAACCCACACCCGAGGCAACGCCGGAACCCATCCCCACCCCGGAGCCTTACGATTATACTCAGCCGGTGGCGCAGTCGGAGCCGGTGGATGACGCGTGGTTTGCCGACGCCGTGCTGATCGGCGATTCCCGTACCGACGGTCTGCGGCTGTACAGTGGCATCCGTGGCGTGGATTTTCTTTGCTACAAGGGGCTGACCGTCTCTGATGTGATGGGCGACAAGCCGGTGATCCAGACGGCCGACGGGAAAATCGGAGTACTGCAGGCGTTGGCCCAAAAGCAATACGGTAAGGTCTACCTGTCCCTCGGCCTGAACGAACTGGGGTACAATGACGATCCGTTATTTTATGCTACATATCGTGCCGTTGTGGATAAAATCCGGGAGCTGCAGCCCGATGCTGATATTTATCTGCAGATGATTATCCCGGTCAGCACCCAGCGCTGCCAAGAAACCAATCAGCCCGCCTATATTTCCAATCAGCAGGTGGCTGTTTACAACGACATGATTCGTGCAATTGCCGCCGAAAAGCGGGTTTATTTGTTGAACGTGGGTGAAATCTATACCGATGAAAATGGGGAACTAATCTATGAGCTTACCTCGGATGGTGTCCACTTCCGCAAGAGCGGCTATAAACAGTGGTATGAGTATTTGAAGGCCCATACGGTGAGGGAGGACGAGCAATGAAAAAGGTGATTTGCGGCATGCTGGCAGCCTTTTTGCTGTTGGTCGGTACGGCCTGTGAAAAACAGGTTGAGCAGGAAGTGCCCTTTCAAGCGGATGTGACCACCCGGACGTTGCTGGACTCCGGAGCATTTTCCGAACCGCTGGAAGAACTGGAACTGGACATTGCCCTTATGATGTTCTGGCTAAACGGTGATGTGACCGAGTACGAAGGGTCCAAGGTCTATTGCTCCACAGGAGCCACTGCGGAACTTGTCGCCGTCATTCAGATTGCCGATGTGAGCAAGGTGTCTGAAGTGGAGCAGGCGCTGAAAGCGTGGGTGGACAGCCAGATTGAAGCCGAGATGGATTATCGGCCCACCGAAGTACCCAAGCTGATGAACGCAACCCTTGTGACGCGGGGAAACACCGTACTGCTGGCAGTAGCCGCCGATCGGGAGCGGGTGGAGGCATTCCTTTCGGAATAAAAAACAACAAGAAAACGGTCTGTTCAGTGAACAGACCGTTTTTTTATCGCTGATATTCAAATTCCAGATCGTACATACTGACCGTGTCGCCGTCCTGAATACCCAGTTCTTCCAGACGGTCAAACAGGCCGGATTCACGCAGTTTTCTGTCGAACCAGTTGCGGGATTCGTAGTCGCCAAAGTTGACGTTGGCGATGAGCTGCTGCAGCCAGGGGCCTTCCACACTCCAAATGTCGTCCTCATGGTCGATGGTCAGCTCGCCGCTGGTGTCCACTTCGGGTGCGCGGGGCACATACTCAGGTTCATACACGATGACGGGGGGCAGAGTGGAAAGTTCCTCGGCGGCGGCTTTCATCAGCTCGCGGGTTCCCATGTGGGCGGCTGCCGACATCTCGTAGAAAGGCATGCCAAGCTGTTCCACGTGGGCCTTCAGGGCCTCCAGCCCGGTGCGGTCCTCGGTGATGTCCACCTTGTTGCCTACTACCAGCATGCGGCGGGAAGCCAGCGCAGGAGAATACTGCTGCAGTTCCTCCATGATGGCGTTGAAATCTTCCACAGGGTCACGGCCTTCGCAGCCGGACACGTCCACCACATGGATCAGCAGACGGCAGCGGTCCACGTGGCGCAGGAAATCATGGCCCAAGCCGGCGCCGTCGGCGGCGCCTTCGATGATGCCGGGGATGTCAGCCAGAACAAAGGAGACGCCCTCGTCCACGTACACTACACCCAGATTGGGGAACAGGGTGGTGAAATGGTAGTTGGCGATCTTGGGCTGTGCCTTGGACACAACGCTGAGCAGAGTGGATTTGCCCACGTTGGGGAAACCCACCAGACCCACATCGGCCAGCAGCTTGAGTTCCAGAATGACATCCTGGCTCTGGCCGGGCAGACCGGCCTTGGCAAAGCGGGGTACCTGACGGGTGGGCGTGGCAAAGTGCTTGTTGCCCCAGCCGCCGTTGCCGCCGCGGGCCAGAATGAAGGGTTCGCTGTCCGACATATCCTTGATGATCTCGCGGGTTTCGGCGTCACGGACCACGGTGCCGCGGGGCACTTTGATGACCAGATTCTGACCATCCTTGCCGAAGCAGAGTTTGCCCTGACCGTCCTGTCCGTTGGGAGCGGAATATTTGCGCTTGTAGCGGAAGTCCATCAGGGTGGACATATGGTCGTCCACCTGCAGAATGACATGGCCGCCACGGCCGCCGTCACCGCCGTCGGGACCGCCGGCAGGCATATATTTGGCGCGGTGGAAGGAAACGGCACCGTTGCCGCCGTTACCGGCTTTTACGGTGATGCGTGCGGTATCCACAAAGTTCGCCATAAAAATCACCTCTCATGGGAGTAAATGGTTTGCGTTTTTAATCGGCCGGAACGATTGCTCCGACAGATTAAAAACGTCCCGAACGGGGGATCCGTTCGGGACGTAGTATACCCAAATTACTGGGCGATCTCCTCAATGATGGAGACCTGCTTGCGATCCTTGCCCAGACGATGGAACTTCACGCGGCCATCCTTGAGAGCGAACAGAGTATCGTCGCTGCCCTTGCCGACGTTAGCGCCGGGATGGATATGGGTACCACGCTGGCGGACCAGCACGTTGCCGGCCAGAACGAACTGACCATCAGCACGCTTCACACCCAGGCGCTTGGGTCACGGCCGTTACGGGTGGAGCCAACGCCCTTCTTGTGGGCGAAAAACTGCAGACCGATTTTCAGCATTTGTTACACCTCCATGCTGTCATTATCATATACGATCAGATGATCGGGGTACTCCTCGCACAGTTCGCAGAAGTAGACCATCATAGCCGTCAGAAGGGTCTGACAGGTACTTTCGTTGGTCTGCCCCAGACTGCCGGGGAGTTTCAGGGAAATGGATGCGTCCTTCTGCTTGACCTTGACGGATGCCTCCAGACCCAGCACATCGTTGATGGCGCATTCGGCCAGTCGCACGGCGCTGGTGATGGCGGCGCAGAGGATGTCCTCTCCCTCGTTGGCAAAACCGCTGTGGCCTTCTACTGTGAAGCCCGTGATGCGGCTGCCATCAGAATGAAATGTTACGGTGGTCATACCTTACACGGAGATCTTGGTGATCTCAACCTTGGTGTAGGGCTGACGGTGGCCCTGGCGCAGGCGGTAACCCTTCTTGGGCTTGTACTTGAAGATCATAACCTTCTTACCCTTGCCGTTCTTGACCACGTTGGCCTCGACCTTGGCGCCCTCCACGACGGGAGTGCCGACGGTGATCTTGTCGCCGTCGATGACAGCCATCGAAGGTCACGGCGTCACCAGCCTCGCAGGGCAGCTTCTCGATGAACAGGGTCTCGCCCTCGGCCACCTTGTACTGCTTGCCGCCGGTCACAATGATTGCATGCATTTACTTTTCAACTCCTTCATTACGGGCTCGCTGTCGGGGGCGAAAAAGCCTGAAAACCAAGCCTTTTACTTGGTTGCCCCCTTTTACTTGGTTGCCCATTCAAAGCGGCTTTGACAGTATATCAGCGCAAAATGCAAAAGTCAAGAGAAAAATGCTTGAAAATCAATCATTTGGAGCAGTTTTTTCAATTAATTGATCCGACAGGGTGATGAATGTACTGCAGCACCTTCCTTTGCCGGTGTGTTGCTAAGGGGAATACGAGGCAACCTGTATTCTGTGGGAGTGAACCCTTGTTTTCTTTGTGCTGAAATGGTATAATACCTTGTTAAAATGTATCCATTTTTAGATTCCGGAGGAAGTTGGATTGAAAAACGGAAAAACCACCGTCATCTCCCCTGAGGAGATCGCACGTCAGAAAGATTTCTGCGCTCAGATTCTGGAGCGCAATACCGCCAATCACAAAAGCCCTGTGGCCTTTGTGGACACTTACGGCTGTCAGCAGAATGAGGCCGACTCCGAGCGCATCCGCGGCTATCTGGCCGAGATGGGCTACGGTTTTACGCAGGATGAGAACGAGGCCGATGTCATCGTCATCAACACCTGTGCTGTGCGTGAGCACGCCGAGGACCGTGTGTTGGGCAACGTGGGTGCGCTGGTGCACACCAAACGCCGCAAACCCAGCCAGATCATCTGCCTGTGCGGCTGCATGATGCAGGAACCCCACGTGGAGCAGAAAATCCGCGAATCCTACCGGCATGTGGACATTGTCTTTGGCCCCCACGCCCTGTGGAAGTTCCCTGAGCTGCTGTGGCGCGTAATTTCCCGCCGTGGCCGTGTGTTTGATACCGAAGACCACCCCGGCAGTGTGGCTGAGGGCATCCCCATGGTGCGTCAGAGCACCGTCAAGGGCTGGGTGTCCATTATGTACGGCTGCAACAATTTCTGTACCTACTGCATTGTGCCCTACGTCCGTGGCCGGGAGCGCTCCCGCCGCCCCGAGGTCATTCTGGAGGAAGTGCGTGCTTTGGCCGAGGCCGGCTATAAGGACATTACCCTGCTGGGCCAGAACGTCAACTCCTACGGCAAGGATCTGGAAGAGGATGTGGATTTTGCGTGGCTACTGGAGCAGGTCAATGCCATTCCCGGTGAATTCCTGATCCGCTTTATGACCTCCCACCCCAAGGATGCCACCGAGCGGCTCTTTGACGCCATGGCCAAGTGCGAAAAGGTGGCCCCCGTCATTCACCTGCCCTTCCAGGCGGGCAACGACCGGGTGCTCAAGGCCATGAACCGCGGGTACACCTACGAAAGCTATATGGCTAAAATCCACGCTTTGCGGGAGCGTATTCCTCACATTGTGCTGACCTCTGATGTCATCGTGGGCTTCCCCGGTGAGACCACGGAAGAGTTTGAGGATACCCTGAAACTCATCAAGGAAGTGCGCTACGATGCTCTGTTTACCTTTATTTACTCCCCTCGCAAGGGCACCCCGGCCGCAAGCATGCCCGATCCCATGTCCGATGCGGAAAAGAAGGCCAATTTCAAGCGCCTTGTAGACACCCAGAACGAAATTTCCAAGGAGAAGCATCAGGAGTATGTGGGCAAAACCTACCGCTGTCTGGTGGACAGCGAAAGCGAAGACCCCCGCAACAACCTGAACGCCCGCACCCCCGGCAACCGACTGGTCCATGTCAGCGGTGACCCCGCTTTGGTGGGGCAGTATGTGGACATTAAAATCACCGATGCTACCACCTGGGCCCTGTTCGGTGAACTGATCTGATTCCCCTTATACAGAGAAAAGGAGTTGCTCAGCATGCCCGATGCAACCACTCCCATGATGAAACAATATCTCGCCATCAAGGAACAGCACCCCGACTGTCTGCTGTTCTTCCGTCTGGGCGATTTTTACGAGATGTTCAACGAGGACGCCAAGGTGGGTTCCCGGGAACTGGACCTGACCCTGACCACCCGTGACCGCAACAAGCCGGAGGATCAGCGCACCCCCATGTGCGGTGTGCCCTATCATTCGGCCGAGTCCTACATTGCCCGCCTGATTGCCAAGGGATACAAGGTTGCCATCTGTGAGCAGATGGAGGACCCCGCCCTTGCCAAGGGTATCGTGGAACGTGACATCATCCGCATTGTCACCCCCGGCACAGTCATCGACTCCTCCATGCTGGACGAGGGGCGCAACAACTTCATTTGTGCCATCTACATGGATGCCATGACGGCCGGACTGAGCTTCTGCGACATGTCCACCGGCGAGTGCTTTGCCACGTCCTTTGCCGGCTCCGGGCTGACTGACCACCTGATCAATGAGGTGGGCCGTTTCAATCCCCGGGAAGCGGTGCTGTCCGACGGCGCTTACAACGATGAAGCGCTGGTGGAATTTCTGCGCGGCCGGCTGAACTGCCGCTGCGAAAACGGCGGTGAGCATCGCTTCCGTGCCGATGTGGCAGTTCCCATGGCCGACAAACAGTTCCGCAAGCGGGTCAATCCCCCTGAGCGCAACGAACAGGAAGCTCTGATGGCCGCCGGCGCCCTGCTGTCTTATCTGTATGAAACCCAGAAAACCGACCTGTCCCATCTGTCCACCCTGAACTTCTATTCCGGCGGACAGTTTATGGAATTGGACCTGACCGCCCGCCGCAACCTGGAACTGACCGAAACTCTGCGCTCCAAGGAAAAGAAGGGCAGCCTGCTCTGGGTTCTGGACAAGACCCGGACCGCCATGGGCCGCCGCTTGATTCGAACTTGGCTGGAGCGGCCGCTGCTCTCCCCTGTTCAAATCAATCGCCGTCTGGGCGCTGTGCAGGAACTGGTGGAGGACTCCATCGGCCGGGAAGAAATCATTCTCTGTCTGAAGGAAATCACCGATCTGGAGCGTCTGATCGGGCGCATTGTTTACGGCACCGCCGGCGGCCGCGATCTGGTGGCCCTGGCCCGGGGTCTGGATAAACTGCCCACCCTGCAGCGGCTGATGGACGAGTGCTCCTCCGCCCTGCTGGTATCGCTGCGGCAGGAATTGGACGGTCTGCCCGATCTGTGCCGCACTCTGTTTGAAGCTATTGTGGACGAGCCTCCCTTCACGGTGCGCGACGGCGGGATCATCCGCCGTGGCTGGAACGCCGAAGTGGACCGCCTGCACGATCTGCTGGAAAACGGCAATCAACTGCTGGCCGGTATCGAAGCCCGGGAAAAGGAACGCACAGGTATTAAGAATCTGAAGGTGCGCTTCAACAAGGTGTTTGGTTACTACATCGAGGTGTCCAAGTCCAATTATGACCTGGTGCCCGATGATTACATCCGCAAGCAGACTCTGGTCAACTGCGAGCGTTTTATTACCCAGGAACTGAAGGATCTGGAGCACGATATTCTGTCGGCGCAGGACCGTGTGACCGCTTTGGAGTACGAATTGTTCTGCCAGCTGCGTCAGCAGTGCGCCGACCGTGTGGCTGAGATCCAGCGCACTGCCGGCGCCGTGGCACAGGTAGACGTGCTGGCCTCCTTTGCCGCCGTGGCTGCCGCCAATCGCTACTGCCGCCCCGAGGTGGATCTGTCCGACAAGCTGGAGATCACCGAAGGCCGCCATCCCGTGGTGGAGCAGATGCTCAAGGACTCCCTGTTTGTACCCAACGATACGTTGATGGACGGCGGCGACAATCTGCTGGCTATTATCACCGGTCCCAACATGGCCGGTAAGTCTACCTACATGCGTCAGGTGGCGCTGATTACCCTGATGGCACAGGTGGGCTCCTTCGTGCCGGCCAAGGCCGCCCATGTGGGCGTTGTGGATCGGGTGTTTACTCGCATTGGCGCTTCGGACGACTTGAGCGCCGGCGCCTCCACGTTCATGGTGGAGATGAACGAGGTGGCTGAACTGCTGAAAAACGCCACCGCCAAGAGCCTGCTGATTCTGGACGAGATCGGCCGTGGCACCTCCACCTATGATGGAATGGCCATCGCCCGCGCCGTGTTGGAGTACTGCGCTGACAAGAAGCGGCTGGGTTGCAAGACCCTGTTTGCTACCCACTACCATGAGCTGACCGTGCTGGAAGGCCAGCTGTCCGGCGTCAAGAACTACAACATTGCCGCCAAAAAGAAGAAAGACGATATTATTTTCCTGCGCAAGATCGTGCCCGGCGGTGCCGACCAGAGTTACGGCATCGAGGTTGCCCAGCTGGCCGGTGTCCCCAACCGCGTCATTGACCGGGCACGAGATATTCTGGATGAGCTGCATCAGCAGGGTTGGGTGCCCGCCGTCCCTGCGGCGGCCGCTCCCGAAAATGAGCAGATTTCGCTGGGTGATATGGGCAGCGCCGAAGTGGCCGAAATTCTTCGCCGCACGGCAGTAGAGACCTTGACCCCCATTGAGGCCATGAACCTGCTGTACGAACTGAAACAGAAACTGTAAAAACAAATCAGCCGCAAGGGAGGGAACCCCATGGTGCAAAGACGTTGGAGACCCCAGCTGACCCGGGAAGAGCAACAACGCGGGTATGTGTTTTTTGCGCTGTTTTTCCTGGTGTTCCCTGTTCTGAAGATGGGTGTGGAGTGGGTTTTTGACCATTTCTTTGAACTGTACCTGTCCGAGGCGGTGTCGGCAGCCGTTTATTACTACATCATGGCCGTGCTGACCGTGGTAGTATTCTGGTCCTTTTTGAGGAATGCCGGAACTATTCTGATGCGGTTCCTGCCGGAAAACCTGCTGGCGCTGATCACCGGGTTTGTGGGCGGACAACTGTTATCTCTTTTGTTTGGGCTGTTTCCCTGGCCGGTGAAAGACCCCAATCCGATTATCTGGGCCGAGCAATATGCCTACTCCCCTGCGGCCACCGTTCTGATTGTGGTGATCTTGGTTCCCATTGTGGAAGAAGTGCTGTTCCGGGGGCTGTTGTTTGGCTCCCTGCGCAAGCGCAGCCGCACCGTGGCATGGATCGCTTCGGTGGGTCTGTTCATGGTGTACAGCGTGTGGACTTTCGCCGTGGCCTACGGGGATGCCCGATATCTGATTCTGGCTCTGCGGTATCTGCCCATGTCGCTGGCTCTGACCTGGTGCTACGACCGGGGCGGTTCAGTCTGGTCGGCGATCCTCCTGCATGCCATATTCCATGCCATCGTTTTGTTTGGCGCTGTCTGATACAGCGCAGTTAGGAGAATGTTATGCCTCATATTCAACAACTCCCCTCCCATGTGGCAGACTTGATCGCCGCCGGCGAAGTGGTGGAACGCCCTGCCAGCGTGGTCAAGGAACTGCTGGAAAACTCCATTGATGCCGGAGCAGCCAATGTGACTGTGGAAATCCGCAGCGGCGGTATGTCCATGATCCGTGTCACCGATGACGGCTGCGGCATTGCCCCTGAGGAGGCGGAAACTGCCTTTTTGCGCCATGCTACCAGCAAGATCCGCACCGAGTACGATTTGGAGTCCATCGGTACGCTGGGTTTCCGCGGTGAGGCATTGGCTGCCGTAGCTGCCGTGTCCCGGGTGGATTTGATGACCCGTGTGGTCGGTGCTCCCCTTGGTGTCGCCCTGTCGCTGGAAGGTGGCGTGGTCACGGAAAAGGAGGAGAGCGGCTGTCCGGTGGGCACTACCATGGTCATCCGTGACCTGTTTTTCAACACCCCGGCCCGACTGAAGTTTATCAAGCGTGACGCGGCAGAAGGCGCCGCCGTTTTGGCCGTGGTCCAGAATGAGGCGCTGGCCCATCCTGAGGTGGCTATTACCTTGATCCGTGAAGGAAAAACCGAACTGCGCACCCCCGGTGACGGACAGCTGAAGTCGGCTCTGTACAGCGTGTTCGGCCGTGATATCGCCCTGGGCTTTATTCCTGTTAAGGGAAGCGGTGAGAGCGGTATTGCGGTATCCGGATTTGCCAGCATGCCGGTGTGCTGCCGTGGCACCCGCGGCTACCAGCACTTCTTCGTCAACGGCCGCTACATCAAGTCCAAGACCATGACGGCTGCTCTGGAGCAGGCCTATGCTAACCAGCGCATGGTGGGCAAGTTTCCCGGCTGTGTGATTCATGTGAACACCAAACTGTCCTCGGTGGATGTCAATGTCCATCCCACCAAGACCGAGGTGAAGTTTGTCTCGGAGCGCCAGATTTTTGACGCTGTGTACCATGCCGTGCTGTCCGCGCTCAGCGGCAGCGAGTCTCCCCGACCCACCATGAATCTGGAAAAACCCAAGCCGGTGGATACAGTGACCCCCAACCAGACTGTTCTGACCCTGCACGATGTGGCCCGCCCGGTGGAAAAGAAACCGGTTGAGCCTTCTGTGCCGGTGCGGACTGAGCCGGTCCGCCCTGTGGTGGAGCCGGTCAAGCCGCAGCCGATTGCAGTATCTGGCCGTACGGGTTCAAGTCCCGTCGCCCCGGAAAAGAAAGAAATTCCTGTTTGGACTCCCCCGCCTGCAGCCCCTAAAGTCGAGCAGGAAAAGCCGGTTGTTTCTGTTGTCCCGAATAAGCCGGAACCTGCGGTGGAACAACCGCCCGTGGTCCAAAGTCAACCGGAAGAACTTGCTCCTGTTGTTCCCGAGGTCGAACCTTGGAAGATGCTGGGCGAAGCATTCAACACCTACATCATTGTGGAGCAGGGCGGAAAGCTTCTACTGATCGACAAGCACGCTGCCCACGAGCGCATGTGGTTTGACACGCTGAAAGGCCGCGACTGGCGGCCCATGAGCCAGATGCTTATGACGCCGGTGGTGCTTAAGCCTGCCCCTGAGGAACAGGCTGTTCTGCTGGAGCAAACCGAATTGCTGGCAGAGTTTGGCTTTGAGGTGGAAGATTTCGGTGGCGGCGCCCTGATCGTGCGTCAGGTGCCCCATGACATTGATGTGGAGCAGACCGAATCTGCGCTGGTGGAACTGGCATCCCGCCTGCTGACCACCGGAGGCCGGGCCGACCCCGGTGCTGCCCGGGATGCTCTGCTGCACACCATGGCCTGCAAGGCGGCCATTAAGGGTGGTCAGAAGAACGGACCTGCCGAACTGGAAAAAGTGGCCCGCGCCGTCATGAACGGCGAGGTAAAATATTGTCCCCACGGCCGCCCGGTGGCCATTGAACTGACCCGTGCCCAGCTGGAAAAGCAGTTTAAGCGGGCGTAACGGAATAAGAATGGGTGCGGTATGCGCCCGCAGAAAAGAGGATTTTCATGGAATTGAAAACCGCACTGGAACAACTGAAGGACCTTCAGATGAAGCAATACGCATATGGCTGCGCCGAGTCCGCCCTCTATCTGGACGGTGTTACCGTGGCACCCCGGGATACCTCGGAGGGTCGCGGCGTGGCGCTGGGCATTCTGGCCGGCGAGAGCCACAAGCTTTTTGCTGACCCCAAGGTGGGCGAACTGCTGGAATTTTTGACCGAGCACGCCCAGGAACTGGAGTTCTCCCAGCGTCGTCAGGTGGAGGAACTGCGCCGCAGTTACCGCCAGATTTCCCGTATTCCCGCTGAAGAATACATGGAATACGCTATGTTGACCAACGAGGCCAGCGATGTGTGGCACCGGGCCAAGGAAAACAGCGATTTTGAACTGTTCCGCCCAGTGCTGGAGAAACTGGTGGCATTCAATCGCAAATTCGCCGGTTATTATGACAGCACCAAGGCCCCTTACGATGCCCTGCTCAACGAGTATGAGCGCGGTGTGGATATGGCCTATCTGGACGAATTCTTTGCCGCCATTCGCGCCAAATTGGTCCCCCTGATTCGCGCCATCGGGGAGAAAGAACAGATCGAGGATGGCTTCCTGTACCGCACCTATCCGTTGGAAGATCAGCGCAGGTTCTCCGACTATCTGATGGAAGTTATGGGTCTGGACCGCGCCCACTGCGGCATCGGCGAGACCGAGCATCCCTTCACCTTGAATTTCAACAACAAGGATGTCCGCATCACTACGAATTATCAAGAAAATAATGTGGCCGATTCCATGTATTCGGTTATCCACGAGGGCGGTCATGCCATGTATGAACTTCAGGTGGGTGACGAGGTTCAGTACACCTGCCTGGCCGGCGGTGTGTCCATGGGTGTCCACGAAAGCCAGTCCCGGTTCTATGAGAACCTTATTGGCCGTTCCCTGCCCTTTGTGCAGGCAATCTTCCCCCGTATGCAGGAAATCTTCCCTGCCCAGCTGGCTGATGTAACGGCAGAGCAGTTCTACCGTGCGGTCAACAAGGCCCAGCCCTCGCTGATTCGCACAGAGGCCGACGAGCTGACCTACAGCTTCCACGTCATGGTGCGCTATGAGATCGAAAAGCAGCTCATCGGCGGCACGCTGGAAGTCAAGGATGTTCCTGCCGAGTGGAACCGATTGTACAAGGAATACCTGGGCGTCGATGTGCCCGATGACAAGCATGGTTGTCTGCAGGATTCCCACTGGTCGGGCGGCTCCTTCGGTTACTTCCCTTCCTATGCTTTGGGAAGCGCCTATGCCGCTCAGATGCTGCGCAACATGGAGCAGGAGATCGATGTATGGGGTCCTGTGGCACAGGGCGACCTGTCCGGAGTGTCTGGATGGCTTGCTGACAAGGTGCATCATTTTGGTTGCCTGCTGGAGCCGGCGCAGGTGGTGGAAAATGCCTGTGGCAGATTTGATCCCATGGTTTATGTGGACTATCTCGTGAAAAAGTATTCCGAACTTTACGAGCTGAATTAACGCGAAAACCGCCCTCTGCCACGGCAGAGAGCGGTTTTTTCAGTCAAAAGCCAATCCGAGGTAAGGTTGGTTGGCAACGTCCCAGCGCTTGGCGGCGATGGGGTCATACCATTTGATCATGCCAAAGTCTTTGCGCTTCAGGCGATTGTCCGGATAAAAGGCGGGGCGGCGGAGGATGAACCGCTTGGCGCAGACGGCTTGCGCCACCAGTGCCAAAGCGCCATCCAGTCCGTCCGGGGCAATCAGCAGCTCTTTGAGAACGGCGGTATCGTCCCACTGCTCCACGGCGGCGCAGCCGGGCATACCGTTGACCTTGAGGGACAACAGGCTGCCGCCGGAATAACGGCACAGGTTTTCCTGCAGGCCGGTCAAAGGACCATAAGACACATGAAATCGATCGGCCAGAAATTGTTCACGCAGGGTATCGTACCGAGCGGCATCCACCGGCAGCGAGGTTTCGTTTTCCTGTACGGCGCGCGGTGTGATTTCCCCTTCCAATAGGGGGAAGAACTCGGAAAAGCCGAATTTTGCATAGAAGGTGTGCAGTTCGGGCGTGGCCGGCATGGTGACCAGACAGTCCCGCTTACCGCGCAGGTAAAAATCGGCGTAATTCAGCAGCTGTGCGGCAAAACCGCGTCCCTGATGGTCGGGATGGGTACCCATTCCGTACAGATAAGCGGCCTTGACGGTTTTACCATCCGGTTCGGACAGGGACAGGTTGAGCAGACCGGCCATGGCCCGGGCCTCGCCGTCCTCCCGCAGAATCAGAAATTCTTCCGGACGGTAGAAATGGTCGAAATACAGGCCGGAAATCTCCGGTCCGTCCCCAAAACAGAGGCGGAACAGTTTCTGTAGTTCGGGGACCTCTTCCGGTTGGGATTTTCTCAATTCAATCATAACAATTTCCTTAAAAGACAGCCCCCATCGAACCGATGGGGGCCGGATATCAGATTTGGGGATGCACGTCACTCTTCTTGGGCAGGATGATGGCAGCGGCAATGTACAGCCACAGGCCGATGCTGCCACACAGGCAAAGGGCTAAGGTGATCAGACGCATCAGGCCGGCGTCCACATTGAAATACTCGGCCAGACCGCCGCTGACACCGGCCAGTTTGGCGCCGTCTTCTTTTCCCAGTCGATACAGTTTCTTGGGTTCGTTCATGATAAAAACCTCCGTTTCAGAATGGGTTTAGTTGGCTTCGTTCAGGGGAACAAGGCAACCGTCCTCGTCAAATTTCAAGGCCTCGATGTCGGAATGGGTGTTTCTCGCGATTTCATCCAGACGGACTCCCTCGGTAACGGTAGACACCAGCGAGTAAGCCACGCCGTGGCGCTTGGCACGGCCGGTGCGGCCGATGCGGTGGATGTAATATTCCAGTTCATCGGGCACATCGTAGTTAAATACGGCGTCTACGTCGTCGATGTCCAGACCGCGGGCGGCCACATCGGTGGCCACCAGCAGCTTCAGCTTGCCGCTGCGGAATGCTTGCAGAGTGCGTTCGCGAACGCGCTGCTGGATGTCGCCGTGGAGGCACTGGGCGGTAAAACCCTTCATGTTCAGAAGGCCGGTCAGCCGGTCGGTCATGTTCTTGGTATTACAGAACACGATGGCCCGGTCATAGCCCTCGGCGATCAGGATGCGCTCCATGGCAGCCAACTTTTCGTCGCGGCCTTCCAGATGAATGCGGTACTGCTTGATGTCGGGCTTGTTCTGCTCGTCGGCCTGCACGGTGATTTCCACGGGGTCACGCTGGTATACCCACGAAATGTCCATAACTTCCCGGGAAATGGTGGCCGAGAACATGCCCAGATTTTTGCGCTGGGGCATTTTGTCCAGAATGTGGGTCACATCACGGACAAAGCCCATGTCCAGCATGCGGTCAGCCTCGTCCAAAACCACGGTCTCTACCTTATCCAGACGGACGGTGCGTCGCTTCATGTGGTCCATCAAGCGGCCGGGGGTAGCCACCACGATCTGGGGGCGTTTTTTTAATGCAGTGATCTGCTTGTCAATGGGGGCGCCGCCGTACAGGCATATGGTGCGCACTCCCTCTTTGAACTGGCATAGGTCACGCAGCTCATCCTGAATCTGAATGGCCAGTTCACGGGTGGGAGCCAGCACCAGACCCTGAATGTCATTGGATTCCGGATTGATGTGCTCCACCATGGGAATGCCGAAGGCAAAGGTCTTGCCGGTGCCGGTGGGGGCCTTGGCAATGACGTCCTTCCACTGCATAAAATAGGGGATGGAGCCGCCCTGCACAGGGGTGGCCTGCTTATATCCCTTCTTAGCCAGAGCTTTCATAATGGGCTCGGACAGGCCAAGTTGGTCGTACATTACGATTTCGTTGACGATTTCGCCGTTGATTTCCATAGTATCGTTCCTTTTATATATTTCTATATTACATTTCAATATACCATAGAATGTTTTGAAACGCAAGGCGGCGTTGCATTTGCGATCAGAGCATGATAGAATCAGAAAAAACGGGGAGGCGGCGTTATGAAGTTCTACATTGTGGATTGTTTCGCGCAGCAGAAGTATCAGGGCAATCAGCTGGCAGTATTTCTGCCGGAGGAGGAATTGTCCACCGAAGAAATGCAGCAGATCGCGCTGGAGATGCACTTCAGCGAGGTGTCCTTCATTTGCTCCGGCAAGCAGGCTGACGGCGGCTATCGCGTACGCATTTTTACCCCCGATACCGAGGTGCCCTTTGCCGGTCACCCTACACTGGGAACCGCCTATATCATCTGGAAGCACCTTGAGCAGGGTCAGACCGATCGCGTGATACTGAATCTGAACGCCGGACAAATCCCCGTGGCCGTGGAGGGTGATACCTTGATCATGAGTCAGAATCCTCCTGTGTACGGTGAAGTGGTGGATAAGCACATCTTGGCCGAGATCCTGTCGGTGGATGCCGATCTGATTCGGGATGATTTTCCCATCCAGTGGGTCTCCACCGGACTGGCGGCTTATCTGATTCCTATGGTAAATGCCGATGCCGTCAAGCAGTGCCGGGTCAACCATGAGCGCTTTGAGCATTTCTTCCTTGAGCACGACAAGTGCAGCCTGCTGATGTTCTCGGTGGAGAGCCAAAACGAGCTGAAGGTGCGCGTGTTTATGGATGACACCGGTTTTTTGGAAGACCCCGCCACCGGCAGTGCCAACGGAGATCTGGCCGGTTATCTGCTGAAGCATGATGTGCTGGACAGCGGGAAAAAGCTGGATTACACCGTGTATCAGGGTGCCGAAGCGCGCCGCCCCTCGGTGCTGAAGATCCATGCCGAGGAGAATGACGGAACCTTCACTATCCTTGTGGGCGGCAGCGCCTATGTGGTGGCGGAAGGCACTTGGGCATGAGTGGATTTGCCGTTGACAGGAAAATCCGCTCTGCTATAATTACAAAATAATCACGCAATTTTTACGCAGGAGGCCCCGACCATGGAAACCATCCGGATTACAAAAACAACCCAGCCGAAAGATAAGCCCGACTTCAAGAATCTGGGCTTCGGAAAATACTTCACCGACCATATGTTCCTGCTCAATTACGAGACCGGAAAGGGTTGGTACGATCCCCGCGTTGTTCCCTATGCTCCCCTGCCGATGGACCCCTCCTGCATGGTGTTCCACTATGCCCAGGAAGTTTTTGAGGGAATGAAGGCTTACCGCACTGCCGATGGCAGTGTACAGCTGTTCCGCCCCTACGACAATGCTCGCCGCATGAACGACTCCTGCGAGCGTTTGTGTATCCCCAGGATTCCCGAAGAACTCTTTGTGGAAGGTGTCAAGGCTCTGGTCCGCACCGACAAGGACTGGGTGCCTGATGAGCCCGAGACGTCTTTGTACATTCGCCCCTTTGTTATCGCCACGGATAACAGTCTGGGGGTTCACGCGTCCCACACCTATATTTTCTGCATTATCTGCTGCCCGGTGGGCGCTTACTATGCCGAGGGCATTAACCCGGTGCGTATTTATGTGGAACAGGACGATGTCCGTGCCGTCAAGGGAGGCACCGGTTACACCAAGTGCGGAGGCAACTACGCCGCCTCCATCCGTGCCGGCGAGCGCGCCGCTCAAAGCGGCTATGCGCAGGTCCTCTGGCTGGACGGTGTGGAGCGCAAGTACATTGAAGAAGTAGGTTCCATGAACGTGCTGTTCAAAATCGACGGCAAGGTGGTTACCCCCATGCTGACCGGTTCGGTTCTGCCCGGTATCACCCGCCGTTCCTGCCTGGAAGTGCTGCGCAGTTGGGGCTATGAGGTGGAAGAACGCCTGATCTCCGCCGAAGAACTCTTTGCCGCCGCCGAGGCCGGCAAGCTGGAGGAGGCATGGGGGTCCGGTACTGCGGCCGTGATTTCACCCGTGGGTGAGATGGGCTGGGGTGAGCGCCATGTGATCATCAACGGCGGCGAGACCGGGCCGCTGACCCGCCGGCTGTACGACACGCTGACCGGAATTCAGTGGGGAAAGATCGACGATCCTTACGGTTGGGTCGTAAAAGTAGACTAATAGAAAACCGTTCACTCTTCGGAGTGAACGGTTTTTTGTATAGCCACAAAATGGGAAATGTGATATACTGCAACAAAAGACAACAAGGAGGGGTAGTATGCTGACCAAACTCTTCCCTATGGTACAGTTTGATAAGGGTACATGGGAAATCGATGAATTTGACTGCGCCAGCATCTTTTTGCTGGAGGGTACCGAGAAGGCCATGCTGATCGACTGCGGCATGGGTATTGGTGACCTGCGTGGAGCAATTGAGACGATCACCGACAAACCGCTGATCGTGGTCATTACCCACGGCCACATTGACCACACTGGAAATGCCCGCCAGTTTGATGAAATCTGGATCCACCCCAAGGATCGGGACAAGCCGATCCCGCAGGATACCGCACGCCGGAAGTGGGATGTTGAGCGCATTGCCCGCCGCCAGAAAAGCAGCATCGGCGGCTATTTCACCATGTTCAACCTGTATCCCTTTGACTTGAATGTGGACATCCGTGAGCCGGAGGAGTACGGGAACGAACCGGTTATTCACGACCTGTATGACGGACAGGAATTCGATCTGGGCGGCGGCCGCATTGTTACCGCGTATGAATGCCCGGGCCATTCTGCCGGTGAGATGGTGTTTCTGGATCACCAGACCCGGTCCCTGTTCTGTGGCGATGCGCTGAATTACAATCTGGGCATTGGTGCCATTCCGGTGGAAACCACCGTGCGCTACATGAAACGGCTGCAGGATATGAGTGATCAGTATGACCGCATTTACAACGGCCACCATGACTTCCGTGCGCTGGGTATGCCGCTGGGCGATGACTGCCTGCCCAATGCCATTGCAATCATGGAAGATGTTCTGGCCGGAACGGCGGTTCCCTGCGAGATGCCCAGCTTCTGGGGACAGGATGTGCCCCTGACATGGGAGAAAAAGCCCCCCATGACCGGAGACGGACAGATCATCAACCGTGTTCTGTACCATAGAGGACGCAATGTAATCGGCGTGAACATGGACAATCTCTGGGAAAAGTAATTTCACAAAAAACGGAGGCCTACCCAACTCGGGTAGGCCTCCGTTGCTTATTTTACGATAAAACCGGCGGGAAGCTTCCAGGAGGAATTGGAATAATAGAAGGTCACGCTGGTCATCAGATATTCTCCGTCGTAGTACATACAGGAGGAGCTGCCGCCGTCCAGATTGGCGGCGTTGACGGCGCCGAACTGCTGCATGACCTGAATCAGATCACCGCTGGAGGCGCCCAAATGGCCGGACTTGCCGCGTCCATCGGTGACAAACAGCAGTACCGAGCCGTCGGCGCGCTGACCAATGGCAGTGCGGGGGTTCAGACCGCTGCCCGAGCCGTGCATCTGCCGGGCTTCGTTGTTGATAATCAGCTGCACGAAATGATTGTTGGCGTCGCTGGCCTCTTCCTGAAAGGTGACGGCATCGCGAATTTTGCGCTCCCGGACGAGCGTTTCGACATCTTCGGGCTTCATTCCGTCAATGTCAATGATCTGCAGAATGTGGTTTTCGTCAAAACCGATGAGCACCAGACCGGGCCACTTATGGGGCTCGTTGAACTGGATCTCGCCATTGGAGACGATGACACCGTAGGGCTTGCCGCCGGTGTTGTTGGTGGAGTCATACAGGCCGCCGTTGATGCCGGCGATGGCACCGTTGGAGGTGACCAGTTTGTCCAGTGTCACGCCCACATCGCGCCAGGGATAGATGGTGGCAAGACTGATGCGGGAAGGGTCTTTGACGATCATCATGGTGCCGGTGTAGGTGGAGCCGGCCACTTCCACGATTTCAATGTCCTGCTGCGGCTGGACTTCGGGAGTCTGTTCGCTGCTGCCCACCGAGACACTTCCGGAGGTGCCGCCAATCTGAATCAGGTCAGCATCCACTTCGGCATTGAGGTCCTTCATGGAATTCTGGTTCACAATGGTCTGAATCTCGTCGGCATCCAGGAACCAGGAGGCCAGAAACTTCAGCTGCCCGGTTTCCAGAATGGTAGTGACAAACATCTGCTGGGCTGAGGGGAAGGTGTCCGAGCAGATCAAATTCAGTGAAAGCAGCAGGGTGGCAGCAACGGCAACCACAAAGGTCAGCACAACGGCAACCAGCCGAACTACCGTTTTTCCGATGATGCGGCCAATGCTCTTTTTTGTTTTGGTTTCCTGCATCATACAATCTCCTTCATGCCGGCCAGCTTCCAGGCGGGGTCGTTCACACCGTTGTCGGTATCGTCACAGAAAACAAAGTAGAATCGGTCGTTCATGGGGTCGTCCACCATGGCGCCGTAATACAGGCGCATATGCTTCACGAAGGAAATATCCACAGAGAAACAGTTCTCGGTGATCCACGTAAAGTTAGTCACCTTGTTTTCGGTAAAGGCCGGATTGGCCAGCGTGTGCTTGCTGGTGTATTGGATATCGATGCCGGTGGCATACTTGACGGCCACCTTGTACTGGTAAGAGTCGGCGATCAGATTTTCCTTGAGCTGGGCAAAGGGCAGGTCGTTGGTCATGAACATGCTCCAGTTCTGGGCGATCTGCAGGACATCCACCTGACAGGCGACCTCTTCGGGCACCGCGTCCAGACGGATAGCATAGTCGGTCAGGTCATATCGGGGCGAATCACCCTCCAGAGGGATGGGGTTGCCCAGTTGGTCGGCAACCGAAAGTTCGGCGTTTTCCTGCAATATGGCGATGGTGTACTCACAAATGCCGGGAAGACCGTCCACGAGGTCGATAAGGGGGGCGTATTCGGGGTTTTCCCGGGTGGAAATGCGGTGTTCGGGTACGGAGTGTCCGTTTACCCGAACGGCGTGGCGGCTGTCGGTGGTGATGCAGGCGTAGGTCAGAGGAAGCTCACTGCCGCCCTCGTAATTCACGCTGTTGCCGTAATCGTCGCAGATGCAAACGGCTGGCTTGATCAGAGTTGCAATGTCATAGAGGATTAAACCGTCACCGACGGAAGTTCCCTCGGCCGGTTGACCGTTGATTTCCACCGCCAAAGCGGAAGGAAGGGTCAGAGAATAGTCGAAAAACTCCACCAGGACCCGGCCGTTTTTCAAGGTATAGTCGGCCTGGATTCCGTTGCGGTCGGCAATGACAAACTCAGGAGAAAGATACAGCCCGGACAGGGTGTATTCGGTCTGGCGTTCTCCCTTGGGAACACCGTGTTCAGCGTTCAAAGATGTACCATTGACTGTTACGGAAAAGGAGTTGGGAAGGGTCAGAGAATAGTTGTGGGGTTCCAGAATGGGAGTGACTGATTCCACGGCCCACTCCCGCATGCTCAGCACGGCCAGCTTGGTCACGGCGGGGCCGGCGGCCTTCAACTTGATTTCCGCAAGGGGGAATCCCTCCCGAGCCACGGTGTAGAGCAGTTCATCTTCGGAACTTCCGGTTTGCGCGAAGGTCAGGGAATCCGCCTCAAACAGGGCCAGATATTCGGCCTTAACGTCACAGTTTTGCTCAAAGGGGCCGGCGGTAACGGCGGGCAGATTGTACTTGGTCCAAAATCCTTCGCTCTCGGCATCGGAGACCAGCTGGGAGACGGCGGTTTGTACATGATGTTCGGGCTGGGAGGCCTCGTAGTCAAACAGAAGGGCGCGCACATACAGCACCGCGGCAGTAACCAGTGCGGCGAGGACGAGAATATAGATCAGATAGATCAGTCGGAAGGAGATCCTGCGTTGTTTCATTGCACGCAATTCCTTTCTGCGGGGGATGTGGTGTCGTTGAAAACCCAGATGTGCTGAATACGGAAACTGAAGAAGAACAGTACCGTGTCCACCACAATTTTGATCAAAGTGGACAGGAAGGCGGAAGAGACGGAAAGCAGATGTTCAAACAGGAACACTGCGGCGGCCGACACAAGGATCTGCGCCACGGCAAGGATGTAGTAGCGCAGCAGGGTCTGCCTGTTGGTTTTGCCGTCAAAGACCACTTTGGCGTTGACCAGATAGTTAATCAGCGAGGAGATGACGCGGGCAAAAAAGGCGGCCAAAAAGGTGGTGGGAAGAAATCCAAACAGAAGGGCGGCTGATCCCAACAGTTTTTTGAACAGGAAAAAGGCGCCTTCGTCGACAATTGCAGCACCCACCGAACTGAACAGATATTTTATAATCAGGGAGTAAATGCGAATGCTGTCCCGCACCACACGGAAGTGGGAGGACTGGTTGTCCTCAAGGTAAACGGTGGTGATTTCGACTTCGTCAAAGGGGAGTTTGTGCTTCTTGATGACAAAGAACATTTCGGTTTCAAATTCATAGCGATCGCCCTTGGCCCCCATGATTTCGGGAAGAAAGCTGCGGGGGAAGGCGCGCAGACCGGTCTGAGTGTCGCGGAGTTTCATGCCGAAAAACAGGCGGAATACGCCGATGGTGATCTTGTTTCCGGCCTTGCTGCGAGGGGGCACCAGAGGGTCAGAAAAATTCCGGACACCGAACACGATATTTCCACTCTCGCTCATGGCGGAAGCCACGGCGGCAATGTCTTTTGCGAGATGTTGTCCGTCAGCATCGGCGGTGACCACACCGACCTGTGACCGGCGATTGTCCAGAAAGAAGGTCATGGCAGTTTTCAAAGCAGCACCTTTGCCCCGGTTGACCGGATGGCGCAGCAGGGTACACTGCGGCAGGGTGGACACCTGAGCGAAGATCGAAGAAAATGCTTCGCCGCTGCCGTCATCCACCACCAGAATGTCGGAAAAGCCGGCTTCAACCAGATCGGAGAGGGTTTTTATTAACTTCTGATCGGGTTTGTAAGCAGGAATGATGACCGAAACCGGATTCATGTTAAATACCCTCCTTTCAATCAAAATCAGTTTTTTCTGCGTCGGCGCAGAAGAGCAAGGAGCAACACAATGATGCACGGAACTGCAACAATGGCGAGGGAAATGGTTGCCCGGCGGTTGTGGGCCCGGCGCAGGGCTTCCACCTGAGCAGCCTGTGCCTCGGCCTCGGCTTTGGCCCGGGCTTCTGCCTCGGCCTGTACCTTGGCAGCTGCTTCGGCCTGCGCCTGTTTGGCTGCTTCGGCTTCGGCTTTGGCGCGCGCTTCGGCTTCGGCCTGCAGTCGGGCGGCCTCCTCGGCGGCCTTGGCCTCGGCTTCGGCTCTTGCGGCACGCTGGGCGTAAGTCTCTACATTTTCAAAGAAATCGCCGCCCACCGCATCGGGGCCGACTTTGGTGTCGTACAGACCGTAGCGGCAGGGGGAATAGCCCCGCACCTGAGTGGCCTTGGTAATGGGAGCATCGGCGGTGCCGTAAATCCACCGGTAAAACCAGGTCCAGTGCTGGCTCTTATGGCAGGCGAAACCCTCCTGCGTGACCTCGAAGGGAGTTTTGCCCCCTAGGCTGTCCAGGGGGGTGTCCCAGTCCATGGTGATTTGGTTTTCGGGATAGAGATGAAGATAAGTCTTTTCCACCGTCCAGGGGCCGAATGCGGCAGTGCTGTCGGGATATTGGGTCGGGTCGGCAGACAGAGTGATAGCATCGGTCAAAGCGGCGGCGGCATACACGTGGGTGCCATGGCCGTACTCGCCGTTCAGGTCGTGAGAGACAACCACCAGCGGCTTGAATCGGCGGATGCACAGGGTGATGTAACTCACAAAATCCTCGTATGTAACACCTGCGTTTTCGTAGACCTTTTGGGCTGCCGAAAAGGCGGCGGCGCGGTCCTTGGATTCAGAATACAGGTCGGGGAAATCCGACATGACCGGGTAGTTTCGAATACCCACCGCCCAAAGGCCGTCCAGCTGCTCATGGGGACGCTGGTGGTCGGGGGCGCCCCATGCCTCAAAGTGCTGCACCACATAGGCCACCTGTACGTTGAGCTGCCGCTCCACGGCATAATAGGGTAGCACACCGGCGAAAAACAGCTGTTCATCGTCAGAGTGGGAAGAGAGCAGCAGCAAATCAGCCTGTTCGCAGGGCGGATTCCATGTCTGTACCCAGTGGGGCAGATCGCCGGCAGAAAAGGCGTAAATATCCGCGATGACGGTGCCGGCCGGGAAGGTCAGAATCAGCGTGTCCGGCAGGGCATCAAACAGGGCAAAAACATCCACAAATTCATGGAGAAAGGCGTTCTGCCCGCAAGGGAGCGTTCGGTTGGTTGTGGGGTTGGTCAGTGTCCACGGCTGAGGGATGCGGTCAAATTCAATGTAAAGGGCGGCAATGCCATCGGGCCGGGAGAGGGTAATCGAAGAGCCCTCGGAAATGTGAGTGTAGGAACTTCTGCTCCCGTCAAACAGGCGTTGGGGATTGGAGATTTCCACAGTTTCGGTGACCGTGTCGGTGTAGGATGCTTCGGCAGCCAGAGAGGGTACCGCAAGCAGGCACAGGAGGAAAAATGCAGTTGTAATCATTCGCAAAACGGTTCGCATTATTGACCCTCCTTGCAAGGGAAAAATCCCCGAATTTTGGTCGTTTTGGGATACCTTAAGTTATGACATAAAACGATGAAAAAAACAACACGAAAAAGATTACAATTTTCTGATAATCGGTAACAAAAGACCCTTGCCGGGTTCGAAAAGAAGAATCCGGCAAGGGGTTTCATTTGGCGGTTTAATCGGGGATGTATTCCCGCACGCGGAGAACGGCACCCAACCCTTCGCACATGGCACGGCAGGCCTCGATTTCCTCGGGGGTTTTATCCTTGTTGACAATGGTCATTTTGACCTGGGGGACCACCTTTGCGGCCTTGCGGGTAAAGTCTAGCATGGCGTCCCATGCGGCAGCGCCGGTCTGAGGGCGGGTAACCTTCACATACTCTTCGCAGGTGGAGCCATTCAGAGAGATGGACAGCACGTCAATGCGGCCGGCCAGATCGGGAGTGACATCCCGTCCGTGGATCAGATTGGCATGGCCGTTGGTGTTGATTCGGATGGGGGGCAGCGTGGGGACCGCCTTTTTCATCTCATCCACCAGCCAGAGAATGTCATCGATACGGTAGGAGGGCTCACCGAAACCGCAGAACACAATTTCGGGATAGCTTGCCAGATCTCGCTTGAGCAGGTCGTCCAGTGCTTCCTGCCGGGTGGGTTCGTGCTCCAGCCACAGGTCGTCGGCGTAAATACTGCCCTTGTGGCCGTTGTGGCGCAGACAGAACACGCAGGCGCAGTTGCAGCGGTTGGTCAGGTTGACGTACAGAGAACCTTCGTATTCATAGGAGATGGTCTGCATGGATTCATCCTCCGATGCGGAAAAATTTCTTGCCGTTTTCGCAGGTGATGCGCAGTACTTCCTCGGCGGTGATATTGCCTTTGCACTCAGCCACCCTGGCGGCGGAATACGGAATCAGCGAGGAGTCGCACCGCTTGCCGCGGAAGGGCTCGGGAGCCATGTAGGGTGCGTCGGTTTCCAGCATGAGATGCTCCATCGGCAGCCACTTCAGAATTTCGGGTGCCCGGCGGGCGTTGTGGAAGGTAATGTTGCCGGTGAAGGAGATCATCCAACCCAGATCCACCAGAACCTTGGCGTCCTCCAGACTGCCGGCATAGCAGTGGAACACACCCCGGGCATTGGGGTGGGCGCGCACAATGTCCAGGGTGTCCTTGTGGGCATCCCGGTCATGAACGATGGCGGGCAGATTCAACTCTTCGCTCAAGGAGAGCAGCGCATCAAACATTTCCCGGGAAAAGGCACGTTCGTCCTTCTCCTTTACCCAGTAATAGTCCAGTCCGATCTCGCCCACGGCCACCACCTTGGGAGCGGAGCAGAGGGCACGGATCTTGTCCACATCGGACAGGGTTATGCCCTGCAGGTTTTCGGGATGAAAACCTGCAGCGGCGTAAATGTAATCGTATTTTGCGGCCAGATCAATACAGGCCTGCGACGATTCCACGTCGCAGCCGGGGCAGACGATCAGTTCCACGCCCTTGGAGGGCAAAGAGGAAAGCAGTTGGTCCCGGTCGACATCAAAGGCATCGTCGTAATAGTGGGCGTGTGTGTCGAAAATTCCCATTTGAGTTACCTCTTGGTTGAATGGATCTGCAACCGCTGTTTCAAATTCAGTCGATCCCCGGCAAAGGCGAGGACAACAAAAAGGATGCCGCTGGACACGGATTGCAGCAATGTGCCCAGAAACTGCGGAATAAATGCGGTGGGGGTACCGGACAGAATAATGTTGGTGACGCCATACAGCGTAGGGGAAAGGATGCCGGAGACAAAGATGGCGACGATGTTCCGGGAACAGAGCAGCTTACTGTGCCGGGCGGTAAATGGAAGGCAGATCAGCGCCTTGACGATCACGGTGGGGATAACCCACATGGGGGCGGTCAACAGGTCGGCCAGGCCGGCTCCCACGGCACCGGCTGCCATGGCCCAGGGGCCTGGCAGCAGACAGGCGCAAAAGTAGATCAGCGTATCGCCCAGATGGACATATCCCCCAGTAGGCAGAGGGATATGCAGGATATAAGCGGTGGTTACGGCAATTGCCGCAGCAAAGATGGCAGCAAAGACCAACTGATGAAGTTTCTGCCGTTGCGACATAATCAGCTCAGCTTGGCGCCAGCGGGGATGGCGTTGTCCACCATCAGCAGGTTCAGGCATTCCTCGCCATTTTCCTTGTGAACGGCGGAGAGCAGCATGCCGCAGGAGTCCAGACCCATCATCTTGCGGGGAGGCAGGTT
>RHMF01000031.1_pt1 | contig 46490 bp, 59 predicted proteins | sample 5365151 | NCBI WGS metagenome assembly RHMF01 (sample SAMN10266501, study PRJNA497801) | feces metagenome | isolation source: feces | host: Bos taurus | place: China: Prairie of Fairy Mountain | collected 2017-08-14 | reverse complement strand
CTCAAATTTTCCTCCGGAGGGCCCTTTGATATTTGGTTTTTGAGGGCCTGGAGGGCTATTAAGTGAGGCTTACAAGTTACTGATCCCCCATGGCACGATGCTCCTTTCTAGATGGCTTAATTGTATCTCTTTCTTATCGTATCATTGTGTGTTTCTATCCTATCTATTTTTACAAACCCTCTGAAAGTGGCTTGTAAGTCTCACTTAGTAGCGTAAAAGGATATTGGAACAATCGGAAAGGGGAATGAAAGATGGCAAAAGGAAGGGTAATGGTGCAGGAAACTAAGCGTAAGAGAGCACCAGCGCTAACTCCGGAAGCAAGAGAGAACGAGTTAATCAGTCTTGCTGTCGATTTAGCTGAAAGACAATTGGCAGAAGGCACCGCTTCTTCAGCAGTCATCTGTCATTATTTGAAATTAGGCTCCACCAAGGAGCGTTTAGAGAAAGAAAAATTACAAAAAGAGAATGAATTGCTTCGTGCGAAGACTGAATCATTGCAGTCAGCAAAGAAAGTCGAAGAATTGTACGCAAATGCTCTTGATGCAATGCGTTTATACAGTGGATCAATGGGAGTAGTTAACGATGATCAGGACTTTTAGCGAACTTTCAAGGTACAAAACCCTTCAAGAGCGGTTTAATTACCTGAAACTAAATAGTTCTATCGGTTATGCCACTTTTGGGTTCGATCGATATTTGAATCAGGGCTTTTACAACTCTGCAGAGTGGAAGAAGATTCGCAGATTAGTGATTGCTCGAGATCTTGGGTGCGAGATGGGGCTAGATGGCTACGATATTTCAGGTAAGATTGTAGTTCACCATATGAATCCGGTTCTACCTCAAGACATAGTTGACTATACTGAGTACTTAACAGATCTTGAGTATTTGGTATGTGTATCTGAGCAGATGCACAATGCAATTCATTACAGTGATGATGAGATATTAAAAGCGTATAGAGTAGTAGATAGGTTTAGTGGGGATACTTGCCCGTGGAAAGTACACAAATAGGAGGAGTTTATGGACGAGAACATTCTAGAATCAATTAAGGAGCTGCTTCCGATCTCAAGTGATGTCGATGCATTTGACAACACGATCATGATGCACATTAACACAGTATTTTTTACTTTACATCAGCTTGGTGTTGGTCCTAAGTCGCCGTATAGCATCTCAACAGGTGAAGAAACATGGGAAGACTTCCTTGGCAACGATCTAGCAGACCTAGAAGCAGTTAAGACCTATGTGTACATGAAAGTCAAAATAGTTTTCGACCCTCCGACAAACTCTTCGCTTCTTCAGGCACTCAAGGAATTGATTGCAGAGTATGAGTGGAGACTTAATGTGGCAGTAGATCCTAAATTAGTAGAAGAAGACTAAATCAAAATGAGTTTGTCTAACACAGCAACTCCAATCTACTACGGCGAATTTCGCAGACAGGTCTTATGTGGACAGATGCCAGTTAATGAGAAGCTATCTTTAGAGATGAATCGAATTGACTCACTGATCCGAAACCCTAATATTTACTATGACGACGAAGCTATTAACGGTTTCGTCGCTTTTTGTGAGAATGAGCTCACTTTAACTGATGGCTCAGATCTCCATCTTCTGGATTCGTTTAAGTTATGGTCAGAGCAACTCTTAGGTTGGTTCTATTTTGTGGAGCGTAGTGTCTTCGTGCCTAGTAAAGATGGTACTGGTGGGCACTATGTTAAGAAGAGGATCAAGAAGAGACTTGTGAACAAGCAGTATCTGATCGTCGCTCGAGGTGCAGCCAAGTCTATGTACTTAGCATGCCTTCAGGCTTATGGTTTGGTCGTTGATACGTCAACCACCCACCAAGTCACGACTGCTCCAACTATGAAACAATCAGAAGAGGTATTATCTCCAATACGAACAGCTATTACCAGAGCTCGTGGACCTCTGTTTAAGTTCCTAACTGAGGGTTCTCTGCAGAACACAACTGGTTCTAGAGCAAAGAGGCAAAAGCTGGCAAGCACTAAGAATGGTATAGAGAACTTTCTTACCAACTCATTGCTTGAGATCCGTACCATGGCCATTCCAAAACTACAGGGCTTGAGATGTAAGTACTCTACTGTTGATGAATGGTTGTCTGGAGATATTCGAGAGGATGTTATCGGTGCCCTAGAGCAGGGAGCCTCTAAAGGATTCATCGACGATTATATTATTGTGGCTGCTAGCTCAGAAGGAACTATCCGTAATGGAGCTGGAGACACTATTAAGTTAGAGTTAGATGATATTCTTAAGGGGGAGTATGAGAATCCGCATGTATCTATATTTTGGTATAGGCTAGACAACCTTGATGAGGTTGCTAATCCTGACATGTGGATCAAAGCTAATCCTAATATTGGCTTAACAGTTAGCTATGAGGTGTATCAGCAGGATGTTGAGAGAGCGGAGAAAGCCCCAGCAGCCCGTAACGATATTTTAGCTAAGCGTTTTGGCATTCCAATGGAGGGTTATACATATTTCTTTACATATGAGGAAACACTTCCACACGGTCGTCGTGATTTTTGGAAGATGCCTTGTTCTATGGGTGCAGATATGTCTCAGGGAGATGACTTCTGCGCCTTTACTTTTATGTTCCCTCTAAGAAACGGGTCATATGGTATCAAGACAAGAAACTATATTTCTTCGCTTACTTTAGACAAACTTCAAGGCGCATTACGGTTCAAGTATGAGGACTTTATTAAAGAAGGAAGTCTTATTGTACTTGAGGGAACCGTACTTGACATGATGGAAGTATATGAGGATCTAGATAATCATATAGCCGAATGTGAATATGATGTTAGATGCCTCGGGTTCGACCCGTACAATGCACGAGAATTTATTCAGAGATGGGAACTCGAGAATGGACCTTATGGTATTGAAAAGGTTATTCAGGGAGCTAAGACTGAGTCTGTTCCATTAGGTGAACTTAAGAAATTAGCAGAACAGAGGATGCTCATCTTTGATGAGTCTCTTATGAGTTTTGCTATGGGTAATTGCATTGCTCTTGAGGACACTAATGGTAATAGAAAACTATACAAGAAAAGATACGAGCAAAAGATAGATCCTGTCGCAGCAATGATGGACGCTTATGTTGCGTACAAAGTTAACAAGGACGCATTTGAATAGGAGGTGTTTAGATGGCTAGAGCAGAACGAGAAGGTCATAAGTATATTCGTAGAGAACTTAAGCCTAATGGTACTTATCGGTACATCTATGAGGAACCTAAAGTAGAAATTGGAACAACTACAGTCAATGGTGCTACTCCAACCACTAGGAAAACTGGAGATTGGGTTGCTTCTTATTGGAGAACTATGAATGCCGTTTCAACTAATACTTTAGTTACTGAAGCAAATGTGTCTAAAGGTAAGAAGAGAGCTGCTAAGAAAGTTCGAACGGTTAAGCAGCTTGGTGAGCGACAGAGAACAAAAGAAGATTATGACAAAATGATTAATGACGTAAAAGCTGAAGTTAGTACTAAGACTCAGCAGAATGAAGAGTACTATAAGAGTCTTTTAAATGATGAAGTAGAAGCCTATAAGGCAAAGCAGATTAAGAAACTAGAATCTCAGTATGGAGCAGAGGTTCCTAAAGAGGTTTTAGACAAAGTAGAACAAGATCTTAAGTCTTTTAGCGATCAACTATGGAAAGATACTTATGAACCAATGGTTAAGAAGGTTAATGAAAGCATAAAAGCCAACGGGTCTAGTGTTTCTGCTCAGCTTTTACGTATTAGAAACCAATTGGATTAACCAATAGAAAGGAAAATTCAAAATGGATAATAATGAACTATACCATCACGGTATAAAAGGCATGAAATGGGGTGTCCGCCGCTTCCAGAATCCTGATGGTACTTTAACAGAAGCTGGCAAACGAAGGCAGGCTAAGCAAGAAGCAAGAGATGCAAAAGCAAAAGCTAAAGCGGCTCGAAAGAATAAAAGAAAATACGATCTTAGTAAGCTGTCAGATGAAGAGTTAGCTAAACGTACAGCCAGAGTTAATGCAGAAAAGAATTATATTAATGCTCAGATGGAGCTTAACAAGGTTAATCCTAAGCATAAGTCATTAGGTAAACGGTTTATTGAGTCTGTTTGGGGCAAGATGATACAGCCAGCGTTAGAAGATACTGGCAAGAGATGGGTTGCCAAGCAACTTAGAGACTTAGCTAATGTTCGAACTGAAGACGACGTTAAATACGATAAGAATCGTGCTTCAGATCAGAATAACGGAGGTAAGAAAGATGGAAAATAATGAACTATATCATCATGGTGTCAAAGGCATGAAATGGGGTGTCCGTCGTTACCAGAACGAAGATGGCTCACTAACTGACGCCGGTAGAAGACGTTTGCAGAAGAATTCATCCTACGGGAAAGTAGCAAGAAAAGCGGTCGGGGATGTTGCAAAGGCTGGAGTAGGTGGAGTAGCAACTCCAGCTGCTTATGCTGCTTTTTTAGCAGCTAATGGTAATGCCGCTGGAGCAGCTTTTGTCAGTGGTGCATCGAATGCTATTAAAGCTGGAACATTAGCGGCTAAAGCCGGGATGAGTCTTTCTAGCGTTGGCAAAGTGTCGGTAGCCGCTCTTAAAGGAACGATGCTCGCCGCGGGATCCAGTGCTTTATTACCAGTTTTAGCTGGTGTTGGCGCTGTTTCTGCTGGTATTCTGTTAACTAAAGGCGCTGTTAATTTGGCTAAGAATATCAAGACTACAAAACAGAATCGTCAGATACTAGACGATGACGCCAATGGTGGAATAAAGACAAAAGAGTATTATAACCGATATGGAAAATAATTACTTATGCCACTTCGGTGTTAAAGGCATGAAATGGGGTGTCCGCCGCTTCCAGAATGAAGATGGAACCCTTACTGAAGCCGGAAAAAAAAGATATCGTTATAATAGTGATGATGGAAGCATTAAAACATTAAATTATCCTAAAGGCCGGATATCAAGGAATCTATTCGGAAAAATAGTTAGAAAAGAAAACGATTCTCGTTGGGTAGCAGCAGATAAAACCTTTGTCAAAGACGTCACAGATGAGCTGTCCAAATATGTAAAAAATAAAGATGGTCAGAGAACATATTTAGAGACCATAGCACAAAATCAACCTTGGAAGATGGCCGAAATAAGAAGCCGTTTTGTTAGACCCGGTCAGTTTGATGATAGTGAAAAGTTGGAAGAAAAACGAGCATTATCTAAATTATCGGATGAATCAGTAAAAAGGTACAACGATTGTTGCAAAGCAAATGTAAAACTTTCAAAGTGTTATCATGAATTATATAAGGAATATATGGATAAAAATTCCGATGACAGATTCGGTATTAATTCTTATAAATGGATTGCTAAGGATCCTAAGTACCAAGATCTTTTAAAAAAAAGTCTTGTTGCTGAGGTTAAACTAATCAATTCGCAAATGCAAAACTTTGGCATGTATTCAGACGTTTATTCAGCATGTTTGATATTAGGAATTTATTATAAGAAACATTATGATAATTCCAGAAAATAAAAAATAATTTTAGGGAGGGTACATCATATGGCCTTAAAAGATAGGTTCCAGAAGGCTTGGAACGCTTTTTTTAACAAAGACCCCACTCAAGAATTTGAGTATAAAGCCGATTTAGGCCTTCAGACTTATATTCGGCCAGATAGACCTCGGTTTACTAGGGGTAATGAACGAACAATTGTCACTGCGGTGTACAACCGTATAGCCATGGACGTGTCAAACTTAGATATTAAGCATGTGCGCATAGATGACAACGGAAAGTATGTAGAAGATATCGATTCAGGTTTGAACGATATTTTTAATTTGGAGGCAAACATTGACCAGACTGGTCGCGCGTTCCTTCAAGATATTGTTATGTCGATGCTCGACGAAGGATGTGTCGCCTTAGTGCCCATAGATACAGTTGGCGATCCATATTTGACGACATCTTATGACATAAAGACTATGAGAACTGGAAAAATTGTAGGCTGGTTCCCAGATCATGTAAAAGTTAATGTCTACAACGACAGAACAGGATTAAAGGAAGACATTATTCTACCAAAGAAAATGGTTGGTATTATCGAGAATCCTTTATATGCAATTATTAATGAACCAAACTCCACTATGCAGAGATTGATTCGTAAATTGTCATTCTTGGATGCTGTGGATGAACAAAGCAGTTCTGGAAAACTTGACTTGATTATTCAGTTACCATATGTCGTAAAAACAAAACAACGTGAACTTCAGGCAGCAACAAGGCGAGCAGACATCGAGAAACAGTTAAAGGACTCTAAGTATGGAATTGCTTACATCGATGGAACGGAAAAGATTACACAGTTGAATCGTGCTGTTGAGAACAATTTATTATCTCAGATCCAGTACTTAACGAGTATGCTATACAGCCAGTTGGGATTAAGTGAAGAGATATTAAATGGCACAGCAGACGAAAAGACCATGACTAATTACTATAGCCGTACGATCGAGCCTATTGCAGCAACTATTCCGAATGAGTGTAAACGTAAGTTCTTAACCAAGACTGCAAGATCTCAGAAACAGACAGTAATGTTGTTTAGAGATCCATTTAGACTTGTTCCGGTTACTGAGGTTGCTCAGATTGCTGACTCATTTACTCGTAATGAGATCTTATCACCTAATGAAGTCCGACAGATTATTGGTCGTAAACCGAACCAAGATCCTAAGTCTGACGAATTACGTAATAGGAATCTTAATCAGTCAGATGCTGAAGTTGCACAAGAGGGAGCTGAACCGAATTCGAATGAAGATTTGGAATTTGCAAATACTCCAATTAGTCAGCTCGAAAAGTTTAATTTAATGTAGGGAGGAAAATTCAAAATGGAAAAATACGATTTTAGTGGCTGGGCTACTAAAAACAATATCCGCTGTAGCGATGGCAGAACAATCATCAAAGACGCATTCGCTCATAACAACGGTAAGAGAGTTCCTCTGGTATGGAATCATCAGCATAATGATCCACTGAATTGCTTAGGGCACGCAATTCTTGAGAATCGTGATGAGGGTGTATACGCATATGGATTTTTCAACGATTCAGTTCCTGGTATCCAAGCCAAAACTTTGGTTGAACACGGTGATGTTACGTCACTGTCCATATACGCAAATCAATTAAAGCAGGAAGGACACAATGTTCTGCATGGAGAGATTCTTGAATTGAGTCTTGTCTTAGCTGGTGCTAATGCCGGTGCAAAGATCGAAAACGTAATTGTACATGGTGTTGATGGCTATGATGTTGAACTTGATGATGAAGCTCAGATCTGTATGTATGAACCAATTGTTCTGAGTCATGCTGAAAAAGAGGAAGAGAAGCCAAAGGAGGAAGAGAAAGTGGCAGAAAAAGAAAAGACTGTTCAGGATGTATTTGATGAATTAACAGAAGAACAGAAAAATGTAGTTTACGCTCTTATTGGAGCAGCCTTAGAAGGCAAAGACAATGAAGAAGGAGAAGAAGAAGTGAAGCACAACGTATTTGACAATGAAACAAATTCTCAGGAAGTTTTAAGCCATTCTGAGATGACTGCTATTATTGCTGACGGCAAGCGTTATGGCACCCTGAAAGAAAGTGTCATCCAGCACGGTATCGAAAACATTGAATACCTGTTCCCGGAAGCAAAGAATGTTAACAATGTTCCGGATTTCATCCAGAGAGACCAGGGATGGGTAGCCAAGGTTATGAGTGGCGTTCATCATACTCCGTTCTCAAGAATTAAGTCCATGCATGCTGATATTACTGGTGATGAGGCCAGAGCCTTAGGTTACATCAAGGGTAACCTGAAGAAGGAAGAAGTATTTGGTCTGTTAAAGAGAAGCACCACTCCTCAGACTGTTTACAAAAAGCAGAAGCTCGATCGTGATGATGTCATTGATATTACTGATTTCGATGTAGTCGCTTGGCTGAAGAGCGAAATGAGAATGATGCTGAATGAGGAATTAGCTCGTGCATTCCTGTTTGGCGACGGCAGAAGTGCTGGAACTGATGACAAGATCAACGAAGGCAATATTCGTCCGATTATCAAGGATACTCAGGCCAATCTGTATGCTTACTATGCTAATGTAACTGCTGGTGCCGATGCTGATGCAACTGCTAAGAACCTGATTAAGGCTGCTATTAAGGCCCGTGTTGATTACAGAGGCTCAGGTAATCCGACAATGTTCATCGGTGCTGATATGCTGTCAGACATGCTGCTGTTAGAAGACGGCTTCGGTCATGCTCTGTATCCGACAGAAGCTGCTCTGGCTACCAAGCTGAGAGTTAAGGAAATTGTTGAAGTTCCGGATGAAATCATCCCTTCAGATTTCTATGGTGTTATCGTTAACCTGAATGACTACTATGTAGGTGCTGATAAGGGTGGAGCTGTTGCTATGTTCGATGACTTCGATATCGACTACAACCAGCAGAAGTACTTAATTGAAACTCGTTGCTCAGGTGCATTAGTAAAGCCGAAGAGCGCCATCGTATTAAAGAAGGCTGCTTCTTCTGTTACCCCTAACGACAACGATGTTCTGCCGGAAGGCTATGGTGAATAATTAACTGGAGGTTTGATTCATGAATAAAATTTACGAACAGGCTAAAGATTTACACGTAAGAAGCTTAGTAGTTTATGGCAAGGCTTCTGACCATACTTTATGGGCCGATGCCGATTTCGAGGCCGTTTTAGTTGCAGCCGACGTATTAGATGCTTTCAACAAGGGCATGCTCGTTATTAATGATGACGATGCAATGAAGAGACCTGTAGCTGTTAATGCTGATGGCGAATATGTAACAGTTGAAGTTGTATCTGAGGCTGTTGCTTTAGTTGAATGGTCATTAGGCGAAGCTGACTAATTAATACTTTATGGCTAAGTACTACGGAGAAATTGGTTTCTCTATTACATCAGAAACTGTACCCGGAGTATGGACCGAGGAAATTACAACTCGGAATTATCCCGGGGATGTAATAAGAAAGAGTTATAGATGGCAGAATTCTGGCAATCTTAACGATGATATTAACATTTCGAATCAGATTAGTATAATCATGGACCAGTTTGCTGTTGATAACATTGGCAACATGCGTTATGCGACCTTTCTAAATTCAAAATGGAAAATTACGGACGTGGAAGTAGAGTATCCAAGACTCATACTAACCCTTGGAGGTGTATACAATGGAGAATAGACTGTTGTTGCATGAGGAGTTGGTAGATATTTTAGGCTCTAGGAATGTCTACTTCCAACCTCCGGAGTCATTAAAGCTTGAGTATCCTGCCATTATATATTCAAGAAGCGATATTGATAATAGATTTGCAGACAATAATGTCTATCTGCAAGATCATAGATACCAAATCATAGTAGTAGATAAAGATCCTGATAGTACGATCGTAGATGCAATGTCTAAGTTTCCTACAGCTAGATTTGACAGACATTACACGGCAGATAATCTTAATCATGACGTGTTTACGGTATTTTACAAATAAGGAGGAATAAAAAATGCCAAAGCTTGTTTGGGATGAACCCGGAAAACATTTCTTTGAAACAGGTGTAGACCAGGGTGTTCTTTTTGTACAGAACGATGACGGAACATATCAGAATGGTGTTGTTTGGAATGGTTTAACTAGTGTTTCATTAAATCCTACAGGTGCTGAAGCTACTGACTTATGGGCTGATAACATTAAGTATTTAAGCCTGATGTCTGCTGAGGAATTAGAAGCAACCGTAGAAGCATATACATATCCTGATGAATGGGCAGCTTGTGATGGTTCAGCATCATTAGCTACTGGATTAACTATTGGCCAGCAGCCTCGTAAGGGATTCGCTCTTTGCTACAGAACCAAGATCGGTAACGATGTAGTTGGTTCAGAGTATGGTTATAAGATCCATATTATTTACAACGCAAAGGCTTCACCGTCAGAGAGAGCTTATGAGACCATTAATGACACACCAGATGCCATTACTTTCTCATGGGATCTCACAACAACTCCAATTGCAGTAACTGGTTATAAGCCCACAGCTCATGTTGAAATTGACTCAACCAAATTCAACACTACACAGTTAGAAGCTAAGTTAACTCAGATCCTGAATTCTCTGTATGGAACAGATGGAGAAGGTCAGGCTACTGGTACTGAATCAACATTATTAACACCAGATCAGATTAAGGGTATTATTACTGCTCAGTAATCTGATATTTTAATCGAGAGGCTCGTAGTCGCATGTTTTAACGGGCCTCTTTTTTATTTGAAAGGAGCATAAGCATGTTAAAGAAAACTATTAAATTTGTAGACTACTTCGGTGATGAGAGAGAAGAAGATTTTTACTTTAATCTCTCTAAGGCCGAGTTAATGAGACTTCAGTTGGGTACTGTTGGCGGACTAACAGAGAGAATTAAAGGTATTCTCGCCGCTAAGAATGTGCCAGCCATGATGGATATGTTTGAAGACATTATTCTTAAGTCTTATGGCGAAAAGAGTGATGACGGAAGACGCTTTATTAAAAGCGAAGAATTGGCGAAAGCCTTCTCTGAAACTCCAGCTTATGAACAGTTATTCATGGAGATTTTAACAGAAGAAGGAGCCGCTGCAGAATTCATTAAGGGTATCATCCCTTCAGAATTAGCCAAAGAATTAGAAGCACAGGAAAAATCTAATTAATAGAGGTCTAGAATGCTCAAGATCGTTATACCAAAGCAAGAATTGTGGGATGAAACTAATGATCAGTTTATTACCATTAATGAAACTAGTTTAGCTCTTGAGCATTCTTTAGTTTCAATTTCAAAATGGGAAGCAAAGTATCATAAACCTTACTTTTCTAGAAAACCGAATGAGCAAAAAACAAAGCAAGAGATCCTGGATTATATTCGTTGTATGACATTAACCCAGAACGTTGATGACTCAGTATACAATTATCTAACACAAGACAATATTCAGGAGATAACTAAGTATATAGAAGACCCTATGACAGCTACTACATTCAGTAATGTAGATGAGAAGAAAAGCGGATCTAAGCAAATTACTTCTGAACTGATCTATTATTGGATGATTAGTGCTGGAGTTCCTGTTGAATTTCAGAAATGGCATCTTAATCGGTTATTAACATTATTAAAGATCTGTGATGTATACAATAGTAAAGGATCTGGAAAGAAGATGTCTAAGAATGAATTAATGGCTAGAAATGCAGCGTTAAATGCCGCTAGAAGGAAGAAATTCAATACCACCGGTTAAGGAGGTTTAGATGATTTCATTTTCTGAAAAAGGAGATTTCAAGAAACTTAATGGGTTCCTTGAGAAATCCAAAGAATTAATTCATGTAGGAAAATTAGATAAGTACGGTCGAATGGGAGTAGAAGCACTTTATGCTGCTACACCTAAAGATACCGGAGAAACCGCCTCATCTTGGAGTTATCGGATAACAAGACAAGACGGTGCAGTTAGTTTAGAGTTCTATAACTCTAGCAATAATAAGAGTATTCCGATAGTAATATTGCTACAGTATGGGCATGCTACTAGAAGCGGTAGCTTTGTTCAAGGTATAGACTTTATTAATCCGGCACTTAGACCGATTTTTAAACAACTAGCCGATGATGCTTGGAAAGAGGTGACTAAAGTATGAGCACAACTATTGATCAGAAGATAGTTGAGATGAAATTTGATAACCGAGATTTCGAACGTAATGCTAAAACTAGTATGTCAACTCTTGACAAACTAAAAGAGAAGTTAAACTTTAAGAGTGCGTCAAAAGGACTCGAAGAACTTCAAAATGCTTCAAATCGATTAAACTTTGACGAGACTTATAACGGAATCAATCGAGTAATTCCACAGTTTAATGCTTTTTATTCAATAGCAAATAGGATATTTGAGCGGCTTACCGACAAAGCTATCAATTTAGTTAAGTCAATGAGCATTGACCAGGTTACAGCCGGTATGGCTAAGTACGAACAAGAGGTTAGTTCTGTTCAAACTATTATGGCTGCTACCGGGAAAGATATTGAATTCGTATCAGAGCAAGTTGAACGATTAAGTTGGTTCTCAGATGAAACTTCTTATTCGTTCAGTGATATGATCGACAATGTTGGTAAATTCACTTCGTCTGGCGTTGAACTAGAGTCAGCTGTAACAGCCATGCAAGGTATTGCTAACTGGGCAGCTATTTCCGGTCAGAATACTAATGCTGCGGCAAGAGCGATGTACAATCTTTCGCAAGCATTAGGAGTCGGTTCTGTAAAGGCTATTGACTGGAAATCTATTGAAAACGCGAACATGGCGACCAAGGATTTCAAGGAGAATGCTTTAGAAGCAGCAGCTGCTGTTGGTACTTTAATAGAAAAAGCAGACGGAAAATACATTCTAGCTTCTCAAGAAAAAGCATTTAAAAAAGCTAGCAAGAACCAAAAAGAGAACTGGAAATATATAACAGCTTTAAATTTTAGAGATTCACTTAAGGATGACTGGTTTAATGCTGAGGTTTTAAAAAGAGTTCTTACAGAATATGGTGCATATGGTGAAGCAGTTAAATCTGTACAAGAAGCATTAAGCGAAACAGGAAAAGAATTAACTGCTTCTGGAACGATGCGCTATATTGAGAATATTTTTGGAGCTAATAACCAAGGCAAAACAGCAGAAAATATAGCAAAAATTGCTAAAGAATTAAACATAACAAATGAAGAAGCAACAGCATTAGTGTCAACCTATAATTCTGTAGGCAGAGCGGCATTCAAAGCAGCTCAGGAAGCTAAGACCTGGGGAGATGCTGTAAATGCTACCAAAGATGCTGTTAGTTCACAATTCATGCTCATGTTTAAGAATATATTTGGCGACTATCAAGATGCTAAAGTATTATTCACAGACATGGCAAATGAAATGTGGGAAGTCTTTGCTGGTCCGCTAGAAGCGTTTAACGAACAATTAGGTAACGCTTTATACCATAAGGGTTCGTGGAAAGAATTAATAGATCAGTTTAATGAACTTGGAATAAGTGCTGAAGATTATCAGAAAAAACTGTTAGAGCAAAATAAAGAATTTAAAGTAACGATAGGAGAAGAAGAATATTCTTTACAGCAATTAATAGAAAAATTTGGATCTTTAGAAAAAGTAACGGAACGTGGATATTTAACCACTGAGCAATTAACCGGTGCTTTTGAAGCCTTTGGCAAGCAGGCCGGTGAAGTAGAAGAAGGCACTAATACCATCGCCGAGAATATAGCGTTAATTGCAGAAAAAGGCGGGCGTATTAAACTGATTGAATCCTTTGGTAATCTATATAAGTATGTTAAAGGTATTGCTGGTATTATTTCTGATTCGTTCAAAAACTTTTTTGGTTCTATTCAGTCATCTAAGATTGTTGAAATAATAGATAAATTTCATGATTTCACAGAATCATTAGATCCATTAGAAGAAGGTAGCGAAAGCGTCAGAAAATTGTCTACTGGATTTGATGGGCTATTTAGTATATTTAGAGCGTTTTCTAAGTTAGTTGGAACGTTAATAACTCCGGTTAAGGAATTGGCAAAAATTGCATTACCAATTCTCAAAGAATTATTCCTGGATATTTTTGAAAAAGCAGGAAATATAATTAAAAAAGTATCTGACACATTAAGTGAGATATTTGACGATATTAGGCAGAACACGGTCGATTTCTTTAAGGATGTAACCGGTAGTGAAGCATACAAAAATGTAGAAAAATTTGTAGAAAAAATAAAGAAAGCATTAGGAGATCTTGCTAATACAATAGAACAGTATGTTGGAAATATTGATATTAAGAAAACAGCGCAGAATATTCTACACTTTGTTGGCGGAATTTTAGGTGTTGTAAATGCAGTATTAACTTCTCCGACAGTTACTACTTTTATTGGAAAAGTAGCAGACAGTATTAAGAAACTGTGGGATACAATTAAGCAGATCAAGCTCCCGACATTCAAAGAGGTTTGGGAAGGTATTCAGAATTTCTTTAAGAGTTTTGCTGGATTTTTTCCATCTTTTAACCTTAACTTTGCATCAATAAAAGAGTTTTTTAAGTTTTTAAAAGAAACATTAGTAGCAAAGTTTAATTGGGATAAGAATAGTTTCTTTAATAAAATTGTTGATTTATATAGCAACGAAAACAGCACGTTGCGTAAAGCGATAAATTGGTTATCAGGTATATTCACAAGCGTTAAAAATTTAATAAAGAATACTGCTAAAATATCTTTTGACGAGTTAGTATTAGCAGGTAAAAAACTTGGTGAATTGGCAGTTCTATTTGCTTCATTTAAAGCTTTATTTTCATTAAGCAAATTATTTGATGCTTTAGCAGATAAGGTAAGCGGAAAAGAAACACTAGGTCAAAAAATGGCATCTATCATTGATTTTTTAAAGGTCATGGCAGTTGTCGTTGCAGAAGCAGCAGCAATTATTTATGTCTTTAGTAAATTGACAAAGGAAGAGATCAGACAAGGCTTAGATGGTTTTGCGGGCATGCTAGTGATATTGATAGGTGCAGTAGCACTTATAAATAAAGCATCAAAAGATAATTCAGTTCTTAAGAACACAAGTTCTGCCTGGAACTTAGTAGCCTTTGCAATAGTCTTAAAAGCTATTGGTGATGTATTAATGGATATGCAGGATTACAAATTTAATCTTGGATCTATTTTTGGTATTTATGCAGTCATGGGCGGCCTTATTCTTGCAATGAAACAATTAGGCGGCCTTGAGAATATTGCCAGTGCAGCAGCTATATTATCTTTTGTTACAGCACTTAATTTGATGCTTAATGTAATAGAGAATTATGCTAAGTTTGACTGGAAGAACAACATGAGCGGTGTGTTTGCACTTGCCATAATGATGGGCGCACTAGTTGTTATTATACGTAAGTTAAATGATGTAAGTGGAGTAGCCAGTAAGATACAAATAGTCGGCTTAGTAATAGCTCTTAAGTTATTGGTAGGAATTGTCGCAGAGTTAGGAGCAATTAAAAGCTCTACCCTTAGGAAAGGATTAGCGGTATTAACTGGTATAGGTCTTGTTTTATCTGGTCTATATGCATTGCTTTCTTGGATAAATACTAAATTTGGCGGGAACGCTTTCAAGGGAATTGATGCTAAATTTGGTGCTTTTATGGGTGTTGTAACTCTATTAATAGCTTGCGCGGCTATTATTGTTATTTTAGGTAACATGCCTCAAGATGCACTAATACAAGGTGGTGCTGCAGTAACAATACTTATGGGTTTAGTAACGGGAATGATGCTTGCTATGAAGGGCCTTGCTAATACTACACTAGCAGGAATGGGTGCTATTATAGCTACATTGGCAGGCATGACTACAGTTCTAGTTGCTATTGGATATTTATTTGGATTTTTATTAAACGATAAATACAAGAAGTCAGATATAGCAGTTATTGCGGGTGTAATTGTAGGAATCGTTGGTGTTTTGTCGTTGCTGATGGGAGCAATGGCCAAGTATGTTCCGATGCTGGCAGTAATACCATTAGCTATGTATGCAAAAGCTGCAGCAGCCGTTTCCGGTATGACGCTTATATTTGCTGCAACAGCTGGTTTAATTGCTTATGTCGCAGCCGGTTTTGCTTATGCTGAAGAGTCTTTAAAGAAGGGCGTTGTAGTAGCAGAGCTTGTCGGCAAGATTGTTGGATCTTTAGTTGGTGGATTAATAGGCGGAGTTCTGCAAGGAACAGCGAGTAGCTTCCCGAAGATAGCAGAATACTTATCTTCATTTATGCAGAATCTAGGTCCATTCTTGGATGCCTTTAAAGGTGATAATGCAATAGAGTCCGGCAAAGTATCGGAATTTGTTAATGCTATTAGTTCATTAGGTAAGAATCTAAAGACCATGACAGGTAACATGATCTATATGGATAGATTACCTACATTAGCAGAAAAACTTGGTAAATTTGTTAAGAGCTTGGTCGATAATCAATTCTTCAGCTTGTTGAGTAATGTTAATGACAATGAGGCAAAAGCAGTAGAAGTATTAGGTAGTATTATCGAGGCTTTTGGTGATTTACCATCAGATAACGGTATTACAAAGTTCTGGTCCGGAACTACAGATTACAGTGTATTTGAGCAAGGCGGAGGCTTTGACAAGTATATTAACGCTCTTATTAGATTTATATCTGGAGTAAAAGAAGTCAATGTAACTGATAAAGTTAAACAAAAGATTCAGGATCTGATAGGAGTTTCTGGTGATGTTAATACATTAATCACTTCCTTACCAAAGATTAACGGTATTAAGCAAGCATGGGAAGGATCTACTGATTTTACCATGTTTAACGACGATGGAACATTTACACAGTACATAACGGGTTTAAGAAAAATGATTTCCAGTTTAGGAATGTTCCGGATTGATCAAACATCAAAAGACGCTATTTCGGAGTTTGTGACTACAGTACAGCTTATTACGGGTGTAACATCAGGTCTCGATAATGTTCAAAATAATTTCTGGGAAGAGGCAATTGGCAAAAAGAAACTTGCAGATTATGCCGAGCAATTGGACGACTTTGTGTTTAACATGAAAGATGTTTTTACACATATTAAAGAGGTTAGAGATTCTTTTACTTTCTTTGAAATTAGGAGTTCGTTTAAACAGATGCTATCTTTGGCCGACGTATTTGATGATATTAATACCGATTCTGTTATTGCTCAGTTTAAGGATTTAGTTACTGGAGTAGTGAAAAACTATGCTGGTATTATTAATGCTGAATTAGATTCGTATTCAAAGGAAATCAAAGATAAGGGTAAGGAAATGGCTAAGAATGTGATTGATGGATTTGCTAATACCTTTAGTGATCCAATAACAACTAAGAAAATTACCCTTGCTGCTAAACAATTAGGAGAAGCCTTCGTTACAAAATTTAACTTTGTAATGAAAATTGCATCACCGTCTAGAGTAATGGCTGAAGCTGGTCAATTTACCGTTGCTGGTTTTGTTAATGAGATTAATTCATCATTAAATCTGGTAAATAGAGCTGGTGCTAATGTTGGTAATGCTACATTGGACGGTCTTAGAAGTGCTCTAAGTGATTCAAATCGTTTACTGGATACAAATCGTGGTGAATTATCTCCGGTTATTAGTCCTGTAGTAGATTTAACTAATGTTAAGAGAGGCGGACAGCAAATTTCCTCCATGCTAGAAGACAGTCCAATGTACGATCTTGTAAGCAATAGAGGAATGAACTTAAGTAGCTCTATAAATATTCAAAATGGAAGTACGGGTGTCGTAGGGGCCATTAATGACCTACAAAACAAGTTTGATACACTGCTTGACGGCATTCGTGGAATGAATGTTGTGATGGATAGTGGCGCTCTTGTTGGGTCTATATCCACAGATATGGATAAGGCCCTCGGCACTATTTCCACGTATAAGGGAAGGGGGAACGCATAGTATGTATTACGCGGTGACCATTATTAAAGGGACCGAAACGAAGAACACGTATAATGACTGGTACTTGGTTCCCTCTTCCAGACCAGTCATTAATCCGCCAGAACCGAAGTATAACATGATAGATATTCCAGGTGTTAATGGGTCTATCGATCTTACTGAGGTTCTGACAGGAGACGTGTCTTATAGTAATCGTACTGGGTCTATTGAGTTTATAGTATTTAACGAGAAGCCAATGACCTGGTATAACTTATACACTCAAATCATGGATTTTGTTCAGGGTCAGAAGGTACAGATCAAGTTAGAAGAAGAGCCAGAATACTACTACGAAGGTAGAGTCAAGGTTAATGCTTGGCAATCTGGGAAGAACTTCTCGACTATTTCGCTTGATTACAATTTAGACCCATATAAGTATGAAAGTACGGCTACTACTCGTACATTCACACATTCAAGTAATACAACAGAAAGTGCTACATTCACTTGTGGCCGCATGCCCGTGGTTCCTAAATTTAACCTGTCGGGAACAGGTGCATCAATGACGGTCACGTTCAAAGGAACACAATATACCCTTACTGCTGGAGAACAGGCTATAGCCGGAATTATCTTCACAGAGGGTACAAATACCTTAACCATTGCGGGTAAGGGTACTTTAACCGTTACGTATAGAGGAGGACATTTATAGAATGTATACCGTTTATGCTGATGGGCATTTGTTATACCATCCAGATCTAGTAAACAATGGATATGGCATATACAATCCAACCATTAATTACGAGGCAAATAAAAGTGGGTCATTCCAATTCAAAATGCCTGTAACAAATGTAATGTACAACAGTTTAACTAAAATGTCCTCCATAATAACGGTCTATAAGGACTCTGAAGAGATATTTAGAGGACGAGTTTTAAACGATAGTAGAGATTACTACAACAATAAGTCAGTTTATGTTGAAGGAGAACTGGCTTTTTTATTGGACAGTATTGTTCGACCTGTAGAGTGGAATGGTACTATTTCCGAATTCTTCACACATATTATTCAATCTCATAATGAACAGGTTGATGCTAGTAAGAGATTCACTGTTGGTGAATGCACGGTATTAGCTAGCAATGAAATCACATATTCTATCACCGATTACAACAATTGTTGGAATGTATTTAACTCATATTTACTCGATGTTTACGGTGGATACATCCGAACAAGAGTGGAAAACGGAGTTAGATACATTGACTACATCTCAAGCTACAACTCAACAAGTGATCAGGTAGTGCAGTTTGGCGAGAACTTACTAGATCTCACTCAGTACGTTACTGGTGAGAATGTTATCACCAGACTTATTCCATTAGGTGCTACTTATGAGACTGAGAAAGAAGACAACGAAATTACACAGGGCACTAAGATTATAGACTATGAGAGTGAACCTGTTGAGAATAAAAAGAAAGACAATGCTCGAACTTTTACTTTTGCTATGGAGGTGTTAGTAAATAGTAAGAGCAAAGCAAATGAAACAACTAATGTAACAATTAACTTTAAAGTTAAGGTAAATGATAATAAAACACTGTCTTGGAGCGGGGCTAGTACTAGCAAAATCTATGCGGTAATCAAGACAAAAACAGATAAGAAGACAACTCAGAGACAGAAAACAGGACTAGGATCGGTAAATTGGACTAGCAATTATACGACTATTTGTACATGGACCGGTGATCTTAAAACAGCAATGACGACTATTAGTTGTGAGTTTGTCAATAATACATCGACGAAAGATAACAAACCGGTAAGCTGTGGTATGTCACGGTATGTTGATCTGCTTCAGCAGAAGACGATGCGTGTGGATATTACCTCCGTAACTCAGGGTGGGGTTGACTATATTGTAAATCAGCAGGCCGAGGATTTGTTTGGGCAGATTACTGGCGTTCAAATCTGGGATGATGTGGAAACACCTTCTGAATTATTAACTAAGGGAGAAGAATACTTAAATGACAACATTGCGCTTAATGTTACGCTGGATGTTAATGCGGTAGACCTTAACTTATTAAATGTTGCATATGAAAAATTCAAAATAGGAGATAGAATCCGTGTTGTATCGGCTCCTCATGCAGTAGATAACTATTTTACATGTACTGCTATGAGTATAGATCTCCAGAATCCAGAGCAAAATCAGTACACTCTTGGTGCCGAATACAAGACATTAACTGAAACACAGATTGTCAATACTAATAAAATAGCGTTGACCGATGATCAGATTAACAGTATCTGGGAACAGATGGATGAGATGACTGATATCGTCCAGGAAGCAAATGAGCTCATTCAGACTATCTACGATCAGTATGCTGATGTGACTACGGTTATTGAGAATTTGGACGCTACTTATGCCGAAATTGATTTTGCAAATATTGGACAGGCAGCTATTGATACGTTGATGGCTAATCGGGCATTTATAAATCAACTGAGTGCTAAATATTTGGAAGTAGATTTAGCCAATATTACTCAGGCGACCATCGAAAATTTAGTTGCAAATACTGCATTTATTGATGAGTTAACAACCAATGCATTAAATTCTGTTTATGCAGACATCGAATTCGCTGAAATTGGCCAAGCGGCTATTGATAATTTGCTTACCAATACTGCTTTAGTTCAGGACTTAACAGCAAATTATTTGGATGCATTGTATGCGGATTTGGACTTTGCTAATATTGGAACTGCGGCTATCGAGAATTTAACGACTAATCATCTTAACGCTATTTATGCTGACGTTGATTTTGCCTATATTACAGAGGCAGCGATTCAGAGGTTATTCGCTGGCACTGGCTTAGTTAATAATCTAGTAATTGAAGAAGGTCATGTTACAGGTACATTGGCTGGTGTTCGTATCACTGGCGATGTAATTGATGCAAATACCATTAAAGCAGATTCCTTGATATTACAAGGTGATGATGGTGTTTATTATAAGCTCAATATCGATGGTCTTAATAACATTAGTACCTCTGAGGCTGCTAAGTTTACTTTGTTGACGGCTAAGCCTGCTGATTGGGAAACTAATTGGAAAGACTATTACCAGATTACAAACAATGAGTACGTTCATTTGACTAGTAATACTGCTCCGACGTGGGCGGCTAATAGATATTACAAGTTAAGCTCGTTATATGAATCAGGTTTAGACGGATCTAATATTGTAGCCAGGAGTTTAACAGCAAATCAGATCGCAGCTGGAACTATTACAGCTAGTGAATTAAACATTTCATCTGCTAAATCTGGGTTAGGCATAAATGATCTTGAGACTACTGTAAGCGGAACCGTCAACAGTATCGCTATCACTTACGCGTACGACGATAGCACTTCTACTCATCCTGCGGACTCAGCATTTACCTACAGTGATATGCCAGCTAGAGTAGATGGTAGTTATATTTGGCGTAAGACAGTAACATCATATGTAAACGGTAATTCGGTTACGAAATATGAGATGATACAAGGTATTGATGGGCAGGATGGCCAGCAAGGGCCGCAAGGAAATCCGGGTACCAGTTCATATACTCATATAAGATACTCTGCTAATAGCAACGGAAATCCTATGAGTACTACGCCTAATACTTATATTGGTATTTATACGGGTACTTCTAGTACGGCTCCTACATCCTATACTTCATATACTTGGAGTAAATTTCAAGGAACAGATGGTACAAATGGTACATCATATTATGTTTGGTTAAGATACAGTGCTAATAGTGATGGTAGCAATATGACCACTTCACCGACAAGTACCACAAAATATATCGGTGTATATAGCGGAACATCTAGTACAGCTCCAACAAGTGCATCAAGTTATACGTGGAGTAAATATATTGGTGAGGATGGCGAGTCTATCACAATTAGTAGTAAGGAGATAGCCTACGCTAAGAGTGACCAAGGTTCAAGTGCACCTAGCAGTGGTTGGAGCACGACCTTCCCTACTAACTTAACAAATGGGGATTATCTTTGGACACGCACTACAGTAACTTATAGTAGCGGCGGAAGCACCATATCGTACTCAGTGTCTTACATTGGTACTAACGGCACTTCTCCAACGGCCTATGATTTAAGATGTAGTGTATATAGTGTAACTAAGGATACTAATAACAGCGACGCTCTTAGCCCGACTTCTGTTACGTTCAGTTCATATTCACAAACTGGCAATGGTACTTGGGGAGCCTATAGTGGTAGATTTAAAATTTACACCACGACTAATAACTCAACTTGGACAGCTGTATATACTTCATCCAGCAATCAAAGTTCCTACGCTTACACAGTTCCAAGCGGAATAGTTGGAATTAAGTGCGAGTTATACTTAGCGGGCGGTACCTCTACATTAGTAGATAGCCAGACCGTTCCAATCATTTCTATCGGCAAGAATGGCACTGATGGGCAGGACGGACAGGATGGTGAAGATGGCAAAGACGCTTATACGGTTATCTTAACCAATGAGTCACATACCTTTGCGGCTACAAGTGATGGCAAGGCAATAGCAGGTAATACGCAGGTTAATGTAATTGCCTACAAAGGCGCTACCCAGGTGGCTGCCACCATTGGCACTATTAGTGGGTTACCTACAGGTATGACAGCGCCTATCACAAGCAATGGTACTACAAGCGCATATTTTACACCAACAGTAACCACAAGTATGGTTACTAAAACCGGTGTGCTGACCGTACCTATTACAGTAGATGGAAAGTCGTTTACCAAAAAATTCAGTTATAGCTTAGCTATTGCCGGAACCGGAATTTCTAGTATAGCTTATAAATACTTAGCTACCCAAGACCAAAATAAGCCACAGGCATCAGCTGTAAACCTTGACTCCATTCCTACACTTAGCCCCACTAATAAGTATTTGTGGCAGAAGGAAACCATTACCTATAACAACGGTACTACTAGCGAAAATGTTACTCTTATCGGTGTTTATGGCGACACTGGAGTAGGCGTGGAAAGCGTCGAACCGCTGTATTACCTGCAAGATGATGGAATGAACATCGAGCTCAACGGTAATACAAAACAGACAGGGAAGAACCTAATGCTGTTTAACACGAATAACCTTTCGGGTACAGCAAATGGCATTACCTGTTCTTGGAACGCTACTACTCAATCATTTAGTTTTAGTGGCACAGATACTGCTAGTGCAAATTATGCCGTACTGTCAGTATCTAATTTAACAAATGTTGTTCTACCTCCATTCAAGGCTGGTGAAACCTATACTATATCTTCTGATAAATTGCCAAATGGAGTTTATTACCAGATAAATTACCATGATACCTCAAGCGTTGAAAAATCTTTATTTAGAATTCAAGGAACTGGGTCAAGAGTAACACAAACAGTTACTATTCCAAGTGATTATTCGGCAATTAGAGTCGTGTTTATTGGTATCGTAGCCGCTACTGTAACTACTTTAAGTGCAAGTAATATCACAGTGCAGTTAGAGAAATCCTCATCAGCGACAACCTACGAACCATATTTTGGCGGTATCCCTTCACCCTCAACACCAATGCCAATACATTCTGTTAGCGGTGATAATACTGTTAAGGTTTGTGGGAAGAATTTTGCAAACATTGATAATAATATTCCTTATCGAAACACGCTTGAACACTATGGAAATGGATTAAAAGTAATTAATACCGCAAGTGGAAATAATAGGTTTTCATCATTAATCCTTCCTAATGAATTACTAGGCAAAACGATAAGCATAAGTGCGAATGTATCGGTAAGTGGAGAAGGTAGGCCATCATTAAGAGTTTACTTTGTGCGAAGCGACGGAACGGCTATTAATAATGTTGGTAGTTATGTTTCGGGAACGGGTCATTTATCATTGACAGTAACAGTGCCGAGCGAAATTTCGACAGGAGCGAATTACCTTGCATTATTGTTATATTCAAGCACAAGCACAATAGAAGCGGGCGAATATGCTATCTTTGAAGATATTCAAGTTGAAATCGGGACCGCCACAGAATACACCCCATATCAAGAGCAAGAATATCCTATTAATCTGCCAATAAAAAACTACTTTGATATTAATACTGTTTACAGTGATACAAGTAAGTTTACTATTGACGGGGAGAGCGTAAGTGGTTCACCTTCTAGTTTCAATTCAATACACTATGTAATTCCATCTTATTTGCTTAATAGACAATTAACTTTCCAAGCATACTTCAATGTTCAAGGCACAACAACCTATATGAAAGTGCGTGCGGTGGTAAATGGTTCTAATAAAGATGGAGCAAACATAACTAACGGAAATCAAGGCTTATCCTATGTAACCTTTACTCCAACAACCGCTAATGATTATGTTTATATCACTTATGGCTCTAGTCCAGGAACAATAACAGTATCTAACATAATGCTCTCAATAGGTGGCCTTAACACCTTCAATTCTTATAGTGCAGACAGTATCGAACTCAACAAAATAGGCACATACCAAGACTACATTTATAAGCAAGATGGTGAGTGGTATTTGCATAAGGAAACGGCAATGATGTACCTCAACGGCACGGAATCGTGGGCAAAAGAAGGCACAAACGGTTCTGTTTATTATCGGTTTTATATCGCTAAAAATGATATGAAACGGCAATATCCAAACTATAATGGATTATTCTTCTGCAACAAAATCGGTGCAATTAGCAATTCTAATGGAAATGTAGATGAAGGTGATTATGCTATAGCAGGATATATTGCTTCATTAAGTTATTTACCAACACAAAACTGGTTCTATGTACTCACGAAATTAAGTGGGGCAATTACAACCGCCTCCGAGTTAAAAACATGGTTAAGCAGTAATCCATTAACTGTCTATTATGTCTTAGCCACCCCAACAGACACCCTAATAGAAAACGATACATTAATTAATCAGTTAGATGCTATTGCAGAGGCTTATTCTTACAATGGCACTACTAATATCCTGCAAGAGAATAATGACCTGCCGTTCAATATCATATACAACGAACAAGCAGGCATAGCTCCAGACGCTCCTACACCTCCTGTTACAAGCACAACGAACGCTCCGGATGTTTGGACTAAGTTTACTCCGGCACACATTGAAGGCTATAGATATTATACTTGTCTACAAACGAAATATGACAACAACACATATTCAGTAAGCAACGTTGTACCAGACCAAGAGCTGAATGAAGTCCACGCGCAGTTAACTTATATCGAAACACAAGTAACCGAGAACCACTCATTATTCGAGGTACTGGACGATAGAATATCGTCACAGGTAACTGAAATAACCACGGTGAAGGGGCAGGTGCAGGATTTAAATGGCACAATATCCGAAACAGAACGGACGCTTAGAGAGGAAATTACTTCATCTAGTACGCAGACGGCCACTGCAATTCGAGACGAGTTTACAACAAGGTTCGAAACAATTGAGGGCGACGTCTCCGACATTGAAGAAGTAACTACATTCTTTGAGAAAACCTCAGACGGGTTGCTGATAGGTAAATCTAATAGCAATATCAGAATGGAGCTGGATAACGATAGTTTGGATTTCATCAACACAGACAGTCAGATTATGACTAAGCTGGATGCAACACAGGGCCTTGTCACAACTAAATTAGCTGTTGGCTCAACGACAGAAGCGGACAAAATGTGGCAGATAATTCCTTGGGGTGATGGCAACAGGCATCTGAGATTCGGTAAGCATAACTAAGGAGGGAGTATATGAGTACAACATTCCAGACAAATAACCGAACAAGTTACGGTAGATTCTCAATTGTTGTAACAGAGAACAGTACTGATATATCAACTAATACCAGCGACGTTACTGTTGACTTAAAATATACCTCCGCTGAACAGTATTATTGCGGTGTAAATTCATTCACAATAACAGACGCAACAGGAACACAGTTAGCGAGCTGGAGCAGAAGTTATGGTGTTGTAAACCATATTTCGCAAGGAACACAGACACTTAAAACCTTCAGCAACCTAAAAGCTAATCATTTACAAGATGGCTCTGGTGCTTTAACCATTTATATTAAGTACCGCATAGGAAATACAACAACCTATGAGGAGACATTCACTTTTAACTCTACTACGATTCCGAGAGCTAGTACGCTTTACAGTGCAACCACGTCTTTGACAATAACAAGCTCAAGCACTGCTGGAGTATCTATTACGGTGCTTCCACAGACTACAGGCTTCTATCATATCGTCACATACAGCACAACAGGGGCTGGCGGTTCTGGAACGCTAGTAAATAAAGAAGCTATCAACAGTGCCACACCTTACACGCTGACGAAAGCGAAAATCTTAACCGCCATACCGAACAGGACAATTGATACCCTGGTATTTACCTGTTCAACATATTCCGATAGTGCCTGTACCGTGCAAGTAGGTAGCTCTGTATCGTTGTCAATGACCATCAATTTAGACGTATCGCTTGCTCCAACGCTTAATATATCAGCAATTGGAGTAAGTACGACAAGCGGAGAATACTCTATTTCTGGATATCTGATAGCAGATGGCAAAACAAAGGCAACAGTGGAATATACACCGACGTTACAGACAGGAGCGACGCTGAGCAGTATTGTTCTGACACCTCCTGTCGGCACGTTTGCCAATATTACCTCTGGTGCAAGCGGAACAAGTGCAACGGTAAAATCAGATGCTCTTCCGTTAGGTTTAACTTCTAATGTTGCTTACACTATTAAATACAGAATTACGGATTCCAGAGGCCTAAGCACAACGGGAACGGCTAATTACAACAAAACCTGTTATGCGTATGCTAAACCATTAATTGAGATAAGAGCTTATAGAGTGGCAACCAATACTGGTGATGATGCCGCCAAAGAAGACCCTTCTGGTGCTTACCTGTATTATAAGTTAATAGCCACTTGCACAGCGGTTGGCTCTAATGCCATTAAGGAGTCCACTTCCAACACTTATATCAAAGTAGGTTCTGGAACAGCTTATGAAGTAGACACCGAACACTGGCAGCCGTTAGCTCTGGATGCTTCGGCTACAATAAATGCTAGAGCAGAAGATAGCATTTCATACTCAACGGCTTCAGTAATAGTAGGTGCCGCATCATTCCCGTTGGATTTATACGACGATTCCGCTGGAAATGTTGGCGGAGGTTTCGGTACCATAGCAACACCAGGCCAATATGAATTCGCTTACCCAGCAATGGGCCCTGGAACCATTGAAGTTATAAGAGGAACACAGGGGGCTTCCACAGCGTCGTGGACTGGAACGTCAAAACAGAAAGCTCTCAGAGAGGGCATGATGATTTTGTATTATCTTCCATACGCAAGCGCAAGCAGTACGAACGTAACGTTGAATCTGACGCTGGCTGATGGTTCAACCACAGGAGCTCTTAACTGTTATTACAACAGCACAACGAGGTTAACGACACACTTTGGAGCTTATGCACAAATCCTTCTGATTTATCACTACAATTGGAACATTAATGGCACTAATTACACTGGCTGGTGGCATGACGGTGACTATGACAGCACTAACATTCAGAATTTAAGACTGAATTACACAATTTATAAAGCGTATACGGTTCTTTACAGATACCAGATTCTGTTCACTAAAGACGTATCTAATCTGCTCCCAGCTAACACTGTAAGTAACAGTACAGCGACAACGAAAACACTGACCACAGAATCGTTCAACCCGTTCGGCCAGGTTTATTACTACAATTCAACGACGGAAGTAAGCGCTGGTGCTGTAATTGGCAACAATTCAATGTATAGCCAGACGGGAGTATTAGACTTGCGTTATGGATTTAACACGGGGACAACGCTTACAGCGAATAAGGAAGTATACCTAGTATGTGTACCACAGTCAGATGGCACTGTTAAGTTACACACGACGCCAATTACACAAACGCTTCCGACAGCTTTTAACGGACTGATTTACAAGTTCTTAGGGCTTGCGTATGACACGTACAGAATAGAGTTATTACAGGATAAGCCGTGTTATTACCACAATGGCGCAAAGATGGTGTTATGGGCTGGAAAGTACGACTGGGTAACGGTATGGACTGGTACATTGCAGGGCGGTTCGAATCAGTCGGTAGACGTCTCAGCGTTCTCAAGAATCAAGATTTACTTTGTATCTTACAGTTCAGCTGGGCAGTTTGAAATAGACTTAACGACCCAAACGCCCACGCCGCAGGTATCTGGGCAACCGTATGCTGGCTCTGGTGTGTGCCCGTATTATGCTAGTTCTAATTCAAGAATTGAAACACACGTTTGCAAAGCTTCTGTAAGCACAGCAAAAACCACGGTTTATAATGACTGGCAAGGCTATTATTACGGCACGACATATACCGCCAGAAATAGTAACGCTAGTTATTACATTTATAGAATTGATGGAATTATTGAGTAAAGGAGATAATTTATGCAGTTACAGAGAATTATATTCCCAGTTAAACTGGTAAAAGTCACTGAGAAATTCAGTACAAAACACTATGCTCTTGATCTGGCATACGGCAGTGAAAAGAAATCTCCGATTTATGCAGTCCATGACGGTACTGTAGAGTATAGTGCATATTCTGTTACTCAGGGGCACTATGTACAGATCAAATGGGACGAAGGCGATAGTACATACCACGCCAGAGTTCAGCACTGTTCTGACAGAAAAGTGAAGAAGGGTGATAAGGTAACTCGTGGACAGTTGATTGCTCATATTGGTAACTCAGGTACCGCCACAAGCGCATATCATTGTCACTATGAGCTGGCTATTACTCCTAAGGGCAAAGCCTATACCACAAGTTCAACCAATAGAAAAAAGTATGCAGTAAATCCTCTGCTTTACACTTATATTTCAGACGATCAGAAGGTTAAGTCCAACGCTGTGAAAACTCAGAGTGATTGGTTCTTATATTTCAAGAGAGTTCCTGAGAAGCTACAGGTTGAAGTAGTAGGAGATCTCAACTGCAGAACCGGAGCTGGAACTCAGTATGATATTGTTGGCAGTTGGGAAAAAGGCTTCTATACTCCTAGTCAGGACAAGACGGTAGGGGAACTGAGATGGTTTGAGTGTGAACCAGACAGATGGGTTGCTAAGACTAGTAGACTTAATATCTTAGAACCTTGTGACGAATCATAGGAGGTTTATATTTATGAAACTTTCAAATAAAGTTTATGACATTTTAAAGTGGATCTGTTTGATCTGCCTACCGGCTGCTGCTTGGGGTTACTCAGCATTAGCTGATGTCTGGGGTCTGCCATTTGCTGATCAGATTCCTGAGACAATTAACATTATTGCTACTGTATTGGGCGTACTTATTGGGGTGTCTACCTATAACTACAATAAGGCAATTTCGGACGATGACTTGGACGAGATGATTGAAGTAGAGGGAGAATAACACATGACATTATCCCAAGAGTTCACTACATTTGTTTCGTTAGCGAGTGGTATTGTAGTGCTTGTGGGATTCTTTAAGCTACTCAATACACCTCTCAAGAACATTGAGACAAACACAAAAGAGATTGATAAGATCAAGAAAGATCTTAGCAAAAGGAATGAAATCGATAGGGCAATATTAAACAGTCTTACCGCAATTACTAACCATATGATCGATGGTAATAATGGCATTGATCAGTTGCGAAAAAGCAGGGATGAATTGGTAAAAACAATAAGCGATATTGCCACCAAATGAATAGAGGAGGTTGCTTATGATTAGAGGCACAACACCAACATTTACGTTGACTATATCTGATGAGACCGTCGACTTAACACAAGCAACACACGTATATGCCACGTTTAAGCAAGGCAACAACAATGCTGTAACTAAGATGGACGAACAGCTCGTAATCTATCCGAACGCAGTCGAAGTATATTTGGATCAGGAAGACACTCTGAAATTCAAAGAGGGTGTTGTCCAGGTGCAGATGAACTGGGTATATGCCAATAACTCTAGAGCAAGTACAGACACAGCAACCGTCAAAATAGGAGCAAACTTAATTCCAAAGGTCTTACCTGAAGTATGACACCAGAAGTACCAAGATACTGTTGTCGTATTCACTTAACGGTCGCGGAATCTCAACCGGTTTGCTCCTTAACGGTTGAGTCACTTAATGTTGAAACTAACTTAGCATTGGACACACGTATTGTTAACGAGATTGTTAATGTGGATCACTACGAGGGAAGCTATGATATTACACCATTAGCATACTACGAGCAGATTCTACCGACGAAGGACAAGATGTGTGACGATGATATTATGGTGCGGCGTGTCCCATATTACGAGACGAGTAATCTCTCAGGTGGGAACACCGTGTATATAGCAGATGGGGGAGAGGGATAATGGCAATTAATAAGGTTGTATACGGCACAACGACACTGGTTGACTTAACCGGTACAACTGCTACATCAGACAAAATCCTTACTGGCTATGGAGCTTATGGTAAGGATGGAGTGTGGATGGATGGTTCTGCTACTAGTGGTGGAATAGAGAGTGTCACTCAGGATCAAAATGGATATGTGGTTCTGGATGACGATGAGGGTAATCAGATAGTAGTTGACCCTTTATCTGTTACCAGCAATGGTACGTACACGGCTAATACAGGACATGCATATAGCCCGGTTACTGTTAATGTGTCCGGAGGTAGTACTACAGAAGTAGGCCGTGTAAATTTTTATGACTATGATGGTACATTAGCATATTCTTATACGGATACAGAATTCTTGGCGCTGTCTTCAATGCCTAGTAACCCAACACATACCGGATTAATATCGCAGGGATGGAATTGGACACTTTCAGATGCAAAAACTCATGTTACTGAGTATAAGTATTTAGATATAGGACAACATTATATTACTGAAAACGGAAATACCGAAATAGATTTAAACATAGATGAAGACGCAATAACCATTATGCTTTGTTTGTCGACGTCCGCTACTAGACATAGTTTTATTATTAATTGGGGAGATGGAACATCTGAAAATATTACCGGTTTATATGAGTATAAAATAGAGCATACCTATAGCACTCTTGGAACCTATACTATTAGTATATCTGCGGCAACAGAAACTTCTTATTATTATCTTGGATCGGGGTCAGCATATTATTCAGTAATTACCCGTCCTAATAGTATATCTACTACTAATAATCAAAATATGGGCATACCGTATTCAAAATATGTAGTTTCCGCAAGAATAGGAAATAATGTCACACAAATAAGTCAGTGGTGTTTTTCAAAATGCATGAATTTACAATATGTGACCATTCCAAATGATATAGTTTTTAATATTGGTGGTTATATTTTTTATCAATGTAACTCGTTAAAACAAATCACCGTGCCAAGTAGTAATACTACAATTGCTAATAATATATTTGAAAATTGTTATTCTATAAAATCAATTGCGATTCCTAACACTATAACTAATATTGGAAACTCTTCATTTAATAAATGTCATGAATTAAAAGCGTTAACAATGTCAAATAGTATAACTAGTATAGGAACTAGTGCTATTTGTAATTGTCATAATCTTGAAACTCTTATATTGTCTAAGAATATTATAGGCTCTTTAAATTCTGTATTTGGTCAAAACTATAAAATTAAACATATTAGCATTCCTAATGGCATAACTGATATAACATATTTATACTTTACAAATAATTATTTATTGGAATCTGTGACTTTCCCTAGTAATATAACTTCTATTAGTTATTCGTCAAATCCATTTACTCGTTGTTATTCTTTAAAATCGGTGGTTTTACCGAACACAACAACTGAAGTAAAAGATTATATGTTTCAGTATTGTCATAATTTAACTTCAATTACAATTCCTAGTAGTGTAACTAGTATAGGAACTAGTGCTTTTAATTATTGTTCATCTTTAGAATCTATAGTTATCCCTAATAATGTAACCGTTATTAAATCAATGGCATTTAGTTTTTGTACTTCTTTAACTTCAATTACAATTCCTAATGGTGTAACTAGTATAGGAGATACTGCATTTAGTAATTGTTATGCTTTAACTTCCGTTACAATTCCTAGTAGTGTAACTAGTATAGGAACTAGTGCTTTTGCTTCTTGCTACGGTTTAACCTCGGTTACGATTCATAATGGTGTAACTAGTATAGGAAATAGTGCTTTTAATAGTTGTCATAGTTTAACTTCCGTTACAATTCCTAGTAGTGTAACTAGTATAGGAAATAGTGTTTTTTCTTCTTGCTACGTTTTAACCTCGGTTACGATTCCTAATGGTGTAACTAGTATAGGAAATTATAGTTTTCAATATTGCTATGGTTTAAAATCAATTACAATTCCTAGTAGTGTAACTAGTATAGGAACTAGTGCTTTTAATTATTGTTCATCTTTAGAAACAGTACATATGATAAGTGATACGCCGCCTACTTTAGATTCCAATACTGTTTTTAGTTCAACAGCAACCTTAGTTGCTATTTATGTTCCAGTCGGATCGTTGACTGCTTATCAAGAAGCAACCAATTGGAGTATATATGCATCAAAAATACAGGAGGAACCGTCATGATAATTACAGAACAGATAACCATAAACGGACGTCAGTTCACTCATACATATTCGGATGAGGGTAGATATGTAGTTAGAGACGGCGTAGCATATGAGAATGCCATGGATCCATCCGAATTTGGTCGTACGTACACGGAGGGAGATCTTATTCCGGTGGAAGAGGATATAGAAACCGAAAACATAATGCCAAGTGAGGTGATCTAGCATGGCTACCGATTCTCTTGATATTTTCGGGAAGCGCTATACTGGAGTCACTGGTATTAAGGCAACTGATATCAACGGTAATACGCTCACTTATATTCGTCCACAGGGTACCATAAGTATTACTCAAAACGGAACTGCTGATGTTACAAATTATGCCAATGTAAACGTAAACGTACAATCAGCCGCACCGTCATTACAGACAAAAACAGCTACATATACTCCATCAGAAACACAACAGACCGCTACTATTACAGCAGATACTGGTTATGATGGTCTTGATGAAGTGGATATTACGGTAAATGCTATAAGTCCAACTTACATAGGAAGTGGTATTACAACTTATAATGACACATTTGCATTAGACGATATTGGTTTTAAATATCAAGGTGATTTTACTGATGAATTTTATGTTGATGGTTATGTTCCATCTGGTACTGTTTTGTATGTTGGAAAAGCTAATAATAATGTATCTATTAATATTGATAATAACGGATTAATAACCGCTACGAGTACACTAACTGGACCTACTCTTGACGCAAACAAAGAATTACTATGGGCAAAGAATAACAGTGTTACAACAAATACTTCTCAGCTAACATTAAGGACATCTGCAGACCTCACGTCATCTGGTGCCACAATAACTGCTCCTGCAGGATATTACTCAGCACAAGCAACCAAAGCAGTATCATCAGGTAGTGCTACAGCTCCTGCTAGTATATCAGGTACGTCGGCAAGTGTAAGCACTGGTACAAATACGATTACGCTCAGCAAAACCGTATCGGTTACTCCTAGCGTTACTGCTGGTTATATTTCAAGTGGTACTGCCGGTAATAGCTCTGTGTCGCTTACCGCGAGTGTAACTACTAAGGCTGCTGCTACGATCACACCAGGTACATCAAATCAGACGATTGCCTCTGGTACATATTTAACAGGTACTCAGACAATTGCTGGTGATGCAAATCTAGTATCTTCTAACATCATCAGTGGCAAATCTATATTTGGTGTGGCTGGTAATGTGAGCTTTGTAACATACTACACGGGCAGCTCAACCCCATCATCTAGTCTTGGATCAGACGGGGATATTTACCTGAAGGTGAGTAGCTAATGAGTAGCACGACCACTAAATCTGGGACACTATCGTCTCATCCGACATCGTATGATACTACTAATTACAGCTACGCCTCGATAAATAGCTCATATCCTATAACCAATGCGTATGCAGACTCAAGTAGTACAACATACTGTCAGGTTAACTGGAAGACCGGATCAAATGCTGAGACATATGTCTACATGATATTTGACTTCAGTGCCATACCAGCAGATGCTACTATTCAGTCTGTAACTGCTAAGGCTAAGGGCTACGTAAACACAACTAACTCGTCTCGTGTAACATCAAGACAGATGCAGTTAGCCACTGGTACAACACTGAAGGGTTCTGCTCTAACCCTATCTACATCTACGTCTGAACAGACATTCTCCTCAGTCGGGACATGGACCAGAGCAGAGCTCCAGAACGCGCGTATAAGATATTACGTCAAGAGAGGTACATCGAACACTTCATCATCGTATCAGTTACGTATATATGGTGCCACGATGACCGTCACATACCAGTATCAGGAAACGGTATATGAGATCACGGTCAGTAACTCGACCTCAGCCACAGTTACTGCAAATCCGGCAGAAGTTGTAGCTGGAGAATCGACTTATATTCGAGCTGATACTATCACTGGCATTACCGTCAAGGATAATAATGTAGATGTAACCAGCCAATTCGTGCAAACGCAGGATGAACCATCATCTTATACAGTCACTAATCGAGGTTCATACGGTTTTGACCTAGACAGCAGTACTGGATATTATGTCAGTAACAATAAGGGTATAAGCAAAACAGCAGCTGTGTGTAGAATTAATTTCTATGTACCTGTAGCCGCGTCTATTACATTTACTTATATTAACTACGCTGAAGCTACTTATGACTTTGGTGTATTCGGTAACATAGACACTGAACTAAGTACGAGCTATTACGCCGCTGGAAGTAATGGAGCAACTATTACAGATAGCAGTTATAAGCTAGCATGTAATACCAGTTCATACAACACATCATCCACACAGACTTTAACGTATAGTATGAGCTCCGGTGAGCATTATATTGATGTGAAGTACTCCAAGGACGATGCTTCAGATGCTAATAATGATACTCTGCAGTTCAAATTCACTATTACACTTACAGAGCCTTTTACTCCGTCTACATATTATCGGTATGATATTACTAATGTGTCAGCGGATCATACAATTTTAGTAACGTCATCAGGATCAGGACCAGAATTATATCTTAAATCTGGTAGTTCTTGGGTCTTAGTTACTAATGCTTATAAAAAAGTTAATGGAGCGTGGGTAGAACAGTCTGACCTGACCTCCGTTTTTAATTCATCAACAAATTATAGGAGGGGAAATTAAATGCCTGATTCATATGTAAATAAAGTAATATTTGGTGGAAACACCCTTATTGACTTAACCGCAGATACTGTTGATGCTGCCCACCTGTTATCCACTTACACAGCTCATGACAGATCAGGTGCCATCATCACAGGTACATGTACATACAACGCAGATACCTCAGACGCCAATGCATTAGCTGCCGAGATCCTGCTTAACAAGACCGCGTACGTATCTGGCTCTAAAGTCACAGGTACAATGCCTAATAATGGATCTGTAACTGGAACCATTAGCACTAAGACACAGCAGTACACAATTCCACAAGGTTACCACGATGGCAGTGGTAAGGTTAGTATAGCTAGTGCCGAACAGGCCAAGATCGTTGCTACCAATATTCGTCAGGGCGTAACCATCTTAGGAGTTGAGGGTACTATGACTGGACAGGAAGATGTTCATGCCCAGGCCAAGACTGTTACTCCGTTAACAACTCAGCAGGTTATTACACCAGATTCACCTGATTACAACTATTTATCACAGGTAACTGTTGCAGCGATTCCTTACGTTGAAACAGCTAACTCATATGGCATAACAGTCACCATTGGTGGTGCTTCGGCTTAAGTGTGAGAAAATTGTGAGAAAGTATACCTCCGATCCATATCTAACATTCCTTCTATAGCGATTACAACGCACAAAAAACCATTGATGCTTTCTCACGGTGTATCCCTACCAGAGCACCATCCTTTACCGGAAAACCCTCGAAATTCGGGTAAGACACCTGGTTTCGGGGGTTTTTCTTTGTTTATTACGTTATATTCCGGATTATTCCGTCTTTCTCTGTGAGAAAATTGTGAGAAAATTAAACTATTCGGTTAATTGCTTCTCGCTTAAGTTTATCTGATGACCGAGCATAATTTACGGTCATGTTTATATTTTTATGGCCCATGAGCTCTTGGACCGTTCTTATGTCTGTATTAGCCGTTACAAGTTTAGTGCTGAACAGATGCCTTAACATGTATGGTCTGAAGTTTATATTTGCTTTGACCATCGCATTGTGTATAAAGTTTGAATATTTACGGCTGGTTATGAATTGACCAGACTCCGTCGCAAATAGATATTCGCTAGACTGAACCCCCATACAGTCTTTCAGATAGGGTATTAATTCGTCCGGTAAGGGCAGTATACGCACGCTATTCAAGTTCTTCGTGTTTTTAACTGTTACTTGTTTGTCTGGGGTCGAACCGATTGCTTTACTTATGATTACCATTCTCCTTTCCAAATCTATATCTTCTTTAGCAAGCGCGTAGGCCTCAGACGGACGAAGCCCCAAGTAATACATTGTAATAAGGGCGTATGATATTATCCTGGAGTTGAATTCACTATTACCGTAGTTCATTACGGCATTTACCACATCATCTAATGTACACTCCATTTCAACAGGTTTAGGCACTGATATTTTGCGTGACCTAGGAACCGTTACTTTCAGAGTAGGATCCAGCATAACGTAGTTGTTAGCTATGGCTACGTGGAATATTTGTTTCCAGAGTGTGTAAACTGAGTTGATTACTCCTTGACTCTTGTCTGATATTTCCTGTAGTGACATTTGGATCTGGAACGCAGTGATCTTATTGATTGGTCGATTGTGATATTTGGCTAAGTAATGGAATCGGATGTCATGCTTACGTTGAGTCTCTTTGGCGAATCCGTAGAATTTCTTCGTTAGCTCGTAGCATTCTGAAACATTCACTTTTTTATTTTCGGCTATACCGAATTCTTTGAGCTGGTAGAGGTATTTGTTACGGTAATTAACCGCGTTACGCATAGCCTCTGCATTAGTGGTGTAGTCGGATGTGTTGAACGATTTGCTGTGATATTTACGTTCTCCGTAGTCATTGCGGTAGGGTATCTTGACTTCCAGAGTGATCCCGGTCTTACCTACCTTTTCTGTGATGTACTTTTCTTTTTTCATTAGTGTCTCCTTTACCGTGCTGATATTTTAGCTTTGTTTTGCTGAAAAGTAAAGATGTCACTTAGTGACCGCTTTTCTCAAGTATATTTGTATTAGTGGAAACTACATCCACTATTTTATTTTCTGGAGGGCCTATGGAGAAAGAACTATATTCTACTGATGATCTATGTTATATGCTGAGTACGAATGAGAAGCAGATTCGTTATTGGGTTAATAAGGGATATTTGATTCCGTTTAGTAACAGTAAGAAGTATCGGTTTACCAAGAAAGCTGTAGAGGAGTTTATAGCACTTGGTGAGAAGTATGATGTGTATAAGTAGGTGATAGTATGAACAAAGATGAGTTGTTATATTTCAAGCATCGACTAATTGACTATCCTTACTGTGTCAAGCAGGTGAACCGATTCAAAGAACGAATAAATGAGATTGATATTGAGCTAGATGCCATGCTAATGCCGAAAATTCGTTATGGTGGAGTATCAAATCAGAAGGACCCATACAAAACTATACAGTCTTCAGACAAGTATCAAAATCTATTAGAGGAACGGGAGATACTACAGAAAAAGGCTGTTTTTTATTTGGATATTTTGGCAGAGATTAGCGAGTTCTTGACTGGTGTAGACGAGCCTGTTAGGAGTATGCTGACTGATATTTACATCAACGGTATGAGTGCTGAGAAGGTAGCTCGTAAGCATTACTATTCTGACAAGTCCTCGATGTACAGGACCATACGGAAGATATTTAGATGACTCGCATAATTAACACGTGGTTTTATGAGGAGGAATTGATATGAAAAGAGATATTTATGTAATTTATTCTAAGTTTCAGAATAAAGCGAATGGTGATTTTGTGAGTACTAGAATTATTGAAGGGTATGCTACAGAAGAATCAGCCAAGAACGTGGTTGATAAGATGAATGCATACATCGAGAAAAAGACAAGTGGAAAGCCAGCGGCATTAGATGAATCTTTAGTATATTACTACACGAAGATAATTCTTTATGAGGAATAATTTCCTCTCTCATTTTTTACATGTGCCATTATGAGGAGGTATTAATTATGGATTATATTTTTGGTTATTCATACGGATGGACAATGATAATGCCAATAGAGAATGATATTGATGAGATTGTTAAGTATTTGAACCAGAATAACGTTAAAGTAAAAGATGTAGAAAAAACGTATATTTATGACACAACAACTGGGGATAAAATTAAGGATGTATTGAGATTCTATTGTGAAAATGATGGCATTATGATACCAATGCGTGTAAGGACTGAATTAGGTTTATGGTTAATAGAAAATCATGAATACATGGCAATTGAGAGAGATTAACTTCCTCTCTTTTCTTTTTCGCAAAAATTACATATACCATAATGAAAGGAAAAGGTGCTTATTATGACTAAATTGTTATTAGGTGTTCACATCGGAATAAACATTGGTATTTTAGCAGGAGCTACGCTTATTGCGTGGTATGTAAGTACAGATGAAGGATTTCATCATGTGAATAAGATTTATTACAAGAATAAGAGTAATTAACTCTTTTCTTTTTATTTTTGAAAGGAGGTTTTATTATGAAAATTTTTCAAAAAAGTTGTAGCACTGACTATCCAGATGCAGACTACCGTACCATTGTTTGCAATGTAAATGGTCGTCCTGAAACAAAGTTAATGCCACCGTTGGTTGATCTTAAGTTCACAGATGAAACACACGAAGAATTGGAAACCATAACAATTAATGTGAAGGATTATATTGACCGAACGGCAATACCTATTGAGTGGATAGAAAAGTACTTAGCCGCTATGCCTAGAGAAGAGTATATGGGTTTCCGATTTAAGACGTCTAGACAATTAGGAATTGAAGAAATGGTCGAAGATTGGAGGCATCAGTATGATAACCTTAACAGAACTGATTAAACTCATAATACAAAATACCATTGAGAAAGAGTATAAGAAGTGCTTCTCCACCGTTACAGTATCTGATGATAATCACAGGTTTACTATCGAGGAATTGGGTATAACAATTGAGTATCCGGAGGATATTTAATCGCATTATTTTCATTTCATTTAATGGAAAGAAAGAGGTAAAAATAATGAGAAAAATAACTAATAGAGAAGTCCTGAGACGGATTAAAGAACTGAGAGAAGTTGAAAAGCGTAGTTATAAGGAGATTGAAAGGATATTATTCGACGAGTACGAAGAGGTTAGATTCGAACTCGAGAGTGATGCTACTTACCATCTCTGGATAATGAATTATATTCACATGTATCAGTGGAAATACGTTCAGGGATTAATTTAGAGCTTATTGCTCTTTTTATTTTTCTTATTATCATAGGAGGATTAAGGTGCTTGCTATATTATCAATGTTATTTTACTTTTTGAAGTTCCTATGTGGGTGCTTCTTTATTTTTGTAATAATCCATCACACGATGGAAATTATAGTAGAAAGGATTGTGGAGTATGAAAAAAGGAAGTCTAGGATTAATCGTTGAGTTGGCTTCTCTTGTTGGTTTAGCTCTTACTGTATATTTTGCAGTAGACGAAACCAAGAATGAGGAACCGGAAGAGGAAGAAGAGACAGATATTTCAAAGAAGGTCATAAGAGTTGTAAAGCAGTATAAAAAGACCATTATAGGCTCACTGATAACAGCGGGTCTTATTATTTGGACTAAAAAGATATCTGTGGCTCAGGTTGCTAGTGTTTGCGCAGGAGGTCTAGCGAACGGAGACAAGATAAAATCCGGAGTCTGTGATGTTCTAAAGACGAGTGAGGGGGATGTCTTGCTGGAAGCTACAGGCAGAGGAAATGAGATTTGCTATGAGCCGTTAATGGGTAGATATTTTAAGTCATCAAAAGCTGATGTCGAGAGAGCACAGCACTTACTGTCAGAACAGGTGCACCAGGGAGCGTACGTATCTATTTACGATTACTATCGATTGCTTGGGTTGCATGCACCAGAGATGATGAAGAGTTTTGGATGGTCTGGGTGGCCTGAAGACGAACCATTCTGGGAAGATATTCTGTTCATCAATCACTACGTACATATTCGTGGGATTAAGCAGCGAGTGTTGATGCTAGATTTACAGGATTTTAAGTTCCATCAGCCAAGAATGGATTATTTGTACTGTTAGTTCGCAAAAAATACAAGCACCATAATGGAAGATATGACTTATCTTTACGGATGCAATCTTTAATACAGAGCGCCTATGGTAAAGGTTTCACATCTTCTTTGATTTTTTATAGGAGGAATAATACACATGAAAATCAAAAACTTAGTACAAGCAATTACTAAAAGAGGAGGACGAATTGTAAAAGTAGTCCTAATTAAGGCAAACGAACACTTACCGGAGATCTGCACGGTTGTAGGTCTTGGTTCGATGGCAACTGCGGTCGTAACAGCATACAAGGCTGGACCGGTTGTTAAGGAGAAGTTAGAAGAGAACCCTGATATGGATACTAAGGAAAAGGTCAAAACTGTCGCCTCGGTATGTTGGCCTACAGCAGTATCTTTTATCGGAGGAACAGTATGCATCGTATATGGCAATCGTGTAAGCAGAGCTAGATATTTAGCTACAATGGCAACAGCAGCCGCGGCTAAGAAAGAGCTTAGTACATTGCAAGAAGCAATAGCCGCTCAGTTTGGTCCGGAGGATATTGAGAAACTCAATCAAGATATTGCAGAACGTAGAGTAGCGAATAATCCGCCGGAAGATGAGTTCATCACAAATACAAATAAAGGTGAGGTATTGTTCTATGAGCCATACACAGGTAGATATTTCAGGTCTAGTAAAGCAGCAATTGCAGAATCTGCAAATAGACTGAATGACTGTTTGCTTAAAAATGATGCTGTAAGCATGAATGCTTGGTTTGAGGAACTCGGATTAGATGCCTGTCATGTAGGAGACTGTGTGTTCTTCAGTACTCAGGAAGGGAACGCACGGTATGATGACTTTAAGATAGCTCTTAGATATTTTGAGACCCATAATCCGAAGACAGATGAGCTATGCTGGGTGCTTGACTACATCAACAAGCCGCTGGACATTGCCTTATGATGGAAGATATTCTAATTTATGGAGGAGCGGGTTTCTTGCTCGCTCTTCTTTTTACCTGGATATATTTTAAAATTAACTGTTCCACCGGGAACGTACGTATTGTTAGGAACCCAAATCCGGATCCTGATAACCCGAACTTGTTATATTTTGAGGCTGATCCGAACGAGTGGCTTAATCGTAAGTACGTGGTTCTAACGGTCCGCAAATAAAGCATTTCGTTTAATGAAGGAGGTCGTTATATGCGAAACAAATTAAAAGAAAGAATTAATCAGGCTGACGAACAGGTTAAGTATGAATTCGAAATGTTAGAATCTATGGACTTCGATAATGAAGAAAAGGAAGCTAAACTTAAGAATCTTAACAAGGAAGTTGAGGACTACTGTGCGTTATTGAAAGCCGAGAAGGAATTAGCGGAATCAGAAGCAAGACAGGCTGAAATTGAGGCTAGTATTGCCGCGAAGAAGCATGAGACTAGAAAAGGCTGGGTCGATACAGCGCTGAGAGTTATTCAGGTAATTGGTGGATTTGGAATGTTATGGCTGCTTGGAACACAGGAAGCAATAGACGAACATAATGGAGATATTCCAAGCTTATCCGTACGTGAAGGCAGGAAATTCTTTAAATCGAATGTTTTGGCGAATTGGACCAAAGTTAAATAGGGCATTTGCCCTTTTATTTTTTGACGAGGTAATTGTCATGAGTAATTATTCAATTGATTATAGTGCTAATCATATAGTAGGTACTACAACTAATAATACTAAGTACGACCAGACAGACGGCAAAGACCATCCTGATTATGGCATTCCTCTTCATATTCCACAAAATGAACCCATAGTAATTACATCAGATGCTGTTTTCATTAAATCTTTAAAGTTAGTTGTAATGACGGAAGATGTTTATAACAAATTGAAGGAGAAAGAAAATGAGACTGATTGATGCAGGCGAGCTTATGAGAGTAATACCATCTGAAGAAATCAACGCAAGAATGGCTGTGTATTACTCACCGACAGTTGAAGCAATCCCAGTTGAGTATATTAAATCAAAGATTGATGCAATACTTAATATCTACCCTAATGGTAATGAGGAAACTGAAGTTCTTTGCAAATTACTATATGAGTGGGAGAAAGAAAATGATAGCAACAACGAATATAAGTAAAGAGGAATGGCTGGAGAGGATTGAAAACGCTAAAAGGTTACTTTACAGCTACGATAAAGCAGATAGGCGGTATCTTGTTGATGAAATCTTTTTGAACCGTTTATTTGAAATTGCTACTACCGCAATTCCTGTCGGGTGGATAAAGAGATATATCGCTGAAGAAGGGATATACCCTAACAGAGAATTATTATCAGTTGAACAGGCAGATGCCATTGAGAGAATGATTGAAAACTGGGAGAGAGAAAATGGTACACAGATTTAATTTATGGTACGACTTAGTTCGTCCATTATTATGGAAGATTGTTGGTCATAAATATGGATGTTGTGACAAGATTAAGAATTGCACTAGATGTTGTGCTAAAAATGGGTGGGAAGATTGGGAGAAAGAAAATGCCAAGATTGATTGACGAAGACAAAGCAAAAGAAGTCTTAACTGACTATTACCACATCAGTACGGATATTCAGCGGATAGCGTTGGAAGAAGCGTTCAGCAGAATACCGACAGTGGAAGCAAGCGACATCTTCAATAAAGGTTTGCTCACTGGCTTAAAGGCAGCAGGTAAGAACGCAATTCCTAAGGAGTGGATTAAGAAATGGGATGCCGACAAAAACAAAAATTTCTATGATTGTTGCAGACTCCTTATTGATAATTTCAACGAAAACGATGTCAAAAGAATTATTTATAAGATCATGCCACCATATAATACAGTTCAAGCTTTGGTAGAGGATTGGGAGAAAGAAAATGCTGCAGATTAACTCAAAGCTATTTCATAAGCTTATAGGAAAGATATTATCCAAGAGTATTAAACGGACTTTAGGTATAGATCCTAACATTGACATAGTCGATATGGATATTCAGTGGACTGCTGAAGATTATGCAAAGGGGAGCATTAATCTTAATTTTGTATTAGGTAGGAAAGACGTAGTCAAATTAACTGATATTGTTACAACCAAGATTAACGCATGATTTACCATCCTTATATTGAAGGAGGTATATTTATGCTTACGTTTTTAATATTATTAGCTTTAATATTTGGAATTATTGTGATTTCATTCTTTGTAGGAGGAACCGTTTTGACAGTAGTTGCGGATATTATTATCGGATTTATATTTTTAGGAATGACAGTTAAAATGTTACTTGGTTGGTAAATTGGGCTACATCGGCCCTTTTTATTTGTGTTTAGAAAGGAGAATGGTATTGAAAGTAAGTATTAAATTTGATCCTGAGGAGTATAAGCGGTTCATTGAAAAACAGGGGTTTATATTCTATGAAACCGATAATTGTTACATATGGGAGAAGAAGACCGAAAAGAGTCAACTTGTAGAACACATAAAGTACTTTAAAGATACCAAAAACATATTAGTGTCGGGCTATAAGTTGACTGAAAGCGGTTATCAGGAAATCCCTTGTGAAATTAGCTTTGATATTCTTAAAACTATTGTTGAATTATTAGCCATACAAGGCAAAGGAGAAACTAACGTATGAAATTAGATGCAAGTGCATGGAGAAAATTAGGAACAGTTGCTACTATTCTTGGAATAGTCATGGAGATATTTGGGGAAATTGCGGATGAGAAGGAAAGAGAGCTTGAAATAAAGGACTGTGTTCAGAGGGAAGTACAGACCGCTCTCAACAATTCGCAAAATTTACACACGGTATAATGAAAAGGAGGACACACAGATGTCAAAGAAGAATAAGAATACTGTAAACGTTGAGGAAAATGTTGTTGAAGAAGGAGTTGAAACTCCCGTTGAAAAGAAAGAATCTTGGTTCAAGAGAGCAACTAACAAGGGTAAGGAATTTACAAACAAGCCTACTGTACAGAAGGTCGGTAAGGTTGTTGGTGGAATTTTTAAGCTTGGACTTGCTGTCGGAGCCGGATATTTAATCGGATCACGTAGAGTCGGTTCAGATTCAATCGATTTAATCGACGACGCAGAACCTGAAACTTTAGACGAAGTTGAATCTTCAGATTTAGACTAATTGGGCTATTTGGCCCTTTTAGTTTTTATTTTTCTTTTAATTGCAGTAGGAAAGGAGCTTTTATGAAACTAAATGAACTAATTGAAACCTGTAGCGAGCCTGTTTACACTGTCCATGTACATAAGGATAATGTAAAACTCATGTCTTTTTATGACAAGGAAATGATCGCTAAGTATGTAGGTAACAGAGACATTGCAAAATGGTTTAGTTTGTCCTCAAATGGAGAACTCGATGTCGAGCTTAAAGATAATTATATTGCTAGTATTGAGTCTGAAGACAGAGCCGACGAAGTTGTTTTTACAACAGATAGTATTACTGTTCGTAAAAAAGAAGTCCTAAATAAGGATTTCTTGGAAATGTTACCGACTCAGGATCCTCATAAGTATGATGATTATGATATTCGCAATCTCAGACTTGGTAAAGCAGCTCTTAATAAGCTTTCTAATCTAGGTATTTCTACTGTTGGAGAGCTTAGAGAATTAACCGTTGAGAATATTAGTAGTATCCCTAGAATTGGCAAGAGACGAGTTGATGATATTCGCAGAGCACTTTATGAGTTCAACTGTCATCTCAAAGATGATGAGAACTATAAGCCGCATAAATAACAATAGATATTATGAGAAGAACCACTTCGTGGAATATTATAGGTCTATCATAAGACTTATTCTTTAAACAAGGAGTAAAAGCTGATGGCCACGCATTATGAGGTGGTTCTTCTATTTATTTTTGAAAGGAGCAGGTATGGAACTTAAGAGCGTATACGTTGTGTTGTACGAAAACCGGCATTATGCAACCACATATGAGCATCCAGGTGATTATGACACTGTGGAAGCTTATGTTGCTGCAGTATTTGCATCTGAGGAAGAAGCATATTCTTATGTCTCTTCAGAATTAGCTTATGCATATGCAGAACTTACTAAGGAACAGCATGAAGATGTCCACATTGCAGATGAATTCATATATTATGATGGAAATGAGGCAAGTGGATACACTATTGATGAATTCATGGTGTTAAAGAAATGGTATGGAGAGCCAAAGGAGGAGCAATAACATGGAAGAAAAGAAGTATTATCAGTTAGTAGAGGTGGATGCACCTCAGCAGGAGTATCATCCGACAACTAAGTTGGATATTATCAACAATGCCATTTCAGGTATTACTGCTCTTGGCATATACGGTGCTTTTTTATTTTTTGTTTACAAAGTGTTAAGTCCTGCAGGACGTAGAAAAAAGGAGGCCTCAAATGACAGAGAAAAATCCGCCGGAGAAGCTTGATCCAGTAGTTACAGGCGAGACTAAGGTCAAGAAGAAAAATGGTTTACAGAAAACTGTAGATCTTATATTTGAACCCCAGGACGAAGCAACAATTAAGAACTTTATATTCAAGGACGTAATTGCACCTGAGATAAAGAACTTAATCTGGAGCTTAGGTACTGGGATTTTAAATATGTTCTTATATAATAATAAAACTCCTAGCTCAAAAGTAGGGGCAAAGAGCAGTGAGCCAATGATTAACTATAGGGGTATTTATAAGAATAATACCCCCGCTCAGAGGCCTAACGTAAGTGGAACAGATATTTTTACATTTGACCGTATTACATTCTCATCTAAGCATGATGCGTACAATGTACTGGACCAGATGTATGATATTCTGAGCCGTTATCAGTTAGTTCGAGTATCTCAGTATCTCGAGTTAACTGGAAATAATACAGATAATTATCAGGCTGCTAAGTTTGGTTGGACCAACTTAGAAGGTGCTGATGTAGTCAGAGATTTTGGTGGCGACTATTATATTAAGTTGCCTAAAGCATATCCGTTAGATTAGAAAGGAAGCATGTATGAACATAAAAGGAATTACCACATTATTCCGTAGAGGATTGAAATGTGCTCAGTTATTAGCCAAGAAACATGGGCCTAAGGTAGCCGTTGTTGTAGGTGTAATAGGTCTTGTTGAGGGTGGTGTAGAAGTTGCTAAGGCTGTTCCAGCGGTTAAGGAAACATTAGCTAACTTCAAATCACAGAGAAGTTATATTGAAGAGAATTTAGACGGCGATCTCAAGAGGGGTGCCGTTGTTGATATTTACAAGGAAACAGGAATTGAGTTAGTAAAGGAGACCATTAAGCCTGTAGTCATTTGCACAGCATCTGCGGCACTTATATTTATTCCGATGGGAATAATGAATAAAGAGATTACAACGCTGGCAGCGGCTCTAACGACCTCCGAGAGTGTGCTGAAAGACTATCGAGGTCGAGTGCGAGATAAACTAGGTGAACAGGAAGAGTTTAATCTGTTTAATGGCATTGAAGAAGTTACAACAAACGAAGAAATGGTTGACTCTAAGGGCAAGAAGCATGCGGTAAAGTCAACTAAACACGTTGGCCCAGAGGATTTAGGACGTAACATCTTCGCAAGATATTTCAATGACTCAACCGAGTATAAGAAATACACAGACGACTATAATATTTTTTATATTAATGCACAGCAGGACTATGCAAATCACAAATTGAAAGCGCAGGGTCATTTACTCTTGAACGACGTACTTAAAGCCCTTGGATTCAAGGAGTGTGCTGAGGGTTGCGTTTATGGATGGCTATATGATCCAGATAATCCGGAATTACAGAATCATGTAGATTTTGGTATGACCATGTTAGACCGTAAGGCAGGAGATAGTCTTGAATCTGCCATTATGCTCAACTTCAATGTCGACGGAGTGGTATACGATAAATTACCAAACTTTGCGGTAGCATAATATGAAAAGAAATATTATAGGTTTCTTGGCAGGTCTTATTGTAGGTGGCACAATAGGATATTTTGCAGCTGTTAAGAAATGTGAATCAGAATCAAAAGAGGAACTAAGTGATATTTTCGAGAACCATAAAAAGA
>RHMF01000088.1_pt1 | contig 47553 bp, 34 predicted proteins | sample 5365151 | NCBI WGS metagenome assembly RHMF01 (sample SAMN10266501, study PRJNA497801) | feces metagenome | isolation source: feces | host: Bos taurus | place: China: Prairie of Fairy Mountain | collected 2017-08-14 | reverse complement strand
GCTCCAATCGCTTTGCTGCCTCGTCCGAGGAGAGGCCCTTTTCCGGGCTGGTGTTCAGCTCGGACAGAACGTCCTCTTTGGTGAGGTGGTGCCAAAGTTTCATCAATTGATTTCCTCCTTGTGATTTGAACGGTACAGCGGATTACCACATGATAGCCCAAGTGCCGAAGAAGATGGCAGTGATGAGCACGAAAAACACGATGCAGTAGCCCATGATATCTTTCATCTTCAGACCGGCGATGCCCAGCAGCGGGATAGCCCAGAACGGCTGAATGATGTTAGAGATTGTCTCACCGGCAGTAAAGCTGATGAGGAACTTGTTTGCTTCCAGACCCAAATCCAGCGCGGCCTGACCCAGAGCGGGGCCGGCCACCATGAAGATGCCGCCGGAGGAGGGGATGAAGAAGTTGATGATAGCCATGCAGACGTAGCACAGATAGGGGAAGGAACCGGCAGTAGAGTGGGTGGCAAAAGCGTTGGCAATGATGGCAACCAGACCGGAGGAGGCCATCATGCCCTGAATGCCGGCGTAGAAGGGGAACTGAAGCAGTACTCCGTAAGCGCTGCGGACACCCTCTTCACAGGCGGTGAGCAGGTTGCGGGGAGAGCCGTGGCACAGGATACCGATGAACAGCAGCAGGAAGTTCATGATGTCCAGAGTCAGGTCGAAGCCGCGGGTGGCAAACCAGTAAACCAAATAAACGATACCGGCAATACCGATGATCATGGTGGTGATAGGGCTGTTGTCTACCTTTTCGGCGAAGGTCATCTCAGCCTTGTCCTTGTGGTTGGACTTCATGGAGAGGACGGCCTTTTCCTGCTCCAGAAAGCGATCCAGAATGGCGGAGTCCATCTCGGGGGTGTCCTTGGGATTGGTGTGAATCAGAGCGGCGACCAGCGGAACGATGATAATCAGGCTCAGAATCTGAGCAATGAGCAGAGAAGGCTCAAACACGGTTTCGGTCAGAGGAATAAGACCCAGCATATCTTCCATGAAATAACCGGGGGTGTTGACCAACAGGAACTCGGAGCCGGAGATACCGAACAGACCGGTGGTGATGGCGCCGGTATAGGCAACGGCAACATAAAGTTTGAAGTCGACTTTGCGCAGGTTCAGGGCGACGGAACGGGCCAGGATGGCACCGGCTACCAGACCCAGTCCCCAGCTGATCCAACCAAGGATCGCACTGGCAATGGCAATAAACACAACACCCTGGATGCCATTTTTGGGGATGCGGCAAAGTTTGACCAGTGCACGCTTAATCGGAGGTGCTTCTGCCACGATGTAGCCGGTAGCGATGATCATGGCCATCTGCATGCTAAAGGAAAGGAAGCCCCAGAAACCATTGCCCCAATGTACGATCATGTCAAGCGGGCCGGAGTCGGTGAAGATCAGACCCATAACGAAGGTGATGATAGTCAGAATGAATGCAAGAACGATGGCGTCGGGCAGGACTTTATCCATACCCAGGTTTAATGCGCCGGAAATTTTTCTCAGTGCTTTTCTCATAAATGCGCTCCTCTCTGATTCTTATAATTTATTAAAGTTAGAAGAGTAGTTCTCACTTGCAATAAAGTAACTATGGACAGAGGCCTCCTTCCCGAGTATTTATTATGCAGATTGGTTAACCTCCATACCCTTTGGCAAGTCAAAAAAACAAGACCTGCCTGCAGAAAAACTGCAGACAAGTCTCTGTGTTTCAGAAGGGCCCCGAAATGACACCTGCTGTTTCGCATTGTGTCAAATGTGGTGACGAAGCCAATCCCGCACGGCGACGTTGGATCCGTGCAGCACATACTCCCTTGTCGAGAGTATTCACTTTTTGGAGTTCCTAACCTTTATGAACAAATTGTAACAGGTGTTTGGTTAAGATTCAGTTAAAAAGCGGTCTTCGTCAAAAAATTTTTTATTCTCTGAGCATTCGGTAACCAACACCGACTTCGTTGATGATATAGCTGGTTTCCCCCGGCTTGGTACCAAATTTTCGTCGTATATTGGCCATATTTACTTGAAGTTTTTTCACACTGCCTTCGCTGGAATATCCCCAGATAGCTTTTACAATAGCAGAATATGTCATCATTTTTCCGCAATTTTCTGCCAAAAAGGCAATAATATTGAACTCGGTTTGGGTCACCTTTACTTCCTCGCCATGCAGGAATGTCCGTCGGGAATCGTAGTCAATCACCAAATCTTTCAACACAAAGCGGCTTCCTTTTGTATCGCTGGTGCCGTTTCGGCTGTTGCGCAGAGCGGAACGAACTCTTGCAAGCAACTCTGCAGAGCCGAAGGGTTTGGTAACGTAGTCGTTGGCGCCCTCATCCAAAGCAGTCACCTTATCCTCTTCTTCCATTCGCGCCGACAACACGATGACAGGGGCAGAGGATGTTTCGCGCAGTTTTTTAAGAAATACGATTCCGTCCTGATCGGGCAGTCCAAGATCCAGAATGATCAGGTCGGGAACATAGGATGCATTCATGATCTGCGCATTTGAACAGCTGTTGGCTAAAATAACTTTAAAACCAACGGACTCCAAAAGAGTCTGCAGCAAGGCTTGAATATGGGCATCATCTTCCACCACAAGGATTTTATATTTGTTATTGCTCATACACATCTTCCTCTACCGGCAGTACAAACCAGAGCCGAGCGCCTCCGCCCAGTCTGTTTGCTGCGTGAATAGTTCCTCCGTGAGCGTTGATAATTGTCCTGCAAATGGATAAACCGATTCCTGCGTGGTGTTTGCCTCCGTCGACAGAAGGTTTCTTTTCGCTGAAAGTATCGATAAACAGGCGGGAGAGCTGATTTGCCCGAATCCCATCCCCGTCATCTGCCACTTCAATAACAACCTCTCCCAATTCCAGCCACGCCCGCAGCCAGATGCGGGAAACATGCTTTCCGTGATGTTCGGCATTCTCAAGCAGGTTCAGCAGTACCTGCTCGATGAGGATCGGATCCATGGGCACTGTAACGATATAAGCAGGAAGTTCCACCAGAACTTCTCTTCCGGGGTATCGACGGTAAAACTTCATGATGACGGAATCAATTACTTCATCAAGAACGGTTGGTGTCTTTGTTACACTCACACCATCTTGCTCGAGTTTGGTAACTGCAAGAATATTTTCAACCATCCGCATCAGCCAAACCGACTCTTCCTGAACTCCTTGCAGAAGCTGCTTGCTGCGTTCTTCTGACAGATTGTGGAACTCATCCGCCAGTAAAGAGCAGGATCCACAGATGGTTGTTAGTGGGGTTCGAAGATCATGGGATACTGCACGCAGAAAATTTGCCCGCACACGTTCTATCTCGTGTTCTTTTGTCGCCTGCTGCTGTTTTTTTAGCCGTGTGGTTATTGTACAGGTCAAGATGGCAATGACAAGCATAACAAAGGCAGAGATGACATTATGAGGCGTCATAAAGTCAAAGGCGAACAGGGGCTCGGTAAGGGCATAGTTAACGATTAACAGGCTGATAAATACCGCCACGACACCGTAGGTATACCCATCTGTAAGAAGAGACACCAAAAACACCGCAAGCAGAAATATCGCGGTTACATGCTCGCCAACCCCGAAGTTATAGAAAAACAACATGGATAGCCCAAACGCCGCTGTCAATAGGCCCAGTGTAATCAAGGAATATTTCAAAACACGACTCATGCTGTGCAACCTCCCAGTTTAACAATTATCTATTTTTTCATTATAATAGTGCGAGTCTCGGTTGTAAACTGTTGAAATCGAACCTTATCCTTATAACACAAAATCAAAACAATCGTTTGTGGGGAGAGTGGAAAGCAAGTGCTGAATTTTAGATTTTCCATAGAAGCAAGGGCTTTCATATTCGTGTAAAGTAAGTAAGCAGGGGAGAAGGGGGACATACTGAGTTGGCGCGAAATAGTGGAGGATATTGAATGTGAGAAAGATTGAGCGCTAAAGAGAAAATAACTTATACAAAATGCGCGAAAATACAATACAGATAATCTGAAATGAAGAAAAGTAATCTATACACTGAGAACCAAACTGCAACCATCACTTTCAACAAAAGATTGGGACTGAGGCGACAAAATTAATTCAAAATCGCTTGCTTATTACACAAGTGTTGATATAATGATATCAAGAGTATGATAGCAAATCAGACCGTCTTCCGTTCTGCAGAATGACTATGCTCAAATTTCAAAACTGACATAAGATTCTGAAGACTGGATCTTCATTACCATTAATAAAGTAAGCTGATCTATTTGGCCCCAGCAGCTCACGATTTTGATGATATTGTAAAATGCGCTATGGATTACCCTAGTCTGTTGAAGTGAAAATACTACCCAATTAAGGAGGTTTTTGTATGGATCCCAAGAACATGCCTGCTCCCGACCCGAAGTTTTTTGAACGGCTCAAGCTGCTGGACGATACCATGAACTATCGTCCTACCGACCATGTCCCTACCGCTCCCTTTATTCAATATCTGCCCATCACCTTGTACGGTGAGACCACCATTCAGGATACTATGATGGATTACGGCACCGCTGAGAGCAGCTGGATCCGCTATCATATGGAATATCAGCCCGACTTCGCATGGGCACCCCAGTCCGTCTTCCCCGGTGCACCGCTGGAGGTGCTGGACTGTCAGTACATCCGCTGGCCCGGCAAACACCTTGCCGATCCCAATTCCCCCTTCCAAGTGCTGGACCGTGAGGACGGCTACATGACCCCCGAAGAGTACTTGGAGTATGCCGAGGATCCTACCGGCTTTATCATGCGCAAGATCTTGCCTCGCCACTATGCAGCCCTGAAGGGCCTTGAGATGGTGGATTTCTCCAACTCCGTTTGGCAAGGGGGCCTTTACAGCATGATCCCTTGCGGTCTGCCCCCTGTCAAGGCCGCTTTCAATGCCCTGTCCGCCGCCGGCGAGAAGATGATGGGCATTGCTCAGGCCGGAGGAAAGATCATGGGCACACTGGCCGGTATGGGTTGGCCCTCCCTCTGTGATCAGGCAGTCACCGCTCCCTTTGATGTGTTCAATGACACCCTCCGCGGCTTTATGAACACCACCATGGATATGATCGAGTATCCCGACGAGTTGTTGACGGCGCTCAATACCTGCACCAAGCAGCAAGTGCGCTCCATCAAGAACATGTTTGCCACCCAGCCCTTTGTGAAAAATGTGGTGTTCTTTATTCACAACGGCTTCGATTCCTTCATGAGCCGCGAGCACTTCCAGACCTTCTACTGGCCCGGTCTGAAAGCCTGCGTGGACGCGGTTATCGAATGCGGCGGCACCCCTCATCTGTACATTGAGGACAAGTACGACAGCAAGATGGACATCATCGTCAATGGCCTGCCTGCCGGCAAGTGCATCCTCACCCTCATCAACTGCGATGTGGAGAAGTGGAAGGACGCCTGCTACGGCAAGGTCATGCTCTCCGGCGGTCTCGACGGCGTCATGCTGAATTTTGGCGATCCCGATCAGGTGGCCAAGCACACCCGCGATGTGCTGGATCGCTGGTCTGTGGGCGGTGGCTATTTGCTGGATAGCAATGTGGCACTGGACAAGGCCAAGCCCGAGAATCTCCGTGCCATGTTCGAAACGGCTCGCAACTATGTTCAGAAGTTCTAAATACACACAAAAAGGGCACATTGAAATTAGCAAGTAAAGAAGGACAAGTGGTCATCCCGAAAAGGTGGACCACTTGTCCTTTTTGCCTTAGAAGTCACTTTGTGCCCTCATTTTGATAACCCCAATTTGGGAAATATTATGTGATACTAAAAAAATCAAAAATTCAAATAAAACATTACAATGAGAACCACCGTATACACAGGGTGCCATGGTGCAACCATTAAAAAGTGACAACGTGTTTTGGAGATTAATCGCAGATTTTCTTGCGAATGATGGTTGTAAAAGGTTCATGTAATTTAGCTGTTCTCATTGTAATGCATCGGAAAATGGTGTATTATGAATGAAAAGAGAAATAACTTTACAAAGAAGATGCCTCAAGCGTGATGACCCTTGATGTTGTTGCGTGGATTATTGAAGCTTTTTCGGTTCGATTGGTTGGAGCGCAGTTCACTCGAAGGGAGCGTGACGGTATGAAAAAGAGAGGTTGGAAAATTGCCGCGATAGTATTTGTATTACTTGTGGCGATTGGCACGACGGGATTTTTTACAGTGCGCAGCTCACCTGAATACGCTTTGCTGATCGTGGCAAAGGATGTACGGGACGCCGGGGTGGAGGGGCTGAAGCCACATTTGACAGGCCAGGCTCTGGAACTGGTGGAAAGACTGGGAGGGAAGTCGGATAATCGAGTCTGGGAAGTTATTTCGACCATCCTGGATACTGACCAGCTCGTGGAGATGATGAAGACTGAACTGGCGAAAGTCGAGTGGAAATTGGACGACTTTGATAAAAGTGCCCATACGGCAGAGATTTCGTTAAGATTCAATTACAGAGACAAGTTGAGCGGCGAAGTGGAACTTGACATGCTTCGGGATGAAATTGGCGCGTGGAAAATCAGTGAGATCAATCTTTCTGATTTGGATCGGCCATGAGACAAGATTAGGCGGTGAAATCAGTGAGCAAGAAAGAGCTGACCAATGAAGAAAAACTAAATATTCTGATTCCCAAAGCCATGAGTGTACTTTGTGACATGGTGGAGCAGCGTATGCCGGAAGAAGGGCAATTTCAAAAGTTCTTTGTCTCTTTCGAATATCCCGGAACGAAATGTGAGGCGCTTCTCTGGATGGAGCCGAACTTAACCGGAAGGGGAGGAAATGGCCGGGTAACCACAGCCATGCATGAGGTCGGATCAGACCGGGTGGTTCAGCACTATACGATGGTTGGAAATAAAACAGATATTGTGAGATGGCTGCAGTGTTCCGGAAACGCGAGCCAACTGCAGACGGATTATGACCAACTCAAGCAGGCGATCAATCGATTTGATTGAAATATTATTTCAGCGCATTCTGAGGACTTTTGTCCTCGGAATGTGCTTTTTGTTTGCCCAAAGGCCGCTTTTTCAGCAAAATATTTGCAATTTTGAGTATGATATTTCGCTGTATTGGCTTTGGCAATTATATGCATTTTGGCGGTATATTTTCTTGACAGATTTCTATATTAAGGAATATAATCTATAAAATGTATAATTAGGTCGAATTATGTCTAAAAATAACTTTGTGTGTTATGCCGAAAAGCAATTTTCGAGAGGGAGGTTCAAAGATGAGGATAAAATATCGCGTACGGAGGGTGGCAGCCGGAGTTCTTGCATGCATTTTGTTGCTTTCTGCCGTGAGCATGTCTGCTGCTGCATCCGGTGTTATGAAACGCAGTACTTCCCGCGCTATTGCGATTGTGTTCGATAATTCCGGATCGATGTACATGGAGCAGAATAAGGCGTGGTGCCGTGCCACCTATGCAATCGAAGTGTTTGCTTCCATGATGAATGAAGGGGATACCCTGCAGGTCTATCCGATGTATGACGTGACGGTGGGAGGAATCACCTACACCAGTCAGAATCCGTTCTCCATTTCCGGTGGAAGCGACACTTCAATCATTCAGACGATGTACACGCCCTTTGCTGGTGACACCCCAATTGAGACCATTGGGGATGCATACAACGGTTTGAAGAAGCTTGACGCGGATGAGCGCTGGCTGATTGTTCTGACTGATGGTGCTGTATTCTACGAAAACGGTGAGGAACTCAAGGGCGATGCCACGAAGCAGAGACTGGAAGAGGTCCTGACCGCGTACAACAATGACGTAAATGTTCTGTACCTGGGTATTGACCCCATCGCAGTGATTCCGGAAATCACGGGAAATAGCAATTATCAGTACCATACAGATAAAGCAGCTGATAGCCGCGATACGTTGACCAAGCTGACCGAAATGTGCAATATGATTTTCGGCCGCGATGTGTTGGCAAACGCCGGAAACAAAATGACCTTTGACGTGTCTATGAAGAAACTGATTTTGTTCGTTCAGGGCAGTGGAATCAGCAATGTAGACCTGAAAGATTCTTCCGGCAAGTCGGTTGGCAAGCCTTCGCAGTCCTATTCTCCGCGTTACGGTGAACTGGGCGCAGGGACCGTGAGCAAAAAGGGTACTCCGCTGAGCTTTAGCGTGGATAACAGTTTGAGCGGCTATATTGCCGTTTACGATACTGAACTTGATGCCGGAACATACACCATGAGTTTTTCGGGTGATGTATCCAGTGTCAGCGTATATTACGAACCCAATGTCGACTTGGCTGCAAGTCTAACCGATGAATACGGCGCCGTGATGACGGCGGGCTCGGATTTGTATCCCGGTACATATACCATTAACTTTGGCCTGGTGGACAAAGATGGTAAAATGACCACTTCCAATTTGCTGGGTAAGATCAATTACACCGTGACCTACTTGATTAACGGAGTAGAAAAGACGGTTAAAAGTGATCAGAACGGCAAAATTGATTTGCAGTTGGCAGAAGGGGATACCCTGGACGGAAAGTTCTCGGTTACCTATCTAAGTGGCTACACCATCACCAAACGGCCGGTTGATTTCAACTGGCCCTCCTTGGGATTCAAAATAATCCCGCGTCCCGCCGGCTTGCTGGAACTCAAGGTGACGGGCGGACAGGATCAATACAACCTGTCTGAACTGGAAAACGTCTCCTATACGGTTCAGCTGATCTATGAGGGCAAGCCATTGACTGCTGAACAGATGGCAGCAGCAAAGTTGTCGGTGGCCATCGAGGGCGGCAACGTGGAATATGAGCTGGTTCCCAATGGTGACAGTTATCTTCTGAACTTGAAATATGGCGGAACCGCGGCTGATACCAACTGCGGATCTTATGCTGTGAAACTGAGCGCGGCTTATACCAATGAGTTTGGCGTAGAGTCCAGAAGCAACGAAGTCCAGACTGCATTTGCTCTGGAAGATGATGGATATGGCTTGGAGATGGAAGTGGACGGCGACGACTATTTCGTTATCTCCAAACTTGATGAGAGTGAACCCTTTAAGGTTTCCGTTTTTGCTGACGGCAAGCCATTGACCGATGAACAATTGGCAAACACCGCTTTGACGGTAGATGGTAGCGGACTGACCTGCGAAAGTCAGCCTGTTCCCGGTGAATCGGCCTTCTTGGTGCGTATTGTGAAGGATGCCAATGCCAAGTCAGGCAATTATGATTTCGCATTTCGTGCTGTATCGAAAGACCAGGTAGGACGAGAAATTTCTGCCGAAGATGATATGAAGGTGACCCTTCGTACTTATCCTCGCTGGTTGCCGTTCCTGATTGTCCTGCTTGCGCTGCTTTTGATTTTTGCTCTGATTTGGCTTTACCTGAGCATGAAGGTTTTGCCCAAGAAAATTGAACTCGACAAGTCTCGGTCGAGTTTCAATGTTAACGGAGATGAAGTCAACGGAACGCCCGGATGTTCGCCGACAACCTTTGGAAAGCGCAACGGCACGATCCAGATCTCCACACCCAAATATCTCGATGATGCTACATTGAAGGCTACGGTTACATTGAACATGACTGCGGTTAGCCCTCGACGGGTAAAGTCTCGTAACCGCCAGGCGTTGGTTACAACCGTTGCAGCAAGTGGCGCAGTGGTTCAAAAGGTATCGGTTGGTGCCCATGATCTGGTCAAGGATGATGAAGGCAACTGGACCTTTGATGGCAAACAGATTCCCAGATCCAGCGCAACGACCAATTTCACTATCAGCGGAAGTCCTGTATGTACGATTGCAGGTGAAACCCCGCTTGGCAATGAATTCCTTGTGCGAGCTCAACTGAAATTTAAATAAATGAAAAAGAAATAACTTAAATACCATAAGGATTTGGAGGAGAAAACATGAGTAAGGAAATCATCAAGGAAAACGTAGTGGAAGCCCCGACCCTATTTATCGGCGTTGGCGGTACCGGCTGTAACATCGTCAAGCGCGTAGCTGAGATGTGCCGTCCTGGCGAAGTTGAGAATATCAACTTTGTCTGCCTGGACACCAATGTGAACGATCTTTCCAGCGTAAAAGGCAGCAGTGCCAATATTTACTATGTTCAGACCTCGAATACCCAGACCGTGGGCGATTACCTGGACTACGATCAGGACGCTCTGAAGAACTGGTTCCCCAAGAATGCCGTTATGTACGACAAGACCGTGTCTGAGGGTGCCGGCCAGGTGCGTGCTATTTCCCGTCTGGCTCTGAATGCCACCATTAAGACCGGTCACATTAAGCCCCTGTACAGCGCCATTGATGACCTGTTCCGCAAGGACGGCAAGGAACTGAAGCAGGCTATGCGTGTGGTCATGGTTTCCACTGCTTCCGGTGGTACCGGTTCCGGTATTGTTCTGCCTCTGGCTATGTTTGTCCGTGATTATGTCAATACCAAGTATCCCAACACCGCTCTGATCGTTCGTTCTGTCATCCTGCTGCCCGAGACTCTGGACAGCGTTATTGACTCTACTGCTGAGCGTGAGAGCCAGCGCCGCAATGCTTACGCAACCGTCAAGGAAATCAATGCCTTTATGATGAAGGGCTCCGGCTTTATGGACGTGGGCGATGATGAGCTGAGCCGTTATCGCAATCTGCACATCGATTTTGCTGTTCCCGGCACCGATGAACTCAAGAGCCTGTCTCTGCTTCCCTTCGACTTCTGCTTCCTGATGGACGGCCAGAATGCAGAGGATACCACCATGATCAGCTTGGACCAGTACAAGATTCAGGCTGCTCAGGCTCTGTACGAGCAGAATATCGGTCCTATGCAGAAGAATGCCTTCTCGGTGGAGGATAACATCATCAAGGAGATGTCCAACCCCGGCAATTTCGGCCGCAATCGTTTTGGTGGCATTGGCGCCGGCGTGGTGCGTTATCCCTATGATGAAATCGCTGACTACGTGGCATACGGTTGGGCTATGGACGCTGTTGGCGGCGACGGTGAGGCTGCCAAGTGGAGCAAGTACGACAACGCTTACGAAGTGGTTAAGCGTGAGGCCATCAAGAAGGGTATGGCTCAGTCTGAGATCCCCACTCGCGGCGAGGTTTATATCAATAAGCTGAAGACTGCTACCGATAACTTCTCTAAGGATCTGAATTCTCAGTTCCTGAAGGATGCTGATAAGCGCGTTAAGAGCTTCTTCAAGGCACTTGAAGAGGAAACCATCCGCACTCTGTCCACCGACACCTCGATCCGCGGTGCCCGTGACGATGCCAACGAGCTGGCAAATGAGATCGATTACAGCATGGAAGAGAACAAGGGCCATGCCATTGAGAATAAGGAGAAGCTGCGTACTTACGAGGCAGTTCTGCGTGCTAACGCAAAGAAGGTTGCTGAAAACGCTGCAGAGTCTCTGTTTATCAACGAGGGTAAGACCATCAACGAGAAGAAGGCACATACCCTGGAGTTCCTGCTGAAGAATGCCTTTGGCGAAGTCTGCCACCCCAATGCTGCCCGTTACGTTCTGTACATGGCTAAGCTGGAGATGGACAAGCGTCTGAAGAGTGCAAACTCCACTCTGAACAATGTCGTTCTGCCTCGTCTGGAACTGTATGCTCCCGATGCCCACGATTCCGGCATGTTTGATGTCAAGCTCAAGGGCAGCAAGAAGGTAGAAGTCAGCCTGGATGAGCTGTGCGAAGCTGAGATGAACCCCGAGCAGTACAGCAAGATCGCTCTGAAGCTGAAGGGTGCCGAGAATGTGTATCCCAAGCTGAACGAATCCTTCCCCGACTACTACAAGCAGATCAAGGAATTTGGTGAACTGACTGCCAAGCTGGAAGCTTATAAGTTCGGTTCCGAGTATCTGGATGACCTGTGCAAGATGTACGAGCAGTTCTTCTTCTCCTTCGGTGAGAAGGTTGCCGCTCTGGCCCGCAAGCAGGACGACATGGTGGACAACCTGAAGTTCCGCAAGGGCGACTCCATTTACAATGTCTGCTCCAGCCGTGCTCTGCTGGACGAGCTGGTTCGCTCCACTGCCGGCAAGAGCGAGGAAGGCGCTATGCTGGAGTCTGAGCTGAACGCTGAAATCTTTGACGCCGTCAAGTCCAACGTTGTCTTCGAGCGTGAGATCCGCAATGCCGACATCGTTGAGAATGACCGCAGCATTGACATCTTTGACGACATTCTGATTGGCTACTTCAAGAAGGATGTTCGCCGTAAGTGTGATGAGAACATCAACGTCAACATTATTGAAGCTCTCGCTCTGGAGAATCGCTTGAATTCTCGTCTGAAGATGCGTGAAGAGCAGGGCAGCAAGAAGGTCATCGACAAGGTCACCAATGAGGATAATCTGCGTCACATCCGCAGCATGATCGCCATGGGTGAGCGCCTGGCCGCCCCCGGCATCCAGCGTCTGCGCAACGAGGAGTCCCGTGAGGTTAAGCTGTGCGCCTACAACCGATCCCTGACTGATATGCGTGCATACCGCATCTCTGAGCTGATTCCCAAGGGTGCCGCCGTGGATACTATCTCCCGCTACGAGCTGCACTTCTTCAATGCACTGTACAACCTGACTCCCGATAAGCTCAGCAAGTTTGCAGCCCGCAGCGAGACTGAGACCGGCATCAACGAGGCAGGTCTGTACCACAATGCGTACATTAACTATTCTCAGAATATCGGCCCCGACTCCACCAAGAATTCCTGCATCTCCACCCACATTGACAAGCGCTGGGATTCTCTGTCTGCTATGCCCGAACTGGACTTTGGCTTCCAGAAGGACCAGATGATGAAGATCCATCAGGCTCTGATTTACGGTCTGGTGCACCGTGCCATCGCTCCCCGTTATATCTCCACTGCAGCCGGTGGCAAGAAGGTGTACAAGTACGAGAATTCCGACGAGCGTTACGTGAACATGGTGGTCTCTAACGGCACCCTGTGCGATGAGTTCTATGAGATTCTGGACTCCCTGTACATCAGCCCTGCCATCGTCAAGGATATGGATGTCATTAAGGAGAAGAAGCGCGCACGCGATCGCGTCAAGAACTCCAACTTTGAAAAGACCACCTTCGCCAAAGCAATGGATGAGTTCTGCATCGAGACGATCCATGAAGGCGAAACCAGCCTGCTGGAGATCCCCCTGATGCTGTACAATTCCATGCCCAACAGCCTGCGTTTCATCGATGAGATCACCGGTGTTGTGGAAGCCGTTATCAAGACCATGAAGGATGAGCTGGCTATTTGGGAGAATCCTGACGATGCTCGCTTCATTCTGTGCGACATGCTGAAGAAGCAGTTCATGCTGCTGGTGGACAACTTCGAGAAGTATCCTGAGTTGAGCCACAACACCAAGCTGGCAGAAAATCCTGTGATTGACATCATCTATCGCAAGGTTAAGAACTCCTTCTCCACTGCGCCTGAGCCCGATGATTATGAGCAGACTCTGGAGGAGATGCGCAACCGGATCCGCTGAACCGTTCGGTTCAGTAAAGTGAGGTTCTTTAAGAACCCTCGAAACGGAGGTGAATGAATTGTTCACTGTTGTGATCGCGGAAAAAACGCATATCGACAGTATTCAGGAGTACAAAGTGTTCCTGAAACCCTTTATTGATGATGCTCGTGTTGTGTTCTGCGAATGGCGGCCGGAAGAGAAGACTTTGGCTGACTCCGTGCCCCATTTGGTTGAGGCAGTAGCCAGACAGAAGGATTGGCGTGCAGTGGTTCTGTGCGATGAAGTAGGGATGGAGAAGAAGAATCCGTTCGACCGTGTGGAGTTTACTCCGCCGCACTACCAGCCGCTGACTGAAACGGAAGACATTGAACTACTGCTGAAGCACCGTCAGGACTACCTTGATAAATTAAAAGAAGCGAAGTTCCATGCTTTTGAGCAGGCAAGCAAGCAGCCGCTGACACGCCTGATGACTTACCTGTGTGAGGGACCGCTTCTGACTCGCAACAAAAACAGCCGCGTTGCTGAACATATGGACCCGGTGGATCGGCTTGACTACCTTGAGTATCAAGAGGAAAGCTGGAAGAAGCAGGAGCTTCGTGAACAAATCATTGCAGAAGAAAAGAGAACGATTTCTCTTCCTGTCGAAGTGGTGTGCGTCGCTCGTCGTACGCACACCAAACAGGAATATGATATCAATACTTCGTGGACACCTCATGAAGATATTGAATATTCCCGTTTTTATGACTGGAACCTGTATTTCGACAAGATGCGCTATCTGGTGTTTGACATTCTGCCTGAGAGAAGCCCTGATTATGAATTCGATTACATTCGGTTCCTGTATGCCATGATGATTTTGGCCAATAATGATACGCCTACCAGCGTGTTGCGGCCGAATCGTGTATTCTGTCTGAACTGTGAAAATGACAAGGATGCACTGGTTGAACTGCTTTCCACGTATGATGCCAAACTGGCACAGACCGACTGTGTTCTGTCGGGTAAGGTCGCTGAGGTTTTGAGTGCGGTGAAACCGCGGCTCAGCGATCGTGATGCCCGGACGATCTTTTGTACCAGTATCAATGTTCCGGTGACCTTATCGAAAGATGTAAGCAGGGATGAACTGTTTGCAGATACGGATGCATTGGGTCTGGCTACCGATTGTCCTCGTGACGAATACGGCGAGTGGGATCGTACCTATTATGGTGCTCGTAAGGCATTGCATCGCATTTTGAAGCAGCCCCGCCGCTCAGTGAAAAGTGCAGCAGCCGATATGCGGCGTATGAACTATGTAGACTTGGGCAAGGCGAGTATTCTGAACGAATTTCAGGCTGATGATGTGAAGGAGTATACGGGCGAGGAAGAACTGAACATGGTTTCTGTTGAAGCGCCCGATTTGTACGATGTAGAGCGTTACGAAAGCCAGATGGCCGAAGAATGCAAGAAGGTTCATCGAAAGATTGAGACCCGAATGACACGCAAGGTAACAATTGCTTTGGGTGCAGTCGTTCTAGCGTTGTACCTCGTAGGTTTTTTGCCACTGTTGTTCAATAACCGAGCAGATGTAGCGAAGGTATTGCTTGCTTTGGTTGTTACCGGGGCCGGCGTGCTTCTTCTGGCTGCAATCGCTTTTATTTGCCTGTTCTTCTTGCGCGGTTCGTTGAGGGAAGATTATCGTTCCTTTAACCGGACTATGCAGGGCATCAGCAATGAGATCGATGGTTCGTTGAATCAGTATTCCCGGTATTTGAGCCATGCATGCAATGTGATGCGCGGATTCCGTGTAATGAACTATCTGGAGCGCAAGGAAGATCCCGAAGCCGCTCGTATTCGTGTCTACAAAAAGCATATGGCAGACATCAAGCGAACCAGAGAAGAACTGCGAGAGGTATTTGGAGGTTACGTGACCCCGAGAACCGGGGCGGACCTGGAAAAGGTCGAGGCATACTCCTACGATTTTGACCGTCCTGTTGATTTTTCTTATCCGATACCTTACAACGAAAGCATGAAATGCCAGATCGAATTCATGCAGCCCGGAAACACCGTGCAGGTGCCCGTCAGCTTTGTGAAGCGCATCACGGTTAGAAGGGAGGAGCTGTATGATTGATACTTTGACCCGAATGGCAAAAGATTTGCTCTGCTTAGCTCCTTTCTTGCTGTTTGCATTGCTGAATGCCAAGGCAAATCTGAAGCGAGAATATCGAAGCCGTCAGTTCCTGATGCCGCTGATTACTCTGCTTTACTCGATTGTTTTGTTTGTATTTCTGAGTGCGATTAACAGTAAGTTGACCGAATTGATTTATTGGTTGCCTGAATTCTTGCTTAACCTGGCGGATAAGACCGATTCGATTCTGTTTGGTCTGTTGTCTTTCTTGGGCGGGATTTTAGAGAACCTTAGTGAACTCTTGAGTGAGTTTATTAAAAAGGTTAATCCGGTTTTCCTGCTTCTGTTCGTATCCAATGCCCTGTTTATGTTGGTGCACGTGATTGTGAAACGCATTTTGATCACCATTTTTAAGGGTGTATTCAAAAAGGGCGGCGGAGTACATGATTTCTTTGTGAGACCGTTTTACGAGCTGGATGAGGAAAGTGGGAAGTGGCATGTACTGGATCATTTCAGTCAGGCTCGTACCTTCCTGAAAACCGTTTATTACGGTGCACTGATTCTGTCGGCTTTTGCAGTGCTGGCAACCTGCGAATTGTATCGCAGAGACCTGTTGGCCGTACCGTTCTATCCCGTGTTTGGTTTGATGATCGTTGGTGAGGCTTATTTCTTCCTGAACGGTCTCAACCGTCGTGAGATGGAGGTTCCCGTGACAGGAGAGACAGATGAATCTCGTGGTGTTGCAAACTATGCGATGCTGCGAAATGTTCTGTCTAAACTGTTTGGCGATCGTCTTAGTGCTGACAGCACATCTGTGGATGAAGGAGATGTCAACTCCCGAACTCACGATGAGCTGCTCCATCAACTGGAGCAAAGTGACGACGTAAAGCTGGAAGCGTATGGTCGTTTTATGCGTCGAAAGCTGAACAAAGGACTGGATCTGGATCACAATTTCTTGGATTCCGGTCGTGCGTTGCTTTGCGGAAACAGCATTCTGTTCAATAATCCCTTCTATTATGATTTGATTCCCTACGTGTCCTATCCCATGAACCGAGTATTGCTGCGCGGGAAACGGGTGTTGGTCGTTTTGGGTCGTCATGACATTGAAGGGGATGTGGAGACCTGGTGCAGAGACGGCTTGACTGCCGTGACCGGAGTTCCTTCCATGTGGAACATCGGTGTTCTTTCCGGACAGAAGCAGGAGCTGGACGTGGGCATTATGACTCGTTCCAGTGTTCATGATTTGGAGCTGCATGAGGCAAACGATGAATTTTTCCGTGAAGTGGAATTCGTTGTTATCATCGAGCCTTCCAAACTGGTGACTACGGCTCAGATCGGTTTGAATTCGCTGGTGCGCCGCTGCAGTCAAAGTGGAAAGAGAATTGTTTACTGTTCTGCTGATAAAAACTGCGATGGCCTTGTTGACTCGCTGTCCCATATTCTGCTTACCAGTCTGACTGAGGTGTCTGCGACAAATCACCACACCGGTGTATCCTCTTATATGTGCTGGGAGACCGGTGGAGAGCATCTGCAGCATAGGCTGCTTCCCAATTTGTCCCGCTATCTGGGTATGGGTACTGAGTTGTCCTTTGCAGCACTTAAGAACCAGATTTCCGAAGTGCGGTGGTATGGCGGCGAAGCTTTCCCGGTGCGAGATATTCATTGGATTGCACGGCAGTATTACTATGATTTGCTGCATTATGCCGGCTTGCCTGCATCTCAGGAAACGATGGAGGAGTATTTCAAGGTTTCCCCCAATCCGTGGAATGCTGAAGTGCGTGAAAATCAGTATCTGACTGTGGAAGATGAAGCCTACAATATGTTTGAGCTCAAGCGTGAATTTGCCACTCGTGCTACAAAACAGGGCTTTATCAACGTGATTTCCCCGGAATATCTGCTCAAAGACTACATGGCAGATAATAATGACCTGTTCAATGCTGACCCCAAGGCTATTCCGTATATAGTGGCTGATTATGCGCCCACGGTGCGTAACGTTGTGCTGCGAATTTGCCTGCGAATGAGCACCGGAATGGTCAGTGAAGAGGAGATTCGCCGTGAATTGATCCTGCCGGATCTGCCCATTCGCGATCTGCAGAAGGACTTCTGGCATGAGATTTGTAACTGCTGTCGTGGGTTTGGTTCCGTTTCCTTTGATGTGGACAATAATGAAGTGTTGTCCGTTGTACGTGATGGAATCAAGGCTGAATACGGTCCGTCTGTTATCCGCATGAAACGCCGTTTCTCTATGGATACCGGGACTATGGAAAACATGTACTTCATCTCGGATACGAAGTTCATCGACCTTCTTCTGGGAGATCTGCAGAATGCCGGATATATCGCGGAAGATGAGAGAGGCGAAAAGCAGTATCTTGGTACTGAACTGCGTGGCCATGTTTTCCAGAAATATCTGCCGGGTCAGTTCTTCACCTTTGGCGGAAAGTATTACGAGATGCTTCGTGTGACCTCCGGTGGTCAGGTATTGGTTCGCCGTGCGGCCGACCATATCACCGGACGCCCGGCCTATCGTCAGGTCCGTCATTATCATCTGTCAAATATAACCGACTCGACCGTCATGGGCGAAAAGATGGATATTGCCGGATTGTCGATTACTCGTCAGTTTGCCGATATTCGAGTGGGAACTCCCTCTTATTGGAAGCTTGACAAGTATAATGACTTCACATCTGGACAGATGGTATCCATCAATGGTGTGCCTGAGCGAGTTTACTGTAGTAAGCAGGTTCTGCGTGTCGATTTGCCTGAAAAGGGCCTGACCGATGAGGTGCGCAGCACCATCGCCATTTTGTTTAACGAAGTATTCCGTACTTTGTTTGCAGAAAATCATCCCTATATTGTAGCTGTTACCCCCGGTGAAATGCAGATTCCGGCTACCTACACATTGGATGGTGTCGAGGGCAAAAATTGCATTTACATCGTTGAAGATTCTCAGCTTGATCTGGGCTTGCTGGTATCGGTACAGCGTAATCTGAATCGTATTTTCGCCATTTTGTGTGATTATCTGGATTGGCATATGGATGCCATGGAAAAGAGCCAGAATCCCCCTGCGGATCCGGTGGCACCAGAACAAAGTGAACCGGAAGAAGAAGCAGTAGCAGAAGCGGAAAAACAGCCTAAGACCAAGATTGGACGAGCGTTCAAGAAGGTTGGCGGTTTCTTCAAGAAGATCGGCGGCTTCTTCAAGAAGATTGGAAGCAAAATTTCTGGTTTCTTCGGCAAAATTTTCAAACGCAAGCCGAAAAAGAAGCCGACAGAGGAAGAAGAACAGCAATTGGTTCCGATCGAAGGCGAAGAGGCATTTGTGCCTGTTGAGCAGACTGAGGAGAATTCTGCAGATCAAGCTGAATTTGAACCCTCGCCTCTGACTGAAGAGGAGAATGAAGGCGTCATCGAGCCTGACTATGATGCAGAAGAATCTGCCGAAGAAGTCGGCGAGGTTGAAGATTCTACAGATGGTGAGGCTGAGGAGCAGGAAGAGGACATGGAGTCGTTCTCCCTGATGAGTACCGGTGTTTCTCATGCGGAAACAGGTGCTGTAGCCACCGATGAGCCGGAGCATGATGTGGAGCAGGACGATCTGAGCTTTGAACCGGATAAGGCGACGAAAGCCGACAAGGTTGTTCAGACCATCCGTAAACCGTACCACGAAAGATATTATCTGCTCTACGGCGGGAATGAGGTTCCGGCACAGATCGATGTGGAAGCAACCCATGCGTTCCTTGAGGGACTTGGCTTTGGACGGAATGAATTGAAACAGGCTCGCGAGGGCATGAACATTGCTGAATTGATTGAGCACACATTCGATCCGAACAAGGTTGGCGGAAAGTTCTGCGACTTCTGCGGAAATGAGTTGGTAGGAACCGAATATGAAATCCTCTCGGATGGTCGCGATCGTTGTATGGTGTGTAGCCGCACAGCGGTTAAGACCGAAGAGGAGTTCCGTGAGATCTACAAAACTGTTATCCGTAATCTGGAGATCTTCTTTGGTGCTCGTATCACCGTTCCTGTTAAAGTGGAGATGGTAAATTCCAGAAAGCTGCACAAACGCTTGGGCAAGAGCTTTATCCCCACAGGAAATTTTGATGGACGTATTCTGGGCGTTGCAATCAAGAACAGGAAAGACTATTCCATCTTGGTTGAAAACGGTGCGCCGCGTATGCAGTCCACCATGACCATTGCTCATGAGCTGATCCATATCTGGCAGTATCTGAATTGGGACATGAAGGCAATTCAGAAGAAATACGGCAAGGATCAGGAACTGGAAATCTATGAAGGCATGGCAAAGTGGGGCGAAATCCAGTATGCCTATCTAATCGGAGAGGTTGCTGCCGCTAAGCGTGAGGAGATCATTACGCGTCTGCGTCAAGACGAGTATGGCCGTGGATTCTGCAAGTATCTGGAGAAGTATCCCTTGGTCACTGAGATCAAATTGGCTGGCGACACGCCCTTTAACGACAAAGCGAAACCGCTGTAAATGAAAACCACAACGTACACCCCAAGGAGGGTGTACGTTGTGGTGCCGTTTGAAGAATGGAGAGGAAAACAATGAAAAATACGATGAAACGTTTTGCAGCAATGCTTTTGGCTGCGATTATGATGTTGACCCTGCTGACCGGTTGCGGCGCAAAGGGTGCAGTGAAAGAAACAATTTCTAACTTTGAAACTGCCTGTCATGCGTTGGATGTTCGCGGGATGCTGGATTGTATGAATCCCACCATCGCTAAGCCCCTGCTGTCCGCTTTGAATCTGCTGGGCGTTGATGATACCAGTGGTGTGCTGGAGGACCTGGTAGATGTTCTGGGCATTGTTGAAGGTGCCGGTGAAAAAACCGAAGTATTTATTCAGTCGATCAAAATTGATCCTCAGGATTTTAAGTTTAACGATGATAACGATAAATGCACTGTTTTTGCTGAGTTGAGCTACGGCGAAGAGAAGACCAAAACGGTTACCATTGATTTGGTGCTTAAAGACGAAATTTGGTATATTTCCGATTTTGATTTTTAATTTTTTTCACTTTGGCCTGTTTATAAGAAGGTGAGAACTTGATTTGGACAATCTGTTTACTGATTTCGATTGCAATTGCTGTTGTTGTAATTCGGGTTGCCTTTGATAAAAATATGGGGAAGACCCGAATGCTTTATGTGATGGCGGGTTGTCTCCTGATTTCATACTTGCTTTACATCCCGGCTTTCTGGAATCAGTATGAGCCGATTGCAGCGTTATTTGGATGTTTGATCAACACGATGCAAGTGATTTCAATGGATGCCGATTATTTGGCATTCTATGACTTGATCGTGTCGGAGCTCGGACTGGGGCTTTATTCGAGATTTTACTTTGCTTTTCTGGCTGCCATGCACTTCCTGCTTCCTATTGTCTCGGCTATGACTGCGTTTACAGTAATTTTGAGCTGTTTGACACAGATGCGGGTTGGTTTATTGAAAAGGCATCGCAAGCATTTGTATGTGTTTTCTCAGATTAATGAAAAGTCTATTGTCTTGGCTCGGGATATTTACAACCATAATAATCGGAGCGACATTTTGTTTTTGCATGACCCCGATGCGGAAGATTATTCGGACTTGCAGCAGGAAATGCACTGTTCCATTATTAATGAACCAATAGAGAATGTACACCCTGACATGCGGCGCAGATCGGTCCATTTTTATTGTCTTTCCGAAAATCATGAGACAAATTTGACCGATGCGTTAACGGTGCTGAGCTGGCTGAGCCCACAGGATAGGAAATGTCAGGAAAAGGCGCATATCTTCCTGTTTACAGCGGATCCAATGGCAGAGATGCTGATTGACTCCGTACAAAAAGGTGCCGTTGAAATCAGCCTGATCAACGAACAACGTACCGATGCGTACAACTTACTGGAACGTTATCCGCTGTTCCGCTATGCCAATGGAAACGATATTCACGTATTGTTATGTGGTTTTTCTGATGAGGGTGATGCTTTTCTGCGTGCTGCCGCTTGGTGCGGACAGGTAGCAGGATATCATCTGCGGTTCTCGGTGTTGGATAAAAATCTATCAGATCGAGAAGCAGATTTTATGGCTGCTTATCCGAGCTTGTTTACCGGGCGCTACGATATCACCTTTTATAATTGGAGCAATGAGCTGGAGTACCAGCGTATTGTGCGCGAACACTGTGCGGATGCGAGCTATGTTGTCGTTTCCTGTGACAGTGAGCGTGAGTCGATTGAAAAAGCAGTTGGCCTGCGAAGATTTTTCTACAAAGCAGACGGACGGTTCTGCCACAAACCACCCATTTTCGTATATCTTGAAAATGACGAAAAAGCAGCGGCCGTTGCTGCGTTGACAACGGCGGAAGCACGGGTAGATCGCAGAATGTCCTATGATATCATTCCGTACGGTATGGCAAATGAATTATTTACATACCAAAATATCACCGATTCTGATTTGGAACTTCTTTCGAAAAATGTTCATTTGGTTTATGAGGATATCTTCAGTGAAGGCGAAATTGATGTAGCCGATGCATTGGAGCGGTATAATCTCTTTGAAGTAAATAAGAGTTCCAACCGTGCCAATGCACTTCACATCCGGTATAAACTGGCCATGTTGGGTTTGGATTACACAGATGATCCGGATGCGGAAGAAGTTGACTTGGCTGATTATTTGGATGCTGAAACGTTAGAGCGATTGACCGTGGCGGAGCACGACCGTTGGATGGCATTTTTGGAAACCGAGGGTTGGGAAGAGTCCACGATCGATCAAGTGAATGCATACAAAGAAACCGGAATCAGTAAAGGACGCCATAATTGTCCGCTGCTAAAACTTCATCCGTATATTTGCCCCTTCGACGAGTTGCAGGATCGTTCGGATAAGCTTGGCTTACCGGATTCTACGGTGTACGACAGGGAATTGATTCTTCGTATTCCGGATATTCTGCATGACAAGTGGGGCGTGTCAGGCAAACGATATAAAATCATCAAACTTCAGATAGAGCAGGGAGGATGAACCCAATGGAAGAAACCAAAAAGATGACTGAAAAGAAAAAGAAACTCGAAAATGTCAGCGATGCACTGCAGGAGATCGAGGTACTGAAGCAGAATTATGAATATGTACCGATGAAGACCAAGTTTGAAGCATACACTGGTGATGAGCCGTATCTGTTTGTCAGTTACTCTCATAGAGATACTGCAAAGGTTTATCCCATTCTGGATGCCCTGTATGATAAAAAGTACCGTATCTGGTACGACGAGTCCTGCGAAGTGGGCAATGACTTCCGCGATGAACTGCGTCGCCGCATCGAAAATGCTGAGGCAGTACTTCTGTTCGTCTCGGCGGCATCCATGGCTTCGCCCTTCTGCGGCATGGAAATCATTGTTGCACGCGAGAACGGAAAGCGTCTGCACCCCATCTATCTGGAAGAATCTGCTGTTCCGCCTGCATTTGAGATCTTGCTGGCCAATACCCATCACGGTACGGTCGATGACATGGACAAGCTGATCAAGTCCTTGGTTCGCGATCTGCCGGCCGCTGCAATGGACCGCCTGACTACGCACGAAGGCAGACTGGAAAAGTGCGAAGACAACGGCGAGAGCATTGAAGTGGATGAGGGTATTACCGTGGTCTGTTCCGGTGCCTTTAAGGAACGCCGTGCCCTGCGCAAGATCAAACTGCCTGAGACTCTGGTGGAGATCGAGGAAGAGAGTTTCCGCGGCTGTGGTAATCTGAAATCCATGACCATTCCTTCGCGTACTCTGCGCATCGGTGAAAGTGCTTTCCGTGACTGTGTCAGCATGACTTCTCTGGTGGTTGAGAACTGCAAGACAAAGATTGGCGAGCGTGCTTTTGAGAACTGCGCTGCTTTGAGTGATGTGTCCCTGCCCGATGGCATGACTGAGCTGTATGGCGGTGCGTTCAACAGCTGTAAGAGCCTGAAGGGCATTCGACTGCCCTACAACCTGACCGTGCTGGGTGAGAGCGCCTTCTCCGATTGTGTGGGTTTGGAGTCCATCGAAATTCCCGAGACCGTCACCAAAATTGATGATTTGGTCTTTAACGGCTGCACCAGCCTGGCTAAGGTTGAGCTGTTTGATGGTCTGAAGAAGATCGGTAAGGGTGCCTTTAAAAACTGCAAATCCTTGACCAAGATTGAGATTCCTGCCACCGTTACAAGCATGAGTGATGCGCTGTTCCGCGGCTGTGAGTCCCTGAAGTCCATCAAGGTTTCCCCCAAGAACAAGCACTATAAGTCTGCTCCCTCCAAGAGTGACGGCAAGGATCACGTGCTGTTCAACAAGAACAAGTCGGTGCTTATTGCCTATCCTGCAGCCAGCCGTGATCTGCTGTATGATATTCCTGATAGCGTGACCGTCATTAGCGACTGGGCATTCTGCGAGTGCAGAAAGCTCAACCGTATCTTCATTCCTGACAGCGTCTATGAGATTGGTGAAGGTGCATTTTGCAACTGCGCTCAGCTGGATGAGGTGGAGATCCCTGACAGCGTGATCAAGCTGGATGACTGTGTCTTCCGCGGTTGTACCGGTCTGGAGCGTGTGGTCATCCCCGCTTCGGTCAAGGAACTGGGTTGGGGTCTGTTTGACGGGTGCGAGCACATCGTGACCGTTTATTGTGATGAGGGCTCTGCTGCCCATGAGTATTGCCTGCGCAACGATATTCGCCATGCACGCATTGCAGAGAAGGAAGCGGACTAAGAATGAAAACTGTACTTAGCTTTATCGGAACATTTATTAAGAAGAACGTGGTTATGACGGTTGCTTTGGCAGCCGCCATAATCACCAGTTTCATCGTCCCTCCGGATAAAGCATATCTTGGATATTTTGACGTTAAGACGCTGACCTGTTTGTTCTGTGTTTTGGCCGTGGTTTGTGCACTGAAGAATATTCGTTTCTTCTATATTCTTGCCAAAAAGGTAGTCCAACTGTTTAAAAATGCTCGCATGAGCATTTTAGCGCTGGTTTACATTACCTTTATCGGCTCCATGCTGATTGCCAACGATATGGCTTTGCTGACCTTCCTGCCGCTGGGATTTTTTGTGCTTACCACAACGGGCAAGGAAAAATACATGGCCTTCACCTTTATCATGCAGAACATCGCTGCTAACCTCGGCGGCATGTTGACGCCTTTCGGCAATCCGCAGAACCTGTATCTGTACACCAAGTTCGAAATCCCGAATCTGGAATTTATGGGTATCATGGCACCGCCCTTTGTTCTTTCGGTGCTGCTGATCACCGTTTGCTGTATTGTGTTTGTTAAGCCCGAGCCTCTTTTGGTTGAGGACGAAAAGGCTCTGCTGCCCCCGGGCCGTACAACGCTGTATGTTCTTCTGTTCATCCTGTCCATCGCCATCGTGTTCCGCGGGATTCCTTACTGGATCGGTCTGATTGTGATTCCTATTGTGCTGTTGATTGCTGACCGTAAGGCGTTGAAGATGGTGGACTACCCACTGTTGTTTACCTTTGTGTTTTTCTTTGTTTTCTCGGGGAATATGGCTCGCATCGAACCGATCCGAAACTTCCTGTCGATGCTGTTGGATAAGAGCACACTGCTGTTCAGTGTTTTGTCCTGCCAGTTCATCAGTAATGTCCCCTCGGCCATCCTGCTCAGCCAGTTTACCACCAACTATCCTGATCTGCTTGTGGGTGTGAATATTGGTGGTACCGGTACGCTGATTGCTTCGCTGGCCAGCTTGATTACTTTCCGTGAGTACACGAAAAACAACCCCGGTAAGACTGGGTACTACGTCAAGATGTTCTCGGCATTTAACTTTGGTTTCCTGGCTATCCTAACCGTGTTTATGCTGGCTCTGAAGGCTATTTAACGGAGTGTGAATTATGGCAAAGAGGAGAAATGGAAGAGGTAGGAGTGGGGGAGCGTTCGGGAAAATTCTTCTGACTGTTGTTATTTTAGCTGTCGTGATTTTTCTGGCACTTCGACTTGTGAACTCTTGCAGCGATTGCGAAAAGACCTTCTTTGGCCTTGGTTACGAAGGCAATGCTATTGACAATGCAGTCGATGATGAAGAGGAGCAGATCCTTTGCGAAGGATGTGCTGAGCGCCATCATGCTCTAAGCCTGTTTGCCGGGAAAGAATTGGATGAGTACAAGCGTGTACTTGTTCCCGGAAAGATGATTCCGGGCGAAGTGAAATTTGGAGCTGAATCAGACAAATAAGAGGGTTTTTAGTTGGTTAATACCTTTCACCAAGTACCCACAACATGACGTGAAAAAGGCAGGTCTTCCGGAGTCCGGAAGACCTGCCTTTCATATTTTGTATATAGTTTTTACCAAATAACAACTCTCTTGGAAGGAGCCAGATACATGCCGTCAGATTTCTTCACCTGGAAGGTGGCATACCATTCGGGGAAGTTTCTGGGGGGCATATTGGTTCGCAGGATATTGGGACCGTGAACGTCAACTTGAAGCAGAAGTGCCTGATATTCGGGCTTAGCCTTCTGGCACCATACTTTTGCCCAGTTTGCGAAGTACTCCTCGAAAGAGACACCCTTGGAGTTAGACATGATGTCCAGAGTTACAGCCATACCGCCGTTGTCTGCAATGTTTTCGCTGACAGTGAACTTACCGTTGACAGTACCCCAGGGCAGCTCGATGCCGTCGAACTGCTTGATCATGGCATTGACCTTCTTGTTGAACTTGCGTTCATCGGTCTTGGTCCACCAGTTGTTCAGGTTGCCCAGCTCGTCGCACTTAGCGCCGTTGGAGTCGAAAGCGTGAGAAATCTCGTGGCCGATCACCGCGCCGATGCCGCCCAAATTCTCGCTTCTGGTCTGGTTGAGGGAGTAGAAGGGAGGCTGCAGAATAGCAGCGGGGAAGGTGATGTCGTTAACAAAAGGATCGTAGCAGGCATTGACCATGTGGCCGGGCATTGCCCAGTGGGTGCGGTCCACTTCCTTATCCAGCTTGGCGAAGTTCTCCTCCATGCGGATCTTGCGCAGCGAGCCCACGATGTCAAAGAGGGACTTGCTTGCATCGAACACCATTTTGTCGTAGATTTCTTCCACGCGGTCGGGATAACCCAGCTTGAGACCCATCTTGGAAAGCTTCAAAATGGCCTTATCCTTGGTAGCCTGCTCCAGAATGTCGTTGGTTGCGATACGCTTCTGGTAAGTTGCAACGATCTGCTTGACGATGTCGGTGATATCCTTCTTGGCTTCCTCACCAAAGTACTTCTCGCCGTAGTACAGGCCCACAGGCTCGCTGAACATGCCGGATGCCAGCTGGTAGGCAAACTTCTCGGCGGAAGAAGTGGCGGCAATGCCAGAGAGGGCTCTGCGGAATGCACCGCCCAAATCACGCAGTTCCTCGGACAGCAGGGAACAGCTGCCCATCAGAGTCAACACATAGGCCCAATTCTTATACATCTCAAAGGTGTCCTGATTGAACACTTCTTTGAAATTCTTAAAGTATCTGGGCTCTGCTACGATGATCTGTTCGGGGATAACACCAAAGAGGTCGGAAAGCAGTTTTTTCAGGTTCATGGGCTTGACCATGCCTGCCACTCTGCCGGTCTTCATGGGGTTGTACATCTTGGTGTACTCGGACCACTCTTCGTTGCTCTTGACATATTTAGCGACCAGAGCGTCAAAAGCCAGAGTATCCTTAAGCAGAGCGTCGCACTCTTCCTCGCTGTGGCCGGCGATGACCAGCACCTGCTTTGTAAAGCCGCTCCACATGTTCAGCAGAGCGTCTCTCTGCTGCTCCTTGCCTTCGGCATAATAGGAGGCATCGGGCAGAATCACGCTGGGACCCTGGATCATCACACAGTGGTGGGTGGTGTCCTTCATGTTGGGTTCCACAGCAATGCTGATGGGCATAGCGATACCCTTCAGAATCAATTCCTTTGCGCGGAGATTAAAGCTGCGCATGGTGCCCAGCTTCTTGAGGACGGAAAGGTTCTTCAGTGCCGGTTTGATGCCGTGCTTTTTCTTTCTCTTGACATCCTTTGCAAGAGTGTACAGGGTGCAGGCTCTTGCAAGGTACTCGTTGGGATAGGATGCGTTCTTGCACATGTCGTTGAATTCGCCGATCATGAGCTTTTCGATATCGGTGCTAAGGGTGGCGAAACCACCGGCAATGGGCATATCCTCGGGGATTACCAGTTCCTCCAGTTTTTCCTGGTTGACAAAGGTATACAGATCGTCTTGAATTCGAATCTTTTCCATGATTATCTCCCTTGCTGTAAAAGTAATTAAGATAAAACACTATTTTTATACCATAATTTATCAACTTTGTAAATGCATTATTGGAAGTGGGTTCTCGTTGTGTTTATTCACCGAATGGGCGTTGGATGTCAAGAATGGCTTTGCAGTTTCGGCTCGTTTACGGTGTAAAAAATGAGAGCCAAGGTTATTGTTGACTTTGGCTCTCATCTCATACAGATTAAATTATTCGTCGAAACCGTTGGGGTTCTTGCTCTGCCAGTTCCAGGTATCACGGCACATATCGGTCTGATCCTTGGTGGCTTTCCAGCCCAGTACCTCTGCACTCTTAGCTGGATCTGCATAGCAGGTAGCCAGGTCGCCGGGGCGGCGGGGAGCGATTTCATAAGGTACGGGAACGCCATTGGCGGTTTCGAAAGCCTTGACCATATCCAGAACAGAGTAACCGGTACCGGTGCCGAGATTGAATACGCTTTCGCCGGGGGTAGACATCAGGCGGGAAAGGGCAGCAACATGGCCTTTTGCAAGATCAACAACATGGATGTAGTCACGAACGCCGGTTCCGTCGTGGGTATCGTAGTCATTGCCGAAAACGTTCAGGTGATGGAGCTTACCGATCGCGGTTTGGGAAATAAAGGGCATCAGGTTGTTGGGGATGCCGTTGGGATGTTCACCGATCAGGCCGCTGGCATGTGCACCCACGGGATTGAAGTAGCGCAGCAGCACCACAGACCACTCGGGGTCAGCAACAGTTAGATCACGCAGGATCTGTTCGCCCATGAACTTGGTCCAGCCGTAGGGGTTGGTGCAGCTGCCGGTCTTGGAAGTTTCGCGCAGAGGCATCTCATTGTCGCCGGAGTAAACAGTTGCAGAGGAGGAGAACACGATCCGCTTGATACCGCGTTTTCCCATAACCTTACACAGAGTCATGGTGGAGCACAGGTTGTTTTCATAGTACTCGAGGGGCTTTGCAACGGATTCGCCAACTGCTTTCAGCCCTGCGAAGTGAATCGCGCATTCAATGTCAGCGTGTTGATCGAAAACAAAGTTCAGCAAAGCTTCGTCACGAACGTCGCCCTCATAGAACGGAACTTCCTTTCCGGTGATGATTTTCACCCGGTTCAGACTTTCGGGATTGGAATTGCACAGATTATCAATTACAACAGGCTCGTGACCTGCTTCGATCAGTTCCACGCAGGTGTGGCTTCCGATGTATCCGGCACCGCCGGTAACCAAAACTTTCATTTTGCGATCTCCTTTACGATATTATGCATCTCATCCCATTGTGCTTCCATATCAGTAACCAGCTTGAATTGAGTGCGGCAACGGTTCAGGTTCTGTTCCGGATAGTGGATGTGGAAGATGTGTCCGCTGCCGTAGCGGACACATCGGTCAGAGTTCCCGGAAAATCAAAGGCAGCAATGACTTCCTGGAGAATGGTATCTTTTTCAAGAATGTATATGCTGATGTTCCTTCGTGCTCAGCTCCACAGATTCTCGTCATAGATGCCCTGCTTCTTCATGTCAGCAATGGCCGTCTTGACAGAGTCAAGATCCTCACGGTAGGTGACGCCGTACCAGGCTTCCTCGCAGGGGAGGACGCGGACAGTTGCGGTGCCGGCTTGCAGCTGACCATTGACTACAAAGGGGAGGTAGTACTCGCCCTTCAGGGGGTTCGAGCTCAGAGTGTCGTCCAGAAATGCGGTGAAACGGGATTCCAGCGCTTCCAGCATCTTGGAGGTAAAACCCCAAAAGTTCATGGACACGATGGTATCACCGGGCAAATCGACAAAGGTCTCGCCGTCCTCGGTGAACTTGGCATCGGTACCGTTTTTGAAGATCTTGGTGCGCTCGGTCACGCCGGTGAGCAGGCCGTCTTTTACCTCACAGACGCCGCGGGCTACGGAGCCGTTCTCGGTGACAGTGTTACGCACGAGATAGCCGACCATGGCGTAACGGGACTCATCCTCGTTGGCGACAAGGAAGTCATACATGGCGGAGAACGCAGTGGGACCGTAGAAATCGTCAGCATTGATAACAGCGAAGGGACCGTTAATTACATCTTTGCAGCACAGAATGGCGTGTCCGGTACCCCAAGGCTTCTCGCGGCCTTCGGGAACAGAATAACCCTCGGGGAGCTTATCCAGAGTCTGATGGACGTAAGAGATGTTGAAATACTTTTCCATGCGGTTGCCGATGGCTTCCCGGAAGGATTCTTCCAGCTCGGGTTTGATGATGAACACCAAATCGCGGAAGCCCGCACGGCGAGCATCAAACAGGGAGAAGTCCATGATGATATGTCCTTGCTCGTCGACAGGAGTAATCTGCTTCAGGCCGCCGAAACGGCTGCCCATACCGGCAGCCATAATAACCAATGCAGGTTTTTTCATAGTGTATAATCCCCTTTTGAAAAGATGCCTACTACTTACATGGAAGGCTTGGGTTTCGTGGATGTATTTTTACACAATATAGTATACAAAATATCTCTGCATTTGCAACACGAATATTATGATTTGATTATATTAAATGTTTCTATTTTGAGTGGGAATATTTAGATTTGATTATACTAATGTTTATATTTTGAGAGGGAATCGAACTTGAATTGATCCGAAAATTATGATAGTAAACTTGTTGATATGTTCGTAACGTTTTCACTGATGGAAACTGCGCAGTATGTGGTGATCTGCTGTGCAGATTAAGTTGTAAGAATTAAATCAAAAAATTATTTAACTGAAATGCGCCTCATTGACAACATGGTTTGTTGTCAATGAGGCGCATTTGCTATGCGATCGATATATCAAATTGCGGCGTGCCATGATTTCATGTTGCTGCTCTTTTATTCCGAATTCTTGGCAAAAAGAGTATGGTGACAATGCCGGCAGCGATACAAAGTAATTCGGTCATTGCAAGCAAGTGAATCGATCGGACGGCGGCCGCCGCGGAGGTCGATCCGCCTGCAGTTAGGCTGGTAATCTGATTGGTGAACAAGGGAACGAATATAGCGACACCGAAGGGCGCTGAGAGATCCCGGAACAGCCCATATGTGCCCGTTCCAGCCCCGGCATCCTTGGGGGATAGACCGGAAAGTGCTACTTTTAGGAAGATGGTTCCGTTTCCGCCCAAACCAAAGCCGAGAATGCCAAGTGAGCCCATCAGCAGCAAGGCTGATGTTGCGGTCGAGAAGAAAAACAGAGTGCCGCAACCTATGCCGGTCAACAGAAGAGAACCGGTCAGCACATATTTTGGTTCAAATCGGTCTGCCAGTGGACCGAGGATCACTGCGCCCAAGGACATGCCCAGATACATGATGGAGATTGCATAGCTTGAGATAATGGAGTTGTCCGGCTGAGTGTAATTCACGAAAACAATTGTGTTGGTCATATTTGCTTGCATCAGTCCCTGAGTTAGAAACAGGGCAAGCACGCTTAGGATAAATGCTCTGCGCTTGAAAAAGCTGCCGGGCAGGATGGGGTAAATTGCTTTTCTTTCTACGGCAATTAAAACGACAAAGCTAATGACTGCTGCGATCAGAACGCCCAGAAATGCCATTGAAGTCCACCCAAAATTCTGCCCGAAGGAGGGAATGCAAAGCATCAGGCTAAAGAATATGACCACCAGTACGGAGCCTAAGCCATCGAAGTTTTGGAGCGTTTGCTTCTGACGGACTGTTTTCTCCACTGTTACAAGACAGACGACAAAGACTACGGAACAGATTGCTACGCAGATCCACAGCATGGTACGCCAGCCGACAGCAGAGATAATCAAGCCACCCAGCGTGGGGCCTAAAACAACGGATGCGCTGGAAATCAGCATGTAAAGCGAAAACCCTTTCGCAACCTTGTTTTTAGGGAACTGTGTGACAATATACGCCATGATTACCGGGGCCATAGCTGCAGCTCCAATGCCGACTACAAAACGTGCCGCCATCATGAAGAACAGAGAGTTTGCCAGAGCCGACAGGATATTTCCAAATGCAAAGACGGCGATGCCCCAAAGAAGAGTTGTTTTGCGTCCGATCACATCACCAACCTTACCCAGGATGGGAGCGCATGCGGCTGTAGACATAGCCTGGGCAAGGGCGGTCCATGTAGTGTTGTTGTAGGCGATACCAATATCCTGTACAAAGGAGGGACCCAGGACGGTTGAGAAGCCGCCCACGAGACCGATCAGAAAGGCGCCCAATGCATATGGGATAAAGCCTTTTTTGTAAGTGTTGTTTGGTTCCATTGTTTCACTCCTCTTGAGGTATTATCTCCTGTTTTATGTGCAATATTTACAGCAAGTCTCGTTGAGAAGCATTCAAGGTTTTGTTGTTCGCGAACAGGCATTGCGTACGAACACGGAAAGGAGTAAACAATAAGAAGTTGAAAGGAAAATTAAACCGAGTATATAAACCAGGAGAGTGTGCCTTGGCACACTCTCCTGGTTTTGTTGAATATAAGTTGCTTATCACTGTGCTTTCATGATGATTTTCAATCGATTTACCAGCTGGTCGTTGCGAAGCTCCTCTAAGTCGATGACGGCGATTCCGAGCTGGGCAGCCCGATGTCGTGCAGCTGCGTTGCAGGGTTCGGTAGTGACAATGGCGGCTTTTGCACCTTTTCCGCCAAACCGATCCCGCAGGATGGCAAGCTCGTTGAGTGCTTCTGTTTTGATATCAGTTGCCTTGCAGCTGATAAAGAGTGGAATGACACCCTTGGCAGCCATTACATCAATCTCATTGGATACGGTACCGTGTCCCAGAACATCATCCCAACGGACAACGGCACTGCTGATGACATCATTGAAAATGCCGGTATCGAGGCATGCTTTATAAACATACAGTTCCAGTACGCTGCCCACATCCCGCAGCCAGGCTCGGGTAGTTGCATCACGAAAACGGAAAGACACCGACTCGTTGGGGGTGATGGTAAGATTCTGAATAAAGCCGATGCGTGCAAGCTCTTGCAGGGCATTTTCGTTGGCGGAGGTTCTTCTGCCGTGCTCGCCTTTCACTGTATAATTTCCTTGAACGAACAGCGGAGGGACCTGCCCGTATTCTGCCGGTGAAACGCGCTGAATGTATGAAATGATATTTGTCCAGTCGCGACGGAAACGCAGGAAACAGGCGAAAAACGGATCAAAATCGTTCAGATATTGCTTCAAAATTGAGTTATTCACACGGCCGGGGAGCAGCGTTCCGCCAGCCATCAGGAAAAACTCTTCAACAGAATAGGTGAGGTTGCAGGAAAGGTTGTCGGCAAAGGGAGCCTCACTGATGTTGTAAAAACGGTTTTGTTTGCGCGAATAGGTAAAGGCCGGAACTCCGGTTTGTGCGGCAAACTGCCCGGCTGCAAACAGTGCAGCATCACTTCCGCCGGTAACATCAAGGGCGCAGTCCGGGTATTTCTCGCTGATGGCCAGAAGCTGACGGAGGATGCGGTCTGCCTTGAACAAGCTGGATTCCATAAAAATCAGCTCGGGATCCCATCCGCGGTGCAGGAAAAAGGCTCTGATTTTCTCTTGACGGCTTTTGTCTTGCACAATTTCTTTGGGGCAGAGGTAGATGATACGCTCAGGGCGAAACATATCCGGAGCCAGAATGTTTTCGTTTGCACGTTCATCATACAGTTCGATTAAGGTGTTCATGATCTGCTCCGCCTTTCTTCTTTTTAAAATAATACGAGAGGAATCAAGGGAAACAAATGCTCAGCACCCAAGACCATAGCGGGATGGTCAGGCAGGCTAATGTAGTGGACAGCAGCACGGCGGCTGCGGCCTCAAATTGAGTTTCCTGATCGGGGTCATACTGGATCGTGAATGCGGCAGTAAGGGAGGCTACCGGAAGGGCGGTGAACATGACCACGACCTGAGCCAGCTGCGCTTCAAGTCCAATCAAGAGGGACAAGCCAAGGATCAGAGCAGGGAGGAGCAGATTTCGAACCAGAGGAACCCAGAAGTATCTGGGGCGGAGCAGACGGCGGATGGGGTATTTTCCCAGAGACATGCCGCAAAGCAGCATGCCCAAAGGAGATGCGCAGGAACCAAGAGAATGGATGACCCCGGTTATCGGTGTGGGAAGCTGCAATTGAGTCAGATAGAGGATCAGACCAACAAGGACTGCGACGACAGGGGCGGAGAACCAACCTTTCAATTTGTCCTTCAAAGTGCGTTCCTTGCGCTGAAGTCCGGGGGGAGAGAGCAGAGGTTCTGCAGAGCTGTAATACACCATACGGTAGGGGACCTGGAATATTACAAAGTAGAACACGCCGGTTGCGCCGTAGAGCGATTCAATGACGGGAATACCAACAAAGGTAAAGTTCGTGTACATCATACCGAAGAAGTTTTCCCCATCAGACGGAAGACCAGTTGTCCCAAACCAAAGGTGATGGCCCACAGAACAATGGCGATTACAACGAGTTGACCGCAGAGCTTAAGTTCGTTCCAGGAGAAGGCTCCCATCATGGATTTTACGATCATACAGGGAAGGAGTATCTTCATGATCAATGCGGTAAGCTGTTTTTCAAAATTCTCGCCAACAATGTGTGCCTTAACCGCAAAGAAGCCAATGCCTACCGTTAAAATTAATTGTATAGCCAATTTTGCTGCTGTCATAAGGTGCCTTCTTTCTATGTGGAAACAAAGGAAGAGCGTGTTAGCCGTTTTGTTTAGTTTATCTCTTGAAGGCGGTTTCGTCAAGCCAACCGCTTCCGTACCGACATTGCAGATGGATTCATTTTTATATAGAGGTTTACTTCACAGTTAGATATGGAATACCGAAAGGAATTTGTAAAATATAGGGGTGGAATACATCAAAAAAGATTATCAATTGTCCACGCGGTGTGGGCAGAGCATGAACAGTTGAAATCTTTTTTAAAAAACCGCTGAAAAATAAAAAAATACCTTGAAAGGTGACGCAAGAACGAGTACAATGTGAAAAGAAAATGTTACAAAAAAATTAATTCATGTAAGAGGGGCGTCAATATGGTCATTGATGGTAAAACATACGGAGGTCCCTGTTCATGCGGTAAGAGTCACGGTCTGGAAACACAATTTGTTCTCGTTGAAGCCGGATGCCTGAGTAGAGCGGAGGGCTATCTGGAAGAATACGGAATTTGTGGTTTTCGGGCCGTTATTTATGACCGGAATACGTATGCTGCCTGCGAAGGAGTTCGACCCCAAGCGGATCAGGAGATAATTCTTGAACCCGAAGGACTTCACGCCAATGAACAGGGTGTTGCTGCCGTGATGGAACAGCTCGATGAGCGTGTGCAGGTTCTGGTTGCGGTTGGTTCCGGAACGATCCATGATATCACCCGATATTGCGCCTATCTGAAGAAGATTCCCTTTGTGTCCTGCCCAACGGCTGCCAGTGTGGATGGATACTGTTCCTCGGTGGCTGCCATGACATGGGAGGGCGCGAAAAAGACCTTGACTGCTGTATCCCCGGTGATCGTTCTGGCTGATGTGAATATCATTTCCAAAGCACCTATGTTCTTGGCCCGTTCCGGTTTTGGAGATATGATCGGAAAGTACATCGCACTTGCTGATTGGCGCATGGCACACTGTCTGACCGGAGAGTTCTATTGTCCGCGTATTGCGGACATTATGGCGCAGGCGACTCAAGCCGTGCTGGACAGTGTGGACGGAATCGTCATGGGAGAGAAAGAGGCATTCGGAACTTTGATTTACGGGCTGCTTCTTTCCGGTATCGCCATGCAGATGATGGGGAATTCCCGGCCGGCTTCCGGTGGTGAGCATCACATTTCCCATTGCATTGAAATGGCACCTGACGGGCTCGGTATTCACAGTGATGCTCTGCATGGTGAAAAGGTCGGCGTTGGAACCTTGATGGCTGCCAGAGAATATCACAAACTGGCTCGTTTGGATGCCGACTGCTGGGGTGACTATCCCGGACTGACCGAGGAAGAGATCTTTGCGGTGTTCGGTGAACGCCTGAGCAGGCAGATTGTCGACGAAAATGCCAAAGACTGCGCAGCGGGTATTACTGCTGAACAGATTCAAACCCATTGGGGTGCACTTCGTGCTGAGATCTCTGCCATTCCTCCGGCCGAAGAACTGCTGGCTGCATTTGAAAAGATCGGCGCCATGACCACGCTGGACGAGCTTGGTGTGCCGGAGCAGGTAGGGGAGACCCTGTTGGATGTTTCCCCCATGGTGCGCAACCGACTGACCCTGATGCGGCTGCGCCGTTGTTTGAAGTAAATAATTGATATAAATATATACGTGTTTTTGATCAGAGAGGAGAACCGAACGTGAGCGACAAAATTTCCATTCGTCACGCACTGAAAAAGTACGGCGACAACGTGATCATTCCTGACTTGAATCTGGAGATCAACGAAGGTGAATTCTTTACTTTGCTGGGCCCTTCCGGCTGCGGAAAGACCACCCTTCTGCGCATGATCGCAGGCTTTAACAGCATTGAGGGCGGCGATTTCTATTTCAATGACCGCCGCATCAACGATTTGGATCCCGCTAAGCGCAACATCGGCATGGTGTTCCAGAATTACGCCATCTTTCCGCATCTGACCGTGCGCAAGAACGTGGAGTTCGGTCTGAAGAACCGCAAGATGTCCAAGGAGCAGGTTAAGGAACAGACTGATAAGTTCATGAAGCTGATGCATGTGGATGAGTATGCCGACCGCCTGCCCGAGCGTCTGTCCGGCGGCCAGCAGCAGCGTGTGGCTCTGGCCCGCGCCCTGTGCATTGAGCCTGACGTTCTTCTGTTTGACGAGCCTTTGTCCAACCTGGATGCCAAGCTGCGCGTGGAAATGCGTACTGTCATCAAGAACATTCAGCATAACGTGGGGATTACTACCGTATATGTTACTCACGACCAGGAAGAGGCCATGGCTGTGTCCGACCGTATCGCTGTTATGAACGCCGGTGTGATCCAGCATGTTGGCACTCCCAAGAATATCTATCAGCGTCCTGCCAACCTGTTTGTGTCTACCTTTATCGGCCGCTCCAACGTGATGAACGGCAAGCTGGTCGTGGAGGACGGAAAGACCTATGTGGTTACCGCCAGCGGTTACCGTGCTGAAATGACCAATGTGCAGGAGAAGTACAAGCAGGATCAGGACGTTGTCATCTCGGTTCGTCCCGAGGAGTTGCTGCCCAACCGCGATGTCAATGCTGAAGGCATGACCGCCACCGTGGATGACTGTGTGTTCCTGGGTCTGATGACTCACTACTTTGTCCATCTGGAGTCCGGCGAAGAGGCGGAGATCATTCAGGAATCCTCCATTGACAGCATCATTGAGCCCGGGACCAAGATCAAGCTGACCCTGAACACTGAGAAGGTCAATATTTTCAATGCGGATGGCTCCGCCAATATTCTCACCGGCGTGCAGAACGATTGCGCTAACCTGTGAGCGGAGGGAACGCAATGAAAGTTAAAAAATATGATCAGTGGCTGATCGTATCCGTGATACTGTTGCTGCTGTTTGTGACGTTTCTGGTATGGCCTTTGTTTGGCCTGCTGAAACAGTCGGTGTTCAACAGCGCCGGTGAGTTTTCGCTTGCTAACTTTGAGCGATTCTTTACATACGTTAACGGATACTATCTCAAGCCCATCTGGAACAGCGTTAAGGTTACCGTTTGTACCACATTCTTTTCTCTGCTGCTGGGTATTCCCATCGCATATTTCTATTCCTTCTATAAAATAAAGGGCGCTAAGCTGATTTTCGTGCTGTCGGTGTTGTGTTCCATGTCGGCACCCTTTATCGGTGCCTATTCCTGGATCCTGCTGCTGGGCCGTTCCGGTGTTATTACCAAGTTCCTGGAAGGAATCCTCGGTATTGCCGTGGGCAATATCTACGGCTTTAAAGGTATTCTGTTGGTCCAGTCACTGAAGTTCTTCCCCTTAGTCTTCATCTACATGAACGGCGCCTTCAAGAACATCGATAATACTCTGATGGAGGCTTCGGCCAACATGGGCTGCACCGGTGTTCGACGTCTGTTCAAGGTTGTTCTTGCCCTGTCTATGCCCACCATTCTGGCTGCCGCTTTGATGGTTTTCATGCAGGCATTTGCCGACTTTGGTACTCCCATGGTTATGGGCGAAGGTTACATGACCTTCCCGGTGTTGATTTACAACGCATACCTGGGTGAAGGCGGCGTGGATAAGAATTTTGCTGCTGCGCTGGCTGTTGTTGCCATTATTATTACCGCCATTATCTTCCTGATCCAGAAGTGGGGAACCAGCAAGTTCAAGTTCTCTATGAATGCGCTTCACCCCGTGGAGAAGAAGGAGGCCAAGGGCCTTGGCGGCGTGCTGATGCATCTGTACAGCTATATTCTGGTTGCCATTGCCTTCCTGCCTCAGATGTACATCATTTATCTGTCCTTCTGCGAGTATAAGGGTGCGATTCGCCAGGTGGATGACAACGGAAAGCAGATCTACGGTTTCGGCAACTATGCACAGGCGGCAAAGAAACTGATGGGACGGTCCATCAAGAACACCACCGTCATGGGCATTATTGCCTTGGTCATCATCATTGTGATTGCCGTTCTGATCGCTTATCTGGTGGTCCGTCGTTCCAACGTGCTGAACAATACCATTGATACCATTTCAATGCTGCCTTACATCATGCCCGGCGCTGTCGTGGGTCTGGGTCTGTTGCTGGCATTTGGCAGCGGTGTTCTGGCTTTGACTGGTACCTTTGCCATCATGGTAATTTCCTTTGTCATCCGTCGTTTGCCATACACCATACGTTCGGCCACAGCAACGCTGATGCAGATCTCACCCAGTATTGAGGAAGCTGCGATCAGTTTGGGTGCTTCCAAGGCCAAGACCTTTGTGAAGATCACCGTGCCTATGATGGCAAACGGCATTCTGTCCGGCGCTATCCTCAGCTGGGTGGCAATTGTCACTGAGATGTCTTCGTCCATCATTCTGTACAGCAACAAGAGCATTACTCTGACCATGTCCACTTATTTGGCCATCCTGCGTGGTAACGACGGAATTGCAACCGCTTTTGCTACCATTCTGACGGTGGTCACCATTGTGTCCCTGCTGCTGTATCTGAAGATTTCCAAGTCGGAAGACGTCAGACTGTAATTTTGGCTTCATCGCGATTTGAAAGCGCGATAAAGTATATAACAAAACAAAAAGGAGAAATGAACATGAAGAAGATCGTTGCACTGCTGCTGGCTCTGATTATGGTGTTTGCTCTCGTAGCCTGTGGCGACTCCGGCAAGAAGGCATCTGGCGAGGTTCAGCTGTACTCCACTATGACCGAAGCTGACCTGGAAGCTCTGATCACCTGCTTCAACGAGAAGTATCCCAACATCGAAGTTATCGTTACCAACGGTTCCGCCGGCGAGCTGACCGCTCGTATTGACGGCGAGAAGGGCAATCCCCAGGGCGACCTGGTTTGGGGCGGCATGGCTGACTCCGACGGCGAAAAGTACGCCGAGATCTTTGAGAAGTGGGTTTCCAAGTACGATGCCGAGAATATGCCCGGCTACACCTCTCCCAACGGCCTGTACTCCATGGACCACCTGTCCACTGTCGTCTTCGTCGTTAACGAGGACCTGGAGAAGGAACTGGGCCTGAACATCCAGTCCTACGAAGACCTGCTGAATCCCAAGCTGCAGGGCAAGATCGCTACTGCTGACCCCAACAGCTCTTCCTCCGCTTGGAACAACCTGTCCAACATCTTTGCTGTTTACGGCAACGACACCCCCGAGACTTGGGATTACATCGCTAAGCTGATGCCCAACCTGGTTATCCTGGGCTCCTCCTCCGGCGTGTTCAAGAACACTCAGGCCGGTGAGTATGTTGTTGGTCTGACTTACGAAGACGGCGCTGTCGGCCTGGTCCGTGACGGTGCTAAGAATATCCGTCTGCAGTACCCCACCAACGGCACTTCCGCTTCCTGCTTCGGCACTGCTCTGATCAAGAACGGCCCCAACCCCGAGAATGCTAAGCTGTTCATTGACTTCATCTGCTCCGCCGAGGGCCAGACCGCTCTGGCTGCTTATCAGCAGGGCACTCTGCGCTACACCAACAAGAACTATGAGAGCCCCGAGAATGCTTGGCTGAAGCCCGCTTCCGAGATCACCTGGGTTGAGCGTGACGTCGCTTATCTGACCGCCAACAAGGCTTCCATCCTGGAGAAGTGGAATACTCTGTGGGCTGAGCACGGCACCACCAACTAATTCAATACGTTGTAACGTTTGAACGATCGCAATCTGATTTATTGATGCGATAAGGGACAAGGGCAGTCGGATCCCGACTGCCCTTGTCGAACTAAAAAATGCAGGACATTTTCGTAAAACGGTGTCCATAAATAATACCAGAACATTGGATCAGGAAGGGAGGCACGAGAATGGGTGCGGTTTTAGAGACTCTGAGAGAATTGAATCTGATTTCTATTTTGGTGCGTCTTTTTTTGGCGATGTTGCTGGGTGGATTGGTTGGCCTTGAGCGCGGACGAAAGCACCGCGCGGCCGGGTTCCGTACTTATATGCTGGTGTGTATTGGTGCGGCGCTGACGATGCTTTTGGGTCAGTACCAGGATCTGATGCTGGCAACACGCTGGGCATCGATGATTTCTGATGTGGGCAATCGAAGTGATATTACCCGATATGGTGCTCAGGTTATTAGTGGTATCGGTTTTCTGGGTGCCGGAACCATCGTTTTGACCGGACGCAAGGAGGTTAAAGGTCTGACTACTGCTGCCGGACTGTGGGCCTGCGCCTGTATGGGTCTTGCCATTGGTGCCGGGTTCTACGAATGTGTTATTTTGGGTTTGGCGCTTATTTTCCTTTGCATTCGTGTGCTGCCGTTGCTTGAGATCCGGATGCGGAAACGCTCCCGAAATATGAACCTTTACATCGAATTTTCTCAGATTCAGGAGATTCGTGCTGTGACGGCATGCCTTCGGCAGATGGGTGTTACCGTTGTGGACGTGGAGATTGAACCCGGACAAAAGGAATTCCAGGAATATTCCAATGCTGTCTTGAATCTGAAGCTGAAAAACAAGCAGTCTCACAGCGAGATTCTGTCTGCTGTTTCGCAGTTGGATCATCTGCACAAGATCGATGAAATGTGAGGAGGGCCGCTATGATCACTTTATTTGATTCATTACGGGATATCAGCCTGCTTGCAGTTGTTGTGCGTATGGTACTCTCTTTTGTCTGTGGTGGTCTGATTGGCATTGAGCGTGAATTTAAACGTCGCTCTGCCGGTCTTCGCACCCATATTCTGATTTGTCTTGGTGCTGCGGTTACCACATTGACCAGTCAGTATTTGGTGCTTGTGATGGGTTATAACACCGATCTGGGCCGTTTGGGTGCTCAGGTAATTGCCGGCATTGGCTTTGTGGGCGCAGGTTCTATTCTTGTGACCCGTCGTCAGCGCGTCAAGGGCTTGACTACGGCAGCCGGACTTTGGGCATCTGCCATCGTAGGACTTTGTTTTGGTGCAGGTTTCTATGAGGGTGGTATCATTGCTGTCGTGTTGATTCTCATTGCTGAGGTACTGTTTTCTCGATTGGAGCAATCCTTTCTGTACGGAAGGGCTCAAGTCAATTTGTACGTAGAATACTGTGACAACAGCGCACTGAATCGTATTATAGCGATTTTGGAGGAAGATAATGTAGAACTTCTGACCACCGAGGTGACCCGCGCGGTGGGGGAGGACCGGGAATGTACCGGAGCCGTTCTGTCGCTTTATCTTCCGAAGAAATATTCGGCTGAGGCCCTTCTGGTTAAAATCACAAGTCTGGAACATGTGGCAGCTGCCGAAGAACTTTAATTGGATTTTAACAGACTGATAAATACGGGGGAATACGGGAAATGAATTTTGAAGAGTTGTTGAAAGATAAGCCCTGTGCCTGCGGTATGACTCATACCTGCAGTATCAAGCACATTCTTGTGGAGCAGGGGGCCAACGATAAATTGGGCGACCTGTTGGGTGATTACCGCAAGATTCTTCTTGTAGCTGATACCAATACCTATGCTACCTGTGGTGACAAGATCAAGGCACAGATTGGTGAGCGTCTCGAATCGGAACTGATTTACCAGCGTGATGGCCTTGTGATTCCCAATGAGGAAGCTGTCGAAGAGATGTTTGCTAAATTGACCGATGACACCGATTTGATCATTGGCATTGGTTCCGGTGTTATTCAGGACACCTGCAAATATGTCAGTTTCCAGAAGAAACTGCCCTATTACATCATCGCCACCGCACCTTCTATGGACGGATACGCTTCGGTGGGCGCTGCCATGATTATGGGCGGCATGAAGATTACCTATTCTACTCATGTGCCTGAAGTGATCATTGCTGATGTTGACGTGCTCAAGGATGCGCCCATGGAGATGATCAAGTCCGGTTACGGCGATATTTTGGGCAAGTACTCCTGCCTGAACGACTGGAAGCTGGCCAAGGTGGTCCGTGATGAGTATTTCTGCGACTATGTATATGATCTGACGTACGATATGCTTATCAAGACCAAGGATCTGGGGCCCAAACTGCTGCAGCGCGATCCCGATGCCATTCAGACTCTGATGGAAGCCATTGTTGGTGTGGGTGTAGCCATGGCCTTTGTGGGTAATTCCCGCCCTGCTTCCGGCAGTGAACATCATCTGTCTCATTTCTTCGAGATCACCGGTATTCTCAACGATGAACCTTATTTTATGCACGGTACTGACGTGGTTTACTCCAGCGTGTACACCGAGCGTCTTCGCGAGGAACTGCTGAAACTGGATGCTCCCGTGAAAAATGAAATTCCCAGTCGCGCAGAGTGGGAGAAGCAGATCCGTGCGATCTACACCACCATTGCCGACAGCGTAATTGCTCTGCAGGACAAGACCGGCTGGTATAACGAGGATTGGTACTCGGTCTATGCTGCCAAATGGGCAGAGATCAAGGAAGTGCTCCGTGAGGCACCTTCTTCCGAGGAAATGATTGCTTATCTGAAGAGTATTGAGATGGATGTGGCCGAGTTTGAAAACTTGTACGGCCGTGAGAAGATTGAAAATGCTCTGAAGTTTGGCAAGGATCTGAAGGACCGTTATTCCGTCCTGTGGCTGTATTACAGCCTGATGGTGCACTGAAAAGGCGGGATGAACGATGGACAAGAATAAAATTAAAGTAATTGCAATGGATCTGGACGGTACGCTGACTCAGCACAAACAGCACATGACCGAGCGCTGCCGCCAGACTCTGATCGCTTTGGGTGAGCGATATAAGCTGTTGATGGTGGGGGCAGGTCAGGTGTACCGCATTTTCAATCAGCTGGAGCAGTTTCCAATCGATATCATCGGTAATTATGGCTTACAGTACGCAACATATAATGCAGAGACCAAAGATCTGGATATCGTACGGGATCTGAGTTTTCCCTGCGACAGGGAAAGCGTGGAGCAGCGTGTGACTGCCCTGCGCGAAAAGCATGGATACACCGAATTTGCCGGTGATAAGGTGGAATATCATCCTTCTGGATGCCTAACCTTCCCGGTGTTGGGTACAAAGGCTGTTCAGGCGGACAAGTTGGCTTTTGATCCTGACCGTAAAAAGCGCCGTGCCTTCTACGACGAAGTTGTGGAAGCCTTTTCCGATTATTGTGTGTTTGTAGGCGGCTCATCTTCCTTTGACATGGCCCCCAAGCCCTATAATAAGTTTCATGCGCTGGACCAGTACTGCAAGGAACAGGGTCTTGAGCATGAAAATGTGCTTTATGTGGGTGATGACTACGGTCTGGGTGGAAATGATGAATCGGTTTACTTGTCGGATATCCCGTTCCTGTGTGTAGATGATTATATGCAGTTCCCGGATCTGGTTCAGTTCCTGTTGGACGAGAATTAATTCTGCTAGATGTATTGAGAGGAAGAGAAAAGGAAATGAAATACGATGTTGCGATCATCGGAGCAGGCGTGATCGGCGGCATGGTGGCTCGTGAGCTGTCGCGTTGCCGTTTGAACGTGTGCCTCTTAGAAAAAGAAAATGATGTTGCAATGGGTTCTTCCCGCGCCAATTCCGGCATTATTCACGGCGGTTATGACCCCGAGCCCGGTACCCTGAAGGCTGAAATGAACGCCAAGGGTGTGGAACTGCTGTATCAGGCCGCGAAGGAATTGAATGTTCACTATAAGAACAACGGCAGTCTTGTGTGTGCCTTTGGCACTGCCGAGGAAGATGCCGTTATTGAAGTGCTGTATCAGCGTGGACAAGCCAATGGAATTCCTCAGCTTGCTGTACTGTCCGGCGATGAGGCTCGTGCTCTGGAGCCCAATCTGTCGCAGGAAGTATCCAAGGCGCTGTATGTTCCCACTGCGGGAATTATCTGCCCATATGACCTGACCATCGCTGCTGTTGGAAACGCCATGGACAACGGCGTGGAGTTCAAGCGCAACTTTGAAGTGGTCAAGATCGAAAGCGGTGAAGAGTTCACTGTGACCAGCGCAGAAGGGGAGAGCATTACCTGCACTTATCTGGTCAACTGCGCCGGCTGCGGTGCTGACAAGATTGCCGAACTGGCAGGGGACAAGTTCTACTCCATTATTCCTCGTGCAGGCGAGTACATGTTGCTGGACAAGGCTGAAGGCGAGCGAGTCAAGCACACCATCTTCCAGGTTCCCTCTGCTCAGGGCAAGGGCATTCTGGTTTCGCCCACCGTGGATGGCAATTTGCTGACCGGTCCCACCGCTATTCAGGTGGCTGATGGTGGATGCACCGAGACCACGGCAGAGGGACTGGCTCAGATCAGCCGCTTTGCTGCCCGCAGTGTGCCTACTGTAAACTTCCGACAGGTCATCACTTCCTTTACCGGCGTGCGCAGTTCGGTTGCAGGCGGAGATTTTATCATCTGCTCATCTGACAAGGTAAATAACTTTATCCATGTTGCAGCGATTGATTCTCCTGGCCTGACTGCATGCGTCGCTGTCGCCAAACGTGCCGTTGAACTTCTGGCTGCTCAGGGTCTTACTTTGGAGGAGAAGGAAGACTGGAACGGCACCCGCGAAAACACCCGTACCTTCCGTGAAATGTCCGACGACGAGAAGGATGCCTACATCAAGCAGCATCCTGCTTACGGCAAGATCGTCTGCCGCTGTGAGACGGTCAGTGAAGGGGAGATGTGTGATGCCATTAAGCGTAATCCGCCTGCCTATGATCTGGACGGAGTCAAGCGCCGTACTCGCGGCGGCATGGGACGCTGCCAGGGCGGTTTCTGCTCGCCTTACGTTATGAAGTTAATTGCTGAGGAACATGGTATGGCAGTGGAACAGGTCACCAAATTCGGCAAGGGCTCTGAGCCCCTGACCGGAAAACTGTAAGGGAGGGTCGCAGCATGACACAGCATGATATTGTCATTGTGGGCGGTGGCCCTGCCGGTATGGCTGCTGCCGTTGCCGCTTATGACGCCGGTGTGCAGGATGTGGTTATTCTGGACCGTGAGCCTGATATTGGCGGTATTCTGCGTCAGTGTATTCACGCCGGATTCGGTCTTCATAAGATGGGCCGTGAAATGACTGGTCCGGAGTATGCCGATGCATACAAGCAGGAAGTGCTCAAGCGCGGCATTCAGGTCTACTACGAAACAACTGTTACTGCCGTGTCCCCTGAAAAGGTGGTCACCGCTCAGAACCGCGACGGTATTCTGAAAATTCAGGCCAAGGCCGTGGTTCTGTCTATGGGCTGCCGTGAGCGCAGCCGTGGTGCACTGAACACCCCCGGCACCCGTCCTGCCGGTGTGTACAGCGCCGGTACCGCCCAGAAGTTCATCAACTGCGAAGGCTATATGGTGGGCAAAAAGGTGGTCATCCTTGGCTCGGGCGACATTGGTCTGATCATGGCCCGCCGCATGACGCTGGAGGGTGCCAAGGTGGAGGCTGTCTGTGAGATCATGTCTTATTCCGGCGGTCTGACCCGTAATATCGTTCAGTGTTTGGAGGACTTTGATATCCCCCTGTATTTGAGTACCACCGTGTGTGAGATCCACGGCAAGAAGCGCCTTGAGGGTGTTACGATTGCTCAAGTGAATGAAAAGATGCAGCCCATTGAAGAGACCAAACGCTACATCCCCTGCGACACCCTGCTGCTTTCGGTCGGACTGATCCCTGAAAACGAGCTGACCCGCGCAGCCGGTATCCCTATGGATCCCATCACCAACGGTGCGTTGGTGGACGAGCACTGCCAGACCAAGGTGCCCGGCATCTTTGCCTGTGGCAACGTGCTGCAGGTGCACGATCTGGTGGATTACGTGTCTGATGAGGCTGAGCGAGCCGGTTTGGGTGCTGCTGCTTTTGCTAAGGGTGAGGAGACCGGCATTGTTTCAGTAGCAACCAAGCCTGGCTACGGAGTGCGTTATGTGCTGCCTCAGAGTGTCCATACCGACGGAAATGAAGATGTCAGCCTGTTCCTGCGTGTGGGCGCTCCCTACGGTAAGGTGAAGTTTACCGTGAAGTCCGGCGATGCTGTTCTGGCTACTGCCATGCGTCTGCGCGCGGCTCCCGGTGAGATGGAAAAGCTGATTGTTAAGGCCGATAAGCTGAAGAATGTGACCGAAGAGATCATTGTCAGTCTGGAGGTGGCAGAATGAAACGAAATATTACCTGTGTTGTCTGCCCCCGTGGCTGCTCCATGGTGGCCGAGATCGATGGCGAACTGATTACCGTGACCGGTAATGCCTGTCCCCGCGGTGAGGCTCATGCCATCGGCGAATGCACCAACCCTGTGCGCAGCTTGACCTCCATCGTCCGTGTCAGCAACCGTGAAGATACCATGGTGTCAGTCAAGTCGGCCGCCCCCGTGCCCAAGGAAAAGATGTTTGAGATCATGGACCGTATCCACGCCACAAGTGTTGAGGCCCCTGTTGCCATCGGTGACGTGATCCTGTCTGATGTGTACGGCACTTCCATCGTCGCCACGAAGGAGATTCTGTAATGGTTAAAAACGAGATCCTGCGCAGTAAAAAGCTGTTCCTGTTTGACATGGATGGAACCCTGTATCTGGGTGACCGCCTGTACGACTTTACCATCGAATTGCTGAATACCATCAAGGCCACCGGCCGCAAGTATCTGTTCATGACCAACAATTCCTCCAAAAGCGTGGAGGATTACGTCAAGAAACTGGCCAAGCTGGGTATTCCGTCCACTCGAGAGGACTTCATCACATCTTCTCAGGCGACTGCCTATTACTTGAAGGAGCACCACAAGGGTCAGACCCTGTACGTCTGCGGAACCAAGTCTCTGAAGAAGGAATTGGAGATGGAGGGTTTCACTGTCACTGAGAACATCGATGAGGTAGAGTGCATCGTCATGGGTTTTGACACCGAGCTGACCTTTCAGAAACTCCATGATGTCAGCTATCTGCTTTTGACCCGTGAGAGCATTCCGTACATTGCCACCAATCCCGACTATGTCTGTCCCACCGAGTTTGGCTCGGTGCCCGACTGCGGCAGCGTGTGTGATATGATCTTCAACGCTACCGGTAAGCGCCCGGTGGTCATCGGTAAGCCCAGCCCCCTGATGCCCCTGTTGGCCATGGATGCTCACGGTTTTTCAAAAGAGGAAACCGCCGTAGTGGGTGACCGCATCTATACCGATGTGAAGTCCGGACTGAACGCCGGTATCACCGGAATATTAGTTCTCAGCGGTGAAACAACACGTGAGATTTTGGAAGCATCCGAGGATAAGCCTCATCTGGTACTGGAAAATGCCAGTGAGATTCTAAATGCGCTGAAATAAACAATAAAAGCAAGGGCCCGGTGCAATGCACCGGGCCCTTGCTTTTGGGAATATAGGAAGGTGACAAGAAGGTTTAATTAGCCGCCGAAGGTGCCGTCAGGAGCGACGTCCTTATAGGTCTTAACGATCTGGTAGTTGAAGGAGCCGTCTTCCATCTGGAAGGGACGAACAATGTGGACGTCCTTGGTAGCGATCTGGCCGCCGTTGAAGACCAGGTGGCCTTCGGGACCG
>RHMF01000029.1_pt1 | contig 48677 bp, 82 predicted proteins | sample 5365151 | NCBI WGS metagenome assembly RHMF01 (sample SAMN10266501, study PRJNA497801) | feces metagenome | isolation source: feces | host: Bos taurus | place: China: Prairie of Fairy Mountain | collected 2017-08-14 | reverse complement strand
CGCCTCGCCAAGTCTTATGCTTTTATATTCCCCCCAACCGTTGATGTCATCCAATTTAATATCCAGACCATTTTTTCCGTTAGGATTTGATATGCTATGGAAATTACTTGCTAGGAACTTGGTATAAGCCAATTCGGTCAACCTATCACGTTTAACCTCTATCGTGTCAGCATTATCCTTGCATGTCCCCGCCTTTGTAATAGTAGTTTCAAAATCGGGGTCTAGCAAATGTTTATACTTTGTATATTCATTATACATAGACCTCGCTAACCGCAAAGATTTTTCATATGAAAGCCCACTTTGGATGAAATCTTGTTTTATTATATCTTCTATTGAATTCACTGTTAAGTCCTTTCCTTATAGTTAAGTTTACCTCAGGATTTCCTCCTTGTGTATTCCCATGTCTTCCATCACCTGTAAAGACTGTTGCAGTGTCTTTCTGGCAAGTTCTACGACATCGTCACGGGACGCCGTAACCATGTGGGCAAGGACCATCTCGGTAGTCAGTTCATCCTCGGCATTCTTTTTGAATATCCACCATGGAGTCTCGGCTTCCGAGGTGACTACGGTATGGTTCTGGCTCCTGGAAAAAGACACCTTTTTAAAAATCAATTTCACGGCTGTCTCGCCGACAACTTCTGTAATTGACATTATTTTGGCGAACGCATCGGATTCTTGCCCATCCCAGTCATCCTTCTCTATGTACGGACGGATATACGTCTCCTCCAGGGCTGCCACCAAGTCGGGTCTTTCCCTGAACACTTCCTTTTCGTCTTTCTCTTCCTTTTCTTCCATACAATGCCTCCTTATAGCATTTTCTTGACCTTGGCAAGCAGCTTCGGGTCGGATTTCAGTTTTTCCATGATGTCGTCAATGCTTGAATCATGTTGTTTCTTGACGGCTTTCCTTGTCGGCTTCGGTTTCGGCTTGGGTTTCGACTTCCTTCCGCCCATTAGCTTTGCAACCTCGTCGAACTTGCCCAGATGGGTCAGCCACCTCTTGATTACATAGAAATCATGCGTGTTCTCGTCCCTTACTTCCCAGGCCTTCTTCGCATCGTCCTTTCCAATCAACGCATATCCAGGTCTTGAAAGGGCTGCTACATACTCCTGAGCGAAGTTCTCGCCGATGCTCTTATGGGTATTCCTAGCCCATTCCTGCAACGGGAATCCTTTTGGCATTCCATACCGTTTCTCGCCAACAGTCAGGTCCTCGAAAGTCATCTTTCCGTGTACATGCTTCTCGTAATACACTTTATCAACGGCATCAACCACTTTACCATCTTTGAAACCTACTTCGATATACCAGTCAATCTTGAAGTGGTCTATTTCAAGCTCTTTTGCAAAGGTAAAATCTACGTTCGGAACACGGTCTTCGACACGGATTCCATTGGCACAGTAATACACGTCATAGAACACGGTGTCACCTATTTCGAGGTGTTCACCTAGCCCGTCAAGGATGTCGTCCGCAACCAAGTCCGTCCCGTGTTCTTCCCCTGCAAAGGAAAGGTTCTCCTCGGCCATTTCATCCCAGTAGGAGACATGCTTGTGGTTACCTTCCCTGCACACATAGGACACCTTCTGTCCGTCCTTGTATATCGTGAGGCTTCGCTGACGGATGGTGACTTCTTCGGTTTCACCAGATGTCGGGTCCTTGTAGATAACCCTGTCGCCAAGCCTGAACTTGAACTCTTGCTTGAAGTGCATGATACCCTCATCCTACACGGTGATACTGTTTGCCTGGATTCATTGAGTACGGCATAGGAACTATACGGCACGATGGGGCAACCATCTTATGCCTTGCTGGCAATATGAGTGCCAATGCGTAGTGATACGGATTAAACTTTTTCATCGACTTTCTTGCCTTTCTGTTGTATCTGCTTGATTATGCGCTTGACTGCACCGATGAACTTGTGGGTGTCCGTCGTTTCATGGCAATCGCCCCTGTTGTAGCAAATGCCTTCCTTTTCCGTGTTCGTATGCTTCGTGAAGTCATCCCAGTAGGTCATCCTTGGGTTATGGCCTCCGTTGATACACAGCATGCAATACTTGAAGACGAGCTCGTCATTGTAGTAATAGCCGAAGCAACGGTTAACTTCTGGGCCAAGGGGGCGCTGTTCAAGTTCGATTCCAGACTCTCCGATAAGCTCGTCGATAGATTTCTTCATTGCGAAATACAGGGGGCTTGGGGGCAATTTATTCAAGAACTCGTCATTACGCACGGCCTCGTCAAATTCCACAAGTATCTCTGGATGTACAAGAGACAGCCATCCTTCCAATTCGGTCATATCATACCTCCATTATTTTGCTATTTTTCTCCTGTAACATGAGCATGAGTTGTCCATGACGGTATACAGGAACTCGAAAAGGGATTTAAGGTGCTTGATACCTTCGTCGGAGTAGTGAACGCTGGTTTTCCAATACATACATAAGCGAGGGTGCTTGGTGGCCTTACGGAGAATGTCTACCGCATATACCATGCAGTCATGGTCTACTGGCTTGCCTTCCCCGAACATTCTATCTGTGAAGGGAGGGGTCAGGTCGTCATTGCCGTAGAAGTATTCCCGTGCGACTTCACGGACGGCGATGTGGCCTGAATATTCGTCGACTTCGGCGCCAGATTCGAGACATTCGGCAAGCGGGGCGAAACTGTCGCTGATGAGAAGGAACTTCTTCTCCTTTCTCTCCTCGTCTGCCTTCGCCTCGTTTTCGTATATGCGTCCAAGTCCAGACTGGGCTTCGTCGATGAGCTTGTTCATCGTCTGTTTGTCGCCCCTATCGACAAGCTGGTCAATATAGGTCCTGACATCTTCGAATGTAAGTTCTTCTTTCATTTTCACCTCGAATAAATCTTGGCGTTAAACCACTTCCTATAGATGGCTTCGGCGGCAACCTCCGGGTCCATCCCGCATTCTTCGGCCTCTTGTATGAACGTGCCGTGACCTAGGAGCATAATCTTCACGTCGGATTCCATGAGGTTGTACTTCTCAATCAGGCATTTAGTTATCTTATAACGCATTTTCAACCATCTTCATTGACGACCAGACGGGCCACATTGTTCCAAACTTCCTTCTCTTTGAGGAAGTCAATAAGTTTTACCACATCGTCAGGAGTCAACTCCTTGTTGATGATATGGGTATTCAGGCAAGTGGAAATATCGGAAGAGTCCATAAGCCTGTCCGCAAGTTCCTCTCTCAACTGCTTCAAGTTGACTTCGCAGTAATAGCTCCGCCAGACGGAACCCTTATAGATAATCTTGGTCTTCATCTTTTTCCAACCACCTTTTTCCACATGTCGTAGAACACGTTAGGGCCCTTGGGCGTCGAAGCGATGACCACCTTTTCCTTCTTTTTCTTGCTATCGGGAATATACGGCAACGGCCTTCCGCATTCGGGACAGTTGTGTACGAAGATGGATTCGACCGTGATGTACTTCCCATTCTCGTCCACTCGGTTAACCTCGATGCGGCGTTGCTTGGGGTAGAAGTAGCAGGCGTACTTCGTATCGCCGTCTCCGACCGGGACGCTGTCAATTAGAGTATTGAAGTTGTCCAGCGGGACGCACTTTTCGCCGAACATCTTCCACAATTTCTTTTCGTTGCAGTACGCACATCCAGTGAAGTTGCGGGCGACGAACGCAAGCACATTGTACTTCATTCTGTAATAAAATCCAGGCAATCTCATAATATACCTCATTCGACAATATAGCTCAAAACACCGTTTCTGTCAAGGGAAACCCGTAAAAATATACTTTAATTATGCTTCGGCCAGTCGGCAATTCCGTCTACTGGTAAACACACGGGGTACAATATGAGTAAATCATTCCTTAACTGCAAGGACAACATTTTCGACCTTGCGAAATTCACCTATATTCAGAACTGCAACTGGACAACACGCATGTCCACGAGGGGTTACCAACGAAAGGTTCTGACCCTGATGCAGCTCCCGCCAATCTGCGGCAACAAGACGAACCTGATTCTGAAACAGCCGAGACAGTCTGGCTCCACGCTTGAAGCGACGCTGTTCATCATGCACAAGCTGCTGTTCGAGCCAAGCGCTTCAATAGCAGTGGTTTCGACCAAGATGGAACGCTCGTGCGAACTTCTGGGCAAGATAGACTTCTCGTTAAAGAACCTGCCGAAGGAATGGGCCAAGGATGGCGTTTTCATCAAGTCCACGAAACGACTGATTTGGAACAACGGCAACAACTCGGCAATCTCTGCACAGACTTACGGCACCATCGACAGACTGGATGCACCGATGTTCAAGTACCTGTTCCTTGACGACTTTGCGTTCGCAAAGGACGAGTATCAGAAAAAGATGGTCAACCTTATTTTCCCGACCATTCTCAACCGAAAGGACACGAAGATAATCATATCCTCGGCGACCAACGGAACCAAGAACGAGTTCTACAAGCTATGTGTAGAGGCTATGGGGGCAAAGTCGCCGTTCCTGATGGTTGAAATCCCTTGGTGGGACGTGTACAACTTCAACGTGAAGGAAATGAAAACACGGGCCGAACAAATCGGGGCCCGTGCATGGATGAGGGAGTACGGACTATTCTTCGACGACTACGATGAATAAAATAAAGGCTCTCCAAATCGGAGAGCTTTTTTTGATAACCAGTTAATCAGCAAACATCAATTTAGTGATTTCATTGGTAAGTTTAGATTCAAGTTCTGATACTTTATCAATCAAGTCTGTAATAAGGCCAAGACGAGCCTCTCAAAAACTCTTTATGCTACCTGGGCCACAATAACGACCATCATAGCCTTTTTCGTAATTTTCTGCTTTAGAACGAAACTTGTCGCCAAGGACTAAAAACTTATCTATGCCAGTAAGAATCTTCTTGATAGTTTTAGACTTTTTCATCTGCTCTCTCGTGATGACACCCGTCTTAACTGAATCAAGAACTCTATTTTGAAAATATGTTTTTACGTCACGAACATCAGTATTAAATTTTGTCTGAAGTTTCGCACCGACATATTTGTCCAAAATTTTAAAGTCGTTTTCGGTCCAAGTAAGAGAGAAATCAAGCATTCCATAAAGTGTTTCGATTTCCGTTAATTCCCTATCGGAAATATTAGGGTCATTACACTTGTCAATGTAATACATAAGTTCTTTTCTTGTGTTTTCGAAGTAATTCATGTTCGCTTCCTTATTTTTTCTAGTAAGAATTTGATATGCATCGCATTCAGTATTTCCAGTCGCCACGCTCATAGTCGTAGTTCAGCATGGCTTCACGCCAGAACTGTTCCTCCGCCTCGGCTTCTTCACGCATCTGCTGCTCACGGTAGCGTTCTTCTTCCAGTTCTTCCGACATGGCTTCGCTCATTTCAGTTCGCCGGACAGGTATGAATTTACAAGGTCTACAACGTCACGGCCCTGAGCAAACCAGCATTCAATCTGGTTGGTGCTGAACTTCTTGCAGATTTCGTCAAATGTGTCACTTTCTTCCTTGGTGTACTTTTCGTACTCATCTTCGGCAGCATCATACTCTGTTTCAAGCTTCTCCTTCAATTCGCTCAGATTACTGACATTGTACGTTTTCAGCATTTCCATGACGGCATCGACCATACCGATACTTTCACTAAGTTCGTCCGTCTTGGATGAAAGTTCTGCCCGTTTACACCTGTATGCTTCCTTGTCTTCAATCATATTATTCTCCTTTCCATTTTGAGCTTTTTGAGATTATCCCAGACTAACCCGGTGTCCATGTCGCCGATGAAATCATTTGGATGTCCGCAGTTCAGTATGTTGAGGGTATCTGAGTAATCAGGGAACACCACTGCGTTCATTTCTCCTTGACATGCGTAAAGATTCACTGTAACCCGTGAGTGCGTCGGCTGGAATATGAATTCATTTCCCTCGTCGTTCGCATTGGAGACAACAGGTGTAGGCGAAAACACGTTCGACATGTGAAGCACGGACACTAGGTCTGGGGACATGATAATCCAGTGTGCCGGACACTCCTGCACATGCTTTGTGATGAACTCGACCAAGGCATCAATCTTGTCCTTTGGCGATTTGTATTCCTTGTTAGGGTCAAACTTGAACTGTATCGTCGATTTTACTTGCATTTTCATTTCCTTGTTTGAAACTTGTGATTTCGCCTGGAAGGCTCTCGTATGAAAGCTTGGTTAGCCGTTTCAGCTCTTCCTTGTATTCCTTCATGATATCTGGGTACTTCGCTTCGATGAACTCCGCTAGCGTCTTGACTTCCACGGGCGGGACTTTAATCTTGAACGGATGGGGCCTTAACGGGTTCAACTTAATAGCAGCCATGAAGTCGTCAAGGGACGAACCTATCGGGAGGTTTGCGAACGAGCCTGCACGGGTTTCGAGATACTCGTATGCTTCCTCGTCTGCCTGGAATATCATCGAGTAGAAACACTTTCCGTTAGGTGCAAAACATTGGGCGATTTCATACATCGGGGAACCAAATATAAACAACAATGTTTTCCTGCCGACACGATGCCACAACGGGTCGAACTTGGTCATGTCAACTTCAGGTTCAATACAGGAACAGAACTTGAACTTTTCGTTCATCTTGTCTTCACCGAGGTTATTCCACATGATGCACGGACAGGCGATGACATGAATCATGCACTCCTTGTCAGGACAGTCGTAATTGTCTGGAAGCCACGGTTTCAGTATGTCGTAGCGCATCGGGTTATAGAAACGGGCACCGAGCTTTCTTGTAGCGGTCACAACACGACATTCGTTCTGGTTAGTCAGATGATTGTATTCGCCGCCTTCGTATATGTATTGATGGCTGAAATTGCTCATTGGAAATTGCCTTTTGTTAGTCTAGTAACTCAATTTAAACCATTCGTCGTACAGTGCGTCGCACTTGAACTCGTTCCACATATCGGGCATTATCTGCTCGATTTCGGGGTGTTCCTGGAACTCCTTCCAGACCCGCTTGACCTCGTCCCTGTCGAGCGGGCCGTACGGGCACCCGAAGAACTTCAGGATGGTACGGTCGGTCTCGGTAGGGAACTTGTAGACGCTCCCTTCCTTTACACCGCCGAACACCTTTGCAAGCCGCTCGATTTCCTGTCCGAACCTAATCCCGCCAGCGCTTCCGCCCCATTTGTAATCTACGCCCATGTTTACCTCTTTGTCTTTATTCCAAGATATCTGTAAATATAGTTTCTCTTGTGAGGTATGTCAACTGGATATACGTTCCCGTGGCCATCCATGCATTTATGACCAGGCAGGTTAGTCATGCTCTGGCTGCACGATGTGGCGGCGTTGCCGAACCTCGTATAAAATTCGAAATAGTGTTCCTTTGACGTAAGAGGAATCTTTTCAGTGAAATGCTTGCCACACTTGTAATCGTGTGCCCATATACTGATGCCAACTTTCTCCGTACGGCATCCGACGGTAGCTATGGTATATACATACCACCCATCCATTCTTCCCATTCCGACACCGGGTATGCGGACATGTGCCAAGTTCTTCAACTTTGGCATCAAACGGCAGATGTACTCCCAGCTGCTACGGTCCATTTTCCTGCGTTTCTTCGGCTTTGGCTTAGGCTCCTCCGTATCGGCATTGATGAAAGATTCCGCCTCCGCCATGAGTTCAGGATGACACTTTTGTAGAAATTCCTGGTATTTCTCGTCCATGATTACCCCTTCTTTTTAGGCAGGAAACGGTCTCTTGTTTCAGGGAACTTATACACAAGGTAGCCCATGAGCATTCGGAAATACAGGCCATACAGACCCTGTTGTGGTCCGTATATGTAGGTATCGAACCCCCGGAAGAAGTTAAGGAACGGGAATAACGGGTTATCCGCATATCGTCTTAGGTCGCCGTCAACAATGTCGTTCATGCAAGGGAATAGAAGGGTGTAATTTCCGTTGCAAATTACCACGGCCAACAGAACTTTATCCTTGTATGAATACTGGTAAATCGTCTTGTCTTGTTCTTCCCTTACACTTTCGACGGCTTCAAATCCATGTACTACACTCCTTGCGAAAGAAGCAAGGTGATTGAATTGCTCCGTGGAACGGTCATTCCACATATCGAACAAGTCTTTCGGCTTTTCCTTGTGGGCCAACCTATCTATAAGGAATTCGCCAAGTTTAGTTTCATGGTATCCCCATTCCTTGAAGTCATGCTCCTCACGCTCTTTCCTTCGAGCTTCCATCTGGGCTTCCCAGTCTTCTTTTGATTTCGTAGCCATTGTCAATCTCCTTTATGGTTTTTCTTTATTCAAGGTCTCCATGAACCATTTATCGTTTGCCAGCCGTCGAACCAAGGTTTCATATGGAGTATTCCTATTGTATGTCTCAGGACGTATTCTAGCAGGATATAGATTAGCAACTCGTGCATGTTCACCGAGTTCAAATTCAATATTCCATCCGAAAATATTCAGGAAATCATTCATGATGTCAAAAAGGCCGCTAGCCCTAAATTCATCCCAAGATGCTTTCTTATAGTTTTTTGTAGACATAGTCATTACTCAGCATTTGTAAGTTAAATCATTTACCCGGCATCCCAGAACCAAATGTCCGGGTCTTCCTTGCTTACTCTATGCTCGGTCTCGGTGAACCCTTCGAGGTTGTGACTGAACCTCGGACGGAAGTCGCCATCGCCGTCGCAATACATGCCCCTCATCCTGCTGCAGCCCATCTCGCCGAGACGCTGCATGTCTGCCAGCATGGACAGGAACTCGTTTGCCCAGCACTTCTTCATAACGCAGTGGACATCGAATTGCACGGTGTCGTTCTGCCCCAATTCAATCCAGTTTGCAGGTCTCATAACAATCCCTCCTGTTTCATGCGCCCGATTACATATCGGCAACCCGCTGTAAAGACTTCCTCCGCCGTCGCACATTGGCATAGGGATTCCGTCCCGTTTTCAAACGTAATGGGTTCGACAAGGCCTTCCTCTTCGAGAATATTCTGTATTTCACTTCTGTAAGGGATATACTTCTCGATTTCTTCATCTGTCAGTTCATCCATAAGCGTTCCTAGCCCCACAATTCCTTTTGCCAGCGGGTTTCCTTTGGCTTAGGTGGTTTATTCTTATTTTGAAAATAGTCGATAACAACAATCAGCACTCCGATAACCCAGAAACCTGCCATCCAGAGTATCCATGACTGTTCATTGTATAGGTACGATAGAAATTCACACATAATTGCCTCACGGGTTAACCACTCGTTCCTGCAACGTGATTACAAACCCGATAGGTTTAATCATGTCGCTAAGTTCTTTTACGGTAGGGTTCGCCAACCCTCGTTCGACCATGCTTACCATCCTTGATGAAACCCCGGCCATCTCGGCAAGGTCCTTCTGGGTTATCATCAGCTTTTTGCGTCTTGCGGCAACCTTCTGCCCAATCATCTTCATGCTTGGGGCAAGTCGCACCACAGATGCGGAAACAGGAATATCGGATGGTTTCATGATTCTACCTAAGTATTAAAGTTGTCCCGACGTGATTCGAACACGCACGTCTTGGCCTTCGGAGGGCCACATTTTTCCAGTTAAACTACGGGACATAGTGTTATTCGTCATTGACTATTTTCATTGTTTCGACACGCATTATACCGAAGGTTATCAAGATAGCTATGAACCCTGACGTGAATCTTAGACCAAATGATAGCCCAATCCTTAGGTGTATGCAATGTAAGTCTCGTATTGAACGTGTCTGGAACCGCCAATCCGGTTACCGTATGCCTCAAATTCTTTACGTTATCGTTACGTGAATGAGCCATCATCAGGTTGCGCATGGCGTATGTATAACGGGAACGTATGTTGTATTTAGCAATCTTGGTCTCCATCGAATCTGCCATAATATTATTCCTTTATACAGGTTTCCCACTCGGTGTCGAAATCCTTGTCGGGATAGGCCTTGATGAAATCTCGTTTCAGCTGCTCCTTTACATAGCAGGGGATGGCAACACAGATGGTAGCCAGGTTCCACTTGGAAGCGAACTTGTTGATTTGCTTCCAAAGCAGGTCTCTTGTCAATCCTTCAATTACTTCTGACATTTTAGTCCTCCTCGTATAGACCGAGTCCCCTCAGTCGTACCAGCATGGTCATCCGGGTGACCTTGTATTCATCGGCGAGCTTGTCTACCGCTGCGGAATCCTTGGATGACTTCTCCCAGTCTGGTATCAGCATCTCCTCGGGCATGAGGAGGCAGTGTGCGAAGTAGTTCGCCTCCTGTTCCATCTTCGATGTCCCAAGCCATGTTTCAGCCATCTAGTCCTCGCCATAGACGTAAATGTACTCACCCTTCAAGTTCTCGCCGACATACAGGAATTTCAGGCCGACCATCTTGACGGGAGCCTTGATTTCCTCCTTGCAGGCGAACTTGCCGTAGTGCTTCCACTTCACCCCAGATTCATAGCCGTTCTCGACCCACTGGATGAGGGAACAGCCCATGCGGTTCACCGAGACCTGGAAGTCCAGTTTAATATCGGCAAATGCCGCCATGGCAAAAGCCAATATGAATAGAATTACCTTTTTCATTTTTTCTCCATATTTTTGTCAGGTTCACCGTTAACATCCAGCCCAATCGCCTCTCGTGTCAGGTGGTTCAGGTTGTTGGTCCCCGCTTCGACGACAAAGATGTCGCCAGCGTTCCTGGCGTTCAATTCTGCAGTGTCCTCCGAGTATGGCCAAGTCACGTAGGATACTCCTTGGTTAATCATCTGGTTCGGCTTAACCACATGAATTCTGCGTCCCTTCTTGGCGTCAACCCACTCTGAAAGTTCCCTGTTGGATACGAAGAAGAGCTTTTTCAACCGTTCGCATTCCTTCTTGTATTCGAGCATGTCCACTAGGGTGTCGAGGTCAAGAAGGTCGGCCAGCTTATGTGTGCTCAGTTCAATGTCGGACGAATTAGAAGGAGGCTTCTGGTCAAGCAGTGTACCATTTATAGCCAAACGGTAACCGTTGTCAGCAGCACTCCTGAGAATACTTAGTTGGAGCCACGTTCTCATATTAGCACTCGAACTCATGACAACTGAAATGCATGACATCGCCGTTAGGCATCGTGTATGTCGTCATGTCTTCCATAAGGTGATTAACGGTCGATACACCAGCAAAGTCTTCGATGTAACCTTTAACCCGTTCGATGTACAACTCATCTGTTACGCCAACATCAGAGAATATCGAGGCAACCCTGTCATCAAAATGCTCGATATGAGTCTTCATGCCTTCCTGAAGCAAATCCCATAAGGCATCTCTCAGTTTACCCCAATTTTCCCTCGGAAGGTCGTAATATGTGGGTTTTTCTTCCTTGTAATCGTAGCCGAATTGCATGCGTTCGAGTTCATACCCAAAACGGAACTTCTCAACGAAGTTTGCGACAATCTTCGCACCTTGGCTCCTGCCGAACTCGACGAGCAGTTCACCATTATTGAACTGTTCCATTTCGTATGAGCTCAGCAAGGTGACTACATGGCAGGAACTGGAATTGGTTTCAAAAACCGAGTGACGAATTGTTTTCATTTTTATCCCTCTATCGTCTGTTATTTCTTTTTAGCTTCCCATACATAGTTCATTTCGTCGAAGTATTCCTTGGCGGACTTTCCCGGCCAGAAATCCCTGACTTCCTCACGCTCGTTGTCACGGAGGTTTTCGAAATGCTTATCGATTTCGGACAGCATGAGTTCGTACAGCTCCGGGCGCTTGTGTCTAAGGCCGACCATTACGCCATGTACATCGTAGAAAGACGACCTGTCCCCGTCATCGTACTTCACATGGAATACGGAGTCCTTGAACAGGTGGTTGTTGTCCTTCACCCACTTGTATTCGATACTCTTGATACACTTTACATCCACCCAGCTAATCCAGTTCGGGTTCTGCAGCATGATGAAATCCTGCGGCGGGCTAGACTGGGTGTACTCGTCGGATACAAGGTATGTATCGTTTTCAACGTCGTAGTAGTAAAGATGCTGTTCGTAATCGGGGTCATCGGAAATCATGTGGCAACCCTTCGTTCCCTTCCAGGTAATGCCGAAGATGTCGGTAAAGGTACACGACTGCATACCGAACTGGTTGGCATCCTTCTCGATTGAATCGAAGAACGGCATCTTATCCATGTTGCGGTAATTCTTGCCCTTCCTGGCACGGTAACGAATGAACAGGGCGTTATCCCTACTCGGGTTCTCGATGGACCAGCACCACTTGTTCTCGTCGTAGTAAGGATATGCGCTCATGTACTCGTGGATTGCACCCATGGTTTCCTCCGAACGGATTAAGGATGAATTCCGTAACGGACAAACGTATCCGGGAACAGCTTTGCCCCGAGGACATCCATGTACGGGCTCAGTTCAGGAACGATTACGCCTTCCTTACGGTCAAACCAGAAACGGGTGCTTTCATGCCACATGAGGGCGGAGTTGCACACCCTGCGTCCGAAAATGTCGTAACGGACGGAATCACGTTCCATGCGATACTGGGTGTAATCAACGAGTTTCTGCTGCTTCGGCTTCAACATTCCGCCGAACACTTTGTCAAGATTAGGTTCGATACCGAACATAGGTTTCTCCTTGTGATTAAACTTTTTTATAAATATACCTATTTCGATTCCGCTTGGCAAGAGGTCGGCAGGGAATTTCAGTAAAAATCTTGACCGTGTGGATATTTTTAACTATATTTAGGCAAGAACTTACAACAAGGATACCAATTATGGCAGATAAAAATGACGCAATCATAAAGGAGCTTGGCGATTACCTGACGACGTTGAGCGACAAGGAGTTCAACGATGTCATGAACTCCATGGAAAGGAAGAGAGCGGGTAGGCGAACTAAACTAGACAACATGTTCTATAACAAGCTAAAGACGTACAAGGCCAAGGACTTGCACCCGAACTGCGAAGTTGTCAAGAAAAAGAAGCTGGCGATGGCTATCAAGGAAATCAACAACGCCCTGTTCGAATGCCAGTGGGACCTCAAACGCATCAGAGACACTGTATCCAGTTCCCTTTCCAAGTTGCTTGGTTAAAGTTCCAGGCTCGTCCTGCGGTTGGACTGGAACTGGGCCTTGACCGCATTGTCGTACGCCTCGTGCAGAATCTTGTGGCAAATCATCTTGATTTCTTCCACATTGTCAGTATTGCTGGTAGACAGGAAGTCGCCGTCATACATAGCCCCGTGCTTCATGTAGAGCATGGGGCCTCCATATATGCAGTAGTCCACCCTAGAAGAATCCGGGTCCTTGACCACGACAAGGGTGATATGCCAGCCGCCTATAATCATCTTGGCCATGCCGCCCATGTACTCGGGCATGCTGCTTGAAGTAATCTGGCCGCAGAGCCATCCCTTGTGCTCCTTCATGAAATCAAGGGTCTTCGGGAACCCGTTGAATGTCGGGTTGCCTGGGTCGTCAACCTCGGGCCCGACAACGTAATTCATTTGGTACTTGCCGTTGAACGGAAGCCTGTATCTGCTCTTTCGCTCAAATTCGTGGCGGATACGCTTGGAGAACTGGTACAGCGGGTCGTCGGCATACTCCTCGTCGTCCTTTTCCTGCTGGGATTTAACCTCGATGTAACCACCCATCGGTTTGTCGTGGGTAGGCCCGTCGACTTCCTTGATTTCAAACGGGTTCTTGTCCTCCCTGATGGGAGCGTCCCACGCCTTCCTAAGGGTTTCCATGTCGCAGGCCATCGGGTCCTTGTAGAACCCGTATTCGTCGATACACGGGTTCTTGTCATCCCGCTCATTGAAACATGCGTCATTGAGTTTCATGACCATGTCCTTCGTCTTCGGCGGGAGACCCATTTTTACAAGCTGTTCTTCAAATAATGCCTTCCTGTTCATGCAAACAGTTTATACTATTTTGGACGCATCTTGCAATCTTCGGAGGATTTCTTCGGCTCTGGTACATCGTCTTCAGGAAACTCGAAGACCTTCCATTGCTTCGCCCATGAAGACATCCCGACAAATTCAGACAACGTGTTGTCATTGCGCCACGGGTCGACAGGCTTCAACTCATGTGAGACACTGAATTCGGTCTTCCCGCTTGAATCCCGTTTGGCAACACCGACTAGATATTGTCCATCCTTGGATTGAACCAGAAGCTTTTTATTCGTGGGCATGGGGTAATGGCCACGGTCATACCAGGTGGTCTTGAACGAGAGACTGCTGAGCTTGTTGCGGAGCTTGGTATTTTCCTCGGCGGAGGTGTAATACAGTTCGTTGGCATCTTTCAGCTCCTTACGCAAATCTTCTACTTCCTTGCTCATGGGAGGTTCCTGGAACCTCTTTGCAAGATAGATGATAAATTCCTTAAAAATGTTCATGTTTACTCCTTTAATTGAAATGCCCGAAGAAATACTGTTTCTTGTGCTGATTGACGAACTTGAACGCTTCGAGGGTCTTCTTGTCCTCGATGATGCAATACTCCTCGTCGGGATTTACACCACGGGCGACCGCTAGTTTAGTGAATGTTTCGAGACGCTTCTTAACCCGGTCGAGAGTCTTCTTGTGTTCCTTCGGTCTCCAGATGATGTTGAAGCAGTCGTTATCGTGGGAAAGGGCCATCTCCACATCGCCGACATCTTCGACATCGTCCCACTTGAAAAACAACTGGTCATGGCATTCCACCGGGGCCACGATACGCTTTGCCGATGCCCCAGATGTTACGGAGAACCGTTTGCCATCATGCGTGAACGTGAAATGGGTATTCAGCCACGAGTCGAAACCAGTTTCAATGTCCTCGGCGAGCTTCTTGATTACCTTCTTGAACCCTTCTGAACTGCGGAGAAGCTTGTACGAGAACTTGTAGTTCGCACATACGCACACGCCCAGCTCCTTGTCGAACGTGAAGAATATGCCATGCACCTTCACTCCCTTGGGGATATCCTCGGGGGCATACGGGCTGTTCATCGACTGCCACGAAGTCGAAAATTTATCGAACAGGTCAGGAAGCAGCGGAATCTGTTCCTCGGGAGTGTCATAGGTAGGACCGTCGTAGTCATCGTCGAACCACTTGTCTTCATCTAGGGGTTCAATACAAACGGGCCAGAACATCTGGACGGTTTCATCCAATACATAATCGTCGTCATCTTTCATGAGTTTCCTCCAATTAGTCTTCCTTGTTCAATCGTTCCAGTTCGGCGAGATGTTTCCTAAACCCTGCTTCCATCCGTTCGGCTGTCACATGATGGACGGCTACGAGATACTTGTGTATATCACGGACTTTCGCCTTGTCGCCAAGCTTCTTCATTTCATTGAAGCAGTCTACCGCAAGGCTTACCATCGAGTTGTGAAACCCTCCGTCAAAATCGTTCTTGTTGGATTCATAGTATTTTAAAAGTTTCTCTTCTTCTGGGGTATTCATCATGTTACGTCCCCTTGATAAAATCTATCGACTCGATGCTCAATGCACGGCATTCTCCGTCTTCGGAGATGTCGGCAACGCCTCGGATGCCTATTGGCGGAGTGCCGATGTCCTCGTCGAGGGTCATTGCGGCAATGTATCGGTCGCCTTTACGGGACACATGTTCCATGCGGCCAACCACCCGGTCACCGTAACGGATTTCCTTTGGGCAGGCCTCGTTGTACTTTGCAAGAAGCTCGTCACTGTATATGCGACCGTTGCCGTTAGGCTGGCCGACGATATCGAGCGTAGTTTCGTAGTTACTCATTTTTAAACTCCCCCGGCATGGTCGATGGGCTTATTCCAGTGGTAATCCTCGGTTTTCATCTTGTCGGTGTCAACCACGAGCAGGTCGAGGTTCGAAAAGCGGAATCCGACCGAGTTGATTACCTTGTATGCGGAAATTCCTGGGTTGCCGTTGAGAAAATGGTACAGGTAGCGTATCACCATACCGTGGCTGATGGCGACAAAAGAATCCACCTGTTCCTCGTGCCGTACATTGTTCACGAGTTCTCTCAGGATGGCCCTTGCACGGCTTTCCATGGTGGCTGCAGGCAGGAACACCTTCTGGTTGAACTCCGTCTCGGATATCTCCCAGAATTTGAGCTTCCCGAGCGCCTTGCAGTCGAACTCCCCGAGAAGTTCGGTCAGCTCGGTCGGATATGTGTCGAACAACAGCTTTGCGGTACTGACGCAGCGCTTCGTAGGAGAACTGAGGATAACCCTGCGGGCTTCTGCGGGGATGTGGCAACCAACCGTTTCTTCCCAGTCGTCCGGCTTGTCCAGTAGCGTGATGTCGGCATTCTCGTAGCCGACAGCCATCGTACCAGTACGGTTTGCCGAAGTCGGTGCATGTCTGACGAAATAGATTTTCATTTAGAGTCCTTGCGGTATTCGATTACGGTGAGCGGGATTTTGAATATCCACCATGCTAGATGGAGGAAGATTGCCCCAGAGAGGATTTCCGACATCATCATGTAGGTGATGTACAGGTCGTGGTGGGATTCATCCATGCCGTCACTATACATTTTAACTGTCGTGATAGCGGAAAACGCAGCAACTAGGCATACACCTATCCCCAGAACGACGGCATTGTGGAAAAGCAAGTTTGCGAACATGATGATGTCGCAGATGGCGACACCGATGAGGTAGCATACGAAATGTGGGAACAGCTGGAAGTCCAGACAAAAACTATTCATGATGTATTTGAACATGTTAACTCCTTCTACTCCGATGGAATTGAATCTACGTTCTTTTTCGCTTTCTTTATGGCAACGTTCTTTGCCGATGAGAATAAGACCGCAAATACGGTATCGAGTTTGGTTCCTTTTTCGGCCATCGACTCGCCTACCTTCCCCGTATTCACATATTGGTTTACCATACGCATCAGCTCATTCAAAATACTTAGCTTGAACTCAGTTAGGAAGTGCTGCCAAAACTCGCTCTGCATAGTAGTTAACCAGCGCTTGAAGAAGTAGCGTCTCATCATGAGAGGATGGGTCGGTGCCTCGCCCTTCGTCAAGACCATCTCGACCATGCGGTGGTAACGCCACTTGGCATCAGACTTCGGATGTCGGCGCACCCACTTTTCACGTTCGAATCCATCCCTCCCGATGTACTTACGGATGAAGATATCCCGTTCAGGCAACGCCTGGTAGCAGGTTCCACGGACTTTGAGGTCACGGTAATAGAATTTAGGTAGATTGCGCATTGCCGCCTCCTTCTATTGTTGCTTTCCTGTCACGCAAGCGCATCGTTTCGAGCAAGTTCGACGCCATCTGATAGGCTGCGGGCCCCCATTCTGTTCCATAAATCGTCTTGAACAGGAAATAGATGCTTTCTTCCGTGTTGGCAAAGATGTTCTTGAAGTCCATCGCCATTTCTTCCATGAGCCTGTCGTACTTGCGATACACGAGAGTATGCTTCTTCATAAGACGCTTGAACTTGAAACGCCATTCGGTTCCGTATGACTCGTGCTTGCCATACGGATTAACGAAAGCAATACCTGAACCGTCCTCGTATACGAAAAAGCTCGCAACCTTGCGTTCTTCACGGAGAAACTGTGTGTTCTCGTCCTTGTACCAGCACTGAACGGAAACAACATAGATGTCATCATCAGGTAGGTCCTTGATATATTCGAAACGGCAGTTATTTTCCCCGAGGGTGTCTTTGCAGACTTTCTTGAAATATTCTATTGTAATCATGTTAGCGGCTCCATTCAACGTCGGCTTCTGGATGCTTGATGCAGAGAAGCAGTATGTCTTCAACGAACGGGATTAGACCGAACCTTCTCCCGTACTGGTCAGTTTCTTCCAGGCTACCCCACTTGTACCACTTGGACTGAGGGAGCTCTTTGATTGTAACCTTTCCGTTAACAATCTCGGGTTCCTGCTTGACGATAGTCTCGTACCGTTTCAGACGCTTGGCATTTTCTGAAAGGAGGCGTAACCCAGTGCTGAGGTCCTCGATGAGTTCCCTCGCCTTCATTTTCTTGTCGGCATGGTTCCACAGCACGTCATAGAGCGTAACCTCGCCTTCGCCCTGAAAATCATAGAGAACCACATGCTGAGCAATCTTGCCCGCATTGTGGGTGATGTTGCGGCTGTCGGACTTCCGGCCACGGCCTTTTCCCCATTTAAGTATGATATCCAGCGACATCACTTCTCCTTGACTTGTTCAAGCCACTTGTTGAACGACGAAATGTTCCAGCCTTCGATGGTTCCATCGGCCTTGATGTCCATGCAGATGTAGTCGCCGTAGCCTTCTTCTCTCGGGCTCATGAAATCCGGGACATACTCGTCCTCGACCTTGGCGATAGGGACTGATAACGCATTGTCCTCGACAAACACCTTTGCCGAGAAGCAGTCACAAACCTTGTAATTCAACTTGGCTTCCGTACCCTGAGTCCAGTTGAGTATGACACCACGGTCTACGTCGATTTCGGGACACCAGCAGGAGCCATCCATGCACGGAATTTCCCCATTGGAATCCTCGTAGAAGCCATCCATCTCTGGCGTTTTGATATGCGCATCCTGCTTGTAGCGGACATCGGCACAGACTTTAACAATTCTCATTTCGAACGCTCCTGTCTAAAGATTTTTATGAAATATACATAATTTTTCCCGTCGTTGCAAGGGGGTTAAAAAGAAAACCCGCATCGGAGTGATGCGGATTAGACATTTTCAAAAACGGTTTTAGAACAGGTCGGTAAAATTCGGCTTCTTTTTGTCGTAGTCGGAAAATTTGTCTCCCGGCTTTATTTCATCGGTAGGCGGGAGATTGCGTTTCCGGCTAGGTGGGCAATCCTTGATTATCATCCAAGGTTCCCTACACTCTGCGGCCTTTTCCTTGTTGTGACATTCTGTCCAAGAATAATTGCCAACCTGATTGCCGTCATTGTCCTTGACAACAAGTTTGAAACATACCATGCCATCCTCAGGTTCATATCCAGTACACCAACGATATTCTTCATATGATGTAGGAACAGGAACAAGGTGGTATGTTCCGTCAATCAACTTGGCAGAAAGTTCTTCAACGTACAGTAAGGCACAAAATGTACTCTTGTTAACATAAGCAGGAAACCCAAATTTTTCAGCATCTCGCTTGATTGCTTTACGGATTCCATTGAATATATCTTCACGTTCAAACTCGTTTGCATGCCATTGAAGCCAGCGTTCCACATGGTCCAACGCATCATACAACATATCCCTTGAGTGACTATTGGGAGGGACAAACTGCGTCTCGTACAAAATCCTGTACATTTCTTGAAAATTGGACTTGAACGAGGCGATTCTTGCCTCGATTTCTTTTTTACTGTAGGGTAGCTTTCCCATAAAGATATTTCCTTTTAGAGTTAATCCTGACAGTCCTTGTTGATGATGTACTTCTGCCTGATTTCGTCAGGCGCATCGGTGAGCTTGACCTTGATATCACCCTGGACACCGTCCTTCGCAATGGCAGCGACCACCATGTCCTTCATGGCGTCGTATTCTTCATCCGTTGCAGTATCGGGGATGGTAAACTTGCGCTTGACCGTGTATGTAACTTCAAATTCCTTTGCCATGGTATTTCTCCTTGTTGATGTTTAAAGTTCTTCTTCTGGAAACTCGTCTGGGGCCGACATTTCCTCGTCGATTTCCTTCATGCAGTGTTCACAATATACTCCGAAGTTGTTATCGACGGGGGAATACGGATAGTGGCGAACCTTGGTTAGCTTACCGCAACGCTGGCATACGCCCTTGAACGGAGCGGTCGGATTAACGAGGATTCCAGTTCCTGGTGTTCCTCCCTTGCCATGGGCGCCGTACAAGCCCCATTTGAATTCATCTTCCCAATAAATGTAGGTCATAGCATTCTCCGACTAAATTTGTTTGGATAGTTCCCGGCGGACCCTCATGAGAATCTTGCCGAGGTGGTTTTCGCCTTCCCCGTTGCAGACACCCCAGAACTTGTCACCCCAGTAGTTGCCCTCGATGAGTTGGAGGGTTCCCGTACTGAGGAGCTTCTCTTTCAACTCTGGATTGCGGGTAAACTTATCCTTCACGATTTGGTACATGACATCGACCTTGATATCGTTCCAGTCTGCTCGAATCGGGAGTTTCTGACCAGCGAACTTCGCTTTGGTGCCGTTCATCGTCGTGAATGCGATACGGAGGGAAACATCCGTTGTCTTGGCTGCCTGGTATGCAGCTTCGGAACAGTTGTAGGTCATCCCGTCGTATTCCACGGTACACGGTTCGAAGTTGCTCAGGAACCTGTACGGCCCGAAGAACGAGTCGATTACACCGTCATGCGGGCCGACGCAGTATGTCCTCTCGGTGGTCTTGAAGAGGTGCATGAGGCGGTCGAACATATTGTCCGTATACTCGCCTGGGTTATCGATATGGGCCTTGACGACGACGTTCTTGAACTCTTCAAACAAGGTTACCGCACGAAGTTCAAGGTTCGGGTTTCCGAACGATTTGATGTGGTTAAGCCAATCACTCATTTCAACTTACCTTTTCAACGGGTTGTTAGCCGCTTTTGCCATCTGGAGGACTTCCTGAAGGCTTTTATCTGATTTCTTCTTGGCAGCGTTTCCTACTACCGTGGTACTACTGGCATTCATTGCGAGACGGATAGAATCCCCTACTTTCTTGCTTACCGTGTAATTACGCCCCGATATCAAAAAGATTTGGTAGCCTGTCACTATACTGTCAGTTTCAATCGGGCGTACCACCTCGATTAGATTGAGGTTGACATAGTCCTTGTTAATTTCTCGAAGCATCTTTGACTTCCTTTGATTTCTTGATTCCATCGACCACGTCTTTAAGGAGAACCTTGAAAGTGTTGAGGTCGACTTGGGTGTACTTCCAGGTTGCCCTGAGGTTGAAAATCTTGGGGTCGGCCACTATATCGAAACTGTCGTTCCAGTAGTAGCCGAGTTGGATATCCCCAAGCATCACCCTTCCTTCGGAAACTGTACATCCGACCTTTTCGCAAGCCTTTACGAACTCGTTCTTGGTCATGAATTAACCTGCGATGATAGGGCTTGCGGCCTGCTGTGCGGGAGCCTGCATCTGGAGACCAGCGAACGGGTCTTGGAGGTCAGTCTTTTCAATATCGGTGAGGAGGCCACCGACGTTGCGGGCACGGCAGATAGTCTTCTTGTCCTGGTCACGGATGTAGCGGATGCCAGCATCCCATTCCTTGCGCTTGAAAGTGTAGGTGCTTTCGTTGAGCATCACGATGAACGGGTCGTTTAGGTCGACGTGCTTGTCCTTCTTCAATACTTCCATCGCCTCTTCGTGCTTCTTCATGATTGCTTCATACTGCTGCTTTGCCATGTCGGCCTGCTGCTGCATGAATTTTGCCACCTTGTCGATGAGCTGCTTTGCTTCATCCTTCTTGTCGGCGTCGATAAATTCCTTAGCCTTGTTGAGGTCGGCTACGATAGCGGTTGGGATGGCGATTGCCTGTTCGAGTTGACTGATGTTGTTCATGGTTACTCCATTAAGTTGATGTTTTAAGATTTATTGGTTGCGGGGTTTCCTGGATTCCTTTCAGGAGTTTCCCCATTTCTTCGATATACTCGGCTTCGGTTATTTCCTTTCGGTTGAACTTTTCCTTTAACACGAGCAAATCCTTGTATTCCCTAGTCTGCTTCATTTCCTTGCGGACTCTGGCGATGTTAGCCCTTTCCTTCTTGCTGAACTTGGACATGTTTCGCTCCTAGAAGAGGGTAAAACCGTCGGGTGTCACCTTGGGAGGGTCCAACGGGATAATCTCAGTGATTGATTCCGCAGTCCAAGGGAAGAGGTAGATGTGTTTGTGCTTCTGCTTGGCATACTCTATCGTGTCGTAAGTGCCGCCAACCGGGTTTCCGTCCCATACGGCAAGGACGATGTCGCAGTTGTCCACCATCCACTTGTCTCGGGTGGCGTAGCAGCTTGGCTGGAACTTGTGGAATGCGACGTGGTTCACTTCCGCATAGTCGTGATACTTCTGCTCAACAGGATGAAGCTTACGCTCATAAGGCCAAGCGCAAATAAGAGGAATACCCTTTTCATAAGCGACCTCCGCATAAATCTGGTCGGCACCCTGGGCCATCCCGGAGATGCAGTCGCTAGGTTTCAGTTCCTCGACCTTCTTCGTCAGCCATTCCTTGATTTCCTGTTCCCTGCCCGTTATTCTCTCTGGCCTGTGGCCCGTTACCATTACCTTCATTGTCGTCCTTCTTTAATTTGCGGGGAACTACTGCAAGCCCCCGTGCCTTGGTGTCGTCATAAAAACGGTTTGCCGTCCTGATTGCGCTGATGAGGTTGTTGTGGTACGCAGGGACATGACTTATCTTCTGTGTTGAACCCGTCTTGCGGTTAGATGCGAACAGGCTCACATACTTGCGGCCATCAGCCTCGTCAGAGTATGTGATAAGCATGAACACATCTTCCGTTATGTTGAGGACGGCACAGAACAACCCCATTCCATCTACTGATGGCGTCTCGGTTTCAAGATGGTGGCGTTCGCACACCTCCTTGAACGTGTCGAGAGATATCTCTCCTACATAAAGACTGCTCATGATTTACCACTTGTTGTCGATAAATACGTTGGGAAGCCTGGGAGTATAATGCGGGATGTTCACGAGTTCATTCTTGAACGTACCCTTCTTGTAACCCCAGGCGAGACGCTGTATGTCGCTACGGCTGAAAGAAGTCTCCAATCCACGGATGAACTTGTCGAACTCGGCATAAGTAAAGTTCTTCACCCCGGAAAGCTCGGCAATTCTCGCTTCGTCGGACTTGCCGCACATGCCGTCGCTAGGAGTCTTCCACACGAGCTTGCTCGGGATGCCGAGATAGTCGCCAATCATACGCACTTCTGTCTTGGTAAAGCCCTGGAGACATGCGTAGGAACCAGCGTTGTCTCCATAAAGCGTGGAGAAGTTACCCCATGCACAGTCTTCGGAAAGGTTGCAGGTATTGAGGACAACGCCACCGACAATGGCGGAAACACCATAGAGAGTAGCCATACGGAGGCGTGCGGGAGTGTTCGTCGTGTAGACAGGGTTGAGTTCGAAACCGCTCTTGATGAACTGTTCATTCAATCCCTTGAAAGCGTCGGAAATGTTAATCGTAGATTCATGGCAGTCGCAAAATTCAACGACACTGTTAGAGTCAGCGATATCAGCCTGGACTCCGTTCGGCATTTTCACTGCATACACATTCTTTGGGCCAAGCACGTCGCAAGCAACCTTGCAAGTAACGGTCGAGTCAGCCCCGCCGGAAACTCCGACTACTGCCTTGGTAAACCCGTGTTCGGCAAACCATTTAAACATGTGAGCTTTCATCAAGTCGCATTCTTTCGAAACATCAAAGAGCTTTTTATATGCCGCATCGGTCATATTCATATCATACCTCGTTTTTGATATTTTCAATGGAAATATAGATAAATACGAAAAGGTTGTCAACTGCTATTTGATAATAGTGCTAACTGAATTTATTTTGGCCCAGTACTCGTGGTATCTTTTATAGTCGTCTGCCATGCGTTTTTCATCAGACTCGATATAGGCATGGTAAATGTCGCCGACGGTTTTTAGCTCGGCCCTCAGTTCGTCCAGAACTTTCTTCCCGTACTCGTTAGATTCGATTTTCCACCAACGATTTTCCCAGTTGCCATACGAAGATATTCCGCCCGGTTTATCGGAAGCGCTTATCGTAGGATTGTATTCCTCTACGGTAATCCACTTGGCAAACCATCCAGTAGTTTTGAACTGCAAGCAATAATGCTCCTTGTATGAATGGACAAAGCGAAGCTTTATAATTTGCTTATCCATGTTCTTTTTGTAGTTGTAATTCATAATTCAGGTCTCCTATCGGATGATTTCCATAATCATCGTGAAATTATCCGTAAACAGCTTTTTGTAAAAGACGGATTCGTAATCCTGTTGATACCCCCGTGGGATATCAATGCTGTCCTTGTTGGCAATACAGGACACGGTGTAGGACGTGTTCGTATTTTCGAGATTGGTGATTGTATCGTCGAACTGCTTCTTGATGTACAGGCGGGCAGCATCGATTGTCTCGAACTCGGTGTCCGACATGACGAAATCCGTTACGGCACCGTTATGGTCAAGGAACACTCTAATCTTGTATGGATGCATACTCATTCCCTTTCAATTTTGGGTTTCAACGGGGAGTTCTTCCACCGTTTCTCAATCTGTTTCAGTTCAGCATCAAATTTCTTGTTGCTTCTGTGCCTGATGATGGCTCCGATAGCGGCAACGATTAGCACTGCCATCAGGAAGCATCCTCCCATGATAAGAAATTCCTGTGCTTCGAACGATACTGCCTGGTGGGGCTGGACGAGCACATCGTTCTTGCTGTGGTACAAGTGATAGTACGGGCTTGCCGGATTGAATTGGTTCAGCGGGTGAACTGGGTTCAACGTGCTGTAATGTGTTCCGAAATGATGATGGAATGCCATAGTTTTAGTTACGGTTCAGGTTTTTTAGTTTGCTTTACTGCGACGGAGAAAGACACGTCGATTTCGCCATAATTATCTGGGTCGATACCCTTATCAAGGCATTCCCTGATGAACGCCCCTTCCATCCACTCCCATATTTCCAGAAGGTCGTGGCGACACTGGAAATCACTCTTTTGTCGTATCATTCTTCACCTCGGGTTCTGGGTCGTCATAGGGAGGGTTCGGGTGTTCTTCGCACCATTTCACGAAATCTCCCATCTGTTGCACGATAACCTTTTCGTCCTCTTCTAGCTCCCGGACGAACTTCTGCAGACCACGCATGTTGTATCTGCATCCGAGTTCGCCCTTGGAGTTTTCATAGATAAAGTCCTCGTTATCGCCGAAGAGCTTACAACACGGATGGTGCTCCTGGTAGTCGTAGTCCTCGTACGGGCAAGCCTTACATCTCATCTGCAGGCCCCTTAGGCAATTTAGAATTCTTTTCTGGCAAGGTGAGCAGGGTGAGGTCAATCATATTTCTCCAGCCAGGATTGTCGAACACGCTTTCGACGATTGCCTTGACGATTTCATACGTACCGCCGCCCTTGACGCAACCAATCTTTTCAGGCATCCAGATTTTGACTGGACGTTTGGCATGCAGCTTCTGGATATGATACGAATACACAAGAATGTTTCTGATATCGAACAGTCCCTCGTGCATCGCATCGTAGCTGGTGAATCTCTTTTCGCTAAACGCCGCAGTACCTTCCGAGCAGCTATCCTGAGCAAACAAGTTGACAAAAAGTACGCTCTTGTCACCGACAGGAACCTCGCTGTAAGAAAATCTTCCAAGCAGGTTGCTGCACTTTATCGGCAGAGCTATGGTGTCACGCTTGTCGAACAGGTCGTGTGCGATAAATTCAAGATATTCCAGATAGACCTTAGGGAACTTTTCCTTGATGACCTTGGCTACGCCACCACCCATCCTGCCCTCACAGTTAGTCTGGTGGATGATGATATCGGGTGTATCCTTGCTGAAATCGAGCATGTCGCCAACAACGTGTTGAATCATGATTTACTCCTAATAAAAAAGTGACGGATGTTTCCGTCACTTAATATAACTAATTAAAAGACTCCTGTCAAGGGATTATCTTAGAATTTTTTAACGTCATGGGTAAGACGCCAGTCGAGAGTGCGTTTCAGCCAATCGACATATCCGGCATCACGGCACATGAGCTTTCCTTCGGTGTCGGAAATCTTTGCGACAGGACGGCCATTGCATTCGATGAGCTTCATGACCTGGTTGAGCGGTTCCACTCCGCAGTCGTTAGACAGGAAGGTTCCGATACCGAAGCCTACCTTGGCACGAGGGCTGAAATGGGCGTAGAGCTTGCTTGCACGTTCGAAGTCGAGGGAGTCGGAGAAGAGCAAAGTCTTCTGCATCGGGTCGCCACCGAGACGTTGGATTGCATCAATCATCTTTTCGCCCCAAGCATACGGGTCGCCCGAATCGTGTCTGAAACCGTCCCAGACACGGACATCGTTGCGGGTGAGGTCCATGAGGAATGTATCGGTACGGACACAGTCGGTGAGGTAGATACCGTTGCAGCCCTTGTACTGTCTCTGCCATGCGTCCATCATGAGACGGTTGGAGTAGGCAGGGTTGAACATCGGGTCGCCCTGGCCGATAGCTTCGACCGCTTCATGGGCGATTGTTCCGATAAGCTTCACACCGTACTTCAATGCGAGGTACACATTGGAAGTACCGAGGAAGATGGACTTACCGAGAATACCAGCCTTCTGGGCATTGGCGAAAGCACGTACGAGGTAATCCTGAACCTTGCGGGAGAACCGACGACGGAGACCAAATTCGGAGAACGGGCCGATAACGTATTCGCCCTTTGCAAGCTGCGCAATCTTCTTGTCGATACGACGCATTGCTTCCTCTTCGAGTTCTGCGTAGTTCTTGTTGTGATGGTAGAAGTAAACTTCATTCACAATGGCGAGAACGTAGATTTCGAAGTAAGTGTTTCGCATCAACGGGTCGAGGTCGCCACCAGCTTCGATTGCCATCTTGGACTCGATGCTTTCGTCGTACACGACACGGATTTCGTCACGGTCAAGATGGAACATGCTCAGGAAATGCCTGAACGACGGGGTAAGCCAAGTAGCTTCACCGAAGAGCATGCTGAGTTCGCTCTGGGTAAACATGAGGGTGCAGAGATGGTCAATCTGACGGTTGATTTCCGCCACATCTTCCTTAGTGAACTGCACGACGCTTCCATCCTTGCGGTTGCGGCACTTGTATGCCCATTTTCCTGTGTAGTCGCTGTACTGGGTGAAGTACAGGTTGTCCATGTTGAACTTGTAGAGGTCTGTCTCAAGCAGACTTTCTATACACCAGTGGTCTAGCATTTGATTACCATCCTTTTGAGTTAGAATCTCGGTTCAAGCCCGAGCATGTTTAAGATAATTTTCTTGTGGTCTGCATGGAACCTGTTTTCAGGATATCCGCAAACTTCGGTCAGCCTGAGCCATACAGCGGCGGCTGCATCGTCCTTGCCTACCACCTTCGGAAGCTGAGGAACCATCACGCCGTTTGGGCTAAGCAGGTACTTCGGGTTGATACGGTACAGGAACGCCGTAGTATCTGCGTTTACCTTTTCGCTCGAACGGGGGTCACGGAACGGGGCGTCGAAATTCTTCGATGCGGACGGGGTCCAATCGGACGAATCCAACCCGGTTTCCTCCATCAGTTCACGCTCTGCAGCCTTCTGTGCGGAAAGGTCCGTCGGGTCCTGGAATCCGCCAGGGAGGGCGTACTTTCCGTTATCCTTGCGGACGACAAACAGGATATGGCCACCGCAAAGGACAATGTTGTCAACCGTCTTGTAGACAGATGCGTACTTCGGGTTCAAATCCTTGATGTATTTGAGCTGCACGTTGCGGGCATTGACGATTTGTTCCGTGATTCGTGCATAGAGTTCCTCGTCGGCGAAAACTCCTGCGGGAAGATTCGCTTTAAGGAACTCGGTGTCGTTCTCGACAAATGCCTGACGGATTTGCGTCGCATGGATATGGACGTTTTCCGTGGCCTGCCAATAGGGCACTCCGACAAGGTTTGCATACTCCTTGATATACTCCATGCCACACAGGATGTTGTCACATAGAGGCATATGAAGGCAAAGCTGCGACTGAAGCCATTTTCCGAACATAGTCCAGTTGTACGGAGAATCACTGATGCTATCGACGAGAATACGACAGCGTACCCTATTCTCGGCAATGTACGAGTCATTGTCAAGGATAGACTGAATCATTTCGTAACGGGTAGTCGAGTCAAGTGGATTCCTAGGGCTTCCAGAATCGGAAGAACCGAGAACAAGAGTAATAGTGTCCACATTCTTGTCCATCTTGTCGATAATCTGGTGCAGAACGTCAAGATGGCCATTGTGGAACGGTTGGAACCTGCCGATGTAAACCCAATTCTTCATTACTTGCCTGCCTTTGCGAGCAATGCCTTGACCACCAACTGGCTTGCGGCCTTGCCGTCAAAACGACCCTTGATGATGGGGGAAAGAATCTTCATGACCTTGCCCATATCCTTCTGTTCGCAGGCGCCCGTAGATTCGATAGCCTTTGCGATTTCAGCAACGACTTCGTCTTCGGACATCTGGGCAGGCATGTACTGCTTGTAGAGTTCGAGAGTCTTCTTTTCTTCGTCAACTCGGTCGGTCTTGCCAGCCTTGGCATAACCTTCGATGGTTTCGTTCTTCTGCTTGATAGCCTTGTCGAGAACGGCGATGCACATTGCGTCGTCAACAGGCTTCTGTGCAGCGATGGATGCGTTCTTGATGTCGGACACGAGAGTACGGAGGGCAGTCAGGCCTACCGTGTCATGAGCTTTCATGAATTCCTTGATTTTGTCGTTTAATGCGTCTAAGAGCATGATGTTTCCTTTTTAGAGAATCTTGATTTGTTTTGCTGCCATCGTCATCAATGCGGCGTCTTGATGTGCTTGGTCAAGGTCGAGGCAGCAGTCCTTGTATACACCGACAACGGTTTCCGGGAAGGCAATCTTGATACCAGTAGCGTTGGTGTCAACACAGATGCTAGTAAGTGTTCCTGCAAGGTAGACTTCGCTCGGCGGGATTTCGATGCCAGCATAAGTGTCACGGTCGCCGAGGACAGCAGCCCAGTACGGATAGCCGAAAGTATTCTTGTTGATGACATTGTGTTCGGTTACGAAGTCACGGAGTTCAGGAATGATATTCCAGCCAATAGTTCCCTCGATGCAGTGCGGAACCTTAAGATTCTGGCCTTCCTGAGTGTCAAGATAGTTCGGGGAATGCGTGTCACGGGTAAACCAGACCTTTCCATCGAAATTCTTGATGAGCTTGATGATGTTCTGGATTACCAGATTGGCCAATTCCTTGTTCGGGTTGGCTAGTGCGCCCGTGATGAAATCGACTTGCATGTCTACGATGATAAGATGTTTATTTTTCATAAAAGAAATCTCCTGTGGTTGTACAGGAGAAAATATAGAACATTAAAAAAGTCCTGTCAAGGGGTGATTTAATTTTTATTTAACCATCGCATAAGAGGGCTGCACATCAATACAGCCACCAGCAGAATGGTAAACACAAGATTCGAAACCAACGCTGCATCCATGCCATGCACAAAGTACAGAACCATATCGGTTACGCCCCAGACGAGGGCGTATATGGAAACAAACATGTCTTTTCGTGGTGTACGCATATATTAACCTTCCTTTGTCATTTTTTCTTTTAACCAAGAGTAAAACTTGCAGAGCATCTTGAATAGAAAGCTCAACCCTGCCGTTACCAAAAGCACTATAATGGCTCCGATAATACCCAAAACAATAGAAAACAGCAATCCGCTAACCGTCACTACCACCTAAATCCCCCATCTTCAACTTCATTTCCTCTACCTGCATCTTATGAAGCACGACCTTTCCTTCTACAAGGCTCTTCTGTACATCAATGATACGCTGGTTTGACGAACCCCTGAATGTCAGCGACAGGTCACGGAGGTCCTTCATGTAAGGGCCGTCCACGAGGATGTCGGCATAGCAAAGAAGTTCCTTCATCGCCGGATGTGCAAACTTGGACACGAGCATCTCGTAGCAGTAGCCCGTGTATATGATAAGGTTCAGACCCCTCATTTTAACCCCGTGTGCGAACGGGAGAAGCTGAACAGCCTGTTCCATCGGGTCGCCACCGCTGAGAGTAACCCCTGTCAGCAACGGGTTCGAATCAATCATTTTCAGCAGGGATTCTGCGGTCTCGACTCTGCCCTTGCCGAAAGCGTGGGTCTCCGGGTTATGACACTCGGGACAATGGTGGCTGCAACCCTGGGTGAAGACGGCAAAACGAATGCCAGGGCCGTCCACGAACGACTCTTCCTCAATCCCAGCTATTCTCAGTTCGGTGTCTTCACTCATGTACATAGGAACCCCGTGTTACAGCGTGTTTCCAAAGCGCATCAAAAGATGCTCAACATACCATTCCCAGTTTATCGGGTCGACCACCATGCTCTTATCGTCGATGTAGATATCGGCCATGATTTTACGACCAAAATATACACCCTGGTCTCCGGCCTTCTCGCCGATGTTATTGTTTATGGAGTCAAACTTCAGTCCGAACTGTTCACAGTAACGGATTGCATCGTCGAGGTAAGTACCGTCCTCGTAGTGGCGGCCACCGTAGTTTTCACGGCATGTCCACAGGATTAGCTGATGACCAAGGCTCTGCAACTTCTTTAAAGCGGCGATGAGAACCGAGTTCGGGGTGGACTTGTTCACATCGGGAAAGCTTTCCCCGAGAGCGAGAGTTCCGTCAAAATCTACTGCGATAACTGCCATATAAAAAATCCTTCGGTTAAGGTCCGAAGGATAATATAGCTACAAATGCCGAACTTGTCAAGACTTAGAACGGTCACGGATGCAACAGAAAAGGTCCATAGCATCCTTTTCAAACTGTTCCAAGTCGGTAGGTACTATCTTACGGTCAAGCCACTCCTGTTTCGTCTCGTAGCCGTCGATGTTGAAGAAGGCATCCTCGTTCAGTGTGCTTGCGACGATTCTCGAATGGGTTATGACCAGTAGGCCGTAACTGTCTTTCAGAACCTTTTCCTTGACCGAGTTGATGTACTGGGCGAACGCAAGCTGCAGTTCCTCTCCCATGCCAAGCTCGACTTCGTCAAGGACAAGGAACCTATCTTTGAAAGTCAGAACATGCTTGGCCTTGTCTACGCTGTTCGTGCTTGTCGCAGTCCAGTCGTCGTCTCGGAGAAAGTTGATGCCGCATGCGTAGTTCAGGCCCGCTCTTGTCATGAACGAAAGGGACGACACGCAATGTTCTGTGGAGTCGAGATTCAGCTTCCGTGCGATGTACTTCGGCAGAATCTTGCGTATCACAGACTTGCCAGAAGCGTTGCTTCCCGTAAGGATGGTAAGCTTGTGCAACTCGATTGAGTCGGCAATCTTAATCAGACGGTCGCAATGCTCGTTCCACTTTTCGTCATACTCAGCCATAACCTACCCGAAACGCATCGTTCCCTGTCCGTCCACGATAGTGACCTTCGTGTCTGGATGATATTGCTTCAATGCGTCCACTAGGTCGGACACCATTCCAATCAGACGGCGTTCAGGAGGAGTCGCCTTGCGGGCTTCCACTTGCCATCCCTTACCTGTGAATCTGATTACGGAATTGGGGCCGTAGGTATGCACCCTGCCAGAAAGGTCTGCAAACAGGTCGAGAAGACGGTATGTTCGGTTTTCACCTACGATAGTTCCTTTATCGGTATTCATTGTTCCTCCGATTGAATTTAGTTAATTATCACACTTAACAACTTTATATCTGGCGTCAGCGTGGTTCAGCAAATAATCCTTGCGGCCTGGATAATTAAATCCATCGTCGAACAGGTTATCTAACGCACATTCGATACTGTCCTTGATTTTTTCATCCATCAAAGCAATATCGGCGTCAGTCGGTTCTTCATTGACCTGGTCAACCCGTTTATTGGATTCATCTCTAATGTTGTGCAGAAGTTCTGGCTGATAATCTACGCTGACAAGCAGATTGATTTTTCTCTTTTCCATATACAGTTCCTCAAACTAAGTATGACAGTCGCAACGCCAGACATAGCAGTCGTCAGGAAGTTTTTTCCAGATTTCCATCCAGGTCTTGTTGAAATCCTTGTCTTCATCCCAGCTGACAGCCCACCAGCCCATGTGACCGTGTTCGACCCATTCTCCCGTCGGAAGGACAATAGCCCAGAACGGGGCTGCTTCACGCATGTTGCTATCGACAAACTGTTCTTCGGTCATCACGGCAATGTCATCAACCTTGATGTTCCATCTGATATGGAACATTTCGGAGCCGACGCCAGCTTCCATTTCCTTGACGCTCTGCTGGTTGTTGTAGATTTCTCTTGCCTTGGCAATGTCATCTCCAGTTTGTTTACGTGCGTCTTCCCAGCTAATGAAATCTGGTTTGAAGTAAGGTTTCAACTTGTTGTACAATTCACTGAAATACTTCTTTCTTGCATCCATGAAACCGTCGATGTCAAGTTGAGATTTTTGAATAGCCTTCACACCTTCAACGTTAACCCCTTCTTTAACGAAAGTGCAGCCAGCCCAGTCAAACGGGGTATAGTAATCCCACTTATGGTTCGGATTTGTGAAGGTGTAGACCTTCTTGACCTCGCCGTTATTGACGACAGCATAAGAGTCTTCGGGCTTTTCCGCAGGTTCCTCTTCATAGACACGGTCAGATTTAATGCCATACCACGACTCCAGGAAGTCTTCTGGGGACTCATAATCCTCTTTATGCTCATCATAATCATCGTGGAATTCGGAAGTCTTGTCTACATAGACGCAATAAGCGGTCATACCCGTGCATTCGTATTCATGATACGGCAGCATCAGCTTGTCGAGTTCTTCTTTGCTGTTTGTCTTCGTGACAACGTATGTGGTGTAGTGGCTCATGGTTATCTCCTTTTAGATGAGCATTGCAGGAATCTTCCAGCAGACGAGGAAGGTGAGGGTGATTTGGGAAAGGTGGAGAAGCTGGTCCTCGATAAGGTTCAACGCCATGCGGTTGCACTTCAAGTCGTCAATCCAGAAATGGAAACCGCAGTTAACGACGAACAACACCACGACAAGCCAGACAGGCACATCCATGAAGATTACGCAAGGAAGCATAATGAACATGGTCCAAGTGATGACATGGGCAGCAAGGGCCGGAATCCAGTCATGCTTGTACATCGGGTCCGGGTAGTGTGCTACCCACCAAGACTTCTGCTTCAAAGTGGCGAGACATCCCTGGAAGTGAAAGTCGTCAAGGATGTGAAGGAACAACATCATAAAGAAAATGTAAATTGGATTCATTTTGCCTCCATATTCATTATTGTTGTGGCGTACAAATCCTTAAAATCGGGAACATACGCCGGAAGGAAATTGGGTTCTAGCCCCGTCTTGTCGAAATACGAATCCTTTACGAACGTGCAATACAGCGTATTGAAGTCGTCGTTAGAATCAGGATAGACAACGGGGATTTCGTATCTTTGGCCGTAGGCTTCGTTACCGAGCTGTTTCCATTCGGTAGTCCAGCATTCCTGCGGGAACTTTACCGTGCCTTCAACCTTGGCACACACGATTGTGAGATACAGCTTGTCGGCATACGGCATGGCTGCCCTGTAAGCGGAGGCGCCGCCTATGACGAAAAGCTCGGTCTCGCCAGCAGCCTCGGCCATCTTGATGGCTTCCTCGACGGAAGAGACAGTGAAGCAGCCGTCAGCCTTGAATTCCGTGTCACGGGTAAGGATGAGGTTGGTTCGACCCGGCAACGCCCTGCCGATATCCTCGTAGTTCACACGTCCCATAAGGATGTGGTGTCCAGACGTAATCCGCCTGAACCTTCTCAGGTCCGAGCCGATATGCCATGGAAGGTGACCGTTGTTCCCGATAATCATATCGGGGGTCATTGCTACAATCATCGAGATAATCATACTGCTATCGGCGCCTTGATTGAAGGATACGGGTCATAGTTTACCAGCTCGAAGTCTTCGTAACGGAATGCGAAGATGTCCTTTACATCCGGGTTAATCTTCATTGTCGGCAACGCTCTCGGGGTTCGGGAAAGCTGTTCCTTGACCTGGTCGAAATGGTTGCTGTAAATGTGGGTGTCACCCAGGGTATGCACGAATTCCGAAGCCTCGTATCCGCACACCTGTGCCAACATCATCGTCAGCAGGGCGTAGGAAGCGATGTTGAACGGAACCCCGAGGAATGTATCTGCGCTACGCTGATAGAGCTGGCAGCTCAGCTTGCGCTTCCCGGACTCGCCAACGCCACCGACATAGAACTGGAACAGGCAATGACAGGGCGGCAAGGCCATCTTGTCAACTTCGGCCACGTTCCATGCGCACACGAGGTGACGACGGGAATCCGGGTTATTCTTGAGGGTTTCGACCAAGTTCTTAATCTGGTCGATATGGCCTCCGTCGGGTGTCGGCCATGAACGCCACTGGTGCCCGTAAACCGGGCCCAAGTCACCGTTTTCATCAGCCCATTCGTCCCAGATGGTGACCTTGTTGTCATGGAGATACTTGATGTTGGTATCGCCAGCAAGGAACCAGAGGAGTTCATGGATGATTGAACGGAGGTGCAGCTTCTTCGTGGTGAGGCACGGGAATCCTGCAGTGAGGTCATAACGGCACTGACGGCCAAAAACGGAACGGGTACCTGTACCCGTGCGGTCGGAACGGTCAACGCCGTTCGTCATAATGTCTTGGAGTAAATCGAGATATTGTTTCATGCTATCCAATATAGATTATTTAAAAACGGTTGGCAAGAGTTTGGCTTCAAAAATATATTTTAATTGCGATTAAAGGAGCGACAATGACAAAAGCTATCGCCGTTTTGCAAGTTAAAGAACATGAATTGGGCCAATGCCGCAAGACAGTATGCTCAATCCTGAACAAGAATCCAGAAATCAACGTACTCCTGTGCATCCAGACCGAAACGGAAGGGTTTGCCGTCCCCGAGGCAATCAAGGAAATGAGCAGGGTAAGCACCCATCTGATGGCACCCACGGACGACCCGTTGGCTGCAATCGTATATGGGATGGACGAATACCCATCACTTCCTATAATTTCGGTAAAGTCAGGAATCAACTACGATTCCAACTGCCTCGAAGAACTGTACAGGATGCACGAGAAGTTCCCAAGAAGCATCTGCACCGCAGCTTTCAACCTGGTCAAGGTTGCACGGGTAGATGACAAGCCCGTTGTGACATTTTCCTCTCTCGCCGAGAAAAGGAAAGATACGAACCTGGCGAACAAGTATTACGAAATCGTGTGCCCGCAGGACACTCTGTATCCGCCATCCGACTCGACGATGTTCACCGTCATGCACGAGTTCGATTTCGACAAGGTTCCGATGAACGAAGATACCGCCTACATTTTCATGGCGATTGTATGTGCCGACTATGAACTGGACATCAGGCACCTGTCACCCGCATTAGAACTTCCAGAACCGCAGAACAAGGAAGCAATCATCGAGGCGGTGCAAAAGCATTACGACCAGCTCTTCCCGCCAATTTCACACGCACTGCCGTTGAAGAAAGACGGGGACCCCGACGAAGAAATGGAAGTCTATGTAGTATCTTCCACAAAGAACCGTGTCGCAAGAATCATCGAGAACGACCCGTGCCGCAAATTCTTCTTTGTTGACGAGGAACACGACGAGCCGAACATCGACAGGTTCAACCCGTGGTTCTGCGAACTGACGGCCCTATACTACCTTCACAAGCACAGTACGGCAAAGTATGTCGGGCTCGAACATTACCGCAGATGCTTCGTCATGCAGGACAACGGAAGTTACGATGTAAATAGCTCGTACAACATCCTCCCGAAAAGCGATGCTATCGAGATTCTCGAAAGATACGATGCCATCGTCGCATTCCACCAACATACCAAAGGAAGGAGCGCATACAGCTTCCTCGAAGTCTCCCACTATACGAAGATGTTCAACGCATGGCTGGATATCGTCGAGGAAGGAACCCCCGGTTTCAAGCAGTTCTGCCTTGACAGGCTGCATCACGACATGCTCATTTGCTGCAACATGTTTATCGCCAAGAAGGAGCTGATAGACAAGTATTGCGAATGGCTGTTCCCGAACACCAGAAAATTCATGAAGAAGTACCCGGTTTCGGAAAAGAAATACCGCCACATCGGTTACCTGGGCGAATTTACCTTCGGCTCATGGCTCCTGTTCAACAAGTACAAACTGAAATTGCAACCCCACATCCGTTTCAACAAGGACCTCAGCGACCTTGAAGAAACCGAAAGAACCGTTATTTGCAGAGAGGAACTCTAATGCTTATCCTTATTTGTGGACTTGACCCAACACTTGTGCCTGTCAGCGTAGGCCGTCCCCGTGCTTTCTACAACTTGACCAACTGCTACCTTGACCACCATTACTTCTGTGAGCTCGGAGGTCTATACAAGCTGTGGAAACAGGTAAACACGGACATCGTCGGCCTTGAACATTATCGCCGCTTTTTCACGGAAGATGTCAAAACGCCCGACCGCCTACTCCAGGAAAACACAATCAAAAACATATTGTCCAGCCACGACATCATCATGTCGCCAAACCACCTGTATTCGCCGAACGTCATGTCATGGATTGCAAGGGAAAAGCACAACCCTAACGCAAGCACCGATACCATCGTGAAGGAAATGATGTTCAAGTGGTTCATGTACCTTAGGGACAGCTATTCCAGCGAATTTGTGGACTACATGATGAACCGCATGCTTACCGAACGTGGTTACTACGGGTGCAACATGTTCATCGGCAACAAGAGGGTAGTAGACGACTACTCCCGGTTCCTTTTCCCAATGCTGGAAAAGTTCACCGTTGACGTGATGCACGGTAAACTGGAATCCCGCCTTTACGGGTATCTTTCAGAATACATTATGGGTTACTGGATGGAATGGAGGGGATACGACATCCATTCAAACTCGAAGGTGACCTATCCCCAGCCAAAGCGTTAACCCTTGATGAACTTGACCACGTCGTTACCGATGCGGTTGAATTCATTGTCCCAAATCTGGATAACCTCGTTCTTCAAAGACAGGTTATCCATTTTATATTTCTTCTTGACCGTAGGAGACACTTCGTAAACATTCTCCTCGCCAAGGTTGGCCTGAGCTTCGAACAGGTCGCTCTTGCCAGCTCTTGCAACCCAGTTGTCAAGAATGTACTCGCCCCATTGGAGAAGGTTCCTGTTTCCCTTGGTGTCATCGTTCGGGGTATCCATGCCCGTGTTGAACGAGAGCAGCTTGACATTCTTCCAGTTAGGATAGTCACGCTTCAAACCAGATTCAAGCACCATAATCGGAGAGTTTGACCACATGCCTCCGTCACAGTAATATTTTCCTTCCTTCGAGAGGACATCGAAATATGTCGGGGCCGCCGTAGAAGAAAGTACCGCAAACCACTTGTCTTGGTCGTCCTTGTTATCCCATACCTTTTCCACGGACTTTCCGTTCATGAAAGTTGTCGTGATGTAGGTAGGCTTCTTCCAGTCCTTGCACTTTCCCTTCAACTTCTCCTGCAACAGCTTCTTCAGGTTGCTGTTGTCATAGGTCGGACAACTGGGCTGCAACCTCTTGTACCAGGAATACTTGGTGAATATCTTGGAAAGGTTCTTGTCGTACAGGTCGAACAGGTTGGTAGCGTTGATGCCCTCGGACAGGCATGCTGCGATGATTGCACCCGTGGATGTGCCAGCATAGGCCACGGACAGCTCGGTAAGCGGCTTTCCAAGAGCCGATTCGAGCCTTCTCATGAAATGCAGGGGACCGATACCAAGTGCCCCGCCACCATTGACGCTAATAGCAAATTTAGCCATAATAACTCCTCGTTTTTCCAATAGTTTATCGGTTCGCCGCCCTATAAACTTTAAGGTACGCACTGGGGGAAATATGAAGAACGGAAGGGTTATGTTTGTGCCGACCATCGAATGGATGAGGGAGTCATACGACAAGTTTAACGCCATGTTCTTCAAGGGAAAGCTCCCGGCCAATATCGAGTTCAAGCTGGTAAACGCAAAGACCTTCGGCGGAGACGCAAGATACTGGAAAAACGAACGCCGCACGAAGGAATGCACGATGAAAAACCACGAATGGTACGTCGGGACATTCAGGATAAGACTCTCCACTTTCTACAACAACATCACCCAGCACGAGGCTGAACAGCTTCTCCTCCACGAGATGATTCACATATACCAGTTCTCACGCATAAAGTTCAGCGAATGGAACGGGAGCGGAATACGAGGATGCCACGGGTACACCTTCTCCGAATGGATTGAACGAATCAAGGAAATGAGCAACGGCAAGTATGTCGTGTCAGTGTACTGTAACGAGGGAGGATTCCCGAGACACAGGTTCACCGAGGATGACTACCTCAGGACGATGAAGTTCAACCGTGGAGAGTTCGCACTCGTCATCAAGCCGAACGTGACCGACCCCAACGACAAGTACCTTGTCTGGTACAAGATATTCAAGAACAAGGACTTGTGCGGAAAATCCATCCTCCATGTAATGAAGAACTACACCAGGTCGCATGTATTTTCTATATTTAAGCCGGGTCCGAACATAAAGGGTTACACCAAGTCGTTCTGGGAAGACCCTAGACACTCTGGCGTCGACTCGGGAGATTGGCAGGTTGGAGATTACAGCAAACTGCTTAGGCTGAGCGAGAACGGGGTCATAACCATGAAAGGGTTCCCCAAGGAGACAACAAAATGAAACGCAGCTTTTTAGAAGCAATCGAAGGTTCAGAAGAACTTAACGACCTTGACAAACAGACGGTCAGCGACCTGTACAATACCGTCTACGGGGAAACCACCCCTGACGCCAACCTCGTTGACATGGCCGACGAGGAACCCCCGTCCCTTGCCGAGTTTGAAACCCTCGATGAACATAAGGACGACAACATCCGTATAACAGAAGAGGGCCTGAAAATGACTCAGACCCTTCCTGATGGAACCGATGTTACAACGGTTCAGTAATCTTTGTTTACGTCCGGCTTAGCCATAACGATTCTTTCCACATTTCCAGTGTCACGAATGAACGGGTCCTTTCCAACCTCATCGTGAATCATGGCACGGGCTTCTTCGGGAATGGGTTCGTCTTCAAAGCCATTATCTGCGGGAGCCTCATCGACAATGCCGCTTTCTTCCCCATTTTCTGGAGTATTTGGTTCAGAACCGGGTTCGGCAACAACGAGCGGGTCATCGCCGTCGCCACCTTCGCATTCACCATCGCAAAGTTCATATTCCGATATGGAGTTCAGGATGTCTTCTTCGGTCGGAGGAGCGTCCTCTTGTTGTTCTTCCTCCGTTTCAGCAACGGCGTCCGCTTCCTCGTCCGGGAAATTCTGCTCCATTATGGAAGCCCATTCGGCAATCAACGGGGCGAGTTCAACGACAGGTTCGCATCCTTCGCAAGTTCCCGTTCCGCTAGCGATGTCGCTAAGGTAGTCGATTGGAGTACGTCCCGTCACATCCTTGATGTCCCAGACGCTCGCCTCGCACACCTCCCCTTCCTCTCCAGTCTTGTACTCGAATATCATCGGATTTTCGAGAAGCTTCTTCAAGTAAGGGAAGTTGATTTGCTCGGTCGTCTTTCCGATGGCGTACTCGACCATGCTCATCAACACCGTATCGCCGTACGCATTTTTCGCACCGAGGTATATCGGATTGATGTAGAGCAAGTCCTCGACACCGTTGTCAGCCCATTCATGCAACTGGGTCGTCCACAGGCCGTCAGCCAGCGGTTTCTTGACCATGAACTGAGCCGGGTTTTGATACAGGGCAAAGAGGTTCTCACGGGAAATGGAAGGAACCTCACGGTTGAACGCACGCTGGATACCCTCGATAAGTATCAACTTGTCGGGATATTTGTCCTTGAGCTTGTTCAGCTCCATGTTGAATCCTCTCTTATCCATCGAAAAGCCCCTTAGTTGCTGGTGAACATCTCCAAAGCTTCCTGATATTCAGGCACGCTGAGACCGTTCTTTTCTGCTTCTGCCTGGATATCAATGCCATCTTCACCTACGGCTTCGTTGATACCCTTTTCGTTGCATTCGCACTTGCCCTTCTTGCACTCGCACTTGCCGTCCTTGCATTCACCGTTGCAGCAGTCGGCATCATCCTCGCATTCCACTTCCTTACCCATATCGGACTCGAAATAGAGCTTGTGCAGGTTGTTGATTGCCTCGAACTGTGCCTGGGAATTACAAATCGTTTTCAGATAGCTTTCAAACAAATCGTTTGCTTTTACTTTCATGTTGATATCCTATGGATTCCAATTAAATATAGTTTATACCATAGATGAACCTAATGGATTGCACATGTTTAAAATAATGGGAATAGACCAGTCGCTGAATTCGAGCGGCAAGGTCATCATGACTCTCGACGAGGACAAGAATCTGGATATCGTGGACGTACAGTTCTATGGATACCACCAGGTCAAGAAACGCTGTTTCGAGACCGACAAGATACACCTCAGGCATCTGCCGAAGGACTGGACAAAGATAGGCCTCATCCACCGCCTCTCGTGGATTACAAACTACCTCTTGGAAGATACCGAAGGAGTCAAGTACATGTCGATGGAAGACTTAGCCTACGGTAAGTTGAAGCAGAAGAAAGTCGATACGAACTCGATTCTCCAGCTTGCTCAGGTGGCAGGCTCGCTCAAAGTATCCGCTTTCGACCGTGGCATTGGCGTCATCGCCTACAACATCGACCAGAACAAGAATTTCGCAACAGGAGACGGCAAGGCGGGCAAACCAGCTATGTGTCAGGCGTGGGAGGAACTGTATCCGCAATGGTTCCCCGAGGAGTTCAAGGACAACTACCAATCGCCAGTGAACGATATTGCCGATGCATTCTGGCTTTGCGAAGTCCTCAGGTGCCACATCATGTACGACCGTGGCTACGAACTGGACGCTACCACCAAGGGCCTCCTCGAATTTTCCACCAGCAACAGGTATGGAAGCCTGGTGGAAACCCTTATGGAAATCAGGAACGTATAAACTACTGGTATCAAGTCAAGCACTCGGAGTAAGTGTTATGAAAGAATATCAGAAGACCATGAATACGTTCCTTGAAGCAGTCTGCCAAGAGTTCAACTGCATGAGAGCTCTGCCAGCACTCAAAGAAGGGTTCAAGGCATTGTGCGAAGCAAACGAAAAATCCATTATGGAAGGAACTGGTGCTGGCTATGCATTCTTTCCATTGGATAGCAAGCCGTTTCACGAAGACCCTCTCTTTAAAAAGACGATGGAGTATCATGACCACCCGCATATCATGAAACAAAGAAACGAGTGGTTATTTAAGAACGGAGACTGGGACGCTGACAGCAATGAAGTACGAGACAGGTCACTATCCAACTTGGCCAGACACATAAACCAGTTACTCGCATCCCGTAACGGAAATGATGACGTAACGGTGGAATATGACGATGAAAAACACGAGTGTACTGTATGGTACAAGACCATCTGCTTGGGCTTCATTTATCCAAACCATGGAATGGACGAGCCCCCTGATGACAATTATTCAACACATCTCAGCGGAATACGCTACGCATCGTTAATCGACTTTCTTGATGAGGTGAGTCCAGAAGAGAAAGAGAACGTCCTGTACAGTTTTGACCCAATGAACGGCCCTAGCGCAGCAGACGTAAAAGCTGTTTTCTACGGCATGGAGGGTCAAGAAGATAACAACGCTGGAATGGAGAACGTAATCGAACCAGAGCAATGCGCCTGGAGAATTATGCGTGATGTGCATAGGTTTAAAACTGAATGGAAAAAAGAAGACCTTCCATATACTAGCAAATAAAGTTTCCCAGAATATACAGAAAAGCCGTTTGAAACCAAGTTCAAACGGCTTTGTTATTATGGAGTTACACATTAAATGTTCACTCGGTCACCCCATTCATTTATCTTACCCTGGTTCCAGGCGTCAAATATTGACTTCTGCGGGGCGCCCGTAAGATAACCCGTTATTCTTCTTACACGAATGATGTATTTTTCCAACATATTGCCGCACTTCGGGCAACGGCCATTGATTACACCGTGGAATCCGCACGGTTTTCCATTAGGCTGCGGAGCGATGCATGTATCGGAATCCATGGTCACCGTGAAGTAACCCATGCCGCCCTCGTACATTGCGTTCATCGCCTGTTCGACACCTTCGAGGTTCTTGCTGAGGTCGCCATCCATCTTGTGATAGAAGATGTGGCCAGCGTTGGTAATCTTGTGGAACGGAGCTTCCCACTTAATTTTGTTTGCAAGCGTGGTCTTCAAGCTGAACGGAAGCATATGGGAGTTGGTCAGGTAGCCCTTGCCCCACATGTGGTAACCGAAGTCGGTCCAATACTTGACACCAATCTTCTGCTTGGTGATGGAGTCGATGATGCCCCACTTTCCATCATGGCAATATTCGTACTTGTCAACATAGGCAGACTTGTTTTCGAGCAGTTCAGGATAAGGAATCGTCACTTTGTTCTTCGTAGCGATACTCCTTATGGAAACGCAAGCATTTGCATCCTCGACATCGTAGCTTTCCTTCGTGAACAATTCATCTTCGAGTGCGGCGTTCCTCATGAACTGGTGCATGTCGATGTTGCAGAACCTTCCGCAGACGGCTTCTGCAGGAGTTGCAAAGCAGGACCAGTTCATGTGGGTTTCCTTCTGGGTCTTGTCACAGAAGTCACGGATACGCTTAATCATGTTGTAACCGACATCGAACACTTCCTCGTCCTTACCCCAGGTCTTGCCCGTGAGTGCGAGAACGGCTTCGTAAACGCCGATATAACCGATGGAGAGAGTACCCTGACGGAGAACTTCTGCGATGGTGTCATGGATGTCGTGAACCTTGTCGTCAGACGTGAGATACAGACCCTGTTGCATCGTGAACGGGAAGTTCTCATACGTCTTCTTTGCGATGACTTCGAAACGGTCTTCGAGGGACTTCTTTGCGACAACAAGCATACGGTCAAGCTTCTCGTTGAAGAGCTTGATGCGGTCAGCTTCCGTCGTAGCCTCGATATGAGCCTCGACTGCAAGCTTCGGGAGGTTAAGGGTATGGAACGCAAGGTTGCCACGGCCAACAGTCTGTTCAGGGCCATTCACGTTGCCGATAACACGGGTGCGGCAGCCCATCGTGGAAACGGTGCTTTCAGGGATAATGCGTTGGAGACGGCCCATGCAAATCTGCCAATACTTGCCGTCAACAAGGACTTCCCAGCGAGGATAGATATCGTTTTCGGAAGCGACCTCACCATACTTGGCAACACGGTCGCTACCAATCTTCTTGACAATAGTATCATCAGTAAGTTTGAACTCGTCGTTATATTCGTAGCGGATGTACGGGGCGTTGAACTCGTTGTCAACGGCGACACCGTTCGGGTAGAAGCGGCGGGCGAGACATGCGATACCAGACTTCTTCAAGTCGTAGTTCGGGTCGCCCGGAAGATAGGTTACGCCCTTCATGTACTTGAAGATAAGAATCGGGAAGATTGCGGTAAGTCCGTCACCAAGGCCTGCCATCTGTGCTGCGATAAGGTTGCTCGAAACGAGGCGTCCGCAACGGGAAGTGTCAAGACCGAAGTTCAGGCTGCTGAACGGAACCTGGTTGCCGGAGCGGGACTGCAAGGAGTTGAGGTTGTGTACGAGACCTTCCATTGCCTGGTAGGTATCGTCCTTGGTCTTGATGTAAGCCTGAACGACAGCCTTGCGGTCGTATTTTGCGACGACATCCTTGAACGGCTGGTCGAGGCTGAGGCCATCCTTTGCCATCTGGCTGCGGATAGCGTGGGCTTCCTTCTTGATTGCCTTCTCGATTTCTTTATTGTCGATGTCATCGAAGGACTCGAAATCGAGACTTCTTTCGCCCAACACCTTTTCGGAAGCGATAATCCACGCAAGATTCTTCTTGAAGGACATGTCCACATAGGGGGCGAGTTCGAAGTCGAGGTTTGCAGAAGCGATGCCACCGAACTGCTGGTTAGATTGGAGCTGCAGGATTACGGCGGTGATAGATGCGGCAGACTGGATTGACTTGGGGGCACGGATGAAGCCCGTACCAGAGTCGAAGCCCTTTTCCAGCAACTTACCGATTGGGGCAAAAAGACAGTTGAAAGTGAGGTCGTAAAGGTTCAGGTCATGGATGTGCATGTAGCCCTTGGAATGGAGCTCGGCGATGTTACGGTCCACGACATTGAGCAAGTTGTAAGTCTTGTTGGTCTCTGATGCGATTTTTCCGTATGCTCCTGCGGGAGTGCAACCAGATTCATTTGCGTTATCACGGAGGATGTTGGAACTTTTGAGGTCGGCAGCCTTGATTTCCTGAATGGTGCTGATAATCTTGCTCTTGGATTCACGCTTGCGGGTCCTTTCCGCCCGGTAGAGGATGTAAGCCTTGGCAACTTCCTTGTACTTGTCCTTGGACATGAGTACATCTTCCACGATGTCCTGGATAGTCTCGACGCTAACCGTCGGCTTGTCCGTAGAGGCTTCAATCTTGTCACAGACCTTGTCGGTCAGATTTTCTAGTTCCCTCTTCCCGACCTGCATCTCCTTGTCAAGGAAGGCACTCGTGATTGCGTCAGAAATTTTAGCTGGATTAAATTTGGCACGTCGGCCATCTCTTTTAATTACGTACTTAATCATACAGATTCCTTAATGTGTGCTTGTAGTTTATAGACCTTTTCCCACAAGTATCCACATTTTTTGGTGAATGTTTAATGCCGTCAGAACATAGCAAAAACCTAGTTAAATAACTAGGTTTTATGTTTTAGTCCGAAAGGCTCCCCTTCTCGAAATAACCGTTCTTGGTCTTCATGTTGGCGTACTTGATGGACATGATGCGGTCGTCGATTCTCTTTGAAAGTTCCTTGATGAGAGCGTCGCCCTTCGTCTCGGAAAGATAGATGATGTCATCGATGATTCCGGCGATGTGGGCGTGAGTGAAGTTGGCGTCGATGCACTTCTGCATGCATGCCACGAACTTCTTGTTCTTCATGCTGAACTTGGACGGCATCTCGTGGTCCGCCCTGACATACCTCTGAGTGATGACATCGAATACGCTTTCGATGGACTCAGGGTTCTTGATGTAGATAATCTTGTCGATACGACCCGGCCTGGACTTGATTGAAGAATGGACTCGTGTCGGCTCGTTGACCGTCATGATGACAATGCCATTGTAGGCAAGGCTGTCATCCTTGCAGTCCATGCATTCGATAAAGGCGGTAGTCTTGTCAGACTTGGCAGTGAGGTCCAAGGCATCGATGTCGTCGAAAACACAGATTGACTTCGGGAAGTAATGCAGTGTCTTGAACACGTCATGAATCGCCGTATATGAACTTAGAGACGAGCTGTCCACCCAGAACACAGGAATGTCGGTAAACTGTTCAAGCAGCTTCTGGATTGACTCGGTCTTGCCAGTGCCGGGGTCACCCATGAACATGTATCCACGGCGCTTGCCCTGCTCGAGACATCTTTTCATCTCGGTGATGATAGAGTCCTTGTCGAAGTTGTCGATATTGAACGGGACGAGGCGTCTGGCATTGGCCCTAAGGTCTCCGTACGGGTCAAGCTTCACATAATTGTTGCTGACATCAAGGCTCTTGACATAGTTCTGTAATGCCGCCATGAGCATAGAATGGTAGACAATGAACAACCCGTCACCGTTGTTTTCAATCTTGTCAATATACGGGGCGTTGCTTCCAACCATGTTGATTGCGACAAGGAACGAACCCTTCGAAGAAAGGTTGACCGACTTTGCCGCATTGTCCGTAGTATTGAAGTATGCACAGTGGACGAAAATTTCCATGCCTACAGCATCACGAACGTCACCAGTGTATTCGAGGAGGTAGTTCACGGACACGTCGTGCCCATTGCTCTTCGACTTCGGGTCGTACTCCATCTTCTTGATTTTAAACACCCCGCTTTCGGAAATCTTCTTGATGTTCTCAGCGAATGTTCTCACAATGTCCGAGTTGATGCTGGCATCGTTAATAAATAGGTCGTCAATCGACTGGCAATGAACCCATTTCAGGATGTAGTCGTACTGCGTACTTGCGATACGGGTTTCCTTCGTAAGGATTTCCTCAAGACCAGACAGGAACTTGGTTGAAGACATGGTGATTTTGCCAAGGTCTACCATCTTCCTGTATATCGTGCCACGGCTGGATGCAGCATGAAGGACATCAAACAGGTCATTCAGGTTGTCGCTGATTATGCCCTTGATGTTCCCCACATTGTCACGGAATACATGACGTACCCAGCCAAGCTTTTCCCTCCATCCGAACTTCCTCCATTCGTCAAGAGTCTTAAAATCTACTTTAATCAGTGGTTTTGGACTATCGTTGTTACTTCCCATAATTGCACCTTACTCTTCTTCGGGGAACGGAGCGTCGCCTTCATTGTCTCCGTAATTTCCATACTCGCCCTCGTCATCGTCGTCCACACGACGCTGAATCTCCTTTACATACCCGTTCTTGAACACCCGGTACGACATGTAGGCGGTCCTGCCCACGATATACGCTATCAAAGTGCCCATAAGAACACGGTAGAGCTTGGACAGCTTGACTTCATCGCCGAAGAAGTCCTTGAATATGCCCAAAATGCCGATAAATTTGGCTATCCTGGTTAACTGTGTAGTAATTCTCTGCATATTGCACCCATATTTTACCATTAAAATACATTTTACAGCCCACCCTCGGCAAGGGTCAATTTTCGGATTTTTCAAAATTGTGGCCACACAATAAACTTTATGATGAGTAATGACCAAATAGAGGGTATTATGGCTAGAAAAGGAAGTCCAGGCGTGGGCATCAAGATTGAAGACCGTTCAGGTTATTCTTTCATTGACAATCCGGCTCTAATCGGCGGTGTTGTCGGCTACTCACCCAAGGGCGAATTTAACAAAATCCTGAAAATCACCAATACGGCGAATCAGGATTCAATCCTCGGCCTCGGCTTTAACCAGGCCAAGTGGAACATGGGTATGTACGCTACCCGTGCCGTGCTTAACAACGGCGGCCACGTACACTTCGTTCGTCCATACGGCGAACAGGTGGAAAAGACCGACGTTCGCAAGTCCGACTTGAAGTCCGACGCTTTCGTCGTGTCGTTCGACCGCAACGCTGCGAAAGAGGACTACTATGACAAGTCCCGCACCGACGAGGAGAACGATACCGACGTTATTCATACGTCCTTCGATATCCGTCACTTCGCTGCAACCCGTTATATCGCAGACGGTTTTGCTGGATTCGGCGGTAAGCGCAAGATTAACACCATTCAGGAAACCATCGCAGAGAACTCCAACGTCGACTTCAAGTTGACCGCTGGCGAAGAGTTCAACGAGGAAGGTAAGGATTCCGACGTGCGTTCAGACACCAACGTGGTGCTCTTCGCTCTCGTGAATAGCGACCCGACATCGGCAAAGCGTGCAGCAGACCGTTACACGGCAACCGTAAAACGTCCAGAAAGCACTGACCCGAGGCTCGTAACCCTCGTTTGCGACTCCGTTCCTGCATTCAGCGTTGGTGACGTAATCTACTTCCCGGCCTCCAACTTCGTTGAGAGCGAGAAGGGTGAATATGCTACCGTCGCCAAGATTTTGGATAACAAGGTTATCGCCGAGTTCGAGACTGAACAAACCAATGTTCCGACCATGGCGAACAAGAGCGCTACGTTCTTCTGCAACAACGACGATGCAACAACTGGGGTTGACTACCTCGAAGTTAAGACCGCCGTCGCAAACCGTGCTGTCAAGAAGTACGGCGAGATGGACTATGTCAAGACGAACGACAAGGTTGATTTTTCCAATGTAAAAATGGGTGACGCAATCATCCTAAAAACACCTGATGGAAGCACCAAGATTACCAGAATCTTCGGTCTTAAAACTACGGAAACCGACCCGGTTTCCGCCACAGGCAATACATGCACGTTCACTCCTAAAAAAGCTGTTCTTGAAGCTGGCGATGTCATCGTATTCTACTACGGTGCTACAGGCACTGTTCAAGGAACGGTTGATTCAGTCGATGTTAACGGTCTTGCCACAGTAACATTGAGTGAAACGCTTGCTGAAACCACTACATTCACGTCATATGAAATTGTTTCGATTGGTGCAGAAAGCTGCGATGCATCTGCAAAGATTGTGACGCTGAATGTCAATTCCAACCGTCCGAATGTGTTGAACCCCGTTGACCTTACCAAGGTTACCTGGGATTCTACAGAAGCGAATAAGCTCATTGCAACATTCGACCCTGACACGACAGAGGGACACTCTCCTGACGCTTTCGCAAAGGCGTTCATGAAGACAATAAATGGAGAAGACTCCGTCGTAGCAACCTTTGAGGAAGAAAAAGACGGCGAAACGGTAGAAACCAAAGAAGAATACATCGGTGTCAACGTGTCTGGTCCAAAGGAAGTTCCAGTTACAACACCAACGCCAGCCACCGCAGAGGCATCGTTTGAAGTTAAGACTGTTACTGGTCAAACTGTTGTTGCAGAGGGAACATTCACAGAAGATGTCCCTGCAGATGCAACTGGTAAGACAGGCAATACTGACGGTACCCTGAATAAAGGCGAAAACAAATGGACATTTACATATACGGTTGCCGAAGGTGCGGAACCTGAAGTCGGTGATTCCATAACGGTCGTCGCTTCCTACACGGTTGACGTAACCACGACGAAATATCAGGTTACTCTCGTATTCCCAGAGACCCTTCCAGCCAAGCCTTCCACATTGAAGACTCGTGGCACGGTTGAAATCAATACCGTATCAGTCGGCGATATTATAAAGATTGATAAGGATGAAGAATACTACGTCAAAGCGGTTACTGGTTATGGTGCAATTACGCTCACACCAAAGAACAGCGAAGTTGAAGTAGATGGTAACACATCTCTTGGCACAGAGAAGATTATCAACCTTACGGCAACGACAAATAATATTCTTGCTGCATTCAATAAGGAAGGGTTCGCTATCAACACTTACCTTGGAAACAATGCCAGCCCGCTTACCGACTCCGCCGACATTGCGAAGTACAACACAAATACCACACTCGGCGTGCAGGTACCGTATGGAACTGCTACACAGTACAGTGTTGGTGACCTTGTTGTATTCGTCAGACAGAAGAATAACAAGGCTGACGAACAAGGTATCTTCGATAAGAGAGATATATTCGAAGTCCAGAACATCAACACGTTCAAAGACATCGTGATTCTCAGCACGCAAGGTGATTGCTCCGGCAAGTTCGGCACAAAGAGTGAATGGAAGCTGGTTAACCT